>Ga0209992_10000439_pt1 | contig 55877 bp, 58 predicted proteins | sample 2SBtaG_2_FD_182564 | JGI IMG/M metagenome (GOLD analysis project Ga0209992, IMG submission 182564) | Deep subsurface microbial communities from Kolumbo volcano to uncover new lineages of life (NeLLi) - 2SBTROV12_ACTIVE470 metaG (SPAdes)... | ecosystem: Environmental > Aquatic > Marine >... | reverse complement strand
GACCTTCAGCATTGGTAATGAATAGCGGCGTGCCACCTACACCATTGAATGCACGTACTGGAGAGTTAACGCCACCAGGAATTGATTCTTGAGCACGAGAAAATAAATCTTGGCTAATTGTCATGTATATAGTCCTATTTTAACTGTTACGTTTACGGCTGAACCAAGGTACATCTACTTCGTAGTTTTGTACTTGGTTTTCAACGCCTAAAGTTAACGCGAATAACGCCATACGGATCAATACGCCATTTTGTACTTGGCGGAAGATTGCTAAGTTGTCGTTATTGTTTAAATCATTGTCTAGCTCATTTGCATCACTGCGGCTATCACGAGGCAGTGGATGCATAAGCACAGAAGTAGGTTTACAGTGCGCATTATAAATAGCTTGGCTGATTCTAAAGCCACCACGGTATTTGTTGGCTTCTTCTTGAGACGGGAAGCGCTCTTCTTGAATGCGTGTTTGATAAACGATATCAGCGGCTAGGTTACCTTCCATCTTAGAAACAAGTTCGATTTGATGCCCTGCGTTCGATACAGTATCAAGAATATAGTCTGGCATTTGTAAGCCATCAGGTGCAACCATAGTAAATTTAACATCTTTATAGTGGCACAGCAGCTTTGATAAAGAGTGCACGGTACGACCATATTTTAAGTCGCCTACCAGCGCAATGTGCATGCCATCGATGCCACGCTCAAAGCGGTGTAGTTCTTTATCTATGGTTAAAAGGTCAAGTAATGCCTGAGTAGGGTGCTCATTTGGACCGTCACCACCGTTGATAACTGGCACGTCAGAGCCTGTTGCAAATTCAGCTACTGAACCTGCATCTGGATGACGCATAGCAACTGCATCTGCATAAGCTGAAATAACGCGCGCGGTATCGTATAAAGATTCACCTTTTGCAAGGGCTGAACTTTGCATGCCCGTCGTTTCACGAACCAAACCACCTAGCAAATTGAACGCAGTACCAAAGCTGACACGCGTACGTGTACTTGGCTCAAAAAATAGGTTAGCTAGAACAGCACCTTCAAGTACATTGGTACGTTTTTGCTTTTTAGCATATGGTTCCATTTTCTTTGCTACAGCAAAGATCTGTTCAATGGCATCTCTGTTTAATTGATTTACAGAGAGAATATTTTCACCTTGGAAACTTAACATGAGGCGATCCCTAATCAGAAAATGACGAGCGATTAAAAGCGAGGCTTTCAACCAATATATTTAGCAGGCCAAGACAGGCTGACTTGGCGCAGTATAATAGCATAATTAACCTGAGCTCTGGATAATAAATCTATCTCCAGCGGCTACTTTCAACGTTAACTGCGTTGAATTTACTTGCAATAGACCAGCTATTGACGCGTAAATTCGCCTGGTTATCGCTAAAAGTCTCCGGCTGCAGACTTGAAAAATTACTTATCATTTCAATATCAATACGTTAGTAAATCTCTTAACCAAAGTTCAGGTTAATTAAAAGCTAGGTTTGAGTATTGCGAGCATGATTATCGCTAAAAGCAATAACACCGGAAATTCATTAAAGATCCGATAAAAGCGGTCACTGCGCGTATTTCTATCATGTTTAAAATCGGCAAGCAGTTTAAAGCAGTAGCCGTGGTAAATATAAAGGATGATCACTAAGACAAGCTTGTAGTGTAGCCAGAGGTTATATTTAAACCACTCTCGGCCGTACTCGAAAATCATTAACAAGCCAAAAACCAGAGTGAGCACAGCAAAAGGCGTCACAAAGAACAGTAATCTGCGCTCCATCACTTTTAACATGGCACTACAAGGAGGCTCTTGATTGATAGCGTGATATACAAATAAACGTGGCAGGTAAAAAATACCGGCAAACCATGCCACCATAAAGAAAATATGCAGTGCTTTATATATAAGTAATGCTGTCATTTAGCCTCCAGCTTAACTGGTTCTTATTGTTAGAATTTGACGGATCTGATCCCAGCGGACGACACCCATAACATGGTGTTCATCTTTTTGATTAAACACATATACGGCGCCACTTCGTTTATCGTTTAATAAATCAAAAGCGTCTGACATGGTTGCTTGGCTACTTAAGCCTTGCATCGGAATGTAAGAAATATTCATAGAGTCGTCAGACATCAAACTTAAATCGTATTCTGCCAGTCGATAGCCATTTTGTTCATCAAATACGATAAGTGGCGCGTGGCTATTAACCGCAGACAGCGACTCTTTAATTTGTTCTTTGTCATCAGAGTAGAGTAGCTTGAATTGCTCATTCATCTCTTCCACTATACCCACCTTTTGCAGCACTTCACTGGCGGGCGATACTTGGTAAGCTAAACCTTGAAAATCAAGTTGCTGTAAGAAGATTGAACGATTGCCAAATACTTGTAATGCTGTCACGTACGAAGTTGAAATCACTAACATCGCAGGGACGATAATTTGTGGGCTGGCAGTCAACTCCATTACGGCTGTTAGTGCTGCTAATGGAGCGTGTAAAGTTGCTGCTAGTAAGCCAGCCATACCAAGTACGCTGTAGGTACCTGCAATATGTTGGTCTGGGCTAATAAATTGCCCGAAATAAGACATTAAGGTGCCCATAACAACACCCAAACCTATAACTGGGCCGATTAACCCACCAGGAATACCTAAACCGATAGCAAATAAAGTTGCCAGTAGTTTTGCAATTAAAATAGTCGTGAGTAATTGAATATTTTCAGGTGAACTCACAGCCAGCGTAATGGCACTCATACCAGAACCCATCGCCTGTGGCACTAGATTACCGATTAAACCGGCAATTAACCCTGCTAGCATTAAGCGCGGGAACATACTCAAAGGCTTAAATGTGCGAATGATCATCATCAGGTTTTGATTAAAAGCAAAGGCAACAGCACCTAAAATCACGCCACAAATTACCAAATACGGATAATGCCAAAAGCTCAAGGGTGTGACACTGATAAGGGCTAGTTCAGTATCATGGCCAAATACAAATTGTGTGGCTAATGCGCCCGTTACTGCGGCAAGCATGATCGGCACGAATATGTGTACTTTATATTCACGCAGTACGACTTCCATTACAAAGATAACCGCAGCGAGTGGGGTATTGAATGAGGCTGCAATGCCTGCAGCGACGCCACATCCAGACAGGGTTCTTGCTGCATTCCATGGGAGATGTAGTCGTTCAGACAATACACTAGCACCTGTTGCACCCATATGCACAGAAGGGCCTTCTCGACCAACCGAAAAACCGCTAATAAGCGCCAACGCACCGCCAAAAAATTGGTTTGCAGTATTCCAAATCGGCATTTGCCCATAATGATGCTTAATGCGGTGAATAACGAAAGGTATACCAAGACGGTAATGCTTGAAGCCAGTCATGGCGGCAAACAAGGCAATTAAAAAAGCCGCCGCAACAGGAAGGCTAACTCTCAGATGTTCTGGCAGTTTTGTAAAGTCATCATGAGAGTCTAGAAATAAACTTTGTACGCCATAAATCGTCAGCCTGAATAGAATAATTAAAATTGCAGCGATCAAACCTGCAGCAACACCTAACAAGCACAACTGAACAGAAGTTTTTGGCTTGGCTAATTGGCGCCTAAGGGCGTCCAGAGACATGGTTTTATTCCTACAAAAAACAGACCCCTGATTCTATCAAATAAATTGTTTACCGTCTTGTTTTAGCGTAAAGATGGGTACTTTTCTAGCAAGTTGAAGCTGGGTATTCTAAAAACGGATTACTTGATTAAAACACTCGGGTATTAGATAATCGCGAAATTATCAGAATTAAGGGTCGAGAGCATGTCTGATCAGTTACCAATTCAATTTAGCGATGCTGCAGCAAAGCGTGTGAAAGAGCTTGTTGCAGAAGAAGAAAACCCAGATTTAAAACTGCGTGTATACGTTACAGGCGGGGGGTGCTCTGGTTTCCAATATGGCTTTACATTTGATGAGAAGGTGAACCCAGGAGATTTGGAAATTGAGAAAAATGGCGTGTCCATGGTTGTTGACCCTATGAGTATTCAATATCTTGTCGATGGTATTGTTGATTACACTGAAGGATTAGAAGGCGCGCGCTTTTTTGTAAATAACCCTAATGCAACAACAACCTGTGGTTGTGGTGCGAGTTTCAGTGTTTAAACACAGTTAAGAATAAAAAAGCCACGCTGTCGCGTGGCTTTTTTTATGTGCTTTGCGTGACCCAAATCATGAGTGCGAAGAAACTCAGCACAAATGTGCTAAATGAAAGGATATAAATAAACCCTTTCTTCCCTTTCTTTATAGGCACACCTTGGCTTTTCAAAAACCAATACCAAAGTATGCAAAGTACGATGGGTAGTAAAAAAAGTACTCTAATCATAGTTTTCCTTTTAGCGAAAATTTAATTTAGTTTTAGTCAATAATCTTCTAAGAAAATTAATTTGTTTAACTTTTCAGAATAAAAAGTTAATTAATTTGTATTAAGTGTAAAGTTAATGCTCTAATATTTATCATTAAATTTATTATTTTTATTAGTGTAGATGCAAAATATAGTCTATACCTGATTTGGGACATGGGTACAAACTCTGGATTTCCAACGTCCCACTGTGATATACAGTACATATTAAGTTGAGACGGGCATATTTCAACTTAAAGAAACAATAAAATCATCGAGTAGGAGATGTAACATTATGATGGGTAAAACGGTTTCTTCTGAAGAAAACGGTAAGTTAACTAAGTGGCTTAAAAGTAAGCGTCATGAGAAAGGCCACACAATGCGTAGCCTTGCGCAAGTTTTAGGAACTCCACATTCATTTATTGGCAAAATTGAAAACCAAGAGCGTCGTTTGGACGTGATTGAGTTTCTTCGTTACTGTGAAGCGCTAGAAGTGGATCCGTATGAAGGCTTAAGCTTACTTAATAAAGAAGAAGCATAAGTTTTAAAAATCTAAAGGTACGTAGTGTTACGTACCTTTAGTTGTAATTGAGTTTTGATGAAACTGCTTTTCTATTGCATATAGCTTATGTCTAATTATGTAAAGAAATAGTAAAGAAGGTATTACCATCATTGCTGTAACTGCAAAGAATAACGCCCAGTTTCCTTCTAACCAGTCATCGATTACCACACCACTGTAAGCTGATAATAAAGTACGGCTTAAGCTACTTAATGAAGCTAATAATGCATAATGGGTTGCACTAAAAGCGCGATCACACAGCATTGAAATGAAAGCCACCATAGCAACCAAAGACCAAGCTTGGGTAAAGCCGTCTAAAACGACAGCCAGTACATATAAGTGCTCTTTTGGGCCTGCAATGGCAATCCAAGAGAACATTAAATTAGAAGCAGCCATGGCGATCCCGCTGATAAATAGCCCTTTTACTATGCCGTATTTGTGGTTGAAAATGCTGCCTAAAAAGGCAAACACTATGGTAATTAGCCCAGTACCAAGCTTTGAATACTGACCGATTTGTGTATTGCTAAAACCAATTTCTTTATAGAAAACGATAGACATGCGAGCTAAAAAGGCCTCGCCAACTTTAAATAAGAAAATAAAAGCGAGTAAGGAAAACGCAGTTTTTACGCCATTTTTAGTGAAGAAACTTTTGAAGGGTTCAATTAATGTTACTGCCAACCAGGCTAGGAGACGTTGCCATGTGGAGTTACCGTTCACAAATAATTTGCTTTGATACGCTATTTCTAATTGAGCGTGAGTGAGCTCCCTATGTGATTTAGGCTCTCTCGCAAAAAGGGTAACCAGCATCAACAATAAAACAATGCCTGCGAGTACAAAATAAACTTGTGACCAATTAAAACTGGGTAAGTCAGCGAGAAAGAAGGGCAGCGCACCTAAAAGCGCATATCCAGACCACCAACCTGACGTTGCCATAGCTGCTGCAGCAGTAGCTTTTTCACTCTCGGTTGTATCTAGCGAGTCAATGCGAAAAGCATCTATGGCGATATCATGTGTTGCGCTGGCAAGGGCTATTAAAAAGCACAGCAAAGCTACGAGAAATAGTTGATCTTTAAGGTTAACAAAGCCAAGGCTCAGCGTCGCAATGAAAGTGACCATTTGGCCAAGTAATATCCAGCTGCGTCGCTGACCTAGCAGGTTACCTAAAAGAGGTAGCTTTAAACGGTCGAGTAACGGAGACCAGAGAAAGTTGATGGTATAAGCGCCGAATACCACGCCAAATAATCCAATCATACTGCGGCTTAAGCCTTCATCTTTCAGCCAAGCAGACATTACAGAGCCAATGAGTACCCATGGAAACCCACTGCTTAAGCCAAATAGAAAGATAGTGAGAAGGCGTTTGTCTTTGTAGTAGCCTAAGTATTCACTTAGGCTAGAGTTGATTTGCATGACTATCCCGTCAATTAAAGAGCTTCGGCTTTTAGGATCTCAACTTGATAGATCATCACAGGTTTTTTAGGCACAAAATCGTAGCCGATTTTTTCATTAAACCCAGTTTCTACTTGTGTGATTTTATCCAGTGTTTCATAACCTTCCATAACATTACCAAACACAGCGAACCCCCAGCCTCTGCCTGGGTTCAAATGGTCGTTGTCTTTCATGTTGAAGAAAAACTGACGAGTAGCGGTGTGCGGCTCATTATCTTGATAAGCCATGGCAATGGTATACATGTCATTCTTTAAACCATTACCACTTTCATTGAAAATCGGTTTACGTTGGAATAAGCCGTCATAGTCTTTGTCATAACCACCACCTTGGATCACAAAAAACTCATCAATCTCTGAGTATTGATCTTTTTCAATACGATGAAAGACAGAGTTTTTGTAATCACCATTGACCACATAAGTCAGGAAGTTATTCACGGTAAGCGGTGAGCGTGACCTGTCTAGTTCGACAATAATATCCCCTTCACTGGTGATTACTTTTACTCGTGGGAACAGGTTGTTCTTTTGAACAAATCGGCCTTCTTTATTACTAGCAAAGGCATGACTACTCATACAGATAATGAATAAGGTGATAAGTAACTTTTTCATGATTATCCTTTGAAGAAGTTAATTAAAGCAGGATCTGAGACAATACGAGTAATCACTTGCTCACTCAACTCATTAAGTTGGCCTTCAACCTTAGCTTGCTCATGCTTTAATGGACCTGTCATTTGAGCCTGACCTGAATAAGTTTTTTCGAATGTACGCTTACCTTGTGTTGCTAACACTTTAATTTTAGCAACGGCATTACTTTCATGTTGCGTATAAGACTCAGTTACTTTTGAATGAAAAGAATCAATGTGCAATGTCAATGTGTTATTACCCATTGAAGTGAGCTGTGCACCATTAGTTTTAAGGGCTTGCTCAAACGCTATTTTTACCCGTTTGCTTAACTCGGCATCTGGTAAATATTCAGCAGGTTCTTTATCGACCACCTTGATTGTGAACTTACTGATCCTATGGTCCTCGACCGCTAAAGTTACTGATACATTAAAGTCGGCTACTTTGCCTGCTTTGTATACCGGATTTAAGATCACAGATTTTGGTTGGCTGGCACAACCCGCCAGCAACATGCCACACAATACAAGTGCAATTTTTTTCATTTTTAGCCTCTCTTTGTGGTGCTTAGCACAGTAAATTTTTTATTGTTACCAATGACTTTACAGTTTCCGAACAAGCGGAGCAATTTTTCTTGATAATCTAAATGGCGGTTACCAATAATTCTTAATTCGCCGCCGGATCTGAGCGTTTGTTTTGCCTGTACAAACATCTGCCACGCAATATGATCCGTGATTGCTTGTGCTTGGTGAAATGGCGGGTTACACAAAACCAAGTCTGCACTGTTGGGTGCAAATCCTGTTAAACAATCATCTTGAACAAACTCACAATCTTTCATACGCTCAGATAAGTTATTTTCGATATTTGCTTTGGCGCTGGCGACAGCCATGGCAGACTCATCAACAAAAGTAACTTTAGCGTTTGGCATTCTTGCCAATGTTTGTAAGCCGATAACACCATTGCCACAGCCTAAATCAATAATCCTTAACGGTTTCTTACCCTGCGGTAAATAATTGCTAAAAAAACGCGCGCCAATATCAAGGGAATCACGAGAAAATACATTGGCGTGGTTTGAAATAGTGAAATCAGTTTTTTCTAAAGGCCAGCTCACCGGAAACTTACAAGTCTGCTTTTTGTGTTTTGTTTGACTAAAAATAAGACGTGATTTCTTAACCGCTAAACTGGTCGACGGCTCAGCAATAAAATGGCTGAAGCTCTTTAACGTAGATGTGTGTATCTCTTTTGCTTTGCCAGCAGCGATTACAGGCACATCATGTTCAAATTGACTGAGCAAGCTAAGTTGATATTGTAAAAAACCTGCATTTTTTGGAATTTTAATAATAATAAGATCAACGTCGCTAGGTAAATCTGAAAGACTATCAAGCAATACGGTTTGACGACTCTTTAACTCGTTTTCCTCAAGATTATAGAGGCACGCTTGCTGACTGACATAAGAGTCATTAAAACTGGTCACTTTGCGAGAGCTTTGCGTATCTAGAGCATGAAGTGCGCAGCACAGAGCTCCAAATCCATCGTTTAAAATCAAAATATGTTGCGCTTTGGCGTGTTCATTTTGAATATGCTCGATTAAATACTCATCGGCTGAATCCCACGCTTGCAGGCTTCTGTTTTTTTGATCTAGGGGGAATCGATGTAAAGTTAGCGATTGGCCGCTCAATACAGCTTGAGTCGTCATAGTTTTTTATAAGTAGTCATTTTATGAGGTGAATAATAGCATGACATCAAAATTCACTAAACCTGAGTTACCCGAGGGGTTTACTTATTTTCCAAATTTGATCTCATTTCAAAAAGGGCTCGACTTGTATGAACATCTCACTGAAGAGCTAAGCTGGCAACAACCCAGTATTCAGGTTTACGGTAAGTTTCATCCTATTCCTCGCCTGCAGAGCTTTGTGGCAGATGAAGGCGTAAGTTATGCCTATTCGAATCATAAATTAGAGAATCAAAGTTGGACTCAATCTTTAGCTGCGATGCGTAGTAAACTTCAGAGCCACTATAATCGGCCGTTTAATGCCTTGTTGTTAAATTGGTATCGAGATGGCCAAGATACCATGGGATGGCATAGTGATGATGAAGTTGAGTTAGGCGCTGAGCCGCTAATCATCTCGATTTCTTTAGGTGCTGCGCGTAAATTTAAGATTAAACATAAAACCACAAGTCAGCAGTGGGAGCTAATGCTTGAGCACGGTAGTTGTTTAGTGATGTCGGGTAATAGCCAGCAGTTCTTTCAACATTCACTACCCAAACAAAGCAAAGTAAAAAGTGGGCGTATCAACCTGACATTTAGAAGTATTGTTAAATAATCCTATCTCGGTATAGTAGCCTCAATTGAAAAATGTAGAGTTTATATTCATGTCAATGCAATCTCAGATCGAAGAAAAAATCGCTGCGGCAATCGCTTGCAAGCATTTAAATGTTATTAATGAAAGTCACATGCACAGCCGTGGCGAAGAGTCTCATTTTAAAGTGATTGTGGTCAGCGAAGAGTTTGCGGGCAAGCGCCCATTACCGCGTCATCGCCAAATTAACGACATTCTAAAAGTCGAATTAGCAGAACATATTCATGCGCTGTCTATTCATGCCTACACGCCTGATGAATATTCTGAGCAACATGGACAAATTCCTGAATCACCTAAATGTTTAGGTGGCTCTAAATTCGATAAATAGTCAAAATTAGGTTTAAGCGAGACTTTTAACATCGAATTAAGCCTAATTTTATAGCTGATCAGATCTGTGTTTTTAAGATCTGCCTTTAAACTACGCTCCGTAAATTTAAATAAAGATAGGAATCATCATGGTCATTAAGCCGAAAATTCGTGGTTTTATTTGTACCAATGCACACCCAGCTGGTTGTGCTGCTCACGTTCAAGAGCAAATCGATTATGTGAAAGCACAAGGGCAATTAGAAAATGGTCCTAAAAACGTACTTGTAATTGGTGCATCAACGGGTTACGGCCTTGCTTCTCGTATTACAGCAGCGTTTGGCTCTGGTGCTAAGACTCTAGGTATTTTCTTCGAAAAAGAAGGTACTGAGAAAAAGCCAGCTTCAGCAGGTTGGTATAACACGGCAGCTTTCCAAAACGCAGCTGAAGAAGCAGGCCTTTGGTCTAAAAATATCAACGGCGATGCGTTCTCTGATGAGCTTAAAGCTAAAACAGTTGAAATGATTAAAGCTGAAATGGGTAAAGTCGATTTAGTAATCTATAGCCTCGCATCACCGCGTCGTACTGATCCTCAAACGGGTGAAACTCATTCATCGGTGCTTAAACCTATCGGTCAAGACATCACAACAAAGAACTTAAATACGTCTAAGCGTATAATCGATTCTGTAAGCGTAGAAGCCGCTAATGAAGACGAAATCGCTAACACAGTAAAAGTGATGGGTGGTGAAGATTGGGAGCTTTGGATCAATGCATTAAAAGATGCAGGCGTGTTAGCTGAGGGGTTCAAAACAAGCGCTTACACTTATATCGGTAAAGAGCTAACTTGGCCAATCTACGGTCACGCTACTATCGGTAAAGCGAAGGAAGATTTAGACCGAGCTACTAAAGCAATCCGTGAAGCGACAGCTACTCTAAAAGGTGAAGCGTATGTTTCTTCACTTAACGCTGTTGTGACACAAGCAAGCTCAGCTATTCCTATCATGCCGCTATATATTTCAGCTTTATTCAAAGTGACTAAGGCAGATGGTATTTATGAAGGTACAATTGAACAGATCCACGGACTATTCAACGAAAACCTGTATGGTGCAACCCCTCGTTTTGACGATGGTGGTCACCTATTCCAAAACTACAAAGAGCTAGAAGAGGACGTACAAGCGCGTATTCAGCACATTTGGGATACAGTTGATACAGACACCATTGATGAGTTAACAGACTATGTTGGCTACCACAATGAATTTTTGAAGCTATTTGGTTTCGGCGTTGACGGTGTTGACTACGAGCAAGATGTAGACACTGTAGTTGAGATTAACAACTTAGTTTAAACATCTAAACTACCTAAATAACTGGGCTGGCTCTGCCGGCCTTTTTTGCTTTTGCATAGTTCATTTTGCTAACTTCTTAAGCTTTCTTTTTGCTCATCTAAAATGATTCATTGCGTATTTCAGCAACTGGACTTTGGTCTAAATTGAACTAAATTCATTCTATTCTCTCCTCGAAAAGACCTTGTAAATCTGGATTAATTTCATAATTCCACTCGCATAGTGGGGGTTATTAATGTTAAAATCTCACATATATGTGAGGACTCGTCCACAAGGTTTTAATTATGAATCGTTTTGTAGTTTGGCTCAGGCAATTACTGAATGGTCACTTTCTAGATCTTGGGACAAAAAAAGATTTTTCAATTTCTTTCCGTTAATGTAATGCAAGTGCGTATGATCAACATAAAAAAAGGTCTGGACTTACCAATAGAGGGCGCACCTCAGCAAGTAATTCATGATGGCGTAGCTGTCAAACGAGTTGCCGTGCTAGGTGAAGAATATATCGGTATGCGTCCAACCATGCATGTTCGCGTGGATGACCAAGTCAAAAAAGGCCAAGTTCTTTTTGAAGACAAAAAGAACCCAGGCGTCAAGTTCACTGCATCAGCTTCTGGTGTAGTTAAAGAAATCAACCGCGGTGCTAAGCGTGTGCTTCAATCAATCGTGATTGAAGTACAGGGCAACGAGCAGATTACTTTTGAAAAGATTGCGGCTGCTGATTTAAGCAAGCTAGACCGTGAAAAAGTAAAACAAGTGCTTGTTGAATCTGGTCAATGGCCAGCGCTACGTGCTCGCCCATTCAGTCGAGTGGCAGCATTAGATGCAACTGCAAGTTCAATTTTTGTGACTGCAATCGACACAAACCCATTAGCTGCAGATCCTGCTGTGATCATTGCTGAAAACGTTGAAGCGTTTGAAGCGGGTCTAGCTGTAGTATCTCGTTTAACTGATGGCAAAGTGTTTGTATGTAAGCAAGCAGGTAGCAATGTACCAAGTTCTTCACTTACTCAAGTTGAAGTTCATGAGTTTGGTGGTAAACATCCTGCAGGTTTAGTAGGTACTCACATCCATCACTTAGATGCAGTATCTGAAAACAAGCAGGTATGGCATTTAGGTTACCAAGATGTGATTGCATTCGGTAAGTTATTCCTTACTGGTGAAATCTACTCTGACCGTGTGGTTGCTTTAGCGGGTCCTCGCGTTAAGAATCCTCGCTTAGTTAAGACACAAGTTGGCGCTTCTCTAACTGATTTAGTTGCAGGCGAGCTTGAAGACGGTGATAACCGAGTCATTTCTGGCTCTGTGTTAGCTGGTAAAACAGCAACCGGCCCTCACGCTTTCCTAGGTCGCTACCACACTCAAGTATCAGTATTACTTGAAGGTCGCGAGAAAGAACTATTTGGTTGGATTGCACCAGGTAGCAACAAATTCTCTGTAACACGTACATTTATCTCACACTTAGCACCGAGCCGTTTGTTCAATATGACAACGTCTACAGGTGGTTCTAAGCGTGCAATGGTGCCAATCGGTAACTATGAGCGTGTTATGCCACTCGACATTTTACCTACACCACTACTTCGTGACTTAATTGCACGTGATTTAGACAGTGCAATTGCGCTTGGTGCATTAGAGCTAGATGAAGAAGATTTAGCACTGTGTACCTTCGTATGTCCAGGTAAGTATGAGTATGGCGCAATCTTACGTGATTGCCTGACTACTATCGAGAAGGAAGGTTAATATCATGGCCTTAAAGAAATTTCTAGAAGACATCGAGCCGCATTTTGAACCTGGCGGAAAGCATGAAAAGTGGTATGCCCTGTATGAAGCAGTCGCAACCGTTTTCTACACTCCTGGTTATGTAAATAAAGGCGGCACGCACGTTCGTGATAACATCGACCTAAAACGTATTATGATTTTAGTGTGGATGGCGACGTTCCCTGCAATGTTCTTTGGTATGTTCAACATCGGTCACCAAGCTGCACTAGCAATTGGTAATGGTTTTGAAATTGCTAATACTTGGCAGGCTGCTATTTTCCAAGCATTAGGTGGTGAACTAACAGCACAATCAGGTATTGGTGCTAAGTTCTTCTACGGTGCATGTTTCTTCCTGCCAATCTATGCGACGGTATTTATCGTTGGTGGTTTCTGGGAAGTATTATTCGCTTCAATCCGTAAGCACGAAGTTAACGAAGGTTTCTTCGTAACGTCTGTATTATTTTCATTGATCCTTCCTTCTACAATTCCGTTATGGCAAGCCGCGCTAGGTATTACTTTTGGCGTTGTAGTTGCAAAAGAAGTATTCGGTGGTACAGGTCGTAACTTCCTTAACCCAGCATTAGCAGGCCGTGCGTTCTTATTCTTTGCATACCCAGCAGATATATCGGGTGATACGGTTTGGACTGCAGTTGATTCATTCACAGGTGCAACAAACCTAGGCCTAGCGGCGCAAGGTGCACTTGATTACAACAACATGGCACTTTGGTGGGATGCTTTCTATGGCTTCGTACAAGGTTCTATGGGTGAGGTTTCAACGCTAGCACTAATGATTGGTGGTTTGTTCCTAATTTATGTTCGTATTGCGTCATGGCGTATCGTGCTAGGTGTATTCCTAGGTATGGTAGTGATGTCTCTACTTCTTAACATGATTGGTTCTGAAACTAACCCAGCATTTGCAATGCCTTGGCACTGGCACTTAGTACTAGGTGGTTTTGCATTCGGTATGTTCTTTATGGCGACTGACCCAGTTTCTGCGTCTTTCACAAATAAAGGTAAATTCGCATACGGTGCACTTATCGGTGTAATGGTTGTTCTGGTTCGTGTAGTTAACCCTGCATACCCAGAAGGTATGATGTTAGCAATTCTATTCGCTAACCTATTTGCACCATTATTCGACCACTTCGTTGTACAGTCTAACGTTAAGAGGAGATTGGCACGTGTCTAGTAACAATGAGACTATTGGCAAAACGCTAGGCGTTGTTGTTGGCCTATGTTTAGTATGTGCAGTTGTTGTTTCTTTAGCATCTGTTCAACTACGTCCATTACAACAAGCAAACAAAACTCAAGACGTGCAACGCAACATTCTTGCTGCAGCAGGTATTGATAGTTCAGCAGATGTTTTCAAAACATTTAACGAAAATATCGAAGCACGCGTTGTTGATATGAAAACGGGTGAGTTTGTTGAGACAGATCCAGACTCTTTCGACTTTGAATCAACTAAGTTCGATGCAAAGCGCAGTGTGAAGCTTGAAAAAGCGCAAGATAAAGCAGGTGTTCAGCGTATGACGACTGAATCTCCAGTTTACTTCGCTAAAGATGCTAGCGGTCAAGTAGACACTATCATTCTACCAATCCAAGGTTACGGCCTTTGGGGTATTATGTATGGTTTCTTAGCACTAGATGCTGATACTAAGACTGTTAAAGCAATTAACTTCTACAAGCATAATGAAACACCGGGTCTAGGTGGTGAAATCCAAAACCCACGTTGGACATCAATGTTCGAAGGTAAAAAGCTACCACTTGATATCGTAAAAGGTACTGCTGGTAACAACGAACACAAAGTAGATGGTCTTTCTGGTGCGACATTAACATCTGTAGGTGTTGATAACACAGTTGACTTCTGGACAGGCGACAAAGCCTTCGGTCCATTCCTTGCGAACGTACGTAAAGGAGCATTGAACTAATGGCAAATGCAAAAGAAATGAAAGAAGTCTTGTTTGGCCCTGTTTTTGCGAACAACCCAATTGCGCTTCAAGTACTTGGTATTTGTTCTGCACTAGCAGTGACATCAAGCCTTAAGAATGCACTTATCATGTCAATCGCTCTGACATTAGTATGTGCTTTCTCAAGCTTATTTATCTCTATGATCCGTAACCACATCCCATCAAGCGTTCGTATCATCGTTCAGATGACAATCATCGCTTCATTGGTAATCGTGGTAGACCAAACGCTTCAAGCGTTTGTTTATGCAACAGCGAAAGAACTTTCGGTATTCGTTGGTCTAATCATTACTAACTGTATCGTAATGGGTCGCGCAGAAGCATATGCAATGAAGACACCACCACTGATGTCATTCCTTGATGGTATTGGTAACGGTTTAGGTTACTCGGTAGTACTTCTAACTGTTGCATTCATTCGTGAACTAGGTGGTTCAGGTACACTATTTGGTATCGAGATTTTACCACTTATTTCTGAAGGTGGTTGGTACCAGCCTATGGGTCTATTAATCCTACCGCCAAGCTCGTTCTTCATCATTGGTTTCTTCATCTGGGTACTTCGTACTTATAAGAAAGACCAAGTAGAAGCGAAGGCATAAGGAGAGAGAGATGGAACAATATATTAATTTATTCGTTAAAGCGGTTTTCATTGAAAACTTAGCGTTATCTTTCTTCCTAGGTATGTGTACTTTCCTTGCTGTATCTAAGAAAGTAACTACATCAATGGGTCTTGGTGTTGCAGTAATCTTCGTTCTTGGTGTTGCTGTTCCAGTAAACCAGTTAGTTTACTCTGCAATCTTAGCGCCAGGTGCCTTAGAGTGGTTAGGTTTCCCAGAAGCTGACTTAAGCTTCCTTAAGTTCCTAACTTTCATCGGTGTAATCGCAGCACTTGTACAGATCCTTGAGATGACTCTAGACAAGTTCTTCCCTGCGCTATACAACGCACTAGGCATCTTCTTACCACTAATCACTGTAAACTGTGCGATTTTCGGTGCAGTAGCATTCATGGTTGAGCGTAACCTGAACTTCGGTGAGTCTGTGGTATTTGGTTTAGGCTCAGGTGTAGGTTGGGCACTAGCAATCGTATTGCTTGCTGGTATCCGTGAGAAGATGAAGTATTCAGACGTACCAGATGGTCTTCGTGGTTTAGGTATTACCTTCATCACAGTAGGTCTAATGGGTCTTGGCTTCATGTCATTCTCTGGTATTTCACTTTAATTTAGCGAGGAAAAATCATGCTTGAGGTATATTTAGGCGTAGGGATGTTCATCGCTATCGTTGTAATGCTTGTATTGATCATCATTGCAGCGAAGTCGAAGCTTGTACCAAGCGGTGACATCACAATCAGCATTAACGGTGACCCTGAAAAGGCAGTTACTTCAGCACCAGGTGGTAAACTACTAGGTGCACTAGCAGACGCTGGTATCTTCATTTCATCTGCTTGTGGCGGTGGTGGTTCTTGTGGCCAATGTACCGTTCACGTTAAAGCGGGTGGTGGTGATATCCTGCCAACTGAGCTTGACCATATTTCAAAAGGTGAAGCGCGTGAAGGTTGTCGTCTAGCGTGTCAGGTTGCTGTTAAAACTGACATGGAAATCGAAGTAGAAGAAGAAATCTTCGGTGTTAAGAAGTGGGAATGTACAGTTATCTCTAACGATAACAAAGCGACATTCATCAAAGAGCTTAAGCTTGGTATCCCTGATGGTGAGGTTGTACCTTTCCGTGCAGGTGGTTATATCCAAATTGAAGCGCCAGCTCACCACGTTAAATACGCTGACTTCGATATTCCTGAAGAATATCGTGCAGATTGGGAGCGTTTTGGCTTCTTCAATCTTGAGTCTAAAGTTGACGACGAAACGATCCGTGCATACTCAATGGCTAACTATCCAGAAGAGTACGGCATCATCATGCTTAACGTACGTATCGCGACTCCGCCGCCAAACAATCTAAGCCTACCATGTGGTAAGATGTCATCGTTCATCTGGTCACTTAAAGAAGGTGATAAAGTGACTATTTCTGGTCCATTCGGTGAATTCTTCGCGAAAGAAACTGATGCAGAAATGGTATTCGTAGGTGGTGGTGCTGGCATGGCGCCAATGCGTTCACACATCTTCGATCAGCTTAAGCGTCTTAACTCAGACCGTAAGATGTCTTTCTGGTACGGTGCACGTTCTAAGCGTGAGATGTTCTACGTAGAAGATTTCGATGGCCTAGCGGCCGATAACGAAAACTTTGAATGGCACGTAGCACTTTCTGATCCTCAACCAGAGGACAACTGGGAAGGTTATACAGGCTTCATCCATAATGTTCTTTTAGAAAACTACCTGAAAGACCATGAAGCGCCTGAAGATTGTGAGTTCTACATGTGTGGTCCTCCAATGATGAACGCGGCTGTAATCAACATGCTTAAAGATTTAGGCGTTGAAGACGAAAACATCTTACTAGATGACTTCGGTGGCTAAATCAGCGTTATCTCAGTGAACACTTCACTGAAATAAGATAGACTTAAACCCCAAGCAATAAGCTTGGGGTTTTTTTTGGGATAGAGAAAAGTATGAAGAAACTAGTAGGTATTTTTGTATTACTGACGACGGTTGTTTTGACAGGGTGTTTTGACGACAAACAAGAGCTTGAACCTATTGTTATTCAGGGTAAAACAATGGGGACCACTTATACGGTCAAAGCTTTTCCAATTAATGAAAATTTAACTGCTGAGACATTAAAAACAGAAGTTGATAACACTTTAATTGCAGTGAATCAGTCTATGTCACCTTGGGTGAAAAACTCAGAGATTAATCAGTTCAATACGTTGGCTGCAAATACTTTTATGCCTATCAGTGATGACTTTAAGTCAGTTGTGAAAGAGTCAGTTCGTTTAGGTGTTTCAACAACAACACTAGATGTCACCATGGGCCCTCTCATAGATTTATGGGGTTTTGGCCCAGATAAACGCCCAACAAAAACACCTTCACAGTCTCAACTGGATGAAATGAAGGCTCGTATAGGTGTTGATAAGTTAGTGTTAGCAGACGAAGGGTTAGCGAAAACTATTGATGGTTTAGAGTTATCTTTTTCAGCGACAGCTAAAGGTTTTGGTATTGATAAAGTTGCTGAGCTTTTAGAAGCTAAAGGGATGACAAATTACATGGTTGAAATTGGCGGTGAGCTCAGAATTGCCGGTACTAAAGCTCAGTCACAACCTTGGCGTATTGCGATTGAACAGCCAGATGCGCCAGCAGGGCAGAGGCAAGTGCATAAAGTTATTGAACCAGGCAATAACGGCATGGCGACTTCAGGTGATTACCGTATTTTCTACGAAATGGATGGCGAGACCTATACGCACTTGATTGATCCAGGCACAGGCAAACCAGTTAAGCACGATTTAGTATCTGTGACCGTTTTACACCCATCAGCAATGACTGCTGATGGCTTGGCAACAGCACTAACTGTCATGGGTACAGAGCGAGCAAAAGCTTACGCAGAAGAGCATAATTTAGCTGTATATTTAATTAGTAAAAGTAATGAAGGGCTAGTGACCTATTCAAGCCCGGCTTTTGCGCCTTATTTGTAAATAAGGCTATTTTGATTAATTAGTCGAAATAGTACACTAAGCGCGTTATAATGGCGGCTGTTTAAATGCCGTCATTTGGTTCAGATACACTGAGCCGTTAAACTGTTTTTAAGGGGCCTGTGCATGTCACTATTTTTCCTAACTTTTGGGTTACTTATTTTAATTGTTGCAGCCATGGCTGTCGGTGTAATCGTGCAGAAGAAATCTATGGCAAGCAGCTGTGGCGGTTTAGGCGCGGTTGGTATTGAAAAGTCATGTGATTGCGATGATCCATGTGACCGTCGTAAAAAGCGTATGGCGAAAGAACAAGCTTGGAAAGAGAACCAGATTCTTTAAGTTAAACTAAGCAAATCATCTTTAATTAAATGCGAGCTAAGGCTCGCATTTTTGATCTGAGGCTAAAATGACGAAGACATGGTATTTCCTTAGGCACGGTAAACCTGTTACTACAGGTATTCTAACTGGTTCTAAAACTGACGTTGCAGTGTCTGAGTTAGGGTTAGCAGCGATGGAGTCTGCTTTACCAAAAACAGTTCAATTTGATGCCTGTATTTCCTCCCCCATGCACCGTTGTCTGGGCTTTGCGAAAAAGCAATCTAGGCAATCAAGCTTACCACTGGTGATAGCAAAGCAGCTTCAAGAAATGGATTTTGGGGATTGGGATGGTCGAACTTATGAGTGGCTTTGGGAGAGCACAAAGAATCCAAGTATAGGTGAATTTTGGCAGGCACCTTGGCAACATACGCCGCCAAATGGAGAGTCCCTTTGCGCATTTAGGTCTCGTGTTAGACAATGGTGGGAGGCAGAGCTATCAACTCGGCATACAACACATAACCTAGTTGTGACTCATGGTGGTGTGATTAAACAAATCTTAGCTGAAGTCCTTAACTTACCATTAGATTCTCTGTCCTCTATCAATAGTTTAGACGTTGGCTATGCTACATTGGTAAAGATAGAAGTTTACTTTGATGAAGCACATAAGGCGTGGCCTAAAGTTGTGTTTTAGCCATCTAGACTTCATAATACGGTTTTTCTGATTAATCTTGGGAATAAGCTGAAACTGCTTAACTGTCCCCGCAACTGTGAAGTGCATTTAAATGCACGAAGTCAGATACCAAGGTCAGAAAAATCCTCTTGAGCGGGCGTACTCAAGAGCACACAATTTTAACTGTAATTCGGTTAGGACTGTGCGTTCGTGTCTGCCCAAACGTTAGTAAGGGTAAGAATGCAATCAGCTTGTCAGCACTCTGAGTTTGCTCTGCAAGTTTCAAACTTAAATTTGGTGCTAGATAATCATCAAATATTACAAAACATCTCTTTCGATGTAACTGAAGGGCAGTTTATTGGTTTATTGGGTCCTAATGGGGCTGGTAAGTCATCGCTGCTTCGTTGCCTTTACCGTTTTTTTATCTCTTCTAGTGGACAAATAACCCTTTTTAACAAAACGATTTCAAGCTTCTCGCATAGCGAATATGCCCAGCAAGTTGCAGTGGTTCTGCAAGAAATGCCTGAGCATTTTAATCTATCGCTTTATGATGTGGTTGCAATGGGTGTAACACCTCATAAAAGTTTATTTTCACCGTTAAATAAAGCCGATCATGAACTAATTGCAAAGTCTATTGAACAGGTTGGTCTGGTACACAAAATCAACGAGGCATTTGCTCACCTTTCTGGTGGTGAAAAACAAAGGGCATTGATCGCGAAAGCCATGGCACAAAAGCCTAGGCTATTGATTATGGATGAGCCAACCAGTCACTTGGATGTGAAATACCAAATACAAATTATGGAGCTTGCCAAAGCAATGGGGATCACAGTGATCGCTTCTTTCCATGATTTAAATCTTGCGGCAGCTATGAGTGATAGCTTGCTGGTACTACAACAGGGTGAGTTATATAAAAGTGGAGCGCCAAGCGATGTGCTAGATGCGCAATTACTCAGTGATGTATTTGATGTCTGTGCTGAGGTCTCGCAAGTACCTTGCCCGTATAGAGATAAAACCCATATTCCTCATATCCGCTACCACTTTGGATATCAACTATGAAGCCGCTTATTTCGCTGTTAATTTTGCTGATAAGCTGCTTTTTTAGTGCTTTAGTTGCCGTTAAGCATGGCGCGATTGATATTAGTGCGAGTGCTGTTTGGCAAACATTATTTGCTTATGATGCCAATGCCTTTGAGCAAAAAATTGTTATGGAACTACGTATTCCCAGAGTGATTTTGGCATTTGTTGCTGGCAGTGGCTTGGCATTGGCGGGCATTATTTTGCAAACAGTGACCCGTAACCCTTTGGCAGATCCTTACCTCTTTGGTATTTCATCAGGCGCATCATTTGGCGTCGTGTTACTCATCATATTTACAGGTATCACAGCTGGTTGGGCGATGTCAGGGGCGGCGTTTTTAGGTAGTGCGCTGGCAATGACCCTATTGTTGCTGATTGCCTATGGACAAAGGTCTAGACAGGTAGAAGCGATGTTACTCGCCGGTGTTGCCTTATCTTTCTTATTTAGCGCATTTACCAGCTTGCTGTTGTATTGGAGTGATCCACAAGCTGTGAGTGCCATTATGTTTTGGAACTTAGGCAGCTTTAGTCGCGCTGATTGGCAATGGTTGTGGTTGCCCTGTTCAATTGTATTACTATGTATGGCTTGTATGCTGTTGTTTAGGCGTGGTTTAAACGCACTATTACTGGGTGATGAAAGCGCTGCAACATTAGGTATTCAGGTGGCTAAATTACGTTTAGTCATGTTGCTATTGAGCTCATTGCTGACCGCGGTATTGGTTGCTATGTGTGGTGGCATTGGCTTTGTCGGGTTAATGATCCCGCATTTGGTACGTTTTTTCATTTCACAGGCAACTTCCATTGGTCTGCTGTGTACCGCTTTAAGTGGTGGCTTAATGATGATATGGGTCGATCTATTTGCCCGTACTATTCTTGATAATCAAGAGCTTCCCATTGGTGTTATCACTGCTGCAATAGGCAGTGTGTTCTTTTTAACTTTACTGACTCTCAAACAAAAAAGGCCTTAGCGTATGTTCTCAGTTAAAGCACTTGATACGCGTTCTCGCGAACTTATCGAAAAAAAAATAAACCTGAAAACCAAGCCTTTGGGTGCGTTAGGTGAGCTAGAAACATTGGCTAAACAGCTGGTGACTATTTTTTCTCAGGGTATCGAATCTGAGCAGCTTTCAGCATTTCGACCACAAATCAGCAAACCCACTCTAACAGTGTTTGCAGGCGACCATGGTATCGCTGCAAAAGGTGTATCTATAGCACCTAGTGAAGTAACAGGCCAAATGGTAGCGAATTTCGCGTCAGGAGGCGCTGCAATTAATGTTTTCAGCAAACAATTAGGGTGGCAACTCGAGATAGTCGATTGCGGTATTCTAGGTGAACCCGACCAGACCTTAGGTGTTACGTCACAACGTTTGGGGTCAGTTACGCGTTCATTTGATGAATGTGAAGCGCTAACGCAAGCTCAAGAAGCGCAAGGTTTTGAGTTTGCTAAGAAGCTTGTTCATAAACAATATCAGCAAGGCTGTAATACTTTTGCATTTGGTGAGATGGGCATTGGCAATACCAGTGCAGCATCGGCTATTTTTAGTGCGCTGAGTGGACTCTCTGCTGAATACACGGCTGGGCTTGGCACGGGTGTATCAAACGAAGTGGTAGATAAAAAAGTTGAGCTGATTAATAGCGCGCTTGACTTACACCGAGATAAACTGAATGACCCGCATGCAATCTTACGTTGTTTGGGTGGGTTTGAGATCTGTCAAATGGTCGGCGCCATGTTAGCCGTTGCTGAGTTACAGCAGGTTATTGTTGTCGATGGTTTTATCGCAACGGCCGCGGCATTACTGGCTATTCGTATTGAGCCAAACAGTCAAAGCTATATGGTGTTTGCCCATTGCTCTTCTGAGCAAGCACACCTGCAAATGTTAAATTCAATTAATGCTAAGCCTCTTTTAGATCTTGGTCTTAGATTGGGTGAAGGGACGGGGGCTGCATTGAGCTTACCCTTGCTACAAAGTGCTCTGGCGTTTTACAACGACATGAATAGCTTTGATGACGCGAATGTCACGAAAGTTGTTTGATATGAATAAACAACACTTTTTATTGGCGGTGAGCTTTTTAACTCGCGTGCCAGTGCATTTTAAACAAGAGATTGAAGATAATGCACTTAGTGAAGCCAGTGGTTATTTTGCCTTAGTTGGTTTGTTGTTGGGTTTTGCCTTGGCTGTTATCTTTGGTGTTGCGTCTTTGATTTTACCGCCAAGCGTTTGTGTGATCCTCACCCTCGCTCTGGGTATTTTAATTACTGGCGCATTTCATGAAGACGGTTTTGCCGATGTCTGGGACGGTTTTGGTGGCGGTTGGACTGTCTCGCAAAAGCTGTCGATTATGAAAGACAGTCGCTTAGGCACGTATGGTGCCAGCGCACTTATTTTATTACTGTTATTAAAGTTTCAGCTGCTGAGCCTGCTTAGTGATAGCTTTACACAAGTGCTTTGTGCACTGGTATTAGGTCATACTTTAAGTCGTGCAGTGGCGACGAGCATCATTGGTAAGCTTGCTTATGTGCAAGAAGATGCGCAATCAAAAGTAAAGCCAGTCGCCATGTCGCTCTCTTCTCATGCAAAAGATTTCCTCGCATTAACCTCACTGTGCGTGCTATTTGTGCTGTGGCTTTTTACACCGTTGTCTTTAATGAGTGTGATTATTTTAGTTGCTGTTTTATTTTTAACTCGCCAGCTGTGTATAAGCTGGTTTAAGCAACAGCTAGTTGGGTATACAGGAGATTGCTTAGGCGCCGCACAACAATGTTGTGAAATCATGATTTATTTAACTTTAGTGGCGCTCTGGGTGTAGCGGATGCGAGATATTAGCTATGACTCAAAATAATATTCATCTCATTCTAGGTGGCGCGCGCTCTGGCAAAAGCAGTTTCGCTGAACAAACGGCGTTGGATTTATATACTTCAGGCACAGTGAGTAAACTCGTATACATCGCCACGGCAGAAATTAAAGATACCGAGATGGCTGAGCGCGTATTACATCATCGGGCAACGCGAGATAAGCGCTGGCAAGTGATTGAAGAGTCATGGCACCTAGCCGACACATTACAAAAATTTGGTGGCGACACTTGCGTATTAATCGACTGTTTAACCTTATGGTTAACGCATGGGCTATGTGAAAAGTCAGAGCCTGAACTGCAAGTGCAAAAGCAGCGTTTGCTCGAGGTATTACAACATACACCTGCATCGGTTCTGTTAGTCAGTAATGAAGTAGGTCATGGCATAGTGCCACTCGGCGAGTTAAGCCGCGTGTTTATCGACCAGTCTGGCTGGTTAAATCAAGATATCGCCAAAGTTGCGCAGCGTGTTGACTTTATTATGGCTGGTTGCCCGTTAAGGATTAAATAAGTGACGAAGATGAAAACATTAATGGTACAGGGCACCACATCTGATGCGGGTAAAAGTACCTTGGTTGCGGGTTTATGCCGCGTGCTTGCTAGGGAAGGGATTAATGTTGCGCCGTTTAAACCTCAGAATATGGCACTCAATAGTGCGGTAACACCTTGTGGCGGCGAAATAGGCCGAGCTCAAGCACTACAAGCTATTGCTGCGAAACAGCCTTTAAGTACTGATTTTAACCCAATTTTACTCAAGCCCAATAGCGACACGGGTGCGCAAGTCATTATTCATGGCCGTGCCATTAGCAATATGGAAGCGGCGAAATACCATGATTATAAAAAAGTCGCAATGCAAGCAGTGCTTGAATCGCATCAAAGATTAGTATCTGATTTTGATGCCATCATAGTAGAAGGCGCAGGAAGTCCTGCGGAAATCAATCTGCGAGAGAACGATATCGCCAATATGGGGTTTGCTTGTGAAGTGGATTGCCCCGTGATCATTATTGCTGACATTGATAAAGGTGGCGTGTTCGCACACCTTGTTGGCACCTTATTGTTACTCAGTGAATATGAGCAGTCCTTGGTGCAAGGCTTTGTGATCAACCGTTTTCGTGGCGATATTGCTTTGTTGCAATCGGGTCTTGATTGGCTCGAAGAAAAAACGGGTAAACCTGTGTTAGGTGTGCTGCCTTATATGCATGGCTTAAACATCGACGCTGAAGATGCCGTCGTAATGGATAATGTAGTGACTGACAAAAAACTCACGATAAGTGTGTTGTTACTGCCGCACATTAGTAATCACACTGACTTTGATAGCTTGCGGTTAAATCCTCAAATCGATTTGCGCTATGTAAAACATACCGAGCAAATCGGGCAAACTGATCTGATTATTATCCCAGGTAGTAAAAACGTCATTAACGACTTCGCTTTTTTACAGGCGCAAACATGGCAAACCGAAATACAGCGTCACTTACGTTATGGCGGTAAGGTGCTAGGCGTGTGTGGTGGTTTACAAATGTTGGGTCAACGCATTTCTGACCCTGATGCCATAGAAAGCTCACAGACAGAAATTACAGGATTAGGGTTAGCTGAGTTTGAAACAAAGCTTACGCAAACCAAAACCCTGACTCAGGTGCAGGGTAAGTGTGTTATCAACCAGCAAAGCGTGGACATTAAAGGCTATGAAATTCACTGCGGACAAAGTAGCGGCCCCGCCCTTGAAAAGCCATTTATGTATTTTACTGGCCATCCACAAGGTTTCATGCAAGACGGTTTTATATCTGACGATAACCAAATTGTTGGTACTTACTTACACGGTTTATTTGATGAGCCCAAAGCGGCTGAAGCCATTTTACACTGGGCGAGTAATGGCAAGCTAACAGAAACAAATTTTAGTCTAGATGAGCATCGTGAAAAACAGTTAGAGTGGCTGGCAGATGAATGTGAAGCGCATTTAGATATGAACAAAATTAAAGCATTAATCAATTTATAGGGTGTGAATTATGAGCGAACAAGATAGACATCAACAGAGGCAACAAAAAGTCAAAGAGAAGGTTGATGAAAAGGTTGCCGCTGCTAATATCGAAAAGGGCATTTTTCAGGTTATTACTGGTAATGGCAAGGGTAAATCGACGTCTGGTTTTGGGGTTGTGACGCGTTGTGTCGGCCATGGCCAAAATGCAGCTGTGGCACAGTTTATTAAAGGTATGTGGGACTGTGGTGAGCGTAACTTACTTGAGAAAGTAGGTGTGCCTTTTGCGGTAATGAAGACCGGCTTTACTTGGGAAACGCAAAACCGTGAAACAGACACGGCTGCAGCGGTTGAGACATGGCAGCAAGCTAAAAAATGGTTAGCAGACGATAGCATAGATTTGGTGTTATTAGATGAGCTGACCTATATGGCGAGCTACGATTATTTAGACTTAGATGAAGTTATCAGCGCTATCGAGAATCGTCCCAAGATGCAGTCTGTGATCGTGACAGGTCGTGGTGCACACCGTCGTTTAACTGAGCTTGCTGACACGGTGAGTGAAGTCAGAAATGTGAAGCACGCTTTTGAATCAGGTGTAAAAGCACTGAAGGGGTTTGATTACTGATGTGGTTTAAAAGGACTTTATTCACCATTTTTTTGCTGCTTACAAGTCAATATGTAGCAGCAAATCAACCACAAAATGCGTCACAATCTGATACTCAACAGAAGGCACAACGTATTGTGGCTTTAGCGCCACATATCGTTGAAAACTTATTTGCCATAGGTGCAGGCGAAAAAATTGTCGGTACCGTTGAATATGCAGATTACCCTGAGCAGGCGCTTGAGATCTCAAGAATTGGTGGCTATCACGGCATTCAACTTGAGAAGTTATTAGCTTTAAAACCAGATTTGGTGATCGCGTGGCAAACCGGCAATAAAAAAGCGGATCTTGAAAAGCTCGAGAAGCTAGGTATTAAAGTGGTTTATAGCGCAACCAACGATTTAGCTAAAGTATCAGAGCAACTGATAAAGTTTGGTGAGCTAACTGGTCATCAAGCACAAGCCAAACAAGTGGCTAAAGGGTTTGATGCGCGTTTAGCCAAGTTACAAAGCCAATATCAAGATGTAAAATCGCTGGATGTATTTTATCAACTCTGGCCTGAGCCGATGATGAGTGTGAATAAAAACACCATGATCCATCAGGTATTATCAATTTGCCAAGTGAATAATGTGTTTGCTCATAGTCGAGCAGATTATCCGCAAATTAGTATCGAAAATGTGCTTAAGTTTAAACCGCAAGTAATCGTATTACCTGAGGAGAAAACAAAGAAAGACGTACAGCATACTAATTGGCAAGACTGGCCTCAGATCCCGGCTGTTGAGCATCAGCAGTTTATTAGAGTCAATGCCGATCTATTACACCGATTTAGTGTACGCGCGCTCGATGGGGTTGCTGACTTATGTGATAAACTGTCTCAATCTCGCCGTTATTATCAAGAGCAATCATAATGAAGACTTGGTCAGACTTTATCGCTGAACAAAGCCAGCAAAACTACCTTAAAGACACGCTAGAGTATGTCGCTCAAAAGCGCAGTGAAGGCGTGACAGTGTTCCCTCACGAGCAACATGTATTTTCAGCATTTGATGCCACGCCATTCGAACAAGTTAAAGTGGTCATTTTAGGCCAAGATCCTTATCACGGGCCAGATCAAGCTCATGGTTTATGTTTTTCAGTATTGCCGGGAATTAAACCGCCTCCGTCATTGGCAAATATGTATAAAGAGCTGGTGCAGGACATAGAAGGGTTTAGTATTCCTGATCACGGTTATTTAATGCCATGGGCAGAGCAAGGTGTGTTATTGCTTAATACTGTATTGACGGTTGAACAAGGACAAGCACATTCACACAAACATCTGGGTTGGGAGGAGTTTACGGATAAGGTGATTAACGAGATTAACCAACATAAAGAAGGCGTGGTGTTTTTATTATGGGGCGCCCATGCACAGAAGAAGGGTAAAAACATAGATAAAACGCGTCATCATGTTTTACATGCGCCACATCCATCGCCATTGTCAGCTCACAGAGGTTTCTTTGGTTGTCAGCACTTTTCAAAGACAAACGAGCTACTGTCCAGTTTGGGTAAAACACCTATAAACTGGTCAATATAAACTCTCTTAAATAACGAAAAATGGCTCCCAAAGGAGCCATTTTTTTAAATTAAATCTAGTTCTTCTAGATCTAAGTTGTCTGCAAAATAGTCAAGATCTTGTAGTTCCTTGCGAAGACGTTGTTTTTCTTTAAAAGCTTCAATTTCGCGCCATTTTCGTTTTTGTTTTTTTGAAGAGGTGCGTTTTGTTGTTTCAGGATTTTCTAATACTGCAATGATATCGTCTAGGCTATCCATGATGTTCTCCCATTGATTTGTTGACCTCAAATGACGGTCTTACGTTAGCTCTGTATATTTGATATACGTTATGAGCAACTTTGGTATATCATAACTCGCTTAAAAATAAAACAACTCTGTGTTGTTTTTGTTACAGTAAAATAACAGTTTAGTGAAGTTGAAACGCGGGGAAACCTGGCTTCAGGAATAAAAAAACGCCGCATAATGCGGCGTTTATATTGAACATGCTTATTAATTATAGTGCTTTAAAACGCGCTTCTAGCGTTTCTTGTGCCTCAGCAAAAGCACGAATACCTTCAGCAAGCTTTTCAGTGGCCATCGCATCTTGATTATGCTGCCAGCGGAATTGCGCTTCGGTTAATGGCGCAGGCTTAGATTGTACTTGATAGTCGTTATCAAGCAGGTACTCTTGTGCGTCAGTCAGTTCACCGAGCTCTTCAAGCAGTGCAGGGCTAATGGTTAGCTTGTCACAACCTGTCAATGCAATGATTTCACCTGTGTTTCTGAAACTTGCACCCATTACTACAGTTTTATAACCATGTTGCTTATAGAACGAGTAGATGCTACGAACAGATTGCACACCTGGGTCTTGCAGTGGATCAGTTGGCTTTTCTAGCCCGTTAGCAACGTGCCAGTCAAGAATACGCCCCACAAATGGTGAGATTAGGAAAACATTGGCATCTGCACATGCACGAGCTTGTGCACTGCTAAATAATAGCGTTAGGTTACACTTAATACCTTCTCTTTCTAACTGTTCAGCTGCTTTGATACCTTCCCAAGTTGATGCAATCTTAATTAAAATTTTGTCTTGGCTGATACCTTGCTCTTTGTACAGTGCAAGTAAGGTTTTTGCTTTAGCAATCGTCGCTTCGGTATCAAAAGATAAGCGTGCATCTACTTCAGTTGAGATGTAACCCGGGACAATATTGGCAATCTCTTTACCAATTAATACGGCAAAGTAATCACACGCTAATTCGACTTGTTTGTCTGCGTCAGACTCGTTCGCTTTTGCGTAATCCCAAGCTTGCGTTAAATAGGCTTGATAGGCTGGCATCTCAGCTGCTTTTAAAAGCAGTGAAGGGTTAGTGGTTGCATCTTCTGGTTGATGCTTACGAATGGCTTCAATGTCGCCGGTATCGGCAACGATTGATGAATGCTGTTTTAGCCTATCTAGTGCTGATGTCATTATGTTTCCTCATTCCTCTTACAGCTTATGGGCAAACTCTACTTCTCCTATGTTGCAATAGCGTGAATGGCATGAATAGGTCAATTGTCCTTATTTGACACTCACAAGTTGAGAATTAAAAAATATTCAAAGGAAGAAGAAGAGCACATATCCCTCTTTACTTGCTACTTAACAATCTTCACTTGCAGTAACAAAGGGATAGTGTTGAAATTGACACTAATTAATTTTTAAGTCAATAGGTAAGCCATGATCACAGTGATCTCTCCCGCGAAAAACTTAGATTACGATACGCCAGCGCATATCGACACTTTCACGCAGCCTGAGTTACTTGAACACTCAGAAGAGTTAATGACAGTGTGTCGTGAATTATCACCGCAGCAAATTGGCAGCTTGATGAAAATTAGTGACAAGCTTTCAGGCTTAAATGCTGCACGCTTTAGTGAGTGGACACAGCCTTTTACACCTGACAATGCGAAACAGGCGGTACTGGCGTTTAACGGTGATGTATACACTGGGTTAGACGCTGCATCGTTAGATGAGGGTACGCTAAGTTATGCACAGTCTCACTTACGCATTCTTTCTGGTTTATATGGCGTATTAAAGCCACTTGACTTGATGCAGGCTTACCGTTTAGAAATGGGCACTAAGCTTGAAAATACCCGTGGTAAAAATCTCTATGAGTTTTGGGGCACAGTGATCGCTGAGAAACTCAATGAAGCGTTAGCGGCTGATGGAGCGACACAATTAGTGAATCTTGCTTCAAACGAGTATTTTAAAGCTGTTAATAAAAAAGCGCTTAAAGCAGATATCATCACCCCTGTATTTAAAGACTGCAAAAATGGTCAATATAAGGTGATCAGCTTTTATGCGAAGAAGGCCCGCGGCATGATGGCGCGCTACATTATGGAAAACCAAGTGACATCGCTTGAAGCGTTGAAAGCATTTGATGTCGCGGGTTACTATTTTAGTGCAGAAGCAACTCAAAAAGAAAACGAGCCGGTTTTCTTACGCGCTGAACAAAACTAATTAAGCCACTCATAATGTGTTAATCAGTGCAGGCTAAATACCGTCTGCACTGGTCTTCCAACCATCGAATCATCTTCTACACAATTTAGAGTAATAATGAATAAAAACGTCCTTTTCTTGGCTATCTGTCAGGGCTTGATCACCACGGGTAATATCTTATTAGTGACAATTGCTGCGCTTGTGGGTCAAGCATTAAGCCCATCGAGTGCACTTACAACGTTACCGGTAGCAACACAAATGTTGGGATTATTGTTGACTACAGTGCCAGCCTCGTTATTAATGGCTAAAATAGGCCGCGGAAAAGGTTTTAGTTTGGGTAATCTTATTGGGATCAGTGGTACGATCTTAGGGTTTTATTCATTACTGAATAGTCAGTTTTGGCTATTTTCATTAGCTACTTTTTTAATTGGAGTTGGCATTGGGTTCGCAACCCTATATCGTTTTGCAGCCATTGAAGTGAGTGACAATCCTGCTACTGCAATTTCAGCAGTGATGGCCAGCGGTGTCGTGGCGGCAGTATTAGGTCCAAATTTAGCGGTTTGGGTGAATAATCATTACCCTGAAATTAATTATGCCAATGCCTTTGTTGCCTTGATGGGCCTTTATATCTTGGCATTTTGTTTATTACAGCTTGTGAAGTTTAATGAGCTCAGCCAAGCACGCGCAGATAAACCACAACGGCCTTTATCTGAGATTATGACGCAGCCTAAGTTTTTGCTTGCCGTATTGATTGCGATGATCAGCTACACCACAATGAACTTGTTGATGACCGCCACACCTTTGGCGATGCATCGCCATGGTTATGATCTTGCTGAGTCAGCACTTGTGATTGAATGGCATGTTTTAGGGATGTTTGTACCCTCATTTTTTACCGGTAAGCTAATTAATCGCTTTGGTCAGAGCAACATCATGCAAGCAGGTGTAGTCATTGTATTGCTGTGTTGTTTGGTGAATTTAATGGGGCTGAGCCATTGGCATTTCTTAGTGGCGTTGTGTTTGTTAGGTGTTGGTTGGAACTTTATGTTTATCGCTGCTACACAAATGGTCAGCGAGAGCTACTTGCCCCATGAGCGGGCTAAATCACAAGCCAGTAATGAATTCCTCGTTTTTAGTATGGTGACGGTTTCTTCATTGGGCGCAGGCTGGCTTGAGGCTGAAATAGGCTGGCAGTTATTAAATATGCTGACTATCCCTGTGATGCTTTTGGCCGCGGGTATTATCTGGCGATTAAAGCCTAGGTTAAAAGTAGCTTTAGAGACATAAAATGAAAAAGGGTCTGAAAGACCCTTTTAACTTCAACTAAGCTTGATAGTTACTTTTTCTTTTTAACTTTGGCTTTTGCCTTTTTCTTAGCTTTTATTTTAGCCGGATCTTTTTTCTTCTTTGGTAATTTCGCTGGTTTATTCTTCGGTTCTAACCCTTTAATAACACGAGATTTTAGTTGTTGTTCGGTGTAACGCTGAACCTTGCCTAAAATTGCCATATCATGGGCTTCAACTAAAGAGATAGCCGTGCCTTTTTTACCTGCGCGACCTGTACGGCCGATACGGTGTACGTAAATGTCTGCTGTACGCGGCATATCGAAGTTAAATACATGGGTTATGTCTTGAACATCAATACCACGCGCGGCTACATCAGTCGCTACTAGAATACGTGTTCGGCCCGCTTGGAAGTTGGCCATGGCCGTCATACGCTTGTCTTGAGGCATCTCACCACGTAACCAAGTGGTTTTAATATCGTGAGAATAAAGCTCACCAACTAGCTTTTCTAGTCGCTCACGCGTTTTAACGAAGACAATCGCTTTTTGTACTTCTTCTTCGTTCTTAAGTAACTCAACAAGTAGCTTTAGTTTGTGATTATAGTCATCAGCTAGGTGCACCCATTGATGAATTTTTCCTTTCTCTTTGCGTGATGGCTCAGCTTCAAGTAAGGCTGGGTCATTAAGAATGCGATCGGCGAATAACTCCACACTGTCGCCTTCAAGGGTGGCAGAGAATAAGAAACATTGACGGCGATTTTTTGCTTCATCACAAATACGTAGCATTTCTTTTTTGAAACCCATGTCTAGCATGCGGTCGGCTTCATCAAGAATAAGTAGCTCAACGTTTTCTGCGTGGAAGTTTTCAGTTTCAAGATATTCCATCAAACGACCCGGCGTCGCGATTAAGATATCGTTGTTCTTTTCGAAAATTTCTTTGTGACTGCCGTAGTTAATACCACCGGTTACGACACCAATTTTAAGGTGGGTATTTGCCGCAAGTAACTGACATTGCTCATGTACTTGGTAAGCAAGCTCACGGGTAGGCGTCATAATTAATACACGTGCAAAGCCTGGATCGCGACGTGGGAAGTCTAACAAGTATTGGATTGCAGGAATTAAAAACGCAGCTGTTTTACCCGTGCCTGTTGGTGCTGAGGCAAGAATATCTCGACCCATCAGACCTTCGGGAATAGAAAGTTGTTGAATGCTGGTGGCGGTTTTGAATCCCATTTTATCAATAGCTGAGAGGACTTTACCGTCTAGATCAAATTCAGAAAATTGCATAGTGCATCATAAATAAAGGACAATGTTCACAATTATACGCGTGATAGTGAATTTGGAAAAGCGAGATTATGGCAGGCTTTGCGTTTAAGCAATTTTGTATTGAGCAAGAGAATACCGCAATGAAGGTCTCAACCGACGGAGTTTTGCTTGGTGCTTGGGTGAATTTGTCAGGAGTAAAAAGCATGTTAGATATCGGCGCAGGTACGGGGCTGTTGTCTTTGATGTGCAAGCAGCGTGCTGAGTGCTTAGCTGTGACAGCCGTTGAGATTGAATCTGGCGCGTTTCAAGATGCAAATTTGAATATTCAAAACAGCCCGTGGCAGGATGGGATTTTTTTACATCAATCTGCTATTCAAAATTTTCAGAGCGATATTCAATACGATCTAGTGATCAGTAATCCGCCATACTTTAATAATAGCTTAAAAGGTCCATCGGCAGTGCGAAACTTAGCACGCCATACGGATTCATTGAGTTTCAGTGCGTTACTAAATGAATTTAAACGTTTATCTCATCCATTAAGTTGTTTAGCAGTGGTGCTACCTTACAAAGAAGGATTAGAGTTTATTGCGCTAGCTCAACAAAAAGATTTGCATCTTGTGCGTAAATGCGAGGTGAAAACGACAGAGCGCAAGGCTGCCAGCCGTTTATTACTCGAGTTTGAATATGCTTCTAACAGAGTTTTTGCTGAGCCTGAGCATACGGTGTTGTGTATTCATGAAAACGGTCAATACAGCGAAGACTTTACAACACTTTGTCGTGACTTTTACTTAAAAATGTAAAGATGTTCCTTAATTGGGGAGTTTGCGCATTTTTGATTTAGATGCGCTAGAATACAAGGTTATATCTGGCTGTTTATATGTGCTGGATACCTTTTCTTTTTATAAATATTTCACGGGGTTTGTATGTCAGATAAGTGCTATATCACAGCACAGCAGTTGCTTGAGGATTCTTTTCGTTTAGCCGCGCAAGTTTATGATGATGGTTTCCGTCCTGACTTCATCATTGGTATTTGGCGAGGTGGTGCGCCTATCGGTATCGCTGTGCAAGAGTATTACGATTACAAAGGTATAGAGACAGATCACATTGCTGTGCGTACATCTTCTTACTATGGTATCGGTAAACAATCAAAAGAAATTAAAGTACACGGTCTTCATTACATTATCGAAAATGCCAACGCAGATGACTCTCTATTAATCGTGGACGATGTATTTGATTCTGGTCGCAGTATTTTCGCATTAAAAGAAAAGCTTTCTGAGCTAATGCGTTTAAACTTGCCTAAAGACATTCGTACAGCTTGCCCTTACTACAAGCCAAAGAATACTAAAGTACCTATGAAGCCTGATTATTTCATTCATGAATCAGATGAGTGGTTAGTGTTTCCGCATGAGTTATCAGGTTTAACGCCAGATGAAATCGCAGAGGGTAAATCAGATTTAAGTAATATCAGTGAGTTATTTACTAAATAGCATTGCAGATAAGAATAAAAAAACCGCATTTTGAAATGCGGTTTGTTTAAGTAATGATTTTGAGACTAATAATGTTCTATGCCCATCCATCGTAACGTTTTTTACGAGAGAGCAATAAAGTTAGAATTACACCAATTAGTAAACCACCAATACCAATAGCTCCACCATACGTTAACATGAGATGTTGTTCAGCTTGATCTGAGTTCAGGGCTTTTTGCTTTTCATCTTCTACAGATTTTTCTAAGCGTTGGATCGTTTGCTGTAAATTTTGATTTTCAGATTCTAGGTCTTGATTGAGCTGCTGTAAGCGAGGTAAATCAGTCTGTGCATCATTCAATGCTTGTTGAGTTTGCTGTAGTTGTAAGCCCAACTCATCTAACTGCATGGCAAAGCCAGCTTGGGTTGAAACAAATTGTGATTCAACCCACACTTCGCGTCCTTTGTCGTCAGTGATTTGCTGAAAACCATTTTCATTACCTTGCATCAGCGCAATTTGACTGCCAGCATCTACTGAACCGACAATACGGTAATTTTTGCCAGGTCCAGAATGTACATAAACGAATAGATTATCTGAAATATAGGCTACATTTTCGCTAGCGTTGTTTGTTTCAACAGCTTGCACCTCTTCAGCGAGTGAATAGTGCGAAACAAGTGCGAAAAGTGTTGGCACTAAAATACGTTTTAACATCCGTGACCTTTATAGAGAGTAGTTTTTTCAGATAGTATGAATTTCAAAGGGTAATATCAAGTGAAGCGCTAAACTTCCTTGAACTTGCGGCAAAAAGATTGCAAATGGCTACTGCTTTGTATATTTTTACCCTTCTACAATTTTATAGGTAATCACTTGCCCTAATGGACACAGAGATAGAACTGAAGTTTTTACTTTCAGACAATGAGGTTCCACTGATTCCTGGCCTCATTATGCAGTTTGCTAAAACTGTCAAAAATAAACCCGCCAAAAATTTAAAAAATGCTTATTTTGATACACCAAATAGAGAGCTTAGAGCGCTTGATATTGGTTTGAGAACACGTTGCTGTGATGGTGATTGCGAGCAAACGATCAAATTGGCAGGGCAAGTAGTTGGGGGGTTACATCAACGTCCAGAGTATAACTTACCGCTTGATTCAACACGGCCAAACTTAAATGCATTCAAGCCAAATATATGGCCCCATGGTATGCAAGTTACGGCAATAAATGACAACCTTTATCCTATTTTTAGTACAAACTTTATTCGCCGTACATGGCTGATTGAAACTGAGCAGGGCTCAACAATTGAAGTGGTGCTAGATAAAGGTGAGATTGTTGCTCAGGGTCAGGTCGAAATGATTTCTGAGTTAGAGATAGAATTAGTCGAAGGTGAGCGCAATGATTTATTCCTGCTTGCTGATCATTTAGTCGCAATGGGTGGCTTGAGAATGGGTTTGTATTCTAAAGCAGCCAGAGGATATCGCTTAGCTGATAATAAACCTTTAACGGCCAATAAATACATTGGCGTTGTGACACTTAACCGCCATGCAACTCAAGAACAAGCACTTGTGCAATGTGTGAACTATGGAATTGAATTCGTGCAAAAGCACGAGCAGTGCTATTTTAACAAACCTAGTTTGAAGACGCTTAAGCGTGTTATAGATGGCATTAATCTGATTAAGCATGCGTTTAAGCTATTTGAGACCATTATTGAAGGTAGTGCTACCGAGCGTTTACTTGGTGAAATGAATTGGCTTCTCAGTGAGTTAGATTGGGTCGAAGATGCGATCCATCTGAAAACTTACACCTCAAAGCGCCATGCTTATTATAAAAAAATAAAAAATGCGGATGAATTAGCAACGCTTATTGATGATTTAAAAGCTGAGCAGCCTAGCATCACTGATATAGAAGACTTATTCCACAGTCCACGTTATAACAAACTATTGTTAGTTTTAACTCGTTGGTTGGTTGATAAAGGATGGCGTCAGGAATGGAACCAACATGCGGTATCTGCGGCTGAGCTTCCAATCAAAGAAGTTGCGATAGCGGCTTTTGAGAAAGATTGGAAAAAACTTCAATCAGAATTACCAGAAGGCAAAGATTTATGCACGCAAGATTACCTTTCGCTGCGTTCTTTGCTAGATTGCGCTTTGCTGAGTGGTAATTGTTTGGGCTCTTTATATGATAAAGAAACGAGACAAGCATTCCGAACGCCTTGGATTGACATAGCCTATGGAATCTATGAGCTAGAGACATTGGCTTATTTAAAAACCCTCTGTGAGCAACAAAATCTCCCTGAGCTTGAAGAAATAGAGCTTTGGCTTTCTAAGAAAGCTGACTTTCTAGTTCAAGCGATGGAACAAAGTCGCAGAGCTTCACTTAATAGCATGCCATATTGGCGTTAATCATGAAAAAGCTCTGTAAATATCTTTTATGGAGCTTGATCGTATTATACTCCTCACAAGCTTATGCCAATTGGCAAAGTTGGTATAGCAAAGATAATCTATCTGTTAGTTATCAAAAACATGAATCTGGGCTAATCGAAATTAAAGCGCGAGCTAGTTATGCTAACGTCAATCGTCAAGCCTTCTTAAATCTTTTAAATGATACACAAAATGCATCCGAGTGGCTCAGTCATGTCAATAGTGTCAAATCTCTGCCTTGGGATAAAAAAGCTGAAGATATCGTTGTTACTACCCTAAATGCGCCTTGGCCTTTGAAAGATAGAGTGATGCTCACGCACTCTTGCCATCAGCGCGTGTCAAATAACAGCTCAAAGTTATTGATTAAATCGGTAGATGAGCACCAAGGAGCGAATTTTTTGCCACAAGAGTCATTTATGAAATATATTTTTGTTTCGCCCATAAAAGGAAGTTGGCTTCTTGAAGAAACTTCAAATACTTTGCTCATAACTCATCAAATCTATGCGGACCCTCAAGGGAACATACCACATTGGTTGAGTAATAAAACCGCACTTAAAGGAGTTAAGCAGACCTTTCAAAACTTGGCTAAGCAACTCTATAGAAAACAGTATCAGGCTGACAATAACTTTATAACTTCATCATGTTTGGCTTTTGAGTAATCACCTTTCCTCTACTACACTCAGCTAACCAAAAGTGAAAAAGTATCCGGCTTATGATCGACATTGATGACAAGGTGTTGGCAGATCTGAAATCTGGTTTTAGTTTGCCTTCAAAGCCTGAAGTGCTGCAAAGCTTACAAAATGAGTTGAACAGTGATGAGCCAGAGCTTGGGAGTATAGCTGGAATTATCAGTGAAGATGTAGGCACCGCTGCTGCGGTTTTAAAAGTCATTAACTCTCCGGCATATGGTATGTCTCGAACCATTACTGATATTCGTCAGGCAGTGATGTTTTTAGGCGTTAATTGCATCACACAACTAGTGACGGGTCACTTGCTTAAAAATGCTTTTAAACAGGAGGATTGCTGCATTTCGTTGCAGCGGTTTTGGGATAATGCTACCGATATGTCGCAATTAGCAATGGCAATAGGTAAACAAATTAAAACTACTGTACCGCTAGAAAACCTTCAACTTCTTGGGTTATTCCATGATTCAGGGATACCCGCAATGGCAATGCGCTTTGATAATTATAATGATTTGATGACACGAGCTTATCAAAGGGGTGAGCAGAGCCTGCTCTTCTACGAGGAGCAAATATATCCGGTAAGTCATACCATCGTTGGCTATTACCTTGCATCCTCTTGGCACCTTCCTAAGCCTATCTGTCAAATGATATTGCGGCATCATGATGAATCATACTTGAAGGAAGAAACAGACCCAACACTTAAAGCGACTTTTGCAACTATCAAATTAGCTGAGAATCTATCTTTTGAAGCAAAGCATTTTAGACCTTGCGGCGACTGGTTCGCATTTAAAGATTTGGTGTTAGTTGCGTTAGAGCTGAGTGATGATGATTACACCAATTTAAAAGAAGACGTAGAAGAGTACTTTATACACTAACTGCAATTCTGGGGAAAACATGGGTATTAAAAAAGGCGCTCCTTTTCAGGTAAGCGCCTCTTTAACAGATGGCTTGGAACTATATTATAAGCCCGCAGCAGCTCTTAGTGCGTCTGCTTTGTCTGTTTTTTCCCAGCTAAATGCTGTGAAAGTGTCATTACCTACCGTCATTTCAAACGGCTCACGACCGAAGTGACCATACGCAGCAGTCATTTGATACATTGGATGAAGTAGATCTAGCATTTTAGTGATACCGTAAGGACGAAGGTCGAAGTGCTCACGTACTAGTTCTACTAGTTTTTCTTCTGATACTTTACCAGTGCCGAATGTATCAATGGTGATTGATGTAGGCTCAGCTACACCGATAGCGTAAGAAACTTGGATTTCACACTTGTCAGCGAGGCCTGCCGCAACAATATTCTTTGCAACATAACGACCAGCATAAGCTGCACTTCGGTCAACCTTTGACGGGTCTTTACCAGAGAAAGCACCACCACCATGACGTGCCATACCTCCATACGTATCTACGATGATTTTACGACCTGTTAGACCACAGTCACCCACAGGACCACCGATCACGAAACGACCCGTTGGGTTGATAAAGTATTTGGTGTTTTCTGTTAATAGCTCAGCAGGAAGTGTGTGCTTGATGATGTTTTCCATAACAGCATCAACTAATGCATCTTGCTCGATGTCTGGGTTGTGCTGAGTTGAAAGTACAACGGCGTCAATAGCAACAGGCTTACCATCTTCATATATGAAAGTGACCTGAGATTTAGCATCAGGACGTAACCAAGGTAGGATACCTGATTTACGCGCTTCAGCTTGACGCTCAACTAACAAGTGTGAGTAGTAAAGCGGCGCAGGCATAAGTGTTGGAGTTTCGTTCGTTGCATAACCAAACATAAGACCTTGGTCACCAGCACCTTGCTCTTCAGGCTTAGAGCGGTCTACACCTTGGGCGATTTCAGGAGACTGTTGGCCAATAAGGTTCATGATGCCACATGTGTCACCGTCAAACCCTACATTAGAAGACGTGTAACCGATGTCTGTGATTACTTTACGCGTGATTGACTCTAGGTCTACCCAAGCATCTGTTGAAATTTCACCAGAGATGATCGCAACGCCTGTTTTAACCATAGTTTCACAAGCAACACGAGCGTGTTTATCTTGGGTAATGATTGCATCTAGTACCGCGTCAGAGATCTGATCAGCGATTTTATCCGGATGACCTTCAGAAACAGACTCAGAAGTAAATAAGTGTTTTGCCATTGTATCTATGCTCACAAATATTGCGCTTCACGAACATCGGGGATAGCGCGAAAAAATAAGAGGCGTATTCTATCTAAAACAATTTAACTTGCCTAGTTTTTTTACGCCTAGACGTCTGAATTAGATTTTTTCAATTGCAGATATCGAATTAAGCAGGTTTAGCTCTCTTTTTCTCAGGTATTAACGTTGCAGAATACACCATAAATGAGTCAGAATGAGCGCACTGACATTTCAGCGCAACACTATTAAAGGTAGGAGAATTCATGCCGTCTCGCAAAGAACTTGCAAATGCCATTCGCGTTCTGTCTATGGACGCAGTACAAAAAGCTAAATCGGGCCACCCAGGAGCACCTATGGGTATGGCCGATATCGCAGAAGTACTGTGGCGCGATTATTTAAAGCACAACCCAAGCAATCCTGATTGGGCTGACCGCGATCGATTTATTCTGTCAAATGGTCACGGCTCTATGCTTATTTATTCTTTGTTGCACCTGAGCGGTTATGATCTTTCTATTGATGATCTGAAAAACTTCCGTCAAATGCATTCAAAAACACCTGGCCACCCAGAATATGGCTATGCACCTGGTGTAGAAACCACAACAGGCCCACTTGGTCAAGGCATCACTAATGCTGTAGGTATGGCGATTGCTGAAAAAGCACTTGCAGCACAATTCAACCGTGACGAATTTGATATTGTAAATCACTTCACTTACACCTTCTTAGGCGATGGCTGTTTAATGGAAGGTATTTCACATGAGGCTTGTTCATTAGCTGGTACACTAGGCCTTGGTAAGCTTATCGCATTTTGGGATGACAACGGCATCTCAATTGATGGTGAAGTCGAAGGCTGGTTCAGCGATGATACACCGAAGCGTTTCGAGTCTTATGGCTGGCATGTAATTGCTGACGTAGACGGTCATGATAGCGATGTTATTAAAGCGGCAATCGAAGCGGCACGTGCAGAAACTGATAAACCGACACTAATTTGTTGTAAGACAGTCATTGGTTACGGTTCACCAAACAAATCAGGTAGTCATGATTGTCACGGCGCACCATTAGGTGATGAAGAAATTAAAGCAGCACGTGAATTCCTTGGTTGGGATCACGATGCGTTTGAAATCCCTGAAGACATCTACGCTAAGTGGGATGCATCTTCTCGTGGTCAACAAGCACAAAGCCACTGGTTAGTGAAATTCACAGAGTACCAGATGGCATATCCTGAGCTTGCGGCTGAGTTTGAGCGTCGCATGAAAGGTGAGTTACCTCTAAACTGGCAGGTTGAAACTGAGAAGTACATTGCTGAGCTTCAAGCAACCCCTGCCAATCCTGCAACACGTAAAGCGTCACAAAATGCACTGAATGCTTTTGGTCCAATTCTACCTGAATTTATGGGCGGCTCAGCTGACCTTGCTGGTTCTAACCTTACACTATGGGAAGGCTCAAAAGGCTTAACGGCTGACGATGCATCAGGAAACTACATCTTCTATGGTGTACGTGAATTTGGTATGTCGGCAATCATGAATGGTATTGCACTGCATAAAGGCTTCGTACCATACGGTGCGACCTTTTTAATGTTCATGGAATATGCGCGTAACGCGGTTCGTATGGCAGCATTAATGAAGCAACCAAGTATCTTTGTTTATACTCACGATTCAATCGGTCTGGGTGAAGATGGTCCGACGCACCAGCCGGTAGAGCAAATTGCAAGCATGCGTTTAACACCTAACCTAGTAAACTGGCGTCCTTGTGACCAAGTTGAGTCTGCTGTTGCTTGGCAGCAAGCGATTGAACGTAAAGATGGCCCTACGTCACTTATCTTTACTCGTCAAGGTTTAGAGCAACAAGCTCGTGATGAAGCGCAAGTTGCTGCAATCAAGCAAGGTGGTTATGTACTTAGCTGTGACGGCAACCCTGAGCTTATTTTGATTGCAACAGGTTCTGAAGTACAACTAGCCGCTGATGCAGCGAAAGCGCTTCGTTTACAAGGCAAAAAAGTACGTGTTGTGTCTATGCCATCTACAGATGTATTTGATGCACAGTCAGCTGAATATAAAGAGAGCGTTCTACCAGCAGCAGTAACACGTCGTGTTGCGGTTGAAGCGGGTATTGCTGACTACTGGTTCAAGTATGTTGGTCTAAACGGTGCAGTTGTTGGTATGTCAACATTTGGTGAGTCAGCACCAGCTGGTGAGCTTTTTGAGCACTTCGGCTTCACGGTTGATAATGTGGTAGCACAAGCTAACCGTTTATTTGCTTAATCTCTAAAGTAAATAAAAAAGATTTGAAACCCGTATCTGTTACGGGTTTTTTTATTGAAAATATCCTTAATACAAACTCTCAAAGTTTCCTTTTTAATTAAATGCACTTCTAGAATAGCAATTGTTATTTCGCAAAGTGCGATGCAAATGAGTAAGGTAATTTGCTTACTGATTGCTAACTTACTGAAAATATGTAACTAGATTATTGGTATGTTTTAAGCTTATTTCCTTAATATTTTATTTTGGGGAACCTAAGATGAAACAAAAAATATTGAGTGTTCTTATCGGTGTTGCCTCTATCCCAAGCTTTGCAGTCACGGTTGGTGGGATTGATTTTAATTACTTAAATGGAGTTCTGCCCACAGACACACTTAGCTATAGTTCGAAAGGTAAGCCTCTCACCAATATCTCTAATGTCAGTTCACAATTACCCACGGATGTTCTTACTAATATCTACTCAATGCTGCCAGAAGGACAGTATGTTAATACTGCATTTATCGATAGTAACTTACTGAGTAACATAATAATTAAAGATGAAAGTGAACTTGATGAGACATTTATAACAGCTACAGCCAATGTGACATTTTTAAATGAAGGTGCAGGATATAGAAATACGCTTGGTTTTTTTGTTTTTGATGCTGATAACCCGCCCCAGAGTATTACTGATATATCACAGCATACGATAGTTTTTCCAAACTGCTCTAAGCCGAATGAGGGTGAAATGTCGCAAGGCGACAGGATGGAACTTGGACTAGATTTGCAACCAGGTCAGGCGCTTGGTTTCTTTGTTATTCCTAACGGTTGGGGATGGGAAGGCAGTCTAGGCAATATAGTCAATCTAGGGCCGTGGAATACGCCTTTCTATAGTGTTCCAACTTTAAATCCAGAAGCTGATGAAATCAACGAGCATAACGTGGTGTTTTATGATGCACAAAATGAATTTTTTGTAATTGGGTTCGATGATCAACATCGTTCGCAAGGTGATAATGACTTTAACGACCTGTTATTTTCGGTAGAAGTAACTCCAAGCTACGCAGTAAAAGGCGTAAATGAAAATGGCTCTGTTGATTCAGGTACATACCAGCTGTTACAACAGACAAACACCTCTGTAACGAATACCAGCTACTACCCAAGTCAAAATGGTTATGCAACCTTAGCTTTTGAGGATAAATGGCCAAAAATGGGTGACTACGATTTCAACGATGTTGTTATTAAATATCGCATGTCGCAAACATTTAACAATCAAAATAAAATGATAGAGCTTGTGATTGACTATCAATTAGTTGCCACTGGTGCGTCATACCACAATGGGTTTGCGATTCAAATACCAGACGTCGATACAAGCGCAGTAACCTCATCAGTTATGACTTATAACGGTGAAGAGGTTAGTAGTAACTTCTTAGAAGCAACGAATAAGTTAAACATGAAGCTATTCGATGATAATAATACATTTGATGAAGCTTATGATGTAGCAAGAGAGTTGGCGAATACGAGCTGCCAGTTCTACAGAACTATGCCGAGCTGCAAAGAGCCTGCGATGGATTTCTTCAAAGTTATTCTTACTTTTGATCCTAATCAAATGCCTTCGACAGTCTCCCTTCCGCCATTTGACCCATACATTTATGCGCTTGATGGCCAATACCATGGACCTTATGGAACTCGTAATTGGGAAGCCCACCTTAAGCAGTTTTCCGGTAGTGAACTATTTAATAACGGATTATTTGGTGAGGTAGACGATGCAAGTCAAACGCCTAACTACTTTATTAATGCCAATCATTTTCCATGGGCACTTAATATCACTAACGATTGGAGACATCCGCAAGAGAGTGTTGATATTCGAAATGCTTATCCCAAATTTGCTGACTGGGTTACTTCATCAGGCGAGCAAGAGAAATCTTGGTATCTGCTTGAAAATGCAACTACTATCAAACTTTATGAGCAAGATTAGGAGATAAGCATGAAGAAATTAATAACATCGACTCTACCAGTTCTTGTAATACTTATTAATTTATCAGGATGCGGAGGTAGCTCCGAAAATGCTCAAGAGCCTCCTGAAGCCATTGCAGACAACAGCACTGTGGCGACCGTACAGGAAAGCAAAGAGCCCAGCACTCAAGATTTAGTGGCTGAACCTGATTTTGATTTTAGAACGGATATGCAAGTTGAAGTAACAGTATCCGGATTGAAATCAGAAACCGGTAAAATCGTTTTTTATCATGGAGTAGGGTTTTATGATGAAATGACTAACATTTTTTATCCTGCCTATGAGAATCGATTAGCTTCAATGTTTGCTTTAAATGATACAAGTCAATCAATGCAAGTAGATGGTAATTGGGAATATTTAACCGTAGAGTGGTTACCCATGGATGCAAGTATGAGTGAAGTCTATAAAGTAATTAAACTCACTGGTGATAAAAGTTATATTTTAAGTTTTGATTAATATATTGACTGGAATGGTAAAAATGACAAAGATGAAAATAGTTGAAGGCTAGTAAGCTGAGCACTGACTCGTATTCTTTGTTAGAGTACCCCCAAGGTTTTTTTCTAGTATATGTACACCTACCGCTGTGCTTTTGCAGTTGTTACTTGGGTATTTAGGTGAGGTATGGGCAGCCTTGCAACGGTTGCCCCGCTTATCTATTCTATGTAAGCCAGCCGATACCGAAAATAAATGTCCAGTTCGAAGAAATCAGCCAAATGATTTTACAACTTTTGCCATTTGCGCACCTCATAATCAGTTATGCGTAATACCTTTTTTTCGTATCACATTTTGAGTATTGAAAACCTATTTTTGAAAAATTAATACCTTAAAGATTAACACGCCCAATTAACTATAATTTTAGTAGTGAACGATATACTGCGTAAAACTCATCCCACTCGCTTTCTTGCCAATAGAACTCTGTATTTCGATTTAATTCTTTTATAAAAGATCGTTTTAAACGCGCCATATTATTTTCAACTGTTTGTTGAGAGGGCTTGCGAATTTCGCCTCTATCAAAGTCGATTAGAAAAACTTTGCTATGATAGTCAAACAAGATGTTGTTAATGTTTAAGTCTGCGTGAAACACGCCCGCGTTGTGAAAGCGTGCCAGGGTTTCTGCAGTTGCTTGCCATTCATTCTTTGTCAACGAGGTTTGTTTTAGTTTATCGAGCACACTTTGTGCGCCAGTAACGGCTTCTGTGATCAGATCGCCACGGTAAATAAGCCCGCTGCGCTGAACTTTTGCAGCAATCGGTTTAGATACCGGTAAGCCTAATTGTTCCAGTTGTGTCAGAAGTTGAAACTCTTGATAGGTACGGGTGTTCTCTAATCTGCTAAATAGATATTGATCTGATAGCACCTTACCCACTAAGCCCCCACGCCAATAATGGCGTAACACACCGATTTGTTCACCTAGGTTTAAAAAGTAAGTTTTCGCGCGGCCTTTTTTTTCACCCACGACTTTGTTTTGCTGTTGCCAATAGCTAGGTTCGAACCAGTTTTCTTCAATGGGTAAGGCTGAGTTATCGGGCAATAGAATATGTGTATTGGCAGAGGAATGAATGACGCGCATAGAATCCTAAATCAGTTTTTTGCTAAGTATATACCCAAACTACATCTGGATTCGAGGTGTGTGTGTTTGCTTTAACAAGTTGGGCTAGATAATAAATTAAGTTAAACTGCAGCCAACTATTTTTACAAGCATAAGAGACTGTTGTGGTTTTATCTTCAACTCCTAAAGATATTTGTATTTTACGTTTGTCGGCGATTGGTGATGTATGTCATGCCGTGTCGGCCGTACAGGCTATTCAGCGTCATTACCCAGAGGCGAAAATCACTTGGGTGGTGGGCAAAATCGAAGCCATGTTATTACAAGATATGCCAGGAGTTGAGTTTGTTATTTTCGATAAAAAACAAGGTAAAGCGGCATTTAAAAAGTTAAAAGAGAGCTTTGTAGGACGTCAGTTTGATGTGCTACTGCACATGCAAGTGGCGCTTCGCGCAAACTTTGCAGCTCGTTGTATTCCTGCCAAAGTGAAAGTGGGCTTTGATTGGCACCGTGCGAAAGAGGGGCACTTCTTATTTACAAATAAGCGTATTGAAGCTGAAAAGTCAGCGCACGTACTAGAAGGTTTTAGAGGTTTTGCTAAAGCCATTGGTGTGCCTCATTACGAGCCAACTTGGCAAATGCCAGTAAGTGATGATGATAAGCAAGTTGCAGCTGAGTTACTATCTGGGCTTGAAAATGTTCTAGTTATCACCCCTGCAGCGAGTAAAGCGGAGCGTAATTGGTTGCCAGAGCGCTATGCCGAAACTGCCAAATATGCAAAGCAGAAAGGTTTTAATGTGGTGATCACTGGTGGCCCTACAGAGATGGAGCGCCAACTCGCTGCAGACATTGTTTCTTATTTAGATTTTGATGTATTGAATCTGGTTGGTAAAACCACGTTGAAACAACTTGTGTGTGTATTAGAGCAAGCTAAGTTGGTCATTGCTCCTGATACTGGTCCTGCGCATATGGCGGTTACCATGGGCACGCCTGTGATTGGTTTGTATGCTCATTCAAATCCTGCACGTACAGGCCCATATCTTTATCAAGACTATGTGGTTGAGGTATATCATAAAAACCTTCAAGCACAGTTTAAGAAAAGTGCCGAACAATTACCTTGGGGTACGCGTGTTAAAGGCAAAACCTTGATGTCGCAAATTGGCGTAGCAGACGTAAAGGCCATGTTCGACCAAGTCTGCAAAGAGCAAAACCTTATTTAACAGCCTTTTATTCTTAAAACTAAACGAATTAGTAATTATCATGACAACAAAACAAAAAGCAGTTTTCCTCGATAGAGATGGAGTGATCAATCACGATCTCGCTTATGTGCATAAAATTGAAGACTTTAAATTTATCGATGGGGTATTCGACGCTTGCCGTGACTTTATCGCTAAAGGCTATATTTTAATTGTGGTCACCAATCAATCGGGTATTGGCCGTGGTTATTATGATGAAGCACAATTTAATCGGCTGACCGACTGGATGAAAACGCAATTTAAAGAGCAGCAATGCCCAATATCTGAGGTATATTTTTGTCCTCACCATCCTAAAAAGGCGCTACCTGAATATCTGCAAGATTGCGACTGTCGTAAGCCAAACCCTGGCATGTTGCAGCAAGGTATTAATGCATTTGATATCGATGTGTCAAAAAGCGTCATGATCGGCGATAAAGTATCTGATGTGCAAGCAGCTCGAGCAGCAGGTGTGAAAACGGCTATTTTAGTTAATTCGGGTCAAGCATTTTCAGAAGAAGATGCAGCTCAAGCAGATCAAGTTTGTGTTTCTATTAAAGAAACGATTGCATTTGTCTCATAAACGTTTACATTCGCCTCAATTTTTGAACAATGGCTTCGTGCATTTATAGTGCGTAGCCCTTACAATACGCCTGTTTAAAATTATTACGATATTTAGACGTAATAAACAGACAACATAAACTGTGTGAAAACAGGCACACCGTGCAATTTATTGGAGACTCTACATGAGAGCATCGGCATTTTATAGTCAACTACAAGAGCAGCTTGAACAGGTAAAAGCAGAAGGCTTATACAAAAGCGAGCGTATTATCACGTCTTCTCAGCAGGCTGAAATTGCAGTAGCAAGTGGTGATTCTGTAATTAACTTTTGTGCAAATAATTACCTAGGTTTAGCGAATCACCCAAGCTTAATTGAAGCCGCTAAGTCAGGCTTAGATGCCCATGGCTTTGGTGTAGCGTCAGTACGTTTTATTTGTGGTACTCAAGACATTCATAAAACGCTAGAAGCAAAAGTTAGCGAGTTCTTACAAACTGAAGATACTATTCTTTACTCTTCTTGTTTTGACGCAAACGCTGGTTTATTCGAAACAATTTTAGGTCCAGAAGATGCGATCATTTCTGATGCCTTAAATCATGCATCAATTATTGATGGTGTGCGTTTATGTAAAGCGAAGCGTTTTCGCTATGCAAATAACGACATGGCAGCGCTTGAAGAACAACTCATTGCTGCAACAGAAGCTGGTGCGAAAACAAAATTAATCGCAACTGATGGTGTTTTCTCAATGGACGGTGTTATTTGTAACTTAGCAGCAGTATGTGATTTAGCTGATAAGTACGATGCACTTGTGATGGTTGATGACTCTCACGCTGTCGGCTTTGTGGGTGAAAATGGTCGTGGCACACATGAATACTGCAACGTGATTGACCGCGTTGACATTATCACGGGTACGCTAGGTAAAGCACTGGGTGGCGCGTCAGGTGGTTACACGTCTGGTAAGAAAGAGGTGATTGATTGGTTACGTCAGCGCTCTCGTCCTTATTTATTCTCAAACTCTTTAGCGCCTTCAATCGTAACTGCATCAATTGCAGTACTTGATATGTTAAAAGAGGGTAAAGCGCTTCGTGATCAACTTTGGGAAAATGCTGCGTACTTCCGTGAAAATATGGAAGCTGCAGGTTTCACCTGTGCAGGTAAAGACCATGCAATTATTCCTGTCATGCTAGGTGATGCGAAAGTAGCCGCAGCGATGGCTGATAAATTACTAGCTGAAGGTATCTACGTAACAGGCTTCTCATTCCCAGTTGTACCAAAAGGCCAAGCGCGTATTCGTACACAAATTTCAGCAGCGCATACCAAAGCACAGCTAGATAAAGCAATTGATGCCTTTACCCGCATTGGTAAAGAGCTTGATATCATCTAAGTTTATTAGATAGCAATACGCTTCTTAATACTGAAATTCGTCAAATCATAACCATGATCTGGCGAATTATTTTTGCTTGGGACGTAATAATGAAAGCATTATCGAAATTAAAAGCTGAACCTGGGATTTGGATGACAGATGCACCAAAACCAGAGGTTGGGCACAATGACTTATTAATCAAAATTCGTAAAACCGCGATTTGTGGTACAGACGTTCACATTTATAAGTGGGATGAATGGGCGCAAAACACTATTCCTACCCCTATGGTCGTGGGTCATGAGTATGTTGGTGAAGTGGTTGGCATGGGCCAAGAAGTGCGAGGCTTCGAGCTTGGTGACCGTGTATCTGGCGAAGGGCACATAACCTGTGGTCATTGTCGAAACTGTCGGGCAGGACGTGTACATTTATGCCGTAACACCATAGGTGTAGGGGTGAACCGCGAGGGCTCATTTGCTGAGTACCTAGTTATTCCAGCTTATAATGCATTTAAGATCCCTGATAACATCTCTGACGAATTAGCATCAATTTTTGACCCATTTGGTAATGCAGTACACACAGCATTGTCATTTGACTTAGTTGGTGAAGATGTATTGATCACAGGTGCTGGACCGATTGGTATTATGGCTGCAGCTGTAGCTAAACACGTAGGTGCACGCCACGTTGTTATTACCGATGTTAACGAATACCGTCTAGAGCTTGCGCGTTCGATGGGCGCAACACGTGCAGTAAACGTGGCAGAAGAAAAGCTTGAAGATGTTATGGCTGAGCTAGGTATGACCGAAGGCTTTGACATCGGTCTTGAAATGTCTGGCGTGCCAGTGGCGTTTAATTCAATGTTAAACAACATGAACCACGGTGGTAAGATTGCTATGTTGGGCATTCCACCATCAGACATGGCGGTTGATTGGAACCAAGTTATTTTCAAAGGCTTAGTGATCAAAGGTATTTATGGTCGTGAGATGTTTGAAACTTGGTACAAGATGGCAAGCCTTATCCAATCTGGTTTAAATCTTGACCCTATTATCACACACCAGTTCCACATTGATGATTTCCAAACGGGTTTCGATACCATGATCTCGGGTCAATCAGGTAAAGTGATTCTAAACTGGGATTAGTCGTTGTTAAGGCGGCAAATGTCGCCTTTTTGTTTTTGAGAAGTACTTTATGCCGTTTAAACATATTTCAGTTACACAAACTAAAGAGCTTATGCAGCGTGATGATGTCGTCATTGCCGACATTCGTGACCCAAATGCGTTTGCTGCTGGCCACATGCCAGGAGCCATTCATTTATCAAATGCAAACATTGGCCAATTTATGGTTGAGAAAGATTATGAGCAGCCTATTGTTGTGGTTTGTTACCACGGTGTGAGCTCGCAAGGTGCTGCTAATTATCTTATCGAGCAAGGCTTTGAAGACGTGTACAGCATGGATGGCGGTTTTACCCAGTGGGCGCTTGATCAACCAGAGTCTGTGAGTCAATGATTTTATTAGGTCAACATTCTGAGCCTAGAGCCTTGCAAGGCGCAACTGACTATTTTAAGAGTCAGGGTATCATGGTTAAGTTGACCTATCTAGACGACCGCACCGCACGAGTGTGGGTGTCAGAACAAGACGCAGAACGGGCAATGCAGCTTTGGCAAGAATTCCTAACTAACCCCTACCATGATCGTTATTTGGCCGCTTCATGGCAAACTGGCGACACCCAAGTGAAGTTTAACTACATGGGCAAAGATTTAAATCTTGCGAAGCGGTTTTCTGGGTTGCACTGGTTCTTAAGACTCACGTTTGTAGTTTGTATCACGGTTTTTGCTAGCTTCTTCTTTGTACAAAATCCGCAATCATGGCTTGATAAATTACTGTTTAATCCTAGTGAGCCACTATTATGGCTGACGCCTGCCATCATTCATTTTGGTGCATTACATCTTATTTTTAATCTGAGCTGGTGGCTTTATTTAGGCAATAAAATTGTGAAGCAAGCGGGCAGTTTGAACTTATTCTTACTGTTTTTTATTTCAGCATTAATTAGTAATTGGGCACAGTATTTATTGGTCGATAATCGTTTTGGTGGATTAAGTGGGGTGGTGTATGCCTTGCTGGGTTTTGCATGGATCTACAGTATTAAATTGCCCGAAGAAAAAAAGTTAATCACAAGGCCAATTATAGGTTTTATGTTGGTATGGATGGTATTAGGTTTTGCTGACGTGTTATTTATTAGTATGGCGAACTGGGCGCATTTATTTGGTTTATTAAGTGGAATGGCAATTGCTGCATTACAACTTCCAAACAAGAATCTTAATTAGTGATAAAGATATTTAGTAAATAATACTTCTCGGATAATTTCTTCTCCGGTTTCATCTTTAAGAAGCTTTTTTAACTTCTCCGCACAACGCTGACGAATTTCTTCACGGCCAGTTAATGATTTAATGGTTTCTTCAGGCTCTTTACTTAAAATCTGTACAATGGCATCACGAAGCAGCGGTGTGTGGTGCTCTACAATCGCGATATTCTTCACATCATTTAACATTAAATCTACGGTGACGCGAATGTAACCGAGCTTCTTGTTAGACTGACCGATGTAGTTAGTGATGATATCTGGTTCGAAACCAAAGTAACCCACATTTGCATCAGCTCGAGCAGAAGTGCTACTAAGTACCAGTAGAAGTAATGCAAATAGACTTGATAGCATTTTCATAGTGGGTGAAGTTCCTGTTATGTAACTGTCTTGAAAGCGATTGTAACTGTATTTGATAAAAAATTATACTCTGTTAAGAGTGTAACAAGTATAGAAAAAGAGTAAAAAGTTGCTGATTATTTTTTAGTTAAAGAAAGTTCAGTCTATGGTAAAAACAAAAACCAGATACTGAACTTTTTTGCCAGACTGAGCAATGTTATTATGTGCAAGTTGTAATCTGGGTAAGATATTATTGTGTTAAAGCATCCTCTTTCAATCGATTTTTCATGGCAAAGATCACTCACTGGGCTCGTTGTGCCAGCTGCTTTACAGCCTGTTCTAAGTGACACAGGTTCTCTCACAGCTCGTTTAAAGCAAAAAAGTACAGATTTCAAAGTGGTCGTCTTGAATGAACAGCCAATCACAGCAAAGTTATTGGAAGATACAGTCCATGATTATATTTGCCGTGAAGTTTTATTATATTGCGATGAGGTTGTGCAAGTATATGCTCAGAGCTGGATCTCTATTCCTGCATGCGAAAAAGGTGTAGAACACTTAGGGGAAACCCCTTTAGGCGAGGTGTTGTTTCAAAATGAGCGCTGGCAGCGTTCTGAACTTGAAATGGCTGAAGTGGAGCAGCGCGGTGAACTCGCGCAGTTACTTAATAGAACAGACATAAATTTTATGCCTATTTTTGCGAGAAGACGTATTTTTACACAATCAGACGCACATGTGATGGTGTGTGAAATATTTTTACCTGAGGTATTAGATGCAGCTTAAGGCCTTAAAGTGGCAACATATTGATGCATATAAGCAATTAATGCGCACAGACAAACCAATTGGCACCTTGCTGTTATTATGGCCTACTTACTGGGCATTATGGTTAGCAAACGATGGGATACCGAGCTGGGAGCTTTTATTGGTGTTTTCTCTTGGTGTGTTTGTGATGCGCAGTGCTGGCTGCGTCATTAATGACTTTGCTGATAGAAAGATTGATGGCTCGGTAAAGCGCACCGCTTCTCGCCCGCTTGCTACAGGAAAAGTTTTAGCAGGAGAAGCCTTAAGTCTGTTTGCATTACTGATCCTTATTGCGTTTTTTTTGGTACTCGCGCTAAATTGGCAGACTATTGCATTGTCGTTTGGTGCACTTGCACTGGCTGCTTGCTACCCTTTTATGAAGCGTTACACACACTTACCTCAAGTAGTACTTGGTGCTGCTTTTAGTTGGGCGATACCGATGGTATTTATGGCATCGCAGCAACATGTCCCAATGATTGCATGGTGGTTATTTTCAGCTAATTTAATTTGGACAGTAGCGTACGATACCATGTATGCCATGGTTGATAGAGATGATGACTTAAAACTCGGCGTGAAGTCTACGGCAGTGTTATTTGGTCAGTTTGACAGGCACATCATTGCTTTACTTAACATCACATTTTTACTCATAATGCTCGCAATCTACCAAGCTGTTGAAGCGACTCTTTGGGCTTACGTAGGTTTGACATTGGCTTCTTGTTTGTTTGTTTACCAACAAAAGCTGATCCATGACAGAAACAGAGATAATTGTTTTAAAGCATTTTTAAATAATCACTATGTAGGCTTGTTAATATTTTTGGGGCTGGCTATTTCCATCTGATTGAGTTGAAAAAACTGAATTAAAGTTAAGTAGATTTTTTTATGAATTAATCATTATCTATGCATAAAAACTCATCTAATGCGCTGTATCCTTCAGCTAAGGACTGGCTGGTATCTTTTCTTAACTGATATTTTTTATTTTTCACTTTGACTAGTCTAAGGGACCTTTCATCTGGCAGTCATTCAGATAGTAGAAATAGTCTAAATATTGTTAGTAATTTTTAATAATGCTATGTCAACTCACTGATATTTATTTAACTATATACATAAAAACACAATGGTTTGGCTAATATGTGAACTAAAGTTTAGCTATCTTGTATTTCAAAGTTCACTTCAATATAAGCTATAAAATCAGATCACACTGCTTTTCAAAAGCGTTGTAACTTACTAATTGTTTTTCGCACAATCGCGGGGCAAAATACCATAGTAACGTGTAAATTCACGACTAAACTGGGTGGCGCTTTCATAACCTACTTGTGCAGCGGCTTGCTTGACTTTGATCCCTTGATCTTGCAGCAAGTCTTTGGCTTTAGATAATCTAAGTTTTTTCACATATTGAATCGGTGAAGATGCGGTTATCTGTTTAAAGTTACGGTGAAATGTTGAGGTGCTCATGTTTGCCATTTTGGCGAGTTGTTCAACATCTAGCTTGTCATCATAGTGATTATGCAGATGCTTAAGCGTGCGTTCCATTTTAGACATATGCGTATTATGAGAGACGAGATCAACCAAAGGAGACGCTTGTGGGCCTTGTAATACGTGATAAAAAACTTCTCGAACCAGCCCCTTCCCAATTATGTCAGATTGAAATTTTGAGCTTAAACAGTTAACTAATCGAGTAAGTGTGCAGGATAAGGCATCTGTATTTTCACTGACGAATAGGCCTTTTGCATTGCTAATTTTATCGCTGCTATTAAGTTTTCCGTGTTCATCAAATACTCTCACTAACTCTCCAAGTACCGACATATCAAAGTCGATTATCAATGATAATAACGGTTTGTTATCTGTAAGCTGTGTCTCACACTCCGCTGGCAAAGGCACAGTGAGTACCAAATAATTTTCGGGGTTATAGGTATAAATTTGTTCATCGAAAAATACGCGTTTTTGTCCTTGTAGAACGAAAATAATACCTTGGCTATAACACAGTGGCGTTCTTTGTGCGCTCTCATTGCTTTTATAAATGCCTACGCCGTTAATAAAAGTCTGATTGTAGCCTTCAGAAGGCGCTAATTTTTTTAGTTGTGTAATGATTGATTGCATAGGTCACTTCCTAATTATGTAATGAAGTAAGTATATCAAGTAGAAAAATGTTTTTGATTAACTTTATTGTTGGTGAGAGTTTTAGGCATGAAATTGATGGTTAAAGCCATTTTAATAAGGCTATGAGTTGCTATCCTGTACTTAACAAAACAAATAGGGGCACATTATGCAAAACTTTGATTTTTACAATCCGACTCGAATCGTATTTGGTCAAGATAGATTGGGTGAACTAGACAAGCTTATTCCTGCATCGGCAAAAGTACTGGTTTTATATGGTGGTGGTAGCGTTAAGCGCTTTGGTACACTAGAAAAAGTGGTTAGCAATTTAGGTGAACGTGACGTACTTGAATTTGGCGGTATTGAACCTAACCCACAATTTGAGACTTTAATGAAAGCGGTAAAGGTGGTGAAAGAGAACAAAATCGACTTTTTACTTGCTGTTGGTGGTGGATCAGTGATGGATGGCACAAAATTTGTCGCCTTAGCAGCGAATGCTGCAAAAGATCATCATACTTTATTGTTCCACGGCTTTAATCCTGTGCCAGTTGAACAAGCGGTGCCACTTGGTTGTATTGCAACGCTGCCTGCTACTGGTTCTGAAATGAATGCGTTTTCTGTGGTGACTTACAATGAGCAAAAATACCCAATTACGTCGCCACTAGTGTATCCACAGTTTTCAGTGCTAGATCCAGACTTTACTTTCTCTTTACCAAAAGAGCAGGTGGCGAATGGCGTAGCAGATGCGTTTGTGCACGTAGTTGAGCAATATCTGACTCAGCCTGTCGGTGCAAAAGTGCAAGATAGATTCTCTGAGGGGATTTTAAGAACCTTGATTGAAGATGGTCCTGTCACTTACCAAAGTGATGATTTAGCGGCTCGTAAGAACTTTATGTGGTCAGCTACATCTGCTCTAAATGGCATTATCGGTGTTGGTGTACCACAAGATTGGTCAACTCATATGATTGGTCATGAGCTGACTGCGATGTTCGACATTGCGCACGGTCGTACACTTGCTATTGTTCTTCCTAGCTTATTAAGAGCACGCAAAGCACAAAAACACGACAAGCTAGTACAATATGCTGAACGTGTATGGGACATTACTGGCGGCACCGAAGACGAAAAAATTAATCAGGCAATAGATAAGACAGAAGCGTTCTTTAACTCGTTAGATATTGTGACTGCACTGTCTCACTATGGCATCGATGATGAAGGTATTGATACCGTAGTAGCAAATATGAAAAAAATGGGATTAACTCAATTAAGTGAAACTGGTGATCTAACGTTAGATATTGTTAAAGAGATACTGCTAGCAGCAAAATAAATTTGCTTAATCTATTCCGTAAAAAAGGAGCCGTTTGGCTCCTTTTTTTGTTTGGGTCTTGTTTTATAAACGGCTCAAAAGTTAATCTAAATCTTCTTTATCGCCTAACCCTAAGGTGAGCTCTTCGAGTAACTCTTTAATCTCTTCTGTGATTAAGATGAAATCAGCGTCTAGTTTAATGACCATATCTTCTTTTGGAATATCGGCATTTTGCTCTTTTAGTGCATCTGCATAGCTTAAGCGCTTTAATGTACCGTCATCTTGTAAAATAAACTTCACACGTTCACGCCAATCAAGAGCAAGTTTAGTTACACGCTTACCATTTTCTAAATGGGTTTTGATTTCGTCGCTGGCTAAATCATGCTGCTTTAATTTAACTTGCGCACCGTTGTCCTCAGGCTCTTGCAGTTCTGCATCTGAGCCAATCGCGAAACCATCAGGGGCATCAAAGTGAGTTAACCAGTCAGTCAAAAACACATCTAAATCATAGTTAGCAAACGCAGGTACAACAGGCAGTGTGCCTAGTGACTTTCTAAGTAGTGCGAGTAACTCTTCGGCTTTGTTAAAGCTTGCACTGTTTACAATAACCCAGCCATTTACTTGATCAATAAAGGCAAATTGTAGGCTCGATTTTTTGAATGCTTGAGGAAGCAATGTGCTTAAGATGTTTTCTTTGAGCTCATCTTTTTCTTTTTTCTTAACTGGACGGTTTTCTTCACGCTCAATTAATTCAATTTTTTCAGCTAACATGTCGTTGATAACTGAAGCTGGAAGCACCTTCTCTTCACGTTTTGCACACACTAAAATGCTTTTTTCAGAGAAGTGCGATAGTGTTTGCCCGTGTTTACCATATGCTTTTGTCCAGCCAAAGGTATTCATTTCTTGACTACCACAAGGGCGGAATACGTCTTGCTCTAGGGCTCTTTCAAAGTCTTCTTGATTATATGAAACGTCTTGTTTGAATCTGTAACAGATCAGGTTGCTGAACCACATATTGTTATTATCCACTGATTTTAATGATGGTTATGATAGCAATATTTATTTTGCTT
>Ga0209992_10000438_pt1 | contig 55879 bp, 38 predicted proteins | sample 2SBtaG_2_FD_182564 | JGI IMG/M metagenome (GOLD analysis project Ga0209992, IMG submission 182564) | Deep subsurface microbial communities from Kolumbo volcano to uncover new lineages of life (NeLLi) - 2SBTROV12_ACTIVE470 metaG (SPAdes)... | ecosystem: Environmental > Aquatic > Marine >... | reverse complement strand
CGAGGTGGCCCGCATCACCCGTGAGGCCCACGACCTGGGCATGATCCACGTCAACGTCACCGGCGGCGAGCCTCTCGTGCGCAAGGACATCTACGACGTGGTCGACGCGATCCCCAAAGATGTGGTGGTGTCGCTGGTGACCAACAGCACGCTGCTCACCAAGGAGAAGGTGCTGGGTCTCAAGAAGGCCGGGCTGTCGACCATTCAGATGTCGTACGGCAGTTACTACGAGAAGACCTTCAAGCGCGAGCTGGCCCGCTACTGCGTCGAACAGGGCATCAGCGTGACCTTGTCGGTGGTCAACATCGCCGCCGAGCGGGAGAACATCGAGGCGGCCTTCGCCATGGCTGAAGAGGACGACTACTCCGTGCTCTTCAACTACCCGATGATCTACAACAACGTCGGGCTCGACAGCGACTACTACTGGAAGATGCGCTACCACCCCCGCTGCCGCGAGGACAACCTCTTCTGGTCGGGCAAAGACCGCTGCCCCGCGGGCACGCACAAGCTCTACGTCACCAACGACGGCGACGTGATGACCTGCGATCGCATCCATGCCATCTACGGCAACGTGGCCGACGAGCCCCTGTCCGCCATTCACAAGCGCATGTACTCACAGTTCATCAAGCACAAGAGCTTCTGCCTGCTCGAGACCTGCAAGGACCAGTGGCAGGAGAACAACACCAAGGCCAACCGGGACTACAGCGTCGACCTGCTGGGCTCCACCGCAGACCCCTTCAACGTCTTCGAAGGCACGCCACTCATGGAGAACTCCATCAAGGGTTCAACAGTGGCCCAAGAGATGCACGCCGCCCGCAAAGGCAACAAAGACCCCAAAGCCAGCGACGAGCCCAAACAACCCGCCGCAAGCTGAGCGAACCCAGCGGCCGCAAGAGACGACGCAGTGCCTGAGCAAGCCGCGCCAGCACCACCAGCCTCGCGACAGCCCCCGGAGCGAAAGCGAGCTCCAGCACCCGAAGAACGAACCCCCGAAAGGCAACAGTTGCCTCTCTCTCTCCACCGGCGAGGGTGTCCCTGTTTTTCACCAGGGGGGTCTGAAGCGAGTGTGGAGGCGCAGCCGACCCTGTCTGAGCGAAACGGCCCCCCTGGTGAAAAACAGGGACACCCGGACCATCGCACAAGAGAGCAACCTGTAGCGCAGCCCTACCCTACAACTGCCCTCGCCGCTCCTTGCGCATGGCCTCAAGCCGAGCCGTCAGCTCGTCGACCCGGCTGCGATAGCGCTCCACCGTCTCGTTCTCAAGGGTCCGCTGCCACCAGCGCACCCAGGCTTTCAGAGCGGTGACCCGGCCGATGATCGTGGCCGAGCGCATGTCGTCCACGTTGCGATCGACGACCACCTGCTTGTACTTCTCCTGGGCCATGAACCAGGACAGGGTCAGCTCGCCCGCCCGGGCCACGTGGTCTGGGTCGGCCATGTCGAGGCCGTCGACCTGATTGATGTACGCAGGGGTCAGGTCAACGATGTGAGCGCTCGCGAGCAGCTCATCAAGTTCGGCCTGCCGGGCCTCGTCCGGGTCGCCGAGAAAACGTTCGGCCAACCACTCAGACCAGCGGGCGAAGTCGGCGGCGAGCACACCGGCGGTCGCCTCGAAAGGCACGAAGTGAAACTGGCTGGGAGCTTCTGAGGCGCCGTTGGGCCGCAGGTCGCCAGCCCCCGTCCCGGGCTCGGCCGCCGTGGCGTCAGCAGCCACGGGTTCATGGGCGGTCAATAGGGGCAGCCCCTTCAGGCCTTGCTCGGAGTCGAGACTGTTCTCGGTGGTCACCATGGGCGCTGCCTGCTCAACCTCGACCGCAGCCTCTGCCCCCTGAACCTCCCCGATGTCCTCCCGGATGTCCTCCGGACCCACCACGGTGGAGCCAGCGAGCGGCGCGTTCGACGTCCGCTGAGGCTCGCCGTTCTCCCGCTGATCCGAGCTGGCGCAGCCGCACACCACACACGCCAGGGCCAGGCACACCTTGCGAGACACGCTGATCATGGGAGGGCCCTTCTGCTCGAAATCACGGTGAGGTCAGGCCCGCATGGCCGGGCCCCGAAGACGGTGCAGAGCCTAGCAAAACCCCCGGCGCGCCCTGCTCAGGAGCCGGGCCGCAGAACCAGGGTCGAGCGATGTTCGGCAGTCACCCACCGCGCGGCCAGGTCTTCGAGCACCCCGCGGTCCAGACCGTCGTAGGCTCGCAGCAACTCCGTCCGATGCAGCCCCATGTTGTGCTGGGCGTAGATCATGAACAGGGCCTGGCTCGCTTCGATCCAGCGCAGGCCCGGGTGCCCTGCAGCCCGCTGGCGCAGCGCGGGAAAGTCAGGCCAACCGGACAGCTGCCCCACCATCTCTTCGATCACGTAGGGCGCTTCGGGCATGACCATCAGCGAGCCCAGGACCTCGTCGATGATCTCGGCCACCTCGTCCACGGCCTGGTCCACGGGCAGGGACGCGCTGAGCAGCAACCAGCGACCCTCTGCGGTGATCAGGTCAGCCGAGCAGAAGGCCTGGACGTCCATGACCTCGAACGAGCCACGCTTCTGCAGCCGGGTGTTCACCACCGCCGACAAGGCGTCGGCGGCCACACGATCGACCGCGACCTCATCGGGCATGGGATACCAGACCATGTACTGCACCCGGTCGAGCTCCCACGTGGCAGCCCGGGGCCCCGGGGCCCTGATCTGGGCGGGAGACAGCGTGGGCGGCGCGGGCTTCCAGGGGCGGGACGGCAAGCTCCCGATGAGCTCTTGGAAGGCCTGCTTCTGCTCTCCTCTGTCGATGGGTCCCACGGAGACGATCTGCACGCCTGGGCTGGCGTGCACCCGGCGGGTCAGGGTGGCCAGCAGGTCGTCCCAGGCCACGGTGGCCGCATCGCCACCCACGGAGACCTGCTCGGCGCCGTGACGCACCACCTGGTTCCAGGCAGCGACAGCCCACTTGTGGGTCATGCCGTCGGCGGTCGTGGCGGTCACCTCGGCGGCCATGGTCTGCCGCTCCCGGGGCAGCAGAGCAGACAGGGTCTCGCTGTCGGCCTGACTCACCGAGAGCCAGCGGGCGTGACGGGCCAGCCCCTCGCGCCAGGCCTCCGGCTCAGAGAAGGTCTCCAGGCGCATGCCCAGGGACATGGTCTCGCCGTTGCGCAGGACGCCGTCCACATCGGGACGAGACGACGTGGGGTCCGCAGAGTGCACCAGGATGTGCTCGGCCAGGTGACTGCGCTGCGTCTGCCCCTTCTCGTCGTCGAGCAGGCCCCAGGGCAAGATCGAGAAGACCACCTGGCTCTCGGCTTCAGGGGCGTCGACAAGCGCCACGCGGACGCCGTTGTCGAGGGTCAGGTCTTCCCAGACCGATTCTACGGGCACGGTCTCCTGCAGGGGCAGGCACAGCGCGAGGGCGCAGCAGAGCAACAAAGACATGATCGGTGGTCCAGGGAGTAGCGGGGCCGGGGAGGGTCCGGGCTCCAGGCGGTGTCTGCCCACGAGGGTAGCCATCGCCTCGTAGGTTGAAAGCCCGGCGCCAGGGGGGCGTGGGTCAGGGTAGACGCAGGCCGGGCCTCACATCTCACGACTGAGGGCGTCGACCAGCATGGCCTCCAGCCCGCCGAGGTACTCGAGCAGGGCCCACTTGGCCGCATCGGCGTGATCCGAGGGCACCGGCGGCTCGTCGTCCAGGTTGCGCTCGATGCCCAGGTCGGTGGCCAGGACCATGCGCACGTCGTTGGCGAAGCGCAGGACCAGATCCATTTCGAGGTTGTCCAGATCGAGGTGCAGGCCCTTGTCGTCCCGGCTGGCCCCCTTGAGCAGGGCCATGAACTCGGTCAGCAGCTCTCGCCGACTGTCGAGCAACGAGCTGCCCAGCATGGCCCTGTCGGCGGCCTCGTCCTCGCGAGACTGGCCCGAGGGCGGGAAGAGCCGCTCGATCACCCGGCGATTGCTGGCCGGGTCGCCGAGCAGCGCCGTCAGCTGGGACGGCAGGCCCTCGATGATGGACGTCTCCAGGGGCAGCAGGTGCAGCCGCCAGCTGCCGGGTGCCTGGCCCGCCGGGGGCCCGATCCTCTCGAGACGGGTCATCCCGCTCAGCTCTCTGACTGCTCGATGGTCGCCAGCAGCCCGTAGGCGTGGAGCCGGGCCACGAAGAACTCCGCCCGCTCCCGATCCTCGCTGGCCACCACCGAGCGACCGTCGTCGTGGACCTCCATCATCTTGCGATGGGCCTTCTCCTGGCTGAAACCGAACAGCTTCTGGAAGACGTAGACCACATAGCTCATCAGGTTCACCGGGTCGTCGAGGGCGACCACGTTCCACGGGTGCTGGACCTTGGTGTGGGTCTGTGACTCGACCTCGGGCAGGGTCGAAGTGTCGACCTCACCGGGTTTCTGCGACATGTGTCTCGCTTGCCGTCTCACGGACAGGGTCTCCGTTTTCGCCGGGGTCCATCCTACCGCGCCTCGCGGCGAACGATCACCCCGCGGCTTCCACAGGTCTCCCCATGGGCCCCTCTGCCCGAGGCTGCCCGGGTTGGCCTTGCGGCGACTGCCCCACCCCCAGCGCACCCCCGATCACGGCGCTTTGCGATCAGCCGGCCAGCCGGGGCTGGTGCTCAACCGGCCCAGGGGGTAGGAAGAGCGTCAGGGGATCACTTCTGTGGTCCCCATGGTCCTACCAACGTCTCGCAGCGGAGCCCCCATGAGCGCCAAGCGCACCCAGAGCGATGGGCCCCTGGCCCTGCTGGTCGGAGCCATGGTGGTCCTGCTGACCCTCTCCCTGGGGGTGGCGCTGTGGTTGATGGAGGGCGAGGCGCCCGCTGCCCTGCCCGACGAGATCGCGCCCGTCGCTGACCCCGAGCCGCAGCCCCCACTTCCCGAGATCGTCGTCGAAGAGCCCGAGCCCCTGCCCGAACCCGAGGCGCCGGAGCCTCTGCTGGTGCTCGCCGCCCCGGAGCCCGAGGTGCCCACCCGCACCAGCGAAGGCGAACGCCTCGATCTGGACGCCGAGCTGGAGCGCCTGGGCATCGCCCAGATCGACCCCGACGCCCGAGCCATCGTGACCGGGCTGGTGGTCGACGGCATGGAGCAGGCCCTGCCCCAAACCCTGGTGACCCTCTTCAATCAGCGGGGGGAGCACATCACCGCCGACTTCAGCGACGAGGCCGGGCAGTTTCGGTTCGAATCGAGGGTGCCCTTGCTGGCGGGCTGGTCTGTCTCGACCACCGCCGACCCCGCCATGGCCATGGGCGAGCAGGAGGCCTCGGCTCCTGCGGCCTATATTCACCCGGACGACCTGCGTCCCGGCGAGGAGCCCGTGCAGCTGACCCTGATGGTCGCCGCCGCTCCACGCCTCGAAGGCCTGGTCACCGACGGCAGCACCGGGGCGCCAGCGGGCTTCGCCATGGTCGAGGTGCTCAGCCGCTCCAGCGCCTGGCAGGCCACGAGCCAGATCGCTTTCGTCGAGGCCGATGGCTCGTTCTCCGTGGCCCTGAGCCAGATGCCGTCCAGCGGGCTGCTGCTGCGGGCCAGCGATGCCACCGGCCGCCAGATCATCGTGGGGCCCCTGAACCTGTCCCCCGGCGAGGTGCGCTGGGTCGAGCTGGCCCTGGAGGCCCCGGTCACGCTGTCTGGCCAGGTGTTCGACAAGCTCACCGGCGAAGCCCTGGGAGGAGCGCGGGTGACCGCCCTGCCCAGCCACCCGCTCATTGACCGAGAGCTGCAGCAGACCGTCTGTGACGGCGAGGGGCGCTTCACCTTGAGCGCGCTGACGCCGTCGACGGAGCGGCAGCGCCTGCACGTGGTGGCCGACGGACACGCCGCCGAGCTGGTCCTGGTCAGCGGCCGCACAGACGACCTGGTCATTCGCCTGGGATCGCCCGTGGTGCTCAGCGGGACCGTGCACGACGGCGTCTCCGGCCTGCCCGTGCGCTTCGCAGCCCTGAGCTGCGTGCTGCCCTCCATGGAGGCCGCTGGCCCCGCCTGGACGGACATCACCCTCTGCGATGAGCAGGGCCGCTTCGAGCTGCCCCTGGCCATGGTCCCGCCCAGTGCGGCCATGGTTCTCGTTGAGAGCCCGGGGCACGTGCTCAGTCGCCGCGCCCTGGCAGACATGGTCCCCGTTCATCTGGGCAGCAAGGCCTACACTCTGCGCATCGACGTCGACCGCATCCACGCCCGCTGACCGCACCGCCGACTGTCCCCAGCCCCAACCCTCGCAGCACCCCGCCGCTCCGGCCTCCCGCAGCCCTGACCCTCGCGGCCCCGCCCCAACGCCTCCCAAAGAGCAGCCCCCGAGATGATGCGCCTTTCTCGCCTGTTGACCCTGGCCGTCACGGCTCTGTTGACGGCCTGCGCCGCCGCGCCCACCCGGCCCTTCGCCCCCGTGGCTGCCCGGGCCCAGACCGTCGACGTGCTGCACTACGACATCGCCCTGACCATCGATCACCAGGCGGGCTACGTGAGCGGCAGCGTGGACGTGTTCTTTGCGGCTCTCGACGAAGCGGTGCACGAGCTGGTCCTCGACGCGGTCGACCTGAACATCGAGCGAGTGCTCGACGAGCACGGGCAGAAGACGCGCTTTGCCACGGGCCCTGACACGTTGACCATCTCGCTGCCCCAGGTCTTGCAGCCCGGGCAGAGCACAAACGTGCACATCGATTACGACGGGTTCCCCCAGCGAGGTCTCTACTTCGTGGCCCCTACAGGGCGTGACCCTGAGCGCCCGTGGCACATCTGGAGCCAAGGGCAGAGCCATGACACCCGGCACTGGCTGCCCGTCTGGGAACAACTCACCGATCGGGCCACCCACACCCTGGCGCTCACCGTCGACGATCAGTTCATGACCCTGGCCGCGGGCGAGCTGGTGGGTTCGGCCCGCTGGCCCGGGCGCAGGACGCGCACGGACAGCTGGTCCATGACCACGCCCCACCCGGCGTATCTGATCACCCTGGTGGTAGGCGAGTTGGCGGTCGGCGAGCTGCCTCGGGACGAGCTGAGCGACGAGGCGATCCCCCTGCCTCTCGTGGCGCGCGAACGTGACCTGGAGGCCGCGGCCTTTGCGACCCGCTACACCGCCGACATGCTCTCGTTCATGAACGACTTCACCGGCCTCGACTACCCCTACGTGAAGTACGCCCAGACGTTCGTGGACGAGTTCTCCGCCGGGGGCATGGAGAACATCTCGGCGACGACTCTCTACGACGAAGGCCTGCACGCCCCCGCCGATGAACCCCAGCTGGACATCAGTGGCCTGGTGGCCCACGAGCTGGCCCACCAGTGGTTCGGCGATCTGCTCAGCTGCAACGACTGGGCCCACCTTTGGATCAACGAAGGCTGGGCAGACTACGTCGAGCTGCTCTACCACGGCAGCCTCCACGGCACGGAGTCCATGGGCGCCCGGGCCCTGGCCTACCAGCGCGCGGGCTGCCAGGCCGAACTCGACGCTTCCCGCCCCGTGATCTGGCACGGCTACAGCGACCCGGACGAGTGCTTCGAGGACCACAACTACAACGGCGCCGCGGCACGCATCCGCTTGCTCGCCGACCAGCTGGGGCCTGATGTGTTCAGCGAGTGCGTACACGCCTGGGTCGCCTGGGCCGCCGGTCGACAGGTGGACACGGACGACCTGCAGCGCGTGTTCAGCGAGACGTCCGGCCAAGACCTGGGCCGTTTCTTCGACGAGTGGTTTCGCGGCCCGGGATACCCGCGCTTCGAGGTGCGCGTCGAGCACGGCGACGTGCTCGTCGCTCGACAGGTGCAAGGCGTTCACGGGTGGCCCGAGGTTTTTCATGTGACCCTCGAGGCCCGCTGGTCCCGGGGCGGCGTGGAGCACAGCGCGCGGTTTGCCTGTGACAGCGTGGAGACACGGGTAGAACTTGCAGGCGCTGGTTCCCTCGACTGGGTCGGTTTCGACTCCGCCCACGTGTTGCCGGGCACGGTCGAGGTGACCCAGACCCAGGACGCCTGGGCTGCCCAGCTGAGCGGCGCGCAAGACGGCGTGATTCGGCTGCTCGCGGCGCAGTGGTTCGACTTTCATCCCTGGGTGTCGTTCGAGCAAACGCACGGCGAGTACGGCCCCAGCGAGCTGGCCGCGCTGAGCTCTGCGGCACGCGACGACACGCTCGTGGATGTACGGCTCGCGGCGCTCTCGGCGATCAGCTTCGAGGGCGGCGAGCAGGTGCAGCGGCTTGTGGCTGAGCTGGCCGAGGATGGGGACGCCCGGGTGCGGGAGCTGGCCATGAGCGCCCTGGCGAGGCATGTCCCCCGGGCCCCAGAGCTTCACGCCCTGTTGCGCGCGGGCCTGAACGATGAGAGTTCCGCAGTGGCGGTGGCTGCGGCGACCGCCCTGGCCGAGATCGAAGAACCCGGCCTGCTGGCCACCCTGCGGCGCTTGATCAACGACCGGGACGCGGTACGCCTGGACCGCGACCTCGTAGAACTCGCCGCTGCCTTGGACGACCCTGCACGCATCCCCTTCTTGATCGGCGTGGCGCGGCAACACCCCGAGCGTTGGGTGCGCACGGCGGCCGTCGAGGGGCTGGGCAACGTGACGGGCCCCCAGCGCGAGGCAGCCTTCCGCCAGCTGTGCACCTCGCTCCACGATGAGAGCTACGACGTGCGTGCCACAGCCGCCGCGGCCCTCGGCGACAGCGACGACGCTCGTGCGGAGACACAGCTCCGTGCGCGCTGGGACCTGGAGACCGACCCCGTCGTCCTCTCCGCCCTCGAAGACGCCTTGGGGGCCATGGCCGAGGGTTGAGTAGGCTCCCGGCACGCAGACCATGACGACCACGTTGGACAGCCTGTTTCCTGGACAAGACCCGGTGCTCCTCGACGGCGCCATGGGCACCGCCCTGTTCAGCCGGGGCTGGGAGCCCGAGCGCCCCACGGCCCTGGCGAATCTCCAGGCCGCGCAGGATGTGCTGGCCATTCATCGCGAGCATCGCGGGGCGGGTGCACAGATCCTGACCACCAATACGTTCGCCGCGCTGTCGGTGGATGAAGGGCAGCGCGACGGCGCGGTCCGCGCCGCTGTGGAGCTGGCCCGCGAAGCCGCGAACGCTCCCGTGACACCGTCGCCATGCACGACACCGGCGGGCGCGACACCTCTGCAAGTGAGAGCAGACTCGACGGGAGCCGCGCTGCCGACCACCGCGCAAGACCCTGCACTCGTCGCCGGTTGCCTCACCCTCTACGGCATCGACGATGACGACCCCCGACTCGCGCAGACGGTCGAGCTGCTCGTGGCACAGGGCGTCGACCTGCTCGTCTTCGAATCCTGCCACACCGTCCACGCCGCTAGCACCGCGCTGCGACTCAAGGCCACCGTCGCGGCCCACCTGCCCATGGTCATCTGCGCCAGCTCCACCGACGGCAGCGCGCCAGACCAACAGCGCGTGGCGGACATCCTCACCGCGATTCGAGACGACGATTCACCCGGCGTCGAAGCCGGATTGAACTGCTGCCGCGGCCCGGAGGACACCCTGGTCCTGTCGCTCAGCACCAGGCCGCCCGTACGCTGGGTCAAACCCTCCACGGGTCTGCCAGCCCAACCCGCAGACAGCCAGGCCATGGCCGCCTTCGCCAGGGCCGCGCGGCTCAGAGGGGCCCGCTTCCTCGGCGCCTGCTGCGGCTCGGACCCCGCCATCTTGAGCGCCATGGCCCACGCACTCCTCCCCACCAGCCAGCAGAAGAGCAGCCCATGAAAGTCTCCCGAAAGCCCCATGTGGTCAGCCCCTGGCGGCGCGTGCGACTGTGGATCCTGCCTGCACTGGCCATCATCGTGGTGGTGCAGATGTATGAGCCGGGTTTCGATCGTTCGGCCATGACCGAGGCCCTGAGCGAGGGCCGCCCCGACGAGGCCCTTGAGCTGCTCGCCCAGGCCACGCGCCGTAATGTGCTGCCCGAACTGGCCGGCGTGAACTGGTGGCCCGCCGAGGTGCGCGCCCAACGGCTGAAGCTGCTCGCTTCCGATCTGGACGCATCGGCCGAAGACCCGAACAGCCCCACCATTGTCTCGCCCAGAGGCAAGCACCGCGCCGCCCCCACAGAGTTCACCCTGAACCGCGCGGCACCTCGCGCGCTCCAGCTGCAGCTGCACCACCGTGAACTGAGCCTACAGGCGGCCGTCCGTGACTGGCCTGCCGGGCAGGACGCGCTGCCGATCGAAGCCACGTTGTTGCCTGCCAGCACCTACGACGTGGTGCTCAGCGAGGTCGACCCAGACTCCAGCGACGGCGCCGGGGCCATGGTCTGCCTGACCGACTTCACCGTGCTCTCAGACCCCGAGGCCCATGACGTGGGCATCCTGATGAAGACCGCCTGGGAGATGGCGCCGGACGAAGGCTCCGCCGAGCTGCTGGCCAGCCTGGTGGCCATGCACTTCGGGCTGCACGACGAAGCGGGACAGCGGCTGGCCAAGCTGGCAGAGCATGCTGGCTACGAGCAGGTGGTGCGGGAGCTGCGGGCCATCGCGTTGGCTCGGCTTGACCTGGACCACAGCGCGGTGGCCATGCTGGAAGAGTGAACCTCCGCTGGCCACCTTTGGCGACACCGGCATGCAGACCAGAGTCCGACGTCAATGCACTCTGCGTGTTCACCCTGCCGAGCAAGCCCGACAGCGATCTTCAGCCAATGATGTGGCCGCCAGGCCGCCTCACCTCCACCACGGAAACGAGCCCCCCACCTTGTCCTTGAGGCTGCCAGACCACGCTGAACCGGGGCCCGTGTCCCGTGCTCAGCCCTCCTTATGGAGTCGTCCCCTGGATCGCGTTGCTCGCCGAGAAACCGAAGGGGCCGCCGGGGTCACTCACCCAGTACTGCAGGTAGAGTTCGGAGCCCGCAGGGACCCCCACCGGCCATGTCGCCGCGAGCCCATGCTGGCCCGTGGCGTCCGTGGCAACCGCCAGGACGCTGCCCGGAGGGCTGGGGTTGGGGACCAAGGTGCCACCGTGGAAGGGTGCGAAGTTCAGAGCGGAGACACCGACGATGAGAAAGGCCGCGGCGTTCTCGAGGGCATTGGAGAGCCCCACCTGGACGGTGGTGTTGGCTTCAAGGGATCCGGTGCCGATCAGCATCGGCTCGCCGTACGTTCCTCCCAGGGCCAGGCCAAGATCCGTCCAAGCAGCGGGCTCGTCGGTCGTGATGTCCACCGCGTACAGATAGCCCTCGTTGCCACTACTCGTGAATCGGGTGGAGACATATCCGGTCGACGCGTCCGCTGAGTAGCTTGGAGCGCTCCACCAAGCCAGCTGGTTCAAGCCGACCTCCGGCTGGAAATCCTGCTGCCAGAGCAACGCGCCGTCCTGGGTGCTGAAGCCGCGGATGAAGCTCGACGAGCCGAATCCGGGCGAGCCCCCGTCGATCAACACAGCGTTGTCCGGCGTCACGCTCAGGATGCCAATGAAGCCCGGGATCTCGTCCTCAATCGACCAGCGTGTGCTGCCGTCCGGATTGGCCGCCCACAGGTCGCCGCTCAGCCATGTGCCTGAATAAATGCCGCCGTCGGGCCCCACGGTCGGCGGCACGATGACACCACCAAGGGGGGCTGGCTGAATCTTCCAAACGATGTCACCGTCCGGCGAAAGGGTCTGGACACCGTTCATGCCCCAGCTGAGGACGAGCCGGCCCTGCGGATCAAGCTCGGGCACCGAACCGATGGCCAAGCCAAGCTGGAACCCACTCCAGAGCTGGTCGCCCGAGTAGTCGTACACCGTGAGGCTCGGGCCCGCCCCCGCGTCCGAGGAGTAGGCCGCGTAGAACCGATCGGGCCCGAAGGAGAGACTGGCCTTGCTGGAGACGGTGCTCCAGGGAGCGAAGCTCGTCCAGAGCAGCTGACCATCCGGATTGAGGGCGAAGGCTCCATTCCCGCTCACGATCATGTTGTCGACGCCATAGATGTTCCCGTCAGGACCTACGCCCGGGCCGCACAGAATTTCGCCGGGAGCAAACGGCAGCACGGCCTGCCACTTCACGGTGCCGTCGGGATTCACGGCGAAGACATCCGACGCTCCCGTGTAAAGGGTTCCATCTGCGCCGAAGGTGATCGGGCGCCCCCCTCCGACACCCGGCAGCACCCATTTCAAGGCGCCGTCGGGAGCCAAGGCATAGAGGCGCTTGTCATCGGTTGCATAGATCGTGCCGTCCTGACCAACACCCGTAAACGAGCCGGGGATGTCGGAATCGAACTGGAATCGCCAGCGGAAACGCCCGTCGGGTTGCCGCAAGTTGACGAGCAGGAAGACAGTGTTGCTGATGCCTGAGTCCGTCATCACCAGCACCGTCACGAGGCCCGGGCCAGCGGACTCCGGGACGTAGGCGTGGAGCTCCGTGTCTGACCAGGTGGTCGCGATACAAGGCGCGCCATCCACGAGCACCTGCCCGTTCCCCTGCGTTGCTCCAAAACCGACACCCGTCAGCTCCAGACGGCCGCTCCGTGAGAGCGAGCCAGAAGAGATGCTGTTGATCTGCGGTGCTTGTGCGGCAGCAGCAGCGGGAAGGAAGACCAGCAGCGCAAGACAGGCTGAGGCCAAGAGCTTCGAAGCACGACGCGGGGTGGTGTTCGTCATAAAGCTCCCTGGGAACTGGGGTGGTGTGTGTCTGAAATCATTCTGAGGGGGTGAAACCAAGGGGAACCAAGCTCAGGGCGTCGTGGCGCGTATGCCGTTGGAGAGCGAGAGTCCACCGGGGACAGAAGGGTCCTGAACAACGAACTGGAACCAGGCCTGGGTTCCCGTCGGCAGCCCGCTGGGCCAGTTCGCCTCAAGGTGCAAGCTGCCCGCCGGGTCGGCGAACGTCAGAATCTGGCTCGAGAAGGGCACCGCGTAGATGGTGCCTCCGAAGTAGCTCACGGGCGTCGAGGTGAGTGACAGCCAGAACAGCATGAGACCGTTGGCCGGCGCCTTGGTCAGGTCGAGGGCAGCCACTGAACCGGCGACGAGCGTCCCGCTGCCCACGAGCGTAGGCTGTCCGTTGGCGCCCGGTATCCCACCTCCGAGGTCTGTCCAAGGGTTGGCAGCCTCGCCGATGCTGAAGCTGACGTCCGCCCCGTCGGAGCTGCTCTGGAAACGCTGGTCGAACGCGATCACCCGCACCCGCGTGTCGAAGATGCCAGCCGACGGAGGCAACGTCCATGTAAAGGACGTCGTGCTGGCTGGCAGGTCCTCAGCGAGCACATGCCAGGTATGACCGGCATCGTAGCTGGCCTGGATCGCGAACCCGCGCAAGCCGAGGTCGTCACTCGCCGTCCAGCTGATGGGCACATCCGTGCCCCCGCCGAAGAGCTGCCCCGACTGAGGTGTCAGCATGGCGACCTGGGGTGCTGCATCGCCGACGCGAATGTCGGGCCGAATGGTGAAGGGATCCGAGTAGAACACCTTGTTGCGATTGGATGTGCTTTGCACAACGATCTGCACTCGAGCCGTGTCGGTGCTCACGAAGGGGATCCCCATGGCGGTCCCCGACCCCAGGCAGGACGAGAAGGTGCTCCCCATCGGCACCCGCACATCGTCTGCGTCGAGCACCAGCGACACGTCAAAGGAGCCCAGAGGGCCGGTCAGGCCAGTCGCATCCCAGCACAGGCCCCCGGCGGGGACACCCGCCGTGAACGGGCCAGCGAGATCGGACAGGATGTTCAGCGTGCCCCCAACCTCGCCCGACGGAATCAGCGGGTCGTGAGCATCCCAACCCTCCTGCCCCAGGGTGTCGACAGCCACCACCCGGATGCGAGGGAGCTTGCCGTTGACCGCGAACCCGATATCAGGCACCACCCATTCGTAAGCCTGCTGGGTACCCGGCAGTTCAGCGACCACCTCGATGACTCCGGGGGTGAGCGGTCGCTCGAACTCTATGCGATGACTCACGACGGCGTCGTCGTCGCTAGAGGCCCAGGTGAGGATGACGGTCGAGTCCGGTTCGAACACACTGGAAGGCCTGTTGAGCATCACCCGCGGCGGGTTGTCCGTGGCCACGGGCGGCGTCGTCAGGAAGGGCACCGTGGTCACTCCGGCGGTGGCGCTGTCGCCCTGGCCACCGGGATTGTCGGGAGCATTGGCGCCGCTCGGATGGTTCCACCAGTTGTTGGGCGCATCCATGAGCTGCGACTGCCACTGCACGCCGATACCATTGCCCTCGAAGCTGTTGGCCCCGGTGGCGCCGTCCAGGGCGCCGGGGAGGTTGTTGCTCCAGACACCGACACCGTTGTTGATGAAGCGCGTCTTGCGCACGAAGACATCGTTCTGCGAGCCGAATCCACAGTTGCGGATGATGCTGTTGTCGATGAAGCCCGGGAACGTAATGGAGTTGAAGCGGGCACCGATGTCCCCTCCATCAATGATGCAGTTCTCGAAGCGATGGAACTTCTGGAGACCCTGCCAGGAAACGGCCGGATCGAGTCGCTCGAACACCACGGGATCAGCCGGTGTACCCCGCGCCTTGACGAAGTCGTTGGCACCCCAGAACTGCGCCGCAGGTCCAAGCAAGACACGCACTCCCGGCAGGATGTCGAGACGGCCGGCGCTGTAGAAGCTCTTGATGGCGTAGGGAACGCCGGTGTCGGCCCAGGTCCGGGCGCTCACCTCTCCGCCTATGTCACTGTTGAAGCCGGGATCGGCGAGGATGTAGTTGTTCAGGTTGCCCGTGGTCGGCAGCGAGCTTCCAGGGAGGAAGCCGCCGCCCTGGGCCGGATAGCGGTTGCCCGTGAGGACCACATTCGGCCCCACGTGCACATCGACGTCGGTGAGATTCAGGCCGGCCCCAGCGCTGTTCGTGACGGTGATGTCGTCCAGCCACAAGGGCTGCAAGAAGGTCTGCAAGTTGAACCCATCCTGGGGTGAGAGATCGATGGTCACGTTCTCAAGGAAGGGGACGGCGATGCCGCCGAGGTTGACGTAGGTGTTTCGAAAGGTGGTGTTGGTCAGGCGCAGCGCGCAGCTGCCAATCCACATGAGCGCGTCGTCAAAGCTGCATTGATCGATGTCGAGGAAGGCCGGCTGAGTGGTCGAGCCTCCCGTCCAGAGCGCTCCGCCAGCGACCACGGAGACCCGCCGGAACGAGATCGAGCCCTCGTTGAGAACGTGGACAGCGAGACCCACGATCGCTTCATCCAGGTCGAGATCGCCAAAGACCTCGATGCGATCGAATCCTTGCAGCGTGACGGGTTGCGTCGGCGTCCCCATGCCAAGCAGGCTGCCGTTGACGGTCAGCTTCGCCGTGAGCGCCAGGTCTACCACCACCCCGGGATCGACGATGACCGTGCCTCCTTGGACGATCGTTGTGAGGTCCGTGAGCTCGATCGGACTCATGGCCGTGGTCCAGTGCACCGTCTGGCCCGGCCCGGGAAGCGGCGGGCCGGCCGGCAGCTCGCCGACGCTCAGGTTGTCGATCTGGAAGCCACCGAAGAAGTCCTGCTGGCTCTCTGCAGGCGGGATGTAGATGCGCAGCGCGAGTCGCCCGCTCCCTGGCACCGTCGTCCGGACCTCCGACCAGATGTGGGTCTCCGGATCGGGCAGATCAGCCAAGAGCGTGGTGAAGTCACCCACGTCGTCGGCATCAGCTCCTGTGTCTGTCCCTCCAGACGGGGAGTAGCGGATCTCGAGGTGTTCCGAGAAAGGTGGCGACAGGATCCCCGGAATCACGCTCGAGAACATGAATCGCAACTCGTCGCCCGCAGACTGCTCGACGTCAGGGAGGATCGCCCACGAGCTGGCTTCAGACCCGGGGAACTGCCACTGGCTCACGGTCTGGCTCACGTTCAGAGAGTAGTTGCCCTGGTACGAGTAGGCCCAGCGCGTCCAGTCGCCAGAGCTGACAGGGTTGCTCTGATTGCGAAACTCCCAGCCAGCAGAGATCAAGCCGCTAGGGCCGTGCTCGTTGCCAGCCACCAGACCCGCGTTCTCGAAGCCCTCCGTGTAGGGGACCTGAGCGACAGCGGCAGCATCCAGGCCGGCCGTCAGCAACAGGCACAGGGCGGCGAGCAGACGGGGGGAAGTGCGAACGGTTCTCGTTTGAAGAAGCATGGCGAGCTCTCTCTGCAGCGGGGCGATGCAACCGAGGGTCGTTGTGGACCCAGGAGGTTGGACCATGCAGCAAACCAAGGGCCAATCGACTGCAGCATCGGCTGGCGTGCCTTCGAAACGGTTCAAAAACAGCCCGATGGTCCCACTCTGCGACACCCCACCGATTGAGGGGACCCTCAAGGGCGGATGCCGAGCCAGCTTCCCAGGGCATTCCCAGTCTGCATCCTGAGCGAAACGTCCGGTATCTGGACACCATGCCCACCACATCGAGGCGGCGGGTTCAGGTCAGCACGGAGAGGCGGACCTCAGCTGCTCGGATTCGGGTGTGCCCTGGTCTTGGGAGAGCCCCGAGATCCCAGGGCTGACCTGACGAACCCGGTTCAGCGTGGGTGGGCAGCAGCGAAGACCGCGACAGGGCCGGATCCGGGGGCATCCTGCAGAGGTTGCCGGTCTCGGTCACCGAACAGACGGCCTGGGCCTCCATCTCTGCCATGAGAGGCCTGCGTGCTCGTCGAGCCATGGGCCGTCTTGTGGCCTGGTGACTCTCAGGGAGGGGTCCACCTGCTGTGGGAGAGTTCACGTCGATCAGAGATCACCACCGGGTGGCCGGGCGGCGTCTTCGGCAGGAACAGCCTCCACGAGCCTGCCGTACCTGCTCAACGACCCTCTGGCTGGCTCCATCCGACGATAGGTCGAGACGACGAACTCGGAGCAGCCTACTCGGCCTCCCTGAACAGCCAGCGCGGCTCCGAAACCCCGGCCAGCCACGGCAGGCGACAGGCGCGAGAGTTCTGCCCCCGTGCTCCCGGACAAGATCGCCACATGAGAGTCGTCTCCGTTCGGGGGACCATCCGGAGCGAGGAAACCGTCAGGGTTCGAGCACAGCAGGTCATTCACACCGTCCCCGTCCTGATCGTCGACGACGCAGAGGCTCCAGCCGAACTGCCCACCGCCGGACTCTCCTGTGCGACTCCAGACCTGACGTCCATCGGCAGCTGAGTAGACGGACACCATCCCGGCGGCAAGCTGAAGCGAGCTGGCATCGGGGGCCCCCGGCCAGCTCACTGCCAAGTCCTCCAGCCGGTCGCCGGTGACATCGACCAGGCGCTTCAGGCGAGCGTCGGGACCCGCCACCGTCGCGACGTCCCACAGAACCGCCAGAGTCGACCCGTCATGGAGCACCAACCTGGAGTCTCTTGCGAACGACCTCGCCTGGTGCAACACCGCGATGTCGTCGACGCCATCGCCATTGGCATCTCCCGCAAAGCAGGCGGCAAACCACGACGACCCGCTCCTGAGGATCAGCTCAACATCCGCTGCCGCCGAAACCAGGATCACGCCAGTCTCGTGGCCCCCAGCGACCGTTGAGGAGAGCGCACCCGCAGCCAGCCAGGCGCCACCTGCTCGCATCGACGCCGAGAAGTCGAGGGACTGCACATGCCGAAGACCGATGCTCTCCCACTCGCGAACAAGGGCGCCAGATCGATCGACGACGTGAAGGCCGTGATCGGCAATCTGAACACGACACCCATATCCTTGCCACAGGTTCGTAGCCACGGCAATCACAGGCTCTTGCGCGTACCAGCCTGGTGAGATGGAGTTCGACAGCGAGCCGGTGCGGGGGTGGTATCGAGAGAGTGTCTCCAGTGTCCTGCCATCGCGAATGGCCAGGGTCTCGTGCATCACTCCGTCTTCGGCCGAGCGATAGCGCTCGATGGCAGCGAGGTCTTGAACGGTGTCAGCGGCGTCGCCAGGAAAACAGACGATGGCCACAACGGAGGCCGGCACGCTGACGGACGGCCCCAGAGCCGGCGCCTCACCTAGCCCCACCGAGGCAAGACCCATCGTGCACGCGGGCCCGAGTCGCCAGGCTGCACCGAGTAGGAAGCGAAGGACTCGTCTGCACATCTCGAAGGCCCCTGTTGCTGAATGAGGCTCTGGACGAGAGGCTCGTCCCTCAGCCCCGAAGGACGCCTGGAACTCTCACACAAGGCCCGTTCGCCACGGCCCAAAACGGACCTGACGCACACTAGTCCCCAACGCGCATTCCTGCGAGATCGGACGGCCGGGATGGCGCCATGGCCGCCTTCCACAGTCTGGAGACGGGTCTCGGCGTCCTGCACCACGCCTACTCGCGCGCTGCGTGACGCTCAAACGTGCACACGCTGTGGCTCCGGACCGAGCGGCAAGGCCACACGACAAGGCCACACGACAAGGCCGCGCGGCGCGCACCCACCCACTGCTCAGGGCAGCGAGTCAATGATCGCCAACATGTCCGCCTTGCTGACGATGTCCAGCCGCGTATGCGGCGCGGTCACGTCGTCACCGGGGAACACCGCCACGAACGGAATGGAGTGGGCGCCCAGGCTGTTGCGCAGTCTCTCCAGCATGTCTGTACGCGCGCCGTCATGGGTCAGGTCAGCGCGGATACGCACGACGCCTTTGTCTTCGAGGGCCGCCACCACCTGCTCGTCGTCGTAGACGAAGCGCTCGTTGTACTTGCAGTTGGGGCACCAGTTGGCGGTGAAGTCGACCAGCACCGAGCGTCCGGCGTCGAGGTGCTCGGCGAAGAGGGCGGGATCGAACTCCTCCCACTCGGCGGTGCCGTCGGTCTCGAACAGGCTGGGGAACTCGACGAAGGACACACGTCCACCGATGGCGGCGATGCCCAGGGCCACGGCCAGGGTGGCCAGGCGCCGACCCTTGTTCGTGGCCCGCACGCTGAACCGTCCCCACCACCAGCAGCCCAGGCCCACGAAGACCAGGAAGGCCACGGTGAAGAGCATGAGTTCCTGGCGCAAGCTGATCATCAGGTAGATGACCGTGGCCAGGAGCACGAAGCCCATGGCCTGCTTGAAGGTGTCCATCCAGGGCCCGGGTTTGGGGACGATCTTGAGCAGGCCCGGGTTGGCGGTGAGCACCACGTAGGGCAGGGCCATGCCCAGGCCCAGGGCGGTGAAGATGGCGAAGACCACGGGCGCGGGCTGAGCCACGGTCCAGGTCAGGGTCGAGCCCAAGAAGGGGCCGCTGCACGGGGTGGCCAGCACGGTGGCCAGCATGCCCTTGAAGAACGCGTCGCCCAGACCCTCGCGAGGCGCGGCTCCGGCCATCTCGCCGATGCCTGCGGGCACGCCCAGCTCGTACACACCGAACATCGACAGCGAGAAGGCGAAGACCAGGCCGATCATGGCGATGATGAACGGCTGGCTCTGAAACTGCTCGCCCCAGCCCAGGCCGAGCGAGACGGCCAGGGTGGCCAGCACCAGGAAGATGACCAGGATGCCCGCGGCGAACGAGAGCCCCAGGGCCAGGATGCGCTGCTTGTCCTCGCCCGCCTGCTGCACGAACGACAGGATCTTGATCGAGATCACCGGCAGCACGCAGGGCATGACGTTCAGGATCATGCCGGCGATGAAGGCCAGCAGCAGCCACATGCCCAGACCGTGAGTGGTCTCGTCGGCGCGGGGCATGAACTCGGGGAAGCTCACCGCGGCGTACTCTGCGTCGCTGAGGGTGGGCACTGTCTCCAGCGCACGGTCGTGAGCGAGGGCTCCATCGACCGCGCCGTCGGCGCCGCTGTCCCCGCCCTCGTCCCCGCCCTCGCCCACGGCCTGGCTGCCCTCGAACAGGTCGGTGGGATAGTCGGCAAAGAGCGCGTCGCTCCCCGCACCGGCGTCCGTCGCCTCTTCGTCGTATTGGATGCAGCTGCCGCTGTCCTCACAGGTCAGACCGGCGAGGTGGACGCTGATCTCAGGCGTAGAGCCAGCCTCGTCGAGACGTCCCTCGGCGAAGACCACGATGGTGCCTTCGTGGCCCAGGATGAACGTGCCCGGCTCAGAGATGTCGCTCTGGTCATACTCATGGGGCTCGGGGAAGCGCGCCTTGCTGAAGCTGACCCCGTCGCCGGTGAAGGTGACCACCGTAGGCAAGCCCACCGCGTCCGGGTGGCCGAGCTCGTCGTGGTAGAGGTGCCAGCCGCTGGCGATCCTGACGGTAACGGCGATCTGCACCGTGTCGTCGACGGTGCGGGTGTTCAAGGTCGCCGGAGCCAGGCTGTCGTCCATGCCAGGCAGGCTGAAACCGCTCTGACCTTGGAGCGGCTGCAGGCAAGCGAGAAGGGCGAGGGTCAGCAGTGTGCGGAGAGTGGTCATGGCAGGTCTCTGGACGGAGCGACTCCGTCCGGCGTTGGGTTCGTGCAAGAAACGACGGCCCGCGTTGGCCGGGCTGTGGGTCAGCTGCATCAGCGATCGCTCGGCGCGTAGCGAGGGAGCCAATCATCCAGCTCGGCGCAGGCCGTGAGCAGCGGTTCGCTCCAGCCTGCCCAAGGGTGGCGTGCACCCAGGGTGTGGTCGCCGCCGACGATGGGCACCCTGCGCGACCCGGCCAGCCAGCCTTCGAGGGCCAGGGCCTCGGTCGGGGGCACCACCGTGTCGTCCTCGCCGTGGACGATCAGCGAGGGGATGTCCAGCGACTCGCAGCAAGCCTTCATGTCGAGGGCTTCGGCGTCGTCGAACCAGGGCCGCTTCAAGGGCATGTCCTGCCCGGTGCGGCCGTTGCGGATGATGATCTGATCGTCCCGAGCCAGCTGTTCCAGGGCCACCGCAGGCACGCGCAAGAAGTGCGAGACGCCGTTGAGCGTGACCACTCGGGACAGCCGTGGCTCTTGCGCAGCCGCCAGCAGGGCCACGCCGCCGCCCATGGAGTGGCCCACCACCGCCGCGCCGTGATCGAGGTCGAGCTCCAGGGCTTGCCGATCGGCCCAGAGCGTCTCCAGCACCAACAGCAGATCGTCGGTGTGCCGGCTCACCGTCTGTTCGGCGAACAGGTCGAGTCGGTCGAAGTCTTCGCCGCCCGACGTGCCGTTGTGGCTCAGGTCGAAGAGGGCCACCGCTCGCCCGCCCGCCGCGAGACGCTGGGCCAGGTGCGGAAACATGCCCCACAGACGAAAACCCTTGAAGCCGTGACAGAGCAGGGTCAGAGGCGCACGGCCTCCCGCCGGCTTGTACAGATCGAGGGTCAAGCTGAGCCCGTCGGGGCACAGGATCTGCGTCGTGGTGGTGGTCACGGCGTTCGCTGCGCTCATCGGGGTTTTCTCAGCAAGACCAATCTGCGTGTCTGCCCACCCACGTGGGCGTGGCCCTCGTAGTCGCCCCAGACTCCTGCGATCGTGAGCCCCGCCCCTTGAGCCAGGGCCTTGATCTCGTCGCCGGTGAACAGGCGCACCGACTCGTACCACGTGCGCACCGGCCCGTCCGAGCGCAGCAGGCGGATGGTCTTCTCGACCCGCTGGCAGTCATCGGTCATGGAGCGCTCGACCTCGATCATCATCTCGCCCTCTGTGTCCACGCCCTGGGGCACCAGGTGGTCCCGCACCGTGTCCCGGTCCATGAGGTCGAGAAACACGGCGCCGCCGGGGCTGAGCACACGGGCGATGTCGCTGAGCGTGGCCTGGTGATCGGCGTCGTCCGCGAAGTAGCCGAACGACGAGAAGAGCATGGTCACCGCGTCGAAGGCCCAGTCGCGAAAAGGCAGCCGGCGCATGTCGGCCCGCACAGTGGGCAGGCCAGCCTCTCGCGATTTCAGGGTCAGGTCGGGGGACAGATCGAGGCAGGTCACATGGCAGCGCTCGGCCCGCAGAGCCAGGCTGTGACGCCCGGCCCCCGAGGCCAGATCGAGCAGGCGCTGCTTGTCGCGATCGAAGGACAGGTAGCCCAGCACGGCCTTGATCTCCCGAGCCGCCCCCCGCTCGTCGCGGTGGGGATAGACCTCGAGATAGTCGGCGGTGAAGGCATCGACGTACCAGGGCGTTGCAGTCATGGGAGCATCGTACTCAAGGTGGCGGGCGGCGGTCGCGGGCAGCGACACATCGGCGCGCTCTTTGGATGTCCCGGGGACCCGGCTTTGGTTGCAACTCTTTCCGATTCGGCTCCGCTGCCAGGATCCGAAGAGGGGTCGAACGAGAGAACGGGAGGGGACCGAAGCCGAACCCGTCGTGGAGGCAGCGCTGGGGCCCCGGCGCACCGTCGGCTGGACGGGCCGCCCTGATTCATGGCCCGGATCAGGGGTTTGGCGGGGCATTCTCGCCGTCTGCCACCACCCGCCAGAGGGCCTCCATCTGCTCCAGGGAGGCGTCGTTCAGCCCGTCCCCCAGGGCGGCTTCCAGGGCGGCGAAGCGTCGGCGAAACTTGGCCATGGTGCGGCGCAGGGCGTGCTCGGGGTCGATGTCGAGCTTGCGGGCCACGTTGACCACGGAGAAGAGCACGTCCCCCAGCTCGTCCTCCATGGCCTCTCGCGTCCCGGCTTGGCGGGCCTCTTCGAGCTCGGCCAGCTCTTCGGAGAGCTTGAGCACGGCGCCCTCGGCGTCAGGCCAGTCGAAGCCCGACTTGGCCGCCACCCGACCCAGGCGCTCGGCCCCGGCCAGGGCGGGCAGGTGGCCCGGCACCGCATCGAGCAGCGAGTGGAGCTGGCCGGCACGTTCGCGAGCCTTGCTGGCGTTCCACGAGGCCAGGGCGGCGTCAGCGTCGGCGGCAGACAGATCGCCGAACACATGGGGATGGCGGCGGACCAGCTTCTCGCCGATGCCCGCGGCCACATCTTGCAGTGTGAAGCTGCCCTCGTCCGCACCGATGCGGGACATGAGCAGGATGTTCATCAGCGTGTCGCCCAGCTCTTCGGCCACATGGGCGCTGTCTTGCCGGGCCACGGCGTCCACGGTCTCGGTGGCCTCTTCGAGCAGGTGGGCGGCCATGGTCTGCAAGGTCTGCTTGCGATCCCAGGGACAGCCGTCGTCGTCTCGCAGCCGAAAGACCACTCCCACCAGCTCGGCCAAGCGCTGCACACCACGCGCTTCGGACACGCTCCGGGCCGCGCCCAGGTCGGCGGCAAGCGCGCCGTGGTCTCGCGCAGCCCAGGCTGCCGCCGGGTCGAGGTCTGCTGCGTTGTCGTCGCTCACGAGTTGCGCTCCCCTGAAAGATCTGCCCCTGGGTGACCTGGGCGAGTCGCACCCGAGGGACCTGCGCCTGAAGAGGCTGGACCAGGGGGAGTCGCAGCCACAGACCCTGCGCCTGGAGCAGCCGCGCCCGGGTGCGCCACGGCCCAGGCCCGGGTGAACGGTGCCAGCGAACGCTGCAGGCCGTCGATCAGCGCGCCCACCACGTCCTCGCGGGAGGGGCAGCGATCGCCGAGCTCGCGCTTGAGCGATGTCATCACCCCCGCATCGAAACCGCAGGGCTGGATGGCCTCGAAGTGGCTCAGGTCGGTCTCATGGTTGAAGGCCAGGCCGTGCCAGGTGATCCAGTGCCGGGCCGCCACGCCGATGGAGACCAGCTTCCGTTCGCCGTCGATCCAGACGCCCGTGGCGCCCTCGCGACGGGCTGCGTTCAGCCCGAAGAGCGCACAGGCGTCCATGGCCCCTTGCTCGAGGGCGCGCAGCCAACGGTGCAGATCCCGGGCGCCATCACTCAGGGCCACGATGGGATAGACCACCACCTGCCCGGGCCCGTGGTAGGTGGCCTCGCCACCGCGCTCGACGTCGACCACGGGAAAGCGGTCGTCTCGCAGCCAGCCCTCGGCTGTGCCCCGGCCGGTGGTCAGCACCGGGTCGTGCTCGCAGACCAACAGCGTGTCCGGGCTGCGCTCGGCCTTGCGCTCGGCCACCTGCCGCTCTTGCCGTTCTCGGGCGGTGCCGTAGTCGATCCGTCCCAGATCGATGACCTCGAGCCAGGCGGGGTCGTGAGGCCGAACGGCGGCGTCCGGCCCGGGGCTCAAGAGGCTGCTGACGTGGCCGGGCTCTTGGCCTGTGCTGGCGGGACAAAGATGTGAATCGCGTGCCCCTCGACCACGTGGGCGGCCTCCATGAAGGTCTCGCTCAGGGTCGGGTGCGGGTGGACGGTCAGGCCGATGTCCGACACGGTGCCGCCCATCTCGATGCACAACGCCGCCTCGGCGATGAGGTCGCTGGCCTCGTGTCCGCAGACGTGCACGCCGAGCAGGGTGCCATCGCTCGCATCGCTGACGAACTTCACCAGGCCTTCAGGGTGGTTGGTCGAGAGCGCACGACCGTTGGCGGCGAAGGGGAAGCTGCCCACCTTGACGTCGTATCCGGCCTCGCGGGCTGCGGCCTCGCTCAAGCCCACGGTGGCGATCTCAGGGTCGCTGAAGATCGCCGCCGGCATGGCCTTCACGTCGAGGGTGACGTTCTGGCCAACCATGACCTCGGCCGCCACCATGCCCTCCTTGCTGGCCTTGTGCGCCAGGTAAGGAAAGCCGATCACGTCGCCGATGGCGAAGACATCCGGGTTGCTGCTGCGCAACTGGTCGTCGACCACCACGTGGCCCTGCTTGTCGAGCTTCACTCCCACCACATCGAGGCCCAGCCCCTTGGTATTGGGACGGAAGCCCACGGCCACCAGCACCTTGGTCACGGGCACGGACTTCTCGCCCTTGGGCGTCTCGATGGTGGCCTGACCGTCTTTCACGGCGGTCACCTTGCTGGAGGTGAAGACCTTGATCTTGCGCTTCTTCAGGCCCCGCTGAACCACCTTCACCAGCTCGGGGTCCGTGCCCACCAACAGGCTGTCTGCCAGCTCGACGATGGTGACCGCCGCGCCCAGCTTCGACATGTAGGTGCCGATCTCCAGACCCACGATGCCCCCACCGATCACCAACAGGTTCTCGGGGACTTCGGTGAGGTCGAGGGCTTCTTTCGAGGTGAGATAGGTCTCGCCGTCGATCTCCATGCCCGGCAGCTGCACCGCGTGGGCGCCCGTGGCCACCAGCACCTGCTGGGCCTTCACCGACACCTCGCCCTTGCTGGTGCTGACGACCAGCTCGCCAGGGCCGGTGAAGCGAGCGTCGCCCAGCAAGGTCTCGACCCCGTTGCGCTTGAACAGCTCGCCGATGCCGCCGGTGAGCCGCTTCACGATGCCGTCCTTCCAGGTCTTGAGCGTGGGCATGTCGACGGAGACTCCATCGACCTTGATGCCCATGGTGCCCGCGCCCTTGATCGACTCGACCAGCGATCCCGCAGAGATCATGGCCTTGCTGGGGATGCAGCCGTAGTTCAGGCACACGCCGCCGATGCGATCACGGTCGATGACCAGCACGTCCTTGCCCAGCTGGGCCAGGCGAATGGCGGCGACGTACCCGCCGGGGCCGGCGCCAATGACGACGACGTCTGCGGTCTTGACCTTGTCGGAGGAGCTCATGGCGTGTCCTGGTGTGGCTTGCTGTGGCTTGTGTGTCCTGCACGCCCCGGGCGGTCCGGAGCTGTGAAGGAACGGGGTCGGTCAGAGGGGGAAGGCGCCGGTGGCCTTGCCCTCGGGGTCGGCGTCGAGCACCGCGTCGCGCTGCTGTGCGATGTGCGCCGGAGTCTCTGCGTAGACGTCGCTGAACAGGGTGTCGACGGTGGGCGCCGGGCTGGCTTCGGCCACGGCGATGGCTTCGTTCACCGCCTCCTTCGCCCAGGACTCGATCTCGTCGTCGAGGCTGGCGTCGATGAGCCCCCTGTCGGTGAGGAAGACCCGGTAGCGCTCGATGGGGTCCTTGGCCATCCAATCTTGGTGGGCCGCGGCATCGCGATAGCGGGTGGGGTCGTCTGAGCTGCTGTGACCCTCTTGCCGATAGGTGATCGCCTCGATCAGGGTCGGCCCGTCACCGTTGCGTGCCCGGGCCACGGCCTCGCGGGAGGCCTGGAACACGGCCAGCACGTCGTTGCCATCGACAGCGACACCGGGCATGCCGTAGCCCACGGCCTTGGCGGCGATGCCGTCGCTGGCGGTCTGCTTCGAGAACGGCACCGAGATCGCGAACTGGTTGTTCTGGCAGAGGAAGATACAGGGGACCTTGTGCACCGCGCCGATGGTCAAGGCCGCGTGGAAGTCGGTGCTGGAGGTGGCGCCATCGCCCATGTAGCCCATGACCGCCGTGCGGTCGCCACGAATCTTTGCCGCCCAGGCCGCACCCATGGCCTGCAGGATCTGCGTGCCGATGACCGAGCTCAGGGTGAGGTAATGGTGCTCAGCCGAGCCGAAGTGGCAGGGCATGTTGCGCCCGTGGGTCGGATCGAGGGCGCAGCCCACCAGCTGGGCCATGTACTTCTCGAGAGAGTAGCCGCGCATCAACAGCACCGCGCCTTCGCGCAGGGCCGGGAAGACCCAGTCGTCTCTGTCCATGGCGGCGCCGCTGCCCACGGTGGCCGCCTCTTGCCCGCGACAGGTGCCGTAGAAGCCGATGCGCCCCTGCCGTTGCAGGGCCAGCATGCGCACGTCGATGGCACGGGTCCGCACCATGTGCCGATAGAGTTCGACGAACTGCTCGTCGCTCAGGTCGGGCACATGGTTGTCGTTCACTTGGCCGTCGGGTGAAACGATCTGCAGCACATCGACAGGCATCGCGGTCTCAGCTCTCCAGCAACATGAGCGGCGGGTTCTCGAGCAGCTCCTTGAGCACGTTCATGAAGCGCGCGCCCACGGCACCATCGACGACCCGGTGATCGAGGCTGATCGACAGGTACATGATGTCGCGCACGACGATCTCGCCGTCGACCACCCAGGGCCGTTGACGAATGGCGTGCACACCCAGGATGGCCACCTCGGGAACATTGATCACGGGCGTGGCCAGCAAGCCGCCGATGTTGCCCGCGTTGGTGATGGTGAAGGTGCCACCGCCCACGTCGTCCGGGCGGGTCTTGCCATCGCGAGCACGATCGGCCAGCTCGGTGACCTCGGCAGCGGTCTGCAGCATGGTCTTGGTGTCAGCGTTGCGCACCACGGGGACGATCAGGCCGTTGGGCGTGTCGACAGCCACACCCATGTTGATCGCGCCGTGATAGACCAGCTCGTTCGCAGCCTCGTCGAGAGAGCTGTTCAGGATCGGGAACTGCCGCAGCCCCGCACACACCGCCTTGATGATGAAGGGCAGGTAGGTGAGCTTCACACCCCGCTCGGCGGCGTGCCCCTTGGCACCCTTGCGCAAGGTCACCAGCTCGGTGACGTCGATCTCTTCGACGTAGGTGAAGTGCGCGGCGGTCTGCTTGGCCAGACGCATCTGGGCGGCGATGCGCTTGCGCATGCCACGGAGCGGTACCCGCTCGTCCCCCTGAATGGCCACCACCTTCGGCGACGGCAGAGGAGCCACAGGAGCTGGCGGAGTGGGCACGGACTGGCCCGGCGTCGCCACAGGCGCCGGAGTGGCGGCAACGCTGGCGGCGCTGGCAGAAGCGCCCGCGGTCCCAGCCGCCTTGACGTCGGCCATGGTCACCCGGCCGCTGGGGCCCGTACCTTCGACCGTGGCGATGTGGACGCCAGACTCGCGAGCCAGGCGACGAACCGCCGGGGCCGCTCGCACTCGGCGGGTGCCATCGTCGCGAGAGGGCAGCCCTGTGTCGGACAGGGTGCTCGCCCGATCGGCGGTGGCCAGGGTTGCAGTGCCGCCTGAAGCGGCGGTCGCCGTGGCAGGAGCCGGGCTCGCTGCGGCCGCAGGAGTCGCGGCGGCGCTGGGAGCGCCGTGGCCATGGCTGGCCCGCCCGGGCGCACCTCCCACCGCACCGAGGATGAGCAACACATCGCCGACGGGGACGGTCGCGCCCTCTTCGTGCAGCAGCTTCAGCACCTTGCCGTCGACCGGCGAACCGATCTCGACCGTGGCCTTGTCGGTCATCACCTCGAGCATGGGCTGGTCTTCGCTGACGCTGTCGCCCTCGCCCACCAGCCACTGGGTGATCTCGCCTTCAGCCACGCCCTCTCCGATATCCGGCAAGGAGAAGTTGACCTCCTCGAGGCCGTCGCCGCCCGCGCTCGGCGCAGGGGCTGCAGCCGGTGCCGGTGCAGCAGCAGGTGCAGCAGCCGGTGCAGCAACCGGTGCAGCAGCAGGCGCTGCCGCGGGGGACGCGCTCTGGGCTGCGCCCGCCTCGCCGTCGGCCAGCACGATGATCACGCTGCCCACGGGCACCGTGTCGCCCTCGGCGGCCTTCAGCTCGACGATGGTCCCCGTCACCGGGGCGCCGATCTCGACCGTGGCCTTGTCGGTCATGACCTCGACCATGACCTGGTCTTCGATCACGGCTTCACCTGCCTCGACCTTCCAGGAGATGATCTCTCCCTCGGCCACACCCTCGCCGATGTCCGGCATCTTGAAATCGATGGTCTGCATGTCGTTTGCGATCTCCGTCTGGTGACTGATGGTCACCAGGCCATGACGTCTTCGATGGCCTTGAGCACACGACCCGCGTGGGGCATGTAGACGTGCTCGAGGGTGAACGGGAAGGGCGTGTCGAATCCGGCGACGCGCTTGATGGGAGCCTCCAGCACGTCGATGGCCTTCTCGGCCACGATGGCTGACAGCTCGCTGGAGAAGCCACAGAAACGGGGCGCCTCTTGCAGGGTGATCATGCGGCCGGTCTTGGTGACCGAGGCCAGCAGTGCGGGCTCGTCGAGAGGCAGCAAGGTGCGCAGGTCGAGCACCTCGACCGACCAACCCTTGGCCTCGGCTTGCTCGGCGGCCTCGAGGGCCAGACCCACCATGGCGCCGTAGCAGGTCACGGTGACATCGGTGCCCTCGCGAGCCACCGCCGCCTTGCCCAGTTCGACGATGTAGTCGTCGTCTGGCACCTCGCCCTTGGGCGCGCGATAGATGCGCTTGGGCTCGAGAAACAGCACCGGGTCCGGGCTGCGAATGGCCGCCTTGAGCAGGCCCTTGCAGTCGTAGGGATCAGCGGGCACCACCACAACCAGCCCCGGTGTGTGGGTGAAGTACGCCTCAGGGCTCTGGCTGTGATACAGCCCGCCACGAATGCCACCGCCGAACGGCGTGCGAATCACCATGGGGCAGGTGAACTGGGCACCCGAGCGATAGCGCATCTTGGCCACCTCTGAGGTGATCTGGTCAAAGGCAGGCCAGATGAAGTCGCTGAACTGAATCTCGGGGACGGGCTTGAGGCCATAGAGCGCCATGCCTACCGCAGAACCGATGATGCCCGACTCGGAGAGGGGCGTGTCGATCACGCGGTCCTCGCCGAACTCATCGACCAGGTCGGCCGTGCAGCGGAACACCCCCCCGTTGACACCCACATCCTCGCCCAAAACGACGACGTCCTGATCTGCGCGCATCTCTTCGCGCAGGGCGTCGTTGACCGCCTGGACCATGGTGATCTCTGCCATGAGAACTGCTTCCTCCGGATGGCCGCCGAGGCGACCGGTGTGGATGGGTGATGTGGTGGTTTCTTGGCAGCTCTCCGTCGACGGAGAGCCGGTGCTGTCAATCGAGAGTCAGAGCGGGAAGGCCGCGTCGGGATCGGGCTCGTGCCCTGTGCCCTCGGTCTCGACCAACTGCTCGTACTGGTCACGAAGATGGGGCGGCACCTTGGCCAGCACATCCGTGAAGAGGGTCTCGAGGCTTGGCTGCTCCGCGGCCTCGGCGATCTTGATGGCCGTGTTCATCTCCTCCTTGCGCCGCTCGATCAGCTCGTTCTCTAGAGCCTCGGACCACAGGTCGCCCAGCTCGAGGTACTTGCGAAAACGAAGGATCGGGTCGCGGTTGAGCCACTCGTCCGCCTGGTTGCCCCGGTAGCGGGTGGGGTCGTCGCTGCTGCTGTGAGGCCCGCGTCGGTAGGTCATCATCTCGATCAGGGTGGGACCGTCGCCCGCCCGGGCCCGGTCGGCCGCGTCGGTGCAGGCCCGGTAGACGGCCAGCACGTCGTTGCCGTCCACGCGCACGCCCGGCATGCCATAGGCGGCGCCCTTGGCAGCGATGGTCTTGGAGGCGGTCTGCTTCTCGATGGGCACCGAGATGGCCCACTGGTTGTTGCTGCACAAGAACAGCACCGGCGCCTTGGTCACCCCCGCCAGGTTCAGGCCGGAGTGGAAGTCGTTGCTGCTCGTACCACCGTCGCCGAACATCACCGCCACCAGGTTCTTCTTGCCCTTCAGCTGCATGGCCATGCCCGTGCCGGTGGCCTGCACGATATGGGTGCCGATGGGGCTGCTGATGGAGACGATGTTGAGGTCGCTGAACGCGTAGTGCACCGGCATCTGCCGGCCCTTGCACAGGTCAGCGTCGTTGCCGAAGCAGTTGGCCACCAGATGCTCGATCTTCGCGCCGCGCATCATGAACAGGCCCGGCGCCCGGTAGGACGGGTAGACCCAGTCGTCCCCCTCAAGAGCCAGGGCCGAACCCACCTGCGCCGCCTCTTCGCCCGTGGACGGCACGTAGAAGCCGATGCGTCCCTGGCGCTGCAGGTTGATCATGCGCTCGTCGAGCAGCCGGGTGGCCATCATCGACTCGTACATCGAGATCAGGAAGTCGGGCTCCAGGCCCGGGTCGTTGTCCTCGTGGACCTGACCGCTCTCGCTGATGATCTGGAGCATGTCGGTGCTGGTCATCGGGTCCTCCCGGTTGTCTCGTCGTGAAGAGCTCGGCGCTCTTCGAAGACCGCCCGGATGGCGAACTCGCCAGCGCGATACGAGCTGCGCACCAGGGGGCCAGACGCCACGTAGCGAAAACCGAGGGCCTCACCCTCGACGCGCCAGGCGTCAAATTCGTCGGGGCTGGCATACCGCACCACCGGGTGGTGGTTGCGGCTCGGCGCCAGGTACTGCCCAAAGGTCAAGAAGTCGACGCCAGCCTCGCGCAGCGCGCCCATGGCCGCTCGCACCTCGCCGGGCTCTTCGCCCAGGCCAAGCATGAGCGAGGACTTGGTCAGCCGGGTGGGATCGAGCTGCTTCACCCGAGCCAGCAGGTTCAGGGTCTGCTCGTAACCAGCGCGCGGGTCGCGCACGGGGCGGGTCAGTCGCTCGACGGTCTCGAGGTTCTGCGCCACCACGTCGGGCTTGCTCTCGAGCAGCGTGGCCAGAGACTCGTCGTTGCCAGTGAAGTCGGGGATCAGCACCTCGACCAGAGTCTGCGGGTTGCGCTCGCGGATGGCCTGGACGCAGGCAGCGAAGTGAGCCGCGCCCCCATCGGGCAGATCGTCCCGGTCGACAGACGTGAGCACCACGTAGTCGAGGTCCATGAGCTCGACGCTCTCTGCGGAGCGGGCGGGCTCGTCGGGGTCGAGGGGCGTCCCCAGGCGGGCGGTCTTCACCGCGCAGAACGAGCAGGCACGGGTGCAGGTGTCACCCATGAGCATGAGCGTGGCCGTGCCGCCACCCCAGCACTCTTCAACGTTGGGGCAGTGGGCCTCTTCGCAGACGGTGTGCAGGCCGCGAGCCTTCAACTGGGACTTCAGCGCGGTGTACTTCGCCCCGCCCGGGGGACGGATCTTGAGCCAGGACGGCTTGGCGCCCGGCGAGGGCGCAGCGGAGCTGGTCTCGGTCTGCAGGTCTGCCACGGGTCTCTGCTGAAAGCGGCTGAAATCGGCCGAAAGGGATCGTAGGGGGTGCTGAGAGGCCCTGAACACGAAGAAGGGCCGTCAGGGATCGCTCCCTGTGTCGACCCTGGGAGGGCCCACACGACGGTTCTTGCATGGCAGAACGCGGCCCATCCTTATACCCCGATGGGGGTTTGGAATCACGCCCAGGCCGCCATGACTCGCCCATGACGACGCTCGCCCCGGGCTGCGCCCAGCGAGGAGGCACGGCCCGGGGCGAAACACCCGCCATGGAGGTCTTCTGAGGGGGGTCAGCGGGGCAATCGAGGAGCCCGCAGTCCGCTGATGAGATCGACCTCTTGGGGCGACCACTGCTCGATCAGATCGGCGGCGTGGGCATGGACATCGCCCACGTCCACGAAGCTCACCTGCTCGGCGGTCACTGCGGCGAGGTCGCCAGCCGGTTGAGCCGTCACACCGGCAGCGACGGCGCGAGCCAGGGCTGCCTGGGCCGTTGGCCCATCGATGGTCTCTGGCAGCGCCGGCAGATCGAAGTAGATCGGCAGGGTGGACAGGTCGAGATCGACCGAGCCTTGAACATTGCGCTCGGCGGGGAGCAGCGCCACCAGGTACCCCGACTCGTGACCGGTGTTGATGCGCTCAACAGTCTGGTCCCCCACGAACAGCACGGGCTCGGCGGTCTGGCGGGGATGGATCAGGGTCAGATCAGAGACCTCCAGCACGAGCAGCAGGCCCGCGTCGTAGCTGGCCCGGTCAGCATCCCACCAGTGGGTGAAAGGCTCGTTGGTCACAAAGGGCCGGGCATGAACCACGGTGACCACCGCGTCCATGCCCGTGTCGGGCAGGGGCGGCGGGCCATCGGTCACGAGCAGCGAAGAGACGGCGGTCACGCCACCGGCCAGCAGGCCCAGGGCGAGTACAGCGACAACAACATTCTTCATGGACAGGTTCATGTGTCTGCGTCTCAGTCGTTGGTGAAAGCGAGGTCGTCGATGCCGAGGCGGCCCTGGGGGCTACCGGAAGACGGCCCGAACTTCAGGGTCACGGTGGCCAGGTCGGTGAGGTCGATCCCGGAGCCGTCGGCTTCAAAATCGCTCAGCCGCATGCGCAGGGTCTCGAACTCGTTGTTCCAGCCGGTGCCGATGCCGCAACCCGTGCGTTGGTAGGGCTCTTCGACGCCCCCACCGTAGCTGCCCACGTTGATCGTCGACGTGGTGCCTGAGCCGTCGGCCAGCTCGACGGAGAAGGTCAGGTCTTCCAACGCGAGATTGGTGAGACCGTCGCGGGTCACCTGGCAAGCCCTCATCGTCAAGGAGTCGAAGCCGCTGGCGTCCTGGCCCGCTGCCACGATCTCATAGGCGATCTCCAGATCGACGTTGTTGTACTGGAACACGGCGCCCCTCGTGGTGTCATTGGAGCGGGCGTAGGTCATCCCGTTCATCAGCGCACCATTGTCGGTGAAGTTGCTGTCCGGATCGTTGAGGACGCCCTCGCCGAGCCCCAGCACCGTCGACGTGACCGTGCCGCCAGAGCTCGAGACCGTGATCTGGTTGTTGGTCTGGAAGTCGTCGATGACGAAGGCGTCCACGCTGCCCCCGCGGTATTGCAAGTCGACCACCACGCAGGGGTTGGTATCCGGTGCGCCGATAGGGTGGAAGCTCTCCCACTGCCGCCACAGGAAGTCCTGGGCGGGGATGTTGCCCAAGGCGTGATGCTTGATCAGGGGCAGGGCGTAGCCGAGCTGCACGAGGTGTGTATCCGGCTTGCCCACCAGGCAGGGGCCACTGGCCACTGAGCCCGATGAGTTGTGGAAGTCACCGTGGCCCACACCGTGGAGCGAGATGGCTGCCCGCTTCTCCTCGGCCCGATCATGGATGTGCAACGGCTGGGCGATATCACTGCTGGCGCAGCCATTCACGTCAGCATCTGCACCTGCCACCCACACGTGGTAGTTGGCATCGTGAGGGTCGGTCTGCGCCGGTCCCAGGAAGTCCGTGGGCGCCATGCTGGTGACCAGCTGGATGTCCTCCAGGGCGTAGTGCTTGGGCACCCAGTCGCCGTCGAAGATGCGGTCGTAGGCACGAGCCACGCCCTCGCCGCCCCGGCTGTGGCCGAGCCAGGTCATCTGCTCGACCTCGATGTGGCCCAGAAGGGCACCGCCCTCGATGGTGGCCAGGCGTCCCAGGAAGAAGTCGGTGTTGGTCAGGGTCGTGGTGGACGCCGTCTCGATGCCCGGGCCCGTGTTGTTCTGGTGGCTCATGACCACGAAGCCGTAGCTGGCCAGGTGAAAACCGAGGTGGTCGTACCACTGGTAGTTGTGCCCGTTGCCGTGGCTGATCACGACCAGGGGCAGGCGGCCCATGTTGGCGATGTCGGTTGGGTAGAACAGGTTCTGCCCCAAGAAGGTCCCGCCAGAGTAGAGGGCCTCGGTGACCGCCAGGGGGCCGGGCGCTGTCGTGTCGCTCACCACGTAGAGGCCAGACTCATCGCCGAAGCCGTCGATCAGGTCAGCGGCGTCGAGCAGGCCGTCGCGGTTGAGGTCGACGACCACGTCGTAGCCCACTCCCAGGCCCACCCCGGCGTCGCCGCTCAGGGTGCCCGTATCCACGGTGAAGGTGTTGGCCGTGATCGAGCCCGCCACGAAGGTGGCCACCTCGGCGCCGTCGCCGGTCAGATCGACGAGGCTGGGGTCAGCCTGCCACTCGCTGGCGGTCTTGGACGCGACCACGTAGACGTCAGCGGTCACGCCGACCACAGCAGGGTGGCGCGACGGATCGACGCCGACGCTCACCGCCGAGCCCTCGTTGAAGGCGCGCACGAACTCGAAGTTCGGGTAGGCGCCCAGGGGGTTGCCCGCGAGCTCGACGCCGCGTTCACCAATGGTCACGGACACACCGGCGGTGTAGCTGAACTGGGCAGCCGTGGGACCGTCTGCCACCGCACCCAGCCCATAAAAGGTCAGGCCCAGCAGACTCGGGTCCGAAGGCGTGATGATCGCGAAGTCGAGGCTGCCGTTGCCTGGCACCAGACCCAGGTTGATCAAGGTCAGCGCGGGCGTGAAGCCCAGCTCAAGACTCTGCCCGAACAGCTGCGTGGGACCGGGATCAACGTCGAGCAACAGGTAGCCCGTGACATTGGGAGTTCCGGTGAGAGACCAGTTCATGGTCGTGCCCGGCGCCTTGTTGACGTTCTGTTGGCCGTCGATCGTCAGGTCAGCCGCAAAGGCCGAGCTGCACAATCCAGACGCGAGCGCGACGGAGCGAAGTATGGGGTGCGTCAAGATGTCTCATTCCGCAGAGGGGAGAGTGTCGCCCCGGAGACTAACGCGATTTCTGAAAACCGTCATGCCCCGTGCCCGAACATTCGCTGTTCGGACACGGGGCATGGGGACATCAGGTGGGGTGGCAGGTGCCTCAGCAGCAGACCCGCCGTCTCTCTCGTTCAGTCAGAAATGCGCAGTCTCAGGGCGTTGCTGAGCGAGGTGCCAGCTGTCGCAGTGCCGTCGACCACCAGCTGTTGCACGTAGCCCGCCAGCCCCGGACCCACACCCATGGGGAAGCTCGTAGGCATGGCCAGGGGCATGGTCATGGCGCCAGCGCCATCGGTGGCACCGGTCAGCAACACGAAGCCGAAACCAGGCGTGGGGTCAGCGACCAGCGTGCCACCCTTGAACGGGATCGCCGTGGCGTTGAGGCTCACGATCATCGCGGTCATGGCGCTACTCGGAGCGTTGGTCAGGTCGAGACTCAACACCTCGTTCAGCGCGGTGTGGCCCGTGCCGGTCAGCAGGGGGTCACCGAGGGCGCCGCCGCTGGCCGAGCCCAGATCACTCCACTGCGGGCCGAAGTTGCTGTAGATCCAGTTGGTCGTGCCACCAGCGTTGCCCACAGCCAACTCAAGCGTGTTCATGATCGGCGCACCACTGACCGGGTCTGCGTAGTTGGCCACGTCGGCCAGGGCCACAGAGCGGGAGTTGCCTCCGTCGATCACGCCAGCACCGTTGGTCATCTTGAGGAAACCACCAGGGGCAGCCATGGGATCTGCCTGGGTCGCCAGGTAGATGGAGTTGTCTTGGTCGCGGTTGGCGAAGACCAGATCGGGATCACCGTCCCCTTCCAGGTCACCGATGGCGGCGTCGTAGCTGTCAGCCATCTGACCGTCGAGGGCCGAACCCGTGACCGTGGCGAAGGCCAGGATGCCCAGCTCGACGGTGGCGTTGCGGTAGAGAGCGTTGGCCTGGTTCCGGTTGGCGGCGACCACATCCAGGTCGCCATCGTTGTCCAGGTCACCGATGGCCAGGCCATAGCTGGTGCTGGGAGTACCAGAGGAGTCCAGGTTGCCCGTGGAGAAGACGCCTTCGACGCCGCCCTGCAGACCCGCCTGGTTGAGGAAGTAGTAGTTCTTCGCGCCGGTGCTGTTGGCCACGATCACGTCCTGGTCACCATCGCCATCGAGGTCAGCGATCATCACCGTCCGACTCCCGTCGGCGAAGGTGCTGATGCGAGTGGTGGTGTCCCGAACGAAGGTGCCGTCGCCGTTGCCCAGGTAGACGTCGTTGTTCTCGTAGCGATTGACCACCACGAGGTCGGCCGAACCGTCGCCGTCCAGATCACCGATGGCCACGTCGTACGACTGGTGCAGCTCGGTTTCGATGCCGCTGACCACCGTGGTGAACATGCCCGCCTGGTTGTCCGGCGCCGCGCTCAGGTTCAGCAGGACGGTGTTGGCGTCGCCGTTGCCGTTGGCGATCACCGCGTCCTCGTCACCGTCACCATCGAGGTCGCCGAAGGCCATGCCCTTGGCCCGGCTGGTACCCAGGAGGGCGTTGCCGGGGGTGGTGTCCTTGTTGAACACGCCGCCGCCCTGGTTCGCGTAGACCGCGTTGGGGCCAGCGTAGTTGAGCTCGAAGTAGTCGAGGTCACCATCGTTGTCGTAGTCGACCCAGGCCACGCGCCGGGTGTTGGCGGTGGTGGTGGACACGTCCGTGCCCCCGTCATTGACGAAGACCACGTTCTGGGTGTTCTGGGCCAGGGTCGGGACAGTCAGTCCGACGACCAGGAGAGATGTCATGAGGTTGCGCATGGCAGGACTCGAAATCGGGTGGAGAGAAGGAGAGAGAGGATGATTCGGGAGAGAACCGCGTTCTGCGGGCGAAGAGCCGCAGGGCCACTCTTGGCCGTTCCTGCGATTGATGCCCCTTTGCAGGGACGATGAAGTTCAATAGAGAGGATCTGCCCGCTCAGCTCCGCAGCTGGGGACGTAGCAGAGACTACTACGCCCCCCTGCCGGCGCTGAAGATATATGGATGTATCTTGATTTCTTCTCCAGTTGCCGGATCGGCTGCCGCAGCCTGCCCCGCCAGACTGGCCATGGACAGAGCCTCACGGCCCTTCCAGGATGTCGCGCCATGAGCCCTCAACCACCAGCCCACCCCGAAGAACTGGCCCTGGTCGGTGGCGGCCATGCCCACGCCGTCGTGTTGCGAGAGTTGGCCCTCAGGCCCCTAGCGGGAGCCCGCATCACCCTCATCGCCGCGGCCATCCACACCCCCTACTCGGGGATGCTGCCGGGCATGATCGCCGGGCACTACAGCTTCGACGCCGCCCACATCGACCTCCAGCCCCTGGCCCGAGCCGCCGGGGTGCGCCTCATCCGGGACGCCATCACCGGCATCTCCCCGGGCGAGCGCCTGGTGACCTTCGCCGAACGCCCTCCCCTACCTTATGACGTGGTCTCCCTGGATGTGGGCTCCACCCCGTCCATGGACACGGTGCCCGGCGCCCGAGAGCACACCCTGCCGGTGAAGCCCATCGCACGCTTCCTGCCCCGCTGGGACGAGCTGCACCGCCGGGTGCTGGCGAGCAGCGAGCCCGTGCACCTGGCCACCGTAGGCGCCGGTGCTGGCGGGGTTGAGCTGACCCTGGCCGTGCACCACCGGCTCACCAACGCCCTCGCCGCCCAGGGACGCTCTGCCCAGAACCTCTCCTGCCACCTCTTCTTTGGCTCGGCTGAGATCCTGCCCACCCATCCGCCCCGGTTGCGCCGCCTGCTCACCAAGATCTTGAGGCAGCGGGGCATCACCCTGCATCCGTCCACGCGCATCGCCTCCGTCGAGGCGGAGGCCCTGGTCGCCGCCGACGGGCAGAGGCACCGGGCCGACGAGGTACTCTGGGTCACCCAGGCCGGGGCCGCGCCCTGGATCGCCGCCTCGGGCCTGACCACAGACCCCGCAGGCTTCCTCGCCGTGGATGCCTGCCTGCGATCGGTCTCCCACCCCGAGGTCTTCGCCGCGGGGGATGTGGCCGCCGTGCTCCCCCACCCCAGGGAGAAGGCCGGCGTCTTTGCCGTGCGCCAGGGCCCGCCGCTGACCGAGAACCTGCGCCGGGTGATGTCCGGAAACAGCCCCGAACCCTTCGAGCCCCAGCGACGCTTTCTCACCATCGTCTCCACCGGCGATCGCTTCGCCGTGGCCAGCCGGGGATCGTGGTCGCTCAAGGGTCGGCTCATGTGGCGCTGGAAGGACCAGATCGACCGCCGCTTCATGGCCCTCTTCTCCCGACTGCCCCAACCTGCGGGGTCTGACGGCCCGGGCCTGCCACTGGTTGAGCAGCTCTCTGCGAGCGGCGCTGGTGCGTCTTCGCCCGGTCAGCCGGTCACACTGCGTGCTGCGTTCCTGCTGCGTCCGCCGGTGGATGACCCCTGGACCTTCGGGCGCATCGCCGCCACCCACGCACTGGGCGCGCTTCTGGCCAGGGGCGGCCGTCCACGGGGGGCCCACCTCACCGTCTGTCTGCCGGGGAGCCAGAGCAGGGCCAACGACCTGACCCTCGGGCAGATCGAGGCCGGCACCAGAGCAGTTCTCGCTGACCACGAAGCGACCCTGACCTCGGGCGACCCGGTCTACGGCGACGACTTCAGCGTGACCCTGGGCGTCGAGGGCGTCGCCGACGGCGCCAGCGATGATGTCATCGGTGACGGTCCGGCAGAGACCCGACCGGCCCCCGCGCTCGGTGACATCGTCCTGCTCACCCAGCCCCTGGGCAGCGGGTTGATCCTCGAGGCCGCGTACCGGGGACAGGCCATGGGCCGCTGGGTTCTCGATGCCCTGTGGGCCATGGAGCGCTCCGTGGCCAGCGCCGTCGCCAGCGCCACCGAGCACGGTGCCAGCGCTTTCACCATGATCGATCAAAGAGGCCTGGCGGGAGGCCTCGTCGAGCTGCTCGACGGCACGGGGCTGGGAGCGCAGATCGCTGTGCAGCAAGTACCCCTGCTCGACGGGGCGTTGCAGCTCTCCAGAAACTCTCCACCGGTCGCTCTTTCGGAGAGCAACCGCCGCGCCTTCGGTGCAGAGGTGCAACCCGATCCCACGGCCAGCGACACGGTTCTCGCCACTGGCGAAGTGCTCTTCGATCCCCAGCTCTCCGGCGGGCTGCTGCTGACCATCCCCCACGAGCGGGCGGACGATTGCCTGGCAGAGCTGCATGCTAGAGGTGACACCGAGGCGGCGATCATAGGCGCTGTCATTGCGAGGCCGTCGCCCAGCGCGGCAGGAGGCCCGACGATCGTGCTCAGCAAGCACTGAGCGAGGCCCGGGCAAGGCACACCGCTCTCATGGGGCCGAGACACGACCTCGTTCAGAAGCGGCCCTGCAACTCTACATTGCCCCCGGACAGCACCAGCCCCAGGCGCGGCAGGCCGGGCAGGGCCTTGAACTCGTCGGTGAGCACGGCGGCCAGCACCGTGGCCGCGCTGGGCTCCACCAGCAACTTCGCCCGCAACCAGAGCAGCTCCATGGCAGCGCGGATCTGCGCATCGCTCACGGTGATGATGCGCTCCACGTGATCGCGGATGATCGGCCAGGTGAGCTCGCCCAGGCTGGTCAGCAGTCCGTCGGCGATGGTGTCCGGGCCGGTCTGCAAGATCCGACGGCCCGCGGCCAGGGAGCGCGCAGCGTCGTCGGCACCTTGCGGTTCTGCTGCAAAGACCCGGGGCCGTGGGCTCTTGCTCGTGGCCGCCAAGCACGTGCCCGACAACAGCCCGCCCCCACCCACGGGCGTGAGCAGCCCCGCCAGGTCGTCCACCTGATCGAGCAGCTCCAGCGCGGCGGTGCCCTGGCCAGCGATGACGTGGGCGTTGTCATAGGGATGGATGAACGTGGCCCCGGTCTCTGCCATGACCACAGCGGCCGTGGTCTCCCGCGCCTCCAGCGTGGGCTCACACAGGGTGACCGTCGCGCCGTAGCCCCGCACCGCCGCCTGCTTCACTGGGGGCGCGTTGCTGGGCATGACCACGTAGGCTGGCAGTCCGGCCATGCGCGCTGCCAAGGCCAGGGCCTGCGCGTGATTGCCCGAGCTGTGGGTCACCACGCCTCGGGCCGCCACCGACCGATCGAGCTGGGACACGGCGTGAGCGGCGCCGCGAAACTTGAACGCTCCCACCTTCTGCCACTGCTCGCACTTGAAGAACAGCTGCCGCCCGGCCAGCTTGTCGAGAGTGGCGCAGGTCATCACCGGCGTCACATGGGCGAGCCCGGCGATGCGCGCGGCCGCTGCTTGCACCGACGAGAGGTCGAGGGCCTGTGGCGGGCCGCTCATGGCGCCCCGGTCGCTCGCAGCAGCAACGGCCGCACCGGCAACAACGGCCGTCGCACCAGAGAGAGCATCACTCAGGACTCGAACGCCGCGGACACAACGGCCCGGGCTTCGTCCTGAATCGCGGCCAGATGCTCTGCGCCCAGGAACGACTCGGCGTAGATCTTGTAGACGTCTTCGGTCCCCGAGGGACGGGCGGCGAACCAGCCGTTCTCGGTGACCACCTTCAGCCCGCCGATGGCCGCGTCGTTGCCCGGCGCCCGGGTCAACTTGGCCTGAATCGGCTCGCCCGCCAGGTCGGTGGCCTGCACCTGCTCGGGAGAGAGGGCCTTGAGCTTGGCCTTCTGCTCGACCGTCGCCGGCGCATCGATGCGCTCATACACCGGCCGCCCGAAGCGTTCAGTGAGCGACTCGTAGAGCTGGCCCGGGTCGTTGCCCGTGACCGCGGTGAGCTCCGCGGCGAGCAGGTCGAGCAGGATGCCGTCCTTGTCGGTGGTCCAGGTGCTGCCGTCACGGCGCAAGAACGACGCGCCCGCGCTCTCTTCGCCGCCGAAGCCGAACGAGCCGTCGGCCAGGCCGGGCACGAACCACCTGAAGCCCACGGGCACCTCGCACACCGTGCGCCCGATGTCCGCGGCGACCCGGTCGATCATGGACGAACTCACCAGGGTTTTGCCCACCACCGCCTCGGCGGCCCAATCAGGGCGGTGCTGAAACAGGTACTCGATGCACACGGCCAAGAAGTGGTTGGGGTTCATCAAGCCCGCGGTCGGGGTCACGATGCCGTGGCGGTCGTAGTCGGTGTCGTTGCCGAAGGCGATGTCGAAGCGGTCTTTCAGCTCGACCAGACCGGCCATGGCCCAGGGCGAGCTGCAGTCCATGCGGATCTTGCCGTCCCGATCGACCGGCACGAAACGAAAGGTGGGGTCGACGGACGGGTTGACCACGGTGATGTCCAGGCCCCAGCGTTCGGCCAGGGGTGCCCACACGCCGATGCCCGAGCCGCCCATGGGGTCGACGCCGATGCTCAGACCGCTGGCAGCGATGGCCTCCATGTCGAGCACGGAGCCCAGGTCTTCGACGTAGGGCGTGACGTAGTCGAACACCTGGGTCGTCGCCGCGGCGCGCGCGTCGCTCAGCGAGACTCGCAGCACACCGCGGTTGCCGTCTTCCAAGAGCTCGTTGGCCCGCTGCTCGATGGGAGTGGCCACGTCACCGTCTGCGGGACCACCGTGAGGCGGGTTGTACTTGAAGCCCCCGTCGCCGGGCGGGTTGTGGCTGGGCGTGATCACCACGCCATCGGCCAGCCCCGACGTGCGCCCTCTGTTGAAGCTGACCACGGCGTGAGAGAGCAGGGGCGTGGGCGTGTAGGCGCCGTCGGCGGCGATCATGACCGTGATGCCGTGAGCCGCCAGCACTTCGAGGGCGGTGCTGTGGGCGGGCTCGGACAGGGCGTGGGTGTCCATGGCCAGAAACAGCGGGCCGTCGATGCCCGCAGCTTTGCGATGCTCAGCGAGGGCTTGGCACACCGCGAGAATGTGGTCCTCGTTGAAGGCCCGCTTGAGCGAGCTGCCCCGGTGTCCCGATGTGCCGAAGGCCACGCGCTGGGCGGGCACCGCGGGGTCAGGCTGCTGGTTGAAATACGACGAGACCAGCTGAGGCACGTTGACCAACATGGACTCGGTGGCCAGCTTTCCGGCCAGGGGATGGGTGCTCAACGGTCGGGGGCTCCGGGGGCGGCCTGCTGGTGATTCCGGGGATCTCCCGGCACTTGGCGTTGAACGGTGGCTCGCTGATGCCAGTGGCCAACCCTCAGCAGTCTACCGGCGGCACAACGGCCGTGGAACGGCGCACCCCCAGCTCCCCCCCGACGGGGATCGGCTCGCCTACTTCCGCCAGGGATTCCAGCGCGAGCCCAGAGGTCATGGAACTCGGTGCAGGCCCCCGTCGTACGCTCCTCGCAACAGCCGGTGAAACAAGTGCTCGCCGCCCTCCAGGCCCGGCGCGTAGCGACCCCGGTCGTAGCCCGGCGAGCCCAGGCCAATCTGCACCGAGCGGCTGATGTCCATGTCCTCTTGTTGCACCCGCTCGCTCTCGGCCAGGTGCCGGGTCATGGCGGCTTCGCTCATGTCGGGGTGGCGGTAGTCCTCGAAGATCACCTCGGTGAGTTCGGGGCCCAGGGGGCGGATGATGTTCACGTCCATCACGTCGCCGTAGCGGTTGAGACACAGGTTGGGGTGCAGCCAGACGTAGAGCGCGCCCGGGCCCAGGCGGCCGCTGCGGGTCTGGGCCTTGGCCGGGCAGGTCTGCAGCACGGAGCGGGTGAGCAGTTCGGTCTGGTAGCCGTCGAGGTCGAGGCGCGACGACAGCTGCCGATGCAGCTGGGACACGTGGTAGCCGCCGTCGAGGTAGTTGTCGATGAAGACCTTCCAGTTGCAGTGGACCTGGTAGGTGCGCTGGCCGTGATAGATCAGTTCGTCTGCGCCGAGACGCTCGAACTCGGTGTCGATGCGTGCCAGCTCTGCGGTGAAGTCCTGGTCTTCTGGCGAGCGAGGCACGTCGGCCTCTTGCGGACCATCAAGACGCAAGAACACCCAGCGGCGCCAGGTGCGCAGGCCCAGGGGAGCCAGTCCCATGGCGTCGCGTTCGAAGTCGGCCACCCCCGCCATGTGCGGAGCCGTGGTCAGTGCGCCGTCGAGGCCGTAGCTCCAGCCGTGGTAGGGGCAGACGATGCGCTCACACCGCCCCACGCCGTCGAGCAGCACGGTGGCGTGGTGGCGGCAGGCGTTGTGAAAGCCCCGCAGCTCGCCGTCGGCGTCGCGCACCACCACCCACGGCCAGCCCATGGTGTCCCCGGCGACGAAGCTGCCCGGCTCGGTCAGGTCGTCGAGGCGCGCCGCCACGATCCACTGGGAGGCGAAGACGTCGCGCCGGTCCAGCTCGAAGAACCCTTGCCCCTGGTACCAGCTGGCGGGCGGGGTGAGGGCCCGCTCGATGGGCAAGGAGGGGTCGAAGCGCTGCACCTCGGCAGCCAGGGCGTGGCGGTCCATGGGGGCGAGGGTAGCAGTTGCTGCCTGGGTTGATGGACACCCAGATCGTAGGAGCGCAACCCGAAGAGGCGGGTGGGGTTTCAGGTGAGGTCCACCCCCGCCCGCCGTGCAGTCGACAGGGAGCGAACGCCTTCGCATGTCCCAGAACCAAACGACATCGCAGTACTCCCGACCCTGGAGAGATCTCCCATGAGGTTCTGCCGCGCATGTCCTGGCCAGCCGCCGGGTGCCCGCCTAATCACAGCAAGCTCAGCGTGGCTTGCGTGCGGATTCCTTCTCTCTGCAGCCGGGTGCGAGGAGCGCCACCCCCATCCGTACGACCAGGCTTCGCCATCTGAACCGCCGTCCTCCACACTCGTGATCAATGACCCGGAGCAGACACTCCACGCCATCTGGTCCTCTGCGATGGCGGACGAGGCCCAGATGATGAGTGTCCTTGGCGCTCTCGATGCGGAGTACCACGTTGTCCCGCCGCAGACGGTCGTGATCGACTGGAGTGACGATGAAGGGAAGCTCCTCAGCGGTGGCTGGCCACCGCTGAGGGAGACCCTTACGGTGCCGCTGCCAAGCGATGACCTCATCGACGACTTCGTGAGGGCATCGAGCACTGAGGTGGCGCTGGATCCGTCGCGCATCCAGCTGGGTTTGCCCGTTCTCACCGCCGACCCAGGCGACGTGGAGGCTTGGTGGTGTCTGCGTGAGTCCGCCGAGGAGGGCAGGTCAGGCCTGCTAGTCGCGACCGGCGTGGGCTTCGACGAGACCGGGCGACAGGCTCTGGTCCTCGTCCAGGGTTGGCGCATCCAGACACCCAATCCGTTTCAGTGGCTGGTGATGCTCCAAGACGGGCCGCTGGGCTGGGAAGTCGTCGCGACGAAGCAGACCAACCTGAGTCTGCGCTGGGTCGGGCAGTAGACCCTGTCCATGCCAAAGCCTCTCCCCCCACACCCACCCCTGGCGAACCCGTGACCTCTCCGCAATAGCGAACACTCTTCCGTCATCGCGGAATACCCTGCGTGCATGCCACCCCACATCGGACACCGCATCCACGCCCTCCGCAGCCGCCAGGGGTTGACCCTCGAGGTCCTGGCCCGGGGTAGCGGGGTGAGCCGGGCCATGCTGTCTGATGTGGAGCGGGGCCAGCGTAGTCCCACGGTGAAGATCCTGACCCAGATCGCCGTGGGCCTGGGCTGCCAGGTGGCTCAGCTCTTCGAGGAAGAAGCACCTGCACGCCTGTTCGTCGAGCGGGGCGACCAACACGCCCTCGTCACACACAAGGCCAGCGGCGTGGAGCGCCGCACCCTGCCCACCCCCGACCTGCCCCCGGGCATCGAGCTGGTCTGGTACCTGCTCCCCGCGGGCACGGCCATGCACCGCAGCCCCGACGCCGTGCGCTACGTGTCCGCCCAGGGCAAGCGCTCGGCGGCGTTTCCGCCCAACCCGCACGGCAGCGGCGAACACGTCACCGTGCTCAACGGGTCGGTGAAGCTCACCGACCCGGACGGCAGCCGCGTGCTGAAGGTCGGCGACTGCGCCAGCTACCGCCTCACCCGCCCGCTGACCTTCACCAACACCACCGCCCGACCCTGCCGGCTGTCCCTGCTCCTAGATACCCACCGTCTCCAGAGAAGCTGACCCATGTCTCATCGCACCTGCTCGCCCACTACTCGCACCGCGGCCCGCCGCAACGCCGACCCTGTCCGACCCACTCCGCTGACAGTCACCCGCCGCATGGCCGGCAGCTGCGTGGCCCTGGCCACTCTGGCCCTGCCCCTCGCCGCCACGTTCTTGACGATGGCGACCCTGGCCCTGCCCGCGACCGCCCAGTACGGCGACGAGCTCAGCGCTGACGATCGCAGCACAATCGTTCAACGCCTCGACGAGCTGCTGCGAGAGCGCTACGTCTTCGAAGACGTGGCCGACACCATGGGCGACCAGCTGCTCCAGAACCTGGCCGACGGACACTACGACGAGCTCGGCACCTTTGCTGCCCTGGGCGCCGCGCTCACCACCGAGCTGCAGGACGTCAGCCACGACAAGCACCTGCGCGTCAGACCAACGCCTCCCCGCACCATGGAGCCCAGCGAAGAGGAGCAGCAGCTCCGGGCGGCACAGCGGGCAGAGCAGTCCCGGCAAGGCAACTACGGTTTCGAGCAGCTCTTTCGCCTACCAGGCAACGTGGGCCTGCTTGACCTGAGAGCTTTTCAGCAGGCGGATGGCCCCGCTCGGGATGTCGCCCAGGCAGCCATGGGCTTTCTGTCGTCATGCGACGCGCTCATCGTCGACTTGCGCCAGAACGGCGGCGGCGACCCGGCCATGGTGCAGCTCATCAGCAGCTACCTGTTCGACGAACGCACGCACCTCAACAGCCTCTACTTCAGGGCCGAGGACAGCCTGGAGGAGTTCTGGACCCTCGACGAGGTCTTCGGCCAACGCATGGCCGACGTGCCCGTGTTCGTGCTCACCAGCGCCTACACCTTCTCAGCCGCCGAGGAGTTCACCTACAACCTGCAGTGCCTGGGACGGGCCACCATCGTGGGCGAGAACACGGGGGGCGGCGCCCACCCCGGCGGCTCCTCGCCCCTGCATGAGAGCCTCTCGGTCTTCATCCCTGCGGGCCAGGCCATCAACCCCATCACGGGGACGAACTGGGAAGGCACAGGCGTGCAACCCGACGTGGAGGTCGACGCGGACGGAGCCCTGGACAAGGCCTTGGGGCTGGCCCAGACGGCGGCTCAGGGCTTCCGGGAGCAACAGGGCTGAGCGACGCTCTTCCCCGGGCCGAGCCGGCCCCTGGCCAGCCTCTCTCGGCGACCTGATCTCTGGACGACTGTTCTCTCGTCGACGGCGGAGAATCCGGCCTGGTGTCCTGCTAACGTGCGGCCATTGTGCCGAGCCTCCAGACAGAGCTGCTGATCCTGCGCCACGCCGAAGCCGGCCACGGTCCGGCTGGCGGCGCTGACAGCGAACGCCCGCTGACCCCCGCGGGCCTGGCCGACGCCACCCGCCAGGGCCAGTGGATCCACGCCCAGGCCCTGCACCCCGACGCCGTCCTGGCCTCCACGGCCCGGCGAGCGGCCCAGACCACCGAGCAGGTGCTGGACGCCCTCGGCGATCAGGCCCCCACCGTCACCTGGGACAGCTCGCTCTACCTGGCCCCCGTCGGACGCCTGCTGACCATTCTGCGCCTGATCGAAGGCTGCCCTTCTCGGGTGCTGCTGGTGGGCCACAACCCCGGCCTCCATGCCCTGGTCGAACACCTCTCCGGCAAGCCCCTGGCCATGGGCAGCTGGGGCCGGGCGTTTCCCCCCGCGTCCCTGGCCCGGCTCACCCTCCCCCGGGGCTGGCAAGACCTCGACCAGGGATGCGGTGAGCTGACCGGGCTTCAGGCGGTCCGCGAAGGCCACGAGTCCTGACCATGGGACCGAACGGAGCCACCCAGGCCGAGCTGGCCGACCAGGCCCTCAAGCAGCGGGTGTCTGCCCGCCTCGTGCGCCTGGTGATGAACCGCATCTTCGCCCAGCTACCCATGCACATCGTGGCCTGCGCCGTGCTCTTCCCCGTGCTCTGGTCACGGATCCCTCCGGGGCGGCTGCTCAGTTTCGCCGCGGTGATCTCTCTGGTGTCTGGGCTCTCGTCCCCCCTGATTCGCCGTGTGGCCGAGCGCAAGGAAGACGACAAGGCCACTGCCGACATGTGCCTGCTGGTCTCCGGGCTCCTGGGCATGGGCTGGGGTATGGCCTACTACGGCTTCGCCGACTCCCTCGACCCGGCTCAGCGCACCTCGTTCTTGTTGGTGCTGACATCGCTCGGCCTGGCCGGCGTGCCCATCCTCTCGGGGCTTGCGGGTGCATCCAACGCCTACGCACTGACCCTCTTCGCTCCCGTGGCGGCCTGGCACTTCACCCGGGGCAGCCAGTCCGAGCTGCACCTGGCTCTGGCAGCCTTGGTCTTCCCGGCAGTCCTGGTACTGGTCATGGGCCGCACGCGAGCCACCGCCAAGCGCGGCATGACCACCCAGGCCGAGAAGGAGCAGCTGACCCACTCGCTCAACCACGAGATCCAGGAGCGGCGCAAGGGCGAGCGGTACTATCGATCACTGCTCGAGAACTCGTCCGACCTGATCACGGTGCGGGCGCCCGGGGGCGAGACCGTCTACGAGAGCCCGTCAGCAGCAGAGCTCATCGGCGACGACGACCCGTCGGTTCGTTTCGCCCTCGACCATCTTCACGTCGACGACCGGGACGCCATCGAGCAGGCCCACCGGGCCATGACCGAGAAGGGCAGCAGCGCCACCCGCTCGCTCGAGTTCAGGCTCAAAGACAAGGACGGGCACTGGCGCGACATGGAAGCCCTGGCCCGCCTGTTGCCAGACGGCCCGGTGAAAGACGCGGTGGTGATCAGCAGCCGCGATGTCACCCAGCGCAAGCAGCTCGCGCGACAGCTGGCCCAGCAGCACGGGCTGCTGCGAGCGATCATCGACGCGGCCCCCGATCCGATCTTCTACAAAGACCTGGATGGTCGCTACCTGGGTTGCAACGGGGCCTACGAGAAGGCCATGGGCTACACCCTCAAAGAGCTGCAGGGACAGACGGACTCGATCATGCTCAACGAGCAGCACGCGGCCCGGGTCGCGGAGCGCGATCGTGAGGTCACCGAGGGCGGCTCGGTGTTGCGCACCGACGAATGGATCGACACTCCCGACGGCGAACGCAAGCTGCTCGACACGGTGAAGGCGCCCATCCTCGACGATCAGGGTCAGTGCATGGGCGTCGTCGGCATCTGCCGGGACATCACCGAGAACAAGCTGCTGCAGGACAAGCTGCGCGAGCTGGCCGTCACCGACGGGCTCACGGGCCTGATGAATCGGCGGCGCCTCGACGAGGTGCTCGGCACGGAGTGGGCCCGAGCCCGGCGCCATGAATCGACCATGTCGCTGTTGATGATCGACATCGACCACTTCAAGGCCTTCAACGATCACTACGGTCACCCCGAAGGCGACGCGGTGCTCTCCCGACTGGCGAAGGTGCTACGCAGCGCAGTGCAGCGCCCGGGTGACGCGGTGGCGCGGTACGGCGGCGAGGAGTTCACCGTGGTCCTGCCCCTGACCCACGCCGTGGGCGCCCGAGCCATCGCCCAGCGCATCCAAGATCGCCTGGCCGAGGAGGACATCGTCAACCTGGCCTCACCCCTGGGCGAGCGCGTCACCGTCTCCATCGGACTGGCCAGCATGGTGCCAACAAGCGACCAGTCCGCCTCCGAACTCATCACCGCAGCCGACCAGGCCCTCTACGAAGCCAAAGAGGCCGGCCGCAACCAGATCGCCATAGCAGTCATCGAACCCCCGGAGAGCGAGTCCGACGGCGAACCCAAAGACGGCACAGGCTCGCTCTTCCCCGACCTCGACTAAGTCCGGTCGAGAGGCCCGCGCCAAAGCTCAAGCCCCCCCCGCGAAGCTCCAAGCGGCCATCTTTTTTAGTAGCCCCCCCCGCGGCTGGTCCATCAGAGGTTCCAGGCTTGCTGTGTTCTAAAGGCGGGCATCCCTCCCAAGGCGCCCAGCCCCACCAACGACATGGTCGCCAAGCAGTGAACCCCCGAAAGGCAACAGTCGCCAGGCCCTCCACCGACGAGGTCGTGCCTGTTTCTCACCAGGGGGGGGCTGAAGCGAGTGTGGAGGCGAAGCCGACCCTGTCTGAGCGAAACGGCCCCCCTGGTGAGAAACAGGCACGGCCGGAGCACCCAAGGCCTGCGGACCTGTAGCGCTGCCCCTACTCCAGGTCCCGGAGCATCTTGCGCAACTCCATCAAGTGCCCCTCTTCAGCCGACATCATCTCCCGCGCGAACTCTTCAAGCAGCACGCTCTGCCCCGCGGTGAGTTCCAGCAGGGCCGCGTAGTACTCGATGGCCTTCGATTCGTGGGCAAAGGACTCTTCAAGCACGTCTGAGACGCCGTGGCGGTCAGACTCGATCAGCTTGGAGATGCCCAGGGAGGGATGCCCTCCCAGCCCCGTGAGCAGCTCACCCACTCGCCGGGCATGGACCAGGGATTCATCGGCCTGAGCCTGGAGGAAATCGACGATAGGGATGCGATACGGCCCCCGCACCATGAGCGCGTAGTGGGTGTAGCGCACGACACCGGCGAGCTCGAACTCGACGATTTCGGCCAGGAGACTGATGACTTTGGGGTCGGGCTTTGTGAGGTCCATGGGCGACATCCTGGGCCGTTCGCCCCTGGCGAGCAAGCCCAGAACTTCTGGGCAATTGGCCTTGCGACTCACTCGCAACAGAGTAAGCTCACCCACCTGCTTCACGAACCGGATCGGACCCATGTCCAAGCATAAACGCCTGAAGAAGAGCTGCTGCGACAAGCCCCCGCGCAAGCGGTGCAAGCGCTGCCCCTGCCGCTGAGCCAGGGGATCGGCCGAACGGGCTGGCTCTGCAGCCCATGCCACGCCCCGCTGGCAGCAAACCTGGCCGCTGGCGCCGTCAGCTCTCCTCTCCGGCCACGTGCTGGGGGCCGTCGTGGCGGTCAGCCAGCCATGCGCCGCTCGACGATCTGCCGAGTCTCGGCCTCCAGGGTCTCGGCGCTGCTCACCAGCTCGTCCAGATCCGTGCGCCGGCTGGCCACCCAGGCCGCGTCTGCGATCGAAGGCAGGTTGATGCGCACGTTGAGGACCGCGCCGAGCACCCCGGCCCGGGCCATGAGCGCCCCCACCGCCGCGTCGGTCACCGAGGCCAGCAGGCAATCGGCGGCGGCCTGGCGGCAGAGCTGCAGCGCCTCCAGGCAGAGCTTGGCGGTCTGCAAGGGCACCAGTGTGGCGCCCTTGTAGCCCTCTTCGATGGCGGCGGTGCGCGTGGCCCGCTCGGCGTCGCTGCCCTTGGGCAGGCGCATGGCGCTGAGCACATCGTTGAAGGCCTCGGTGTCTGCGTCGACCGCGCCCAGCAGATCGTCCTTCACCACCTGGGCCCGCACGGCCAGCTGCTCGAAGGACTCCTTGTGAGCCTCAAGACCTCGCTTGTGAAACGAGAGGTTGGCCACCATGGACGACAAGGCCACCCCCATCGAACCGGCCAAAGCCGCGATCGAGCCACCACCGGGCGCGGGTGACGGTCGGGAGACCTCATCGACCAGAGCGTTCACCGGCATGGAAGCCAGGCTGCCGTCCGTGCTCGGCAAACCCAGCACGGACTTCTCGGCCACGAAGTCGGACACGTCGCGGAGTCCCATGGACTGCACCGCTGTCTCGATCACGTCGCTCACCGGCAGTCCCCGGCTGCTGCCTTGCGCTGCCAGGTAGGCCTCGCCCGACTCGCGCAGGGCTTCGTAGGGCACCATGCCCACCACCTCGGAGCCGGTCACCTGCAGCCCCCGCTCCCCTGCCAGCTCGCGGCAGGCGTCGAGCAACGTGTGCGCCGGCGTCACGTGAAAGTCGGTCAGGTTGAACGAGAGCTGAGCCCGGCGGTACTCGGGGATGACCCAGCCCACGCCGCGGCAATGCTCGAAGCGCCCGCGCTTGCAGACGTTCACACCCTGCAGCTGTTCGGGGTCACGACCGAAGAGGGCGAAGTCGGCTGCGAGATCTTGCCCGATCGACGTGTAGTGCTCGGCGAGTTCGGCCACCGAGCCCCCCACGAAGTCGTCGTAGGCGCTGGGAAAGAGGCCCTTGTCCGGGCGGTACTTGAGCAGCTGGCCGCTCTGGTAGTACGGCGTGGTCTGCCCCCGACGCACCGCCCGGCCCTTCTCCCGCAGCTCGAAGGCGATGTCGTCCGCCTGGGCCTTGACCATGGTGTTCAGGTTGACGTTGTAGGCGATCAGGAACTCGCGGGCGCCGATGGTCACCACGCCGGTGCGGGGCAGAAAGGTCGACGGGCCGAAGTCGGGCTTCCACTCCGGGCGTGAGAGCTTGTCGGGCAAGGCTTCGTATTCGCCCGCGCGCACCACCGCCAACGAACGGCGCTCAGGGAGCAGAGCCGCCTGGTCGTAGAGGTAGACGGGGATGCCCAGCTCACCTCCCACCCGAGCGCCCAGCCCTGCCGCCAGCGCGGCGCAGTCGGCCATGGTCACCCCGGCCACAGGCACGAAGGGGCACACGTCGGTGGCGCCATGCCGCGCGTGGGCGCCGGTCTGCACGGACATGTCGATGAGCTCGGCGGCCTTGGCGATGAGCTGAAACGCGCCCTCGCTCACGGCCTCTGGCTCGCCCACGAAGGTGATCACCGTGCGGTTCGTCTCCTGCCCAGGGTCGACATCGAGGACGTCGACGCCATCGACGGCCCCGGCGGCAGCCACGATCTGATCGATCACAGAGGCGTCGCGCCCCTCAGAGATGTTGGGGACGCATTCGACGAGTCGATCACTCATGGCGGGGCCTGTTCGTTGCATGCAATGGGGAGGTCAATGCCGCCGGGCCAGGGCTGGGCCCTGCTCTCTCGCGACCGGGTCGGAAGAAGCGCGGCGAAGCGGCGCAGTATGCCCGAAACGGGCAGGGGGCGACGGGCTGCCCTGACGGTCCCTCGCCAGGGGCCCTCGCGAACTCAGCTCACCGGCGAATCGCCCTGGTCGGCAGAGGGTCCATAGAGCGACGGCACGGCCACCCCGAGCAGGCGCAGGTAGACGCCGAGCTGGGCCCGGTGGTGGATCATGTGGTTCATCACGAAGGCCCGCATCACGCCCATGCGCGGCATGGCGAACGCCACCTGCCCCTTGACCTTGAAGGTCCATTCGGCGCGCAGGTCCTCGTCGTCAGTGGACTGCAGCGCCTGGCGCAGAGTCGCCAGCTCAGCGTCGAAGAGTTGCAGGGCAGCGGCCACCGACGCCACGGGCTCGTTGCGATCCTTTTCTGGATCCATGTCGAGCCCGTTGTGCTCCAGGACCATGAGGCCCCAGCGCGGGATCGTCGCAAGATGGGTGACCAAGCCACGCATGGAAAACGAACGGTCGTGTGGCGTCCAGTCAAGCTGGCCCTCGGGGACACGTTCGAGCGAGGTACGCAAACCGGCCATCTCATGGTCGATCTCGGGCAACATCATGGCAGCGAAGGACATCAGGGGTCTCCAAGAAGGCGAATACGCAGCAGGCGCTCGACCACCAGCCCGCTCCCGAGCACGGCCAGCGCCGGCAGCAGCATGCGTCCCGCCGTGTGCAGCGCCAAGCCGGTGAGCGCGAGCACGAGCCCGAGGAACGCGAACGGCACCAATGGGTAGCCAGGGATCGGGACCCGTTCGGCCCCCTCTCGCGCACGGAGCCGCAGCAACCCCACCACCGCGAAGGCCGTGGACAGGCCGAGGATCCAGCCCAGGTTCGTGAGCTGCTCCCGCAGGCCCGACGCCCACAGCACGATCACCGAGAGCGCGACCTGCAGCCAGATGGCAGAGGCCGGAACCGCGCCGGTGAAGGCCAGGCTCTTGGGGAAGACACCGTCGTCCGCCATGCGGGCGTAGACCCGTGGCCCGATCATCACCATGGACGAGACCGACGTCAGCAGGGCCAAGACGATGACGCCGCGCACCAGAGCCTCGAGGCCCGGGCCGCCCAGGGCAGCGGCGGCGACGGCGGCCACGTCCTGCTGTCCCGCGAGCTGATCGATGGGCGCCGAATAGAGGAAGACGGTGTTGAGCGCGAGGTACAGCGCCGTGACCGCGAGGGTCGCGCCGAACATGGCCCGGGGGACGGTGCGGGCCGGGTCCCGCGCTTCGCCAGCGACGTAGACCCCGGCGTTCCAGCCCGAGTAGCTGAGCGAGACCCACATCAAGGTGACGGCGAACGTGCCGAGTTCGAAGGAAGCGGGCGGGGACGCAGGCTGGGGGCCGAGGAGAGCCGCGCCCACGCCGATGATCACGAGCAGTCCCAAGATCTTGGTGGCCACGATCAGGTTCTGCACTCGGCTGCCGAGCCCGGCGCCCCGGGTGTGCAGCACGCCAGCCGCAACGATCGCCCCGGTCCCGACCAGGTCGAGCGGGGTACCGTCGGGGAGCCAGGCAGAGAGATAGGCCCCGGCCGCCTCTGCCGCCAGGGCGATGGCGCCCGTGAAGCCTGCCCAGAGCGAGATCCAGCCCGCGAGAAAGCCGGCCAGGGGATGCACGGTGCGGGAGAGGAACAGGTACTCGCCGCCCGACTCCTTCAGCCGTGCGGCGAGCGCCCCGTAGCAGAGCGTCCCGAGCAAGGCGACGGCTCCACCGAGCACCCAGGCGACCATCACCCATCCCCGAGAACCCAGATCGGCGAGGGCAAATCCCGAGGTCGTGAACACCCCCGCACCGATCATGTTGGCCACCACGATGGCCCCGAGGGAGGGCACACCGAGTCGCCGCCGACCCTGGTCGGTCACCGTCGACGGGGACAGGGCCGGGTCGCGAGATCGGAGGCTCGTATCTTCTGTCACGGATCGCATCCGCTGGATCATAGCCCTCCAGCTCAGGGGCCCAAACGCCTCGGAGCCACGTCGCTGCGTAGCTTCAACGCCACACGCCACGGGTCCAAGAGACCCGAGGGACAAAACCGTCATGTGGACGGAATTTCATATGTGACATAGTCTGTCGACGCGGAGTGCGGGCACTCTTTCCGCGCCAACACGCCGATGGCTGCTGACCGCGGCCACCCCCTCGGCGTGCCCCCCCATCATTGAGGCTTTCCCCCATGCTTCGATTCACCCCGTTGCTGCTCTCCGTGTGCTTCGTCACGCCCCACCTGGCAGCTCAACCCAGCACCGCCACGCCCCCCTCTCCTTACCGCCTCATCGACCTCACCGGTGATGGCCTGGCGGACAAGATCTACCTGGATCTCGACGGTTCGCTGTCCGTGTCCGTCAATCGCGGCCGCGGACAGTTCGCGCCCACGTGGCAGGAGCTGCCCTCTGTCCACGTGACGGCCGTGCTCACCAGCGACCTCGACGGTGACGGTGTGACCGACCTCTACCTCGTCTCTCCAGCCGGCAACGTCGCCCTGGTCGGTGACGGCACGGGCTCTCTCTTCGACAAGACAGAGTGGCTCGGGTTGGGCGACCTGGGCACCGGCGTCTCAGCCGAGCGCATCGACCTCGACGGCGTGGAGCCCGCTGAGCTCCTGCTGCACAACGTCTCCCACGACGTCATCTTCTGGGCGCGGGCAGGGGGACACTTCGAACGGGACGCGGACGCGCCCGTGATCGGCAGCCCATGGCCTGGCTTGCCCACGGACAACTCTGCGCCCAGCTCCCTCGGCACAGCGGGCGGCGACATCCCGACCGGCCCCACGGCAGGCGGCACGGGCGACGGCTTCACGCCCGGACACACGCGCCCCCAAGGCGAAGCCTCCGATGTCAGCCCCATGGCGATCAACCAGGCCCTGCTGGACGCCCTCTACGTCAACGACGAGGCCAATGAGGTCGGGCCCAATGACATCCTCGACTTCTCGCTCACAGGCGCGGACATCTCCACCACGTCAGGCGACGTCGACTTCGGCCCGGGCAACGTGTATGTGAACGGGTTGTTCGAGACCACGCTGCAGAGCAAGGCCAACTTCTTCAAGACCAACCTCGGTATCGGATTCGCCGACACCTCGATCCAGACCACGGCGGCCTTCAGCCCCCAGGTCAACAACTCACTCTTCGTCAACGACAACCAGGGCGAAGTGGGCCCAGCCGACATCGCTGACGGCACCCTGCTGGGAGCCGACATCTCCACCGCGTCCGGCGACATCACCTTCGGCACTGGCAACGTCCTGGTGAACGGCATGGTGGAGACCACCACCGGCCTGAAGTTCGCTGACAACAGCATCCAGACCACGGCGACCCTCGTGGGCCCCCAGGGCCCGGCCGGACCACAGGGCACCGCCGGTGCTGATGGGGCTGCGGGAGCTGATGGCATGGATGGAGCCACGGGTCCGACTGGGCCTGCTGGTGCCCAAGGGGCCGCTGGCGCCGACGGCATGGACGGCATGGACGGCGCGACGGGGCCCACGGGACCTGCTGGCGCACAAGGGGCCGCTGGTGCTGACGGCCTCGACGGCGCCACGGGTCCCACAGGACCTGCCGGGCCGCAAGGTACTGCTGGTGCTGACGGCCTCGATGGCGCGACGGGTCCCACAGGGCCTGCTGGCCCGCAAGGTGCCGCCGGTGCACAAGGTGCCGCTGGCGCCGACGGCATGGACGGCGCGACGGGGCCCACGGGACCTGCTGGTGCACAAGGAGCTGCTGGCGCTGACGGAATCGACGGCGCGACGGGTCCGACAGGGCCTGCCGGGCCGCAAGGTGCTGCTGGTGCCGACGGCATGGACGGCGCGACGGGGCCCACGGGACCTGCTGGTGCACAAGGTGCTGCTGGCGCTGACGGCCTCGACGGCGCAACGGGTCCCACAGGACCTGCCGGGCCACAGGGTACTGCTGGTGCGGACGGCCTCGACGGCGCAACGGGTCCCACAGGGCCTGCTGGTGCACAAGGTGCCGCTGGCGCCGACGGCATGGACGGCGCGACGGGCCCCACGGGACCTGCTGGCGCACAAGGGGCCGCTGGTGCTGACGGCCTCGACGGCGCGACGGGTCCGACCGGGCCTGCTGGGCCGCAAGGTGCCGCCGGTGCGGACGGCGCAACGGGTCCGACTGGGCCCGCCGGTGCACAAGGTGCCGCTGGCGCCGACGGCATGGACGGCGCCACGGGTCCCACGGGACCTGCTGGTGCACAAGGTGCTGCTGGCGCTGACGGAATCGCCGGCGCGACGGGTCCGACAGGACCTGCCGGGCCGCAAGGTGCTGCTGGTGCGGACGGCGCCACGGGTCCGACTGGGCCTGCCGGGCCGCAAGGTGCTGCTGGTGCCGACGGCATGGACGGCGCGATGGGGCCCACGGGACCTGCTGGTGCACAAGGTGCTGCTGGCGCTGACGGCCTCGACGGCGCGACGGGTCCGACTGGGCCTGCTGGGCCGCAAGGTGCCGCTGGCGC
>Ga0209992_10000437_pt1 | contig 56038 bp, 56 predicted proteins | sample 2SBtaG_2_FD_182564 | JGI IMG/M metagenome (GOLD analysis project Ga0209992, IMG submission 182564) | Deep subsurface microbial communities from Kolumbo volcano to uncover new lineages of life (NeLLi) - 2SBTROV12_ACTIVE470 metaG (SPAdes)... | ecosystem: Environmental > Aquatic > Marine >... | reverse complement strand
GTGAATTCGCCTTGACGGTCTATATGCTTGTCAGACGCTGCGGGGCCGGTACCTATCCACACATAACTGCTAGGCTGATCTGCGCCATCTTGCACATCGGCAATGTCACGCAGGAACACTGGCTTGCCGGCAAAAACGCCGACCACCAACTGTTTCACTTCATTTGCATCTCTTAGGAAGCTGCCCGTCTGCACCAGCACTTCGCGATTGTCACTGACCATAGCGCCCGAGTTCTGCGACACATTAGCCGATTGCAACGCTGCGCGGATATCCTGAATCGACAATTGGTAGGCGTTCAAACTTTCCGGGCTCAGCGAGACTTTTACGATGCGCTGTGTGCCACCTAATGTGTTCACTTCCCGCGTTCCCGGCACGCGTTTCAATTCTGTCTCGATCGCGTGTGCAACCTGTGTCAGCTCGATGCTGCCGCCTAATGCCTGATCACGCCATAGTGTCAGCGCAACGACCGGTACATCATCTATCCCCTTTGCCTTGATGATAGGAGGTGAAACATTAAGCGTTGGCGAAAGCCAGTCTGCGTGCGAATTGACCACGTCATACAATTTCACCAATGAAGGAACGTGCTCTTCTCCAACCCTGAATTGCACCGTGATGATAGACATCCCCGGCTGTGACACTGAATACACATGATCCACTCCGGCAATCTGCGATAACACCTGCTCCGCCGGTGTTGACACCGTCTGTGCAACGTCTTTAGCAGATGCGCCCGGATACTCGATCATCACGTTCGCCATCGTCACATTGATTTGAGGCTCTTCTTCGCGCGGCGTCACCATCACCGCAAAAGTACCCAGCAGCACAGCAACCAATGCCAACAGCAAGGTCATCTGCGAATGCAGGAAGTACTTTGCGATTCTTCCCGAAATACCCATTCTTCTATCCTTATCGATCTTGCTTGCCAGATGACTTAGCCGTTGGCTTCATGCCTGCCCTAACCGGATCCAGCGCGATGTTCTCACCGGGATTTAAACCCGCCAAAATCTCTACCGCACCTTCTGCCGACACCTCGCCCAGACGAACCTGGCGTAACTTCACTGCGTTCTGATCGTCCACCACATAGACTGCCACCACTTCGCCCCGGCGCAATATCGCGCTGGATGGCACGACCAGTCTGGTCGATTTACCCACCACAAAGTGAGTACGTACAAACATGCCGGGATAGATACCTGTTTCGTTTTCGGGCAGATACACACGCACCTGTGTGCTGTGAGTTCGTGCATCAGCCAGCGGCTGCACTGTGACAGACGAGGCTTTGATCCACCGGTTCAGCGACGGTATTTCCACCCTCGCTTGAGGATTTTTACCAATAGCAGACAATTGGTGTTGCGGCACACTTACGATCACTCGCATCCCGGTTGGGTCGAAACCCACCATCATCGGTTTACCCGGCATCACCATTTCACCAACTTCGACCAACCGTGCCGCCACCACACCGCTATAGGGTGCTATAACCTCACTGTAGCTGTGTGCCAGTCCAGCCTGTTCTGCGCCCGCTTCACTGGCAACAGCTTGCGCCCTAGCCACATCAAAATCTGCCTTTGCCTTATCCAATGCAGACTGGCTGATGAACTTCTGCTGAAAGAGTTGTTTGGAACGCTCATAAGTTGCTTTTGCGTTTTGCAAGGCTGCCTGAGCCTGCGCAACCTGTGCAGTACTCCCAGCCAACGCTTGGGCAGTCTCCCGCTCGTCGATGCGCAAGATCACTTTGCCCTTGCTAACCTGCTCACCAACATCGAAATTGATTTCTTTGATTCGACCACTGATCTGAGCCGATACCGTCGATTGACGTGTCGCTTCTACCAGACCTTCCGCGCTGTAGCTTTGCTCTACGTCGCGATATTCAACTGGCGCAACATCCAATTGGTCGGCCTGAACCGCTGATACGCCCAGCAACAATATCCCACCCATCCAGAAAGATTTATTCACAACGACTCCGCTCTTGTTAATCCATTAAATTAGAATATACTGATATAGTAAAATAATGTCAACCCTTTTGAATATTCAGGATATTTTAGAAGCAGGTGTTCGGTTCTAGGCTCAAGGTGCCAGTTTTGGTGTCAAGACTGGAGGCGTTTGAGGCGTTGCTCCAGCCGGGCGATGTCGTCGCGCAGGGTATCCACCTGCCGGACAAACGTATTGAGATGTTCCGGCTTGGCAACCAAGGGGCGCTCTTCTGTCCAATATTCTGATGCCGCCTGTGACAAATTCACCGCCGCTTCGCCTACCTGTTGGCTGATGCTTTGCGCGGTTTGCACGATGCGTTCCGCCGCAATGTCACCGGTGACTTTGCTCAAGTCTTCGGCAGCATCCCAGCGCAGATTGCGCGCCAAAAAGAATACCTCGGCCAGCAGACCGGCATCACCTTCGCTCTTGATCTGCGCGTATGCCTGCTCGTCATGCAACGCCAGACGCGGCAACAACGATGGCGCAATCACACACACCGCATCGGCACTAGCCTCCGAGTCCGCTTCGCTCAGCATACCGTCCGCGCATACCGTATACGCAAAGGAGAAAGGCGCAACCTCAAAGCGCACCGTCTTGCCGGAAAAACGGGCGAGGCGCGGTGCCGCCCAACTGTTCTGAGCGAGCAGATGATTCAGGGCAAGAATAGTGGGCGGTAAAAACATGGATGAGTCCTAACGGGTACGATAAACACGGCCTCTTGGTTTCAGTACTATCGTGCACTCAAGAGACAGTGCAAGTTTAACATTGGTGAGTACTTTCGCACTCTAAGCGGATCATCTTCCTAAGATGGTCGCACCAGATCAATTGGGTTACCTAACTCAAGAAAAGCCTTTAATTCTTCAGAAATGCGCGTATCGCCTGCCACTCGTTCCCAAAAATCGTGCGCGACGCGTTGTATTAGTGCAATGCTGTCAGCATCAAGATGTACACCCTTGTATTCTGGCAGCGCAAAACGATATGGCAGCACTTCGCCCCCACTTTTCGGTGCAAAACCCATCGAGCACATATCATACACAGGCAGCAGCCGGAACACTCCTCCGTCAATGGAAAAGCTCAAATTACCCAAATGCATATCGGAATTATTAATCAAGCGCCCGAACCACCATAAGCATTCCGCATCCCATACATGTTGCCAGCTGACAAGTTCATTTTTGTATAGCGCATCCAGCACGCGCGGCCAATCACTCCCGACCCCGGCGAATTCAGCATCAATAGATTGCAGGGAAAGCATGGGCATACGCCCAACTTCTCCGGTTCTGTCGAATCGCTGCGACTCGAGGAATAACCTACCGTCCATTTCTATCAGCCTCGTTTCGGCAGCAGGTAATTCCACACTATGCAGTGCTTCGGTGGCGTGATACTCCGTAATCAGGATGTCACGCCACCGACGAGCAACATCACTGTTACTCAGAGGCGAAAATTTAACGATGACGTGCGCCGAACGATTGCCGCAGAATGCGGTAAATTTCGGTTGCTCACCACCCGCTAATGATCCGGGAATAGCACCACTCATCACACTATCGGCGAGCGCAGGATAATCTGCTTCGGTCGCCACAACGGGCTTCCGTCTCACACGAGAAAGGGCTTGCTCGCCGAACTTGAAATTGCCCGGTAGATCATCACCGTTTGAAATCAGATAACGCCCGATATGATTTGTATTCCAATTCCTTGGATCAGATGGGAAATCACCGGATTGGCTCGCTAAATCCTCTGCTATTTGCCGACCCAAAAAACCTTGAGGACATAGATCGTTCAAGAAGTAGGGTAAATCTTGATACCAACCACTCCTGCTTTCCCCCAGTAGAACTGAGGGCATACCCGTCGCTGGCTCGACGAAAAAGCCATTAGTTGCCAAGGGGCGTATATATGCAACCAACAAGGTATTGCCATGCGCATCGACCATGACAAGCGGTAGCTTGTTGCCCCCACCAAATGCATTGCGAGTCATGGCATATCTGGGTGGGCGCCTATTGGATAATTTCACAACAGTATCCCGCATACCTCTGAGCTGTCGCGACACCGCAGTTTGGCTCAACCCTGTTTCAGCTTGTATTTCCTTAGAGGTTGCCGAGCCTCGCATCAGATATTCACTTATCGTTAGCGCCATTAGAATTTTCCACTTTAATTACAACTAGATATTGCAACTATACATAACATATAACTACATGTAAATTAGTTACATTTAATTTATTTTTGCTCCTGAAGAACTACATATTCGACTAGATATTTTACGGAGTTGTGATTATTGGCCAGCAATTTTCAAAGAGTTGTTACGGCTAGGCTCAGTTTCGTTAAGCCTGCTCTTGGCACAAAGCCGCCTCTTGCTTCCCGGCCTTATCAAGCCAAACAACGCATCACCCCGTTGTTATTCTTGAACGAAGAGTTGGGGATAGAATATTTGTTAGTTAGATGACGTCATCGCCATTGAGTGATGCCGTAGAAATAGTTATGAGGTAATATTGTTCAAATTAATTCTGCGCTAGTTACTATTTGTCCGCAGTTATAATTTTATTATCTGTTGTATAACTTTAGGGGGGGGGAAATATGAAGCGGTTTGTAGCGTTAATGGCACTAGCTTTCTCAATGTTACTAACTGGCTGTGCTGGAATGTTTCACGGTACTACACAGCAGGTTGCAGTCAGAAGTAATGTCCAAGGTGCAGAACTTTATGTAAATGAGGCTTATATTGGAAAAGACAACGGAGTAACATCCTTTAAGAAAAGAAATGATTACGTGATCACAGCTCGTAAATCTGGGTGTACAGATACAACTGTGAACGCAAGTAAGTCCTTCGACCCGATCACGTTGCTTGGCATTCTAATCGATTATGGCATCTTTACAGTACTCTTAATTGATGGCGCTGCAACAGGTGCTTGGCAGGAGTTTGATCAAACTAGCTACGTCATTGATCCTAAATGCAGCTAACTGGCAGATCTGATTTTGAACGTTACAGCAGGATGTTTATAGATAACATCACTGCTGAATGGTATTGCTTTTTGTAGCGTCAAGGAATTCATGGGTTAGGTCAGAAATGATTTAGCCCATTTTTTGGTGGGGACTTTAGTGTTGTCAATGTTAAACTTTGCCTGTCTCTTGCTCAAAACTCAGCTACACACTCCAAACATAGCCGCTCACCTGTCAACGGATGAACAAAGCTTAATCGCTGTGCATGCAGCATCAAACGCTCAGCGGTTCGCCCGTCATACAAAGTGTCGCCCAAGATCGGATGACCGATGGCGACCATATGTAAACGTAGCTGGTGGGAACGTCCGGTGATTGGTTCCAGCTCGACGCGGCTGACGTCATTTTCAAACGTTATTAATTGGTATCGGGTCAGCGAGGGTTTGCCATCAAGCATGTTCACCCGCTGGCGCGGACGGTTGTGCCAATCTACCAGTAGCGGCAGTTCGACCTCGCCAACCTCGTGCGATAGTTGACCACTCACCAGTGCGACGTAGGATTTTTGTACCTCACGTTCTCTGAACGTCTTAGATAGTTGCCCCTGCATCTCGGTACCGCGCGCCAGCAGCACCAGCCCTGAGGTTTCCATGTCCAGCCGGTGTACGATCAGTGCGTCTGAATATATTTGTTGCACCCGGCTGATCAGGCAGTCTGCTTTGTCTTCCCCGCGTCCGGGAACGGTTAGCAGGCCTGCCGATTTATTGACCACCAGCATGTGTTCGTCCTGCCAGATGATGTCCAGGCCGATATCAGGGGGTGGATTGTAGGTAATCATGAATCGCGATGAAGGCGCATGTCACATGCCAGCTAGTATTGCTGTTGCAAGGGAATCAGGAAGGTTGCGTTGTGGTCACTGAAAATTCGATCACTTCATCGGGCAAATCTTCGCATGGCACACTCAGACTGATAACACCTTCACCGTGCAAGACAATCTCTTCCTGCGAGATATGCTGCTCATCACCTTCACCGAACTGAACGTATGTCCCGTTAGCACTTTGGTCAACCAGTATGAATTTTCCTAAGCGTAATTCAATCAAACAGTGCAATCGGGAGGCAAGGTCATTACGAACACGCATATCACAAGTGTCACCTCGTCCTAGCATCACAGTACGGCATTCATCGTTAACTTTCAGCAGCTTATCCAGATTGCGTAGTACCAATTCATTTATGTGGTCTGTTGATTTACGGTTTGATGACATACCTGACCGGGTGCTGTGCAGATCATCCGGGCGGGAAACCACCTGATAGATCTCCAGCCGCTCCTTCTTATCTTTAAGTTCGGCACGCAATATCTGACGCAACTTTCCTCGCAGGTGCTCAGGCAATTCATCGAACACGGCATGTGTTGTCATGATTTGCCCTGCCCGGGTGATCGCGGCTACCCGTGACGCTATGTTGACAACAGTGCCGAACACATCGAATGACTCATTGATAACTTCGCCGTAGTTGAATCCGATGCGAATCTGTATTGATGAACCGTCTGGCAGGGTATTGGCTGCTACCGCATCCTGCATGGCACATGCTGCATTAAATGCTTGCTCGGCATCGGGAAAGGTGACCATAATTTCATCACCGATGGTTTTAACCAACTTGCCGTTATGAAGCGGAATTTTGCTACACGTTGTGGTGATGCATTGCATAATCACCTTACGCGCTTGATAATCGCCAAACTTTTCATGCAGCTCAGCACTGCCACAGACATCTGCAAATAAAACAGCTAGCTTTCCCATTCGCTTTTTTGTCAGCCTCCGTATTACATTTTTTCGGGATTAACCGAGCAGGATATCGAAGTCGGTAGATTCAATGATGCCTTTTCGTACCGCCTCTTTCAACCATAGATCGTAAAAGTCCATCGGATTGTAATCATCAGTCAACAGCATTGAAGGTGTATTTTCGGGAAATACAAATGGTACACGCATTCCCAACGACACGCCTCTTCTGGCCAGAGGATGTACGGTGAGATCGTTGATACGCGTCAGCTGCATGGCACGAGGTTTGCCATCGTATGCGATGATTTCCAGATTCCCGGTGCCATTCCCAACTGCAGGATCAAAGGCGGGGAACATCATCACCTGGTCGAACACCTCCTCCAGTGTTCTGACTGCCGAAGCGGTCATCAAACTATTTTTTTGGAGACTTCCCGCAATGTTAACTGCCATGATTCCGTTAGGTGTCAAGCGTTGCTTAGCCAGTTGCATCGCCTCGACACTCAACAAATGTCCCGGCGTGGTATCGCCATTAAACACATCTAGCACCAGAAAATCATAGCTTTTCTGATTATTGAGCAGGAAGTAGCGCGCATCTTCTATGTGCACCGGAATAGCCGGATCAAACCCAAAATATTCTCGTGCGACCTCTGCCACTTCGGGATCGATATCCACCACTTCTGTCTCCACTCCCTGCTTGTGATACCAGGAAGGAATTAACCCTGCTCCGAGGCCGATCACCAGACAACTTTTGCCATCCGGGTTCATTGCATAGGGGATAAATTGCAACAAGTAGGTGTAGTCGTATATAGAAAGACCATTGCGCATATCCACGCCGCCCTGCACTAGGCCATCAATGATCAGTTCACGCTGCTGCTTATCCTGATAGGAATAATCCACCACTTTCAGGTTTCCGTAATAGCTATCGCGGTTGGCAGTCAGTTCGACTTTAGTGCCGTCATCCAGAATTTTCTCAATATGGGATTCGTTCGGCATGAAGAAGAATGGCAGGATGACAGCCACCGCCACAACCCATTTTCGCCGGAACACCACAAAGTAAAAGACACTCAACAGAATCAGTATTGAGCCTGTTAACAGGAATATCTGGTTGATACCGAAATAGGCGATCAATACGAAGCCCGTCAACATCGTTCCGACCACGCTACCAAGAGTGGAGACCGCATAAAAACTACCGACTGTCTTTCCGATGTTATTCATCTCGCGCGCGGCTATCTTGACGACATAGGGTGATACACACCCCAGCAGAAATAGTGCCGGGCCATACAACAGCATTGCGCTAGTCAATGCGCCCCATCGCAACCCCAAGGGCAAGCTTATCTGCAGTATCGTGCCCTTCACAACGGTAGTCAAAAGCACCAGCACACCGGCAACCATGATGATGCCGTACAACCAGTCTGGAGAACTCTTACGATCAGACAAGTGACCGCCAATAATGTAACCCCCTGCCAATGCAATCATGGCCACCGTAATCAGTGAAGTCCAGACAAACAGGCTGACGCCGAAGAAAGGCCCAATAACGCGGGAACCAAGCACCTCAATCACCATCACCAGCGCACCGCATAGCGCGGCGGTGACGATCAGGTATGCAATAAAACCTTTTGAATGCTGCATAAATATTCCTATTTTTAGTTAATGACTTGCTTTGTTGTCAAATTCACGCATCACATCATGAACGCTCTTTTGCCCACACATCTTTCAACGTAACTGTGCGATTAAAAATCAGCTTGCCATCGGATTGATCGTCGCGGCGATCTTTCACAAAATAACCCAGTCGCTCAAACTGATAACGCGTTTCCGGTTCAGCCTCTTTTACCGCAGCCTCAACCCAGCCTTGCACCACAGTCAAGGACTCAGGATTCAGATGATCGCAGAAATCAACGTCACGATCAGCATCCGGTTCCGGCACATTAAATAAACGGTCATACAAGCGAATTTCAGCGGGTAACGCATGCTCGCGTGAGAGAAAGTGAATCACACCTTTGACCTTGCGGCCTTCCGGCTTCTTGCCTAGTGTGTTGTGGTCTATACTGCATTTCAACTCAACCACCTCACCTGACGCATCCTTAATCACCTCATCGCAACGCATCACATAGCTGTATCGCAGTCTGATCTCACCACCCGGCACCAGCCTTTGCCAGCCCGGTGGCGGCACTTCCGCAAAATCATCTGCCTCGATAAACAATTCGCTTGAGAACGGTACCGCCCTACTACCAAATTCCGGGTGATTTGGGTGAAAGCCAGCCTCTCTCGACTGCGAATTTTCTGCATTGGTGATCGTCACCTTGAGCGGATTGATGACCGCCATCACGCGTGGCACACGAGATTCCAAATCATCGCGGATCGCGGATTCCAGCACGGCCATATCGACGGTGTTACCACTCCTGGACACGCCGATACGACTGGCAAAGTCACGCAGTCCTTCCGGGGTATATCCCCTGCGACGCATGCCGCTGATGGTTGGCATACGCGGATCATCCCAACCGGACACATGCTTGTCATTCACCAATTGCAATAACTTGCGCTTGCTAGTGATGGTGTAATGCAGCTCCAACCGCGAAAACTCATATTGGCGTGGATGGCAGGGTATGGAGATGTTATCCAGCACCCAGTCATATAACGGACGATGATCTTCAAACTCCAGTGTACATAGCGAATGGGTGATGCCTTCGATCGCGTCCGATATGCAATGCGTGTAATCGTACATTGGATAGATGCACCACTTGTCCCCGGTGCGGATGTGATGTGCGCGGCGGATTCGATACAGCGCCGGGTCACGCATGTTCATATTGGGCGAAGTCATATCGATCTTTGCGCGCAACACCATCGTACCGTCTTCGAACTCACCGCTTTTCATCCGGGAGAACAGATCAAGGTTCTCTTCGACAGCTCTGTCACGGTTAGGGCTGGGTTTGCCGGGTTGAGTCAGTGTGCCGCGATATTCACGCATCTGCTGGGGCGATAGGTCGTCCACATAGGCCAATCCCTTGCCGATCAATTCGACCGCATACTGATACAACAACTCGAAATAATCCGACGACCATTTCACCTCATCTTCCCACTGGAACCCAAGCCAGCGCACATCCTCCTGTATGGATAGTGCGTACTCTTCGCTTTCCTTTTCAGGATTGGTATCGTCAAAGCGCAAGTTGCATTTGCCTTGATAGTCCTGCGCCAGGCCAAAATTCAGACAAATCGACTTTGCATGCCCGATATGTAGATATCCATTGGGCTCAGGAGGGAATCTCGTGACAATAGCGTCGTGCTTTCCGCTCGCCAAATCGGTGTCTATGATAGTACGAATAAAGTTTGAGACTGTTGGTTGTTCCGTGTTGCTCATACTGGCTTTTCTCGGTTTGATATGTGAATGTGGATTAAATCTCGATACAAGCCCTTAATTCTACCCGAAAACATCCACCATCTTACTTGTTCACATCAAGACATAGACAATGAAAACACACCGGATATTTGGTAGAATCCGACCCCTCTTAAGCAAATAGACGCCCCTTTTCAGGAGCCTAAATTTAAAATGAACCAGCTCGAGCATATTATCCGCCTTTTTACTGCGCTCACCGGCGCATTGCTGCTGAGCGCCAGTCACCTTGCTCAGGCGGCTGACCTGACAGAGGCTAATCAACTATTCCGCCAGGGTAGTTATGCTCAAGCCCTTGAAAAAACAAACGCTTATCTGGCTAGCATGCCTAAAGATGCCCAAGGGCGGTTTTTAAAAGGCTTGATATTGACCGAGCAGGGTAAGGTATCAGAAGCGGTCAAGATATTTTCCGCACTGACTGAGGACTTTCCTGAATTACCTGAGCCATACAACAACCTTGCTGTGCTCTATGCCAGCCAAGGTGAGTTTGACCAAGCACGCACATCACTGGAAATGGCGATACGCACTCATCCCAGCTACTCCACTGCCCACGAAAATCTCGGCGACATCTATGCCAAGATGGCCAGCCAAGCTTACGATCGCGCCCTTAAGCTGGATCGCGGCAATGCTGCGACTCAGACCAAGCTATCTATGATTCAGGATCTGTTTGACAGTAACACGCAGCAAGCCGCTGTTCAGTCCGAGCCAGTCAAGGTGGCAAAATCGACCCCACCGTCCGCACCGGTCAAACCAGCTACTGCTCCTGTAAAAGTAGCAGTTAAACCTGTCATAGCAGCTCCCGCCGTTTCTGTAACAACGAAACCAGCAAAACCCGTCACACCACCAGTTAAAATGGCGAGCGTCGAAGACAGAATTACTGAACAACGGGCTGATGTTTTGAATGCTGTGAATGCATGGGCTGCGTCATGGTCGGCTCAGAATGTTGATGAGTATCTTTCTCACTATGCAGCCGACTTCAAACCTAAAGGCGCCACCAGCCTTGCCAAGTGGGAAGCAACACGCAAAAAGCGGGTTAGCACGCCTAAGTTCATCAAGGTGAGCATCAACAAGCCAACCGTCACACTTACTGATGATAATCATGCAACGGTCAAATTCCGCCAGTCTTATCATGCAAGTCACTTTAAGGCCAACAATCATAAAACGCTGAACATGGTCAAAGCTGGTAACAAGTGGCTGATTCAGAAAGAGCGTTCAAAATAAATCATGTGGCGCGTTTTACTGAGCATTGTCTGGTTATGTTGTTACGTTTCGGGAATAGCCCAGGCTGAATCCGAAACACCGAACTCTGAGATTCGTCTGGTAAAAAGTTTGCAGGCAATCAATGAAAACCAACTTGATGCTGCGCTCGACGAAGTTGACAGTTTGGTGCAGGCCTATCCGAATTTCAAGCTGGCACAACTGGTAAAAGGCGATTTATTGATGGCACATGCGGGTGCGATCAATAGTTTTGGCAATGTCCGAAATGCCCCCCCTGACAAGATCCTGGGGTTGCGCGACGAAGCCCGAATGCGTTTGCAACGGGTGCTTTCTCAATCTGATTCACACCATGCACCTAGCTATTTGTGGCAACTGAATTCCACACAAAAATATGCTTTGGTTGTTGATACGAGCCGCTCTACGCTTTACGTGTATGAAAATGTTGCCGGCGAAGCACGCTATGTAACCGATTTCTATATCACCATTGGCAAGCTGGGCACCGAAAAACTCATCGAAGGCGATCAACGCACCCCGATTGGAGTGTATTTCGTTGAGGCCCACTATCCTGGAAGCAAACTAGCGGATTTATATGGCAATAGTGCTTATCCGATCAGCTATCCGAATGAATGGGATCAAAAGCATAAAAAAACAGGTAGTGGCATTTGGTTGCACGGCAGCCCGAGCGATACTTATAGCCGCCCGCCACGAGACAGCAATGGCTGCGTCGTGCTATCTAACGAAGATCTGGACAGACTGGCCCCTTACCTGCAAGTCGGTATTACGCCTGTCATCATTACCAATAGCATGAGCTGGCGTGATGAAAATCATCAGAAAGAGCGCACGGCGCTAACGCAGTCTATCGAACAATGGCGTGCCGACTGGTCCAGCCTCGATACTGAAGCGTATCTGTCTCACTACACCACTGATTTTTCCAGCAGCAATAAAGATTTCAACTCATGGTCAGAGCGCAAGCGTTGGGTGAACAGCAATAAATCCTGGATCAACGTTGATCTGGAAAATATCAGCATGATCACCTATCCTAACCAGCCAGGCTTAGTAGTCGTCAATTTCGAGCAGAATTACCGCAGCAACAATCTATCCAGCAAACTGAAAAAAAGACAATACTGGATCAAACGTGATAATCAATGGAAAATCATTTACGAAGGAGCCGCTTAATGAAACAATTGACCACCGTACTATTTGCATTTTTGATGTGCTTTGCAATGCAGTCTTCTTACTCATTACCACAAGGAACAAGCCCCATGGTTAAGCTACACACGAATAAAGGCGTTATCACCCTACAATTAGATGCAGAAAAAGCGCCTGACACCGTCAAGAATTTTTTGGAATATGTGAATAGCGGTTTCTATACCGACACCATCTTTCATCGTGTGATCAACAATTTCATGATTCAGGGCGGCGGATTCGAGTCAGGCATGAAGCACAAAGACACCAACGCTCCGATCAAAAATGAAGCTGCCAACGGCCTGAAAAATGATAATTACACTATCGCTATGGCACGTACCGGCGATCCCCATTCCGCCACTGCCCAGTTCTTCATCAACGTCAAGGACAACGGCTTCCTGAACTATCCCGGACAAGATGGCTGGGGCTACTGTGTATTTGGCAAAGTAGTGGAAGGTACAGAGGTCGTTGATGCAATCCGTCAGGTCAAAACGGGTAACAAAGCCGGACATCAAGATGTACCTTTGGAAGACGTTATCATCACTAAAGCCGAAGAAGTGAAATAAGCCGAGCAACGGCGCTTATTGTCGCAACAAACAATAAGCGCCTTCTCCTTATGCCATATTCACTATTCATCTCCGACCTGCACTTAAGCACCGACCACGCTCATAGCATCAAAGCATTCCAGCGCTTTATCAGCACCCTGACGGCTGAAGTCGAAGCACTGTATATACTCGGCGACTTGTTCGAATATTGGGCCGGCGATGACGATATGGATACACCATTCCATAAACAAATTGTTAATACCTTATGTAAGGCATCTACCCTTGGCATCAAGGTCTATCTGATGCACGGAAATCGTGATTTTCTGATGGGAGAAACACTGGCTGATGCTGCCGGTGCAACAATGTTGGATGACCCTGTCTTACTCGATTTGTATGGCACGCCGACCTTGATCAGTCATGGTGACACGCTTTGTACTGACGATATTGAATACCAGAAATTTCGCACTATGGTACGCAGCAATAAGTTTCAGGATGAATTTCTCTCGAAACCACTAGCTGAACGTAAAGCGTACATTGAGCAGTTGCGGCAGGAAAGTAACGTTGCAAAGCAAAGCAAAGCCAGCGAGATAATGGATGTGAACGACGAAGCCGTCGCAACACTCCTACGCGAACATAATTATCCCCGATTGATCCACGGACACACTCACCGCCCCAACAGGCATGAACACAGGTTGGACAATCATCTTTGTGAACGCTGGGTGCTAAGTGACTGGGATCGGGAGCCAACCGCATTACGATGTGATGCAACAGGTTGCCACACAATAACTGTTTGAGCTTTATCCAAACCTGACTGACGGCACTAATAAACGCGCAGTAACACTCAGGCGCTCCCGCCCAGAAGCACGCTCTTAATAACGGCTAAACATAACAAGGTATATCCTGCTGCCAGTAGGTCATCAAACATCACGCCCTGCCCGCCTTTTAAATTGGCATCGAAATACCGAATTGGCTGTGGCTTGATGATGTCAAAGAATCTGAACAATGCAAAAGCAAGCAGCGACCACTCCCAACCCGGAGGCGTAAAGAATAGTACCAGCACAAAAGCAACGATCTCATCCCACACGATCCCGCTGTGATCCGACTCCCCCAATGCTTTCCCTGTGATACCGCAAACCCATACACCCACCGCATATGCCCAAATAAGTGCGAATAAAAAAAATGCATCCGTCAGGTGTTGCGTAAGATACCAAGAGATGGGGAATGCAACCAATGTACCGAATGTCCCGGGTGCTTTTCGTGCCAATCCACTGCCGAAACCAAGTGACAACATATGGGCGGGATGGCTGAGCATAAAACGGAAATCCGGCGTAGCCCGCGACTCAATTGCTGATTCATCGGAAGTGGTCATACCCTTCACCTTTCACATCAATTTTATTTCCCGCGCCATCATGCACAACACAATCTTGACCGGCAACAATTTCGCCGATGCACGTCAGATTCAAACCCAGTTGCACACCAATCGCCGAGACTTTTTCATGGTCCTGAACATCTGCGGTAAAGCACAATTCATAATCATCGCCCCCTGACAAAACACATCGCTTACCCAATGGGTGAGGAAGTAAATCTCTAAGAACCTCAGATGTAGGCAAAGCTGAATAACTCAGTTGAGCACCTACATTTGATGCTTCCAATATATGCCCCAGATCCGCAAGCAAACCATCAGAAATATCAATCGCACTTTTGGCGATACCTCGTAATGCCATGCCCAACGTTACTCGTGGTTGCGGCTGATGTAATGCTGACGAACAAGCAGCAAATTGCACATCATTCAAAGTAGTCGTCCCTTGCATGTGTGCCAACGCCAACGCCGCATCACCCAAGTTTCCAGACACCCATATCTCATCACCCGCTTGCGCACCACTGCGCAGCACTGATTGCCCCTGAGGAACTTCGCCGATGATGGTGATGCTCAAACTCAGGGGGCCACGTGTCGTATCACCGCCGACCAACGCCACGCCATGCCGCTCAGCCAACGATAAGAATCCCGCACTGAATCGTTCCAACCATGCTTCAACTGCCTCGGGGATAGAAAGTGCCAATGTCACCCAACGGGGCTTGGCACCCATCGCAGCCATGTCTGACAAGTTCACCGCCAGTGCTTTATGTCCCAACATGAACGGATCAGCATCATGAAAAAAATGTGTTCCCGCCACCAACATATCGCTGGACACTGCAAGCACATTGCCTGCACCCGGCATCAGCAAAGCGGCATCATCGCCGATACCCAGCAACGCATCCGATGTGTGTTTGGTGAAGTGGCGGCGAATTAGATCGAATTCCGACATACGGAATTTTCCGTTTCAGTGATTATTTTGCGCTGCAAATTCAACCGCACGAAGTTGCGGTGTAAGCTTATCCAACACGCCATTGACAAACTTATGCCCGTCAGCTCCACCAAAGGTTTTCGCCAGCTCAACGGCTTCATTGATCACCACCTTGTATGGCACTTCAAGGTGTTGAGCCAATTCAAATGCCCCCAGCAGCAACACCGCAAACTCGACCGGACTCAGTTCGTCCATCGGCCTGTCAAGATGGGGAACAATCAACGCTTCCATTTCTGCATGATGACTCAATGCACCACGCAATAATTTGGAAAACAATTCCTTGTCAAAACGCCCAAGATTCTTTTCGGCCTGAATCTGCTTTTCGATCTTCGTATCATCACCAGCCGTAATACGCCATTGGTAGATACCTTGCATGGCTAATTCACGGGCGCGATGGCGTGGACTTCTAGTCCCAGGCTTTTTATTCATCGCAGTATTTAAAGGTTTAGGACTCATACAGAATCATCATCAAATAGATGATCATATAGACTACCCATTAGATTTGCCATCTCGATGGCTACTTCGGCAGCCTCGGCGCCCTTAACACTCATACGTGCGATCGCTTGTTGATCCGTGTTTGTCGTAAGGATCGCATTTGCGATTGGCAAATGACATGTCCGTTGCGCCTCGTGCAAGCCCCGTGATGACTCATTAGACACCACTTCAAAATGATATGTATCACCGCGTATCACAGCGCCAAGCGCGATCAACGCATCAAACTTGTCACTTTCACCCATAAAACTTATTGTCATCGGAATTTCCAAAGCACCGGGCACTGTCGCCAACGTAATATCATCTTCCTTAACACCAAGCTTCACCAAATTTGCACAGCAGGCAGCAAGCAGCCCTTCACACACTTCAGGATTAAAACGGCTTTGCACGATACCGATACGCAAGCCTGTTCCATCCAGATTTTTTTCGAATTCTTTCATTTCTTTTCCTTGTTCTGACTGTAACGCACCACTTCCAAACCGAAGCCAGTCATGCTTGGTAACTTACGCGGTGTTGCGATAAGACACATCTTACCAACATTCAAGTCACGCAATATCTGCGCGCCTATACCGTAATTGCGGGGATCCCATTGTGCATGATGCACTTCAGGCTTGGCTGCCGCCCTCATCAGCAGATGCTCTGCTGATTCAGCTTGATGCATCAACACCAGCACACCTGCCGAAGATTCGGCAATCCGGCTTAATGCATCATGCACGCTGGTTGAATTCGGATAGCAGGCCTGCTCTAGGAAATCCACGACCGAGAGCGGTTCATGCACGCGCACCAGCGTTTCATTCTCCGGTTGAATATCCCCTTTGATAAGCGCAATGTGGGTACGCTGTGTCGTCTTGTCTACATAGGTAGCTAGATCAAATTCACCATAAGCTGTCTGCACACTACGCCTTGCCACACGCTCGATCAGTGTTTCATTATGAATACGATATTCGATCAGGTCTGCAATCGTGCCTATTTTCAATTCATGCTTTTTAGCAAACTCCACCAAATCGGTTAGACGTGCCATCTCACCGTCATCCTTGAGTATCTCGCAGATGACAGCAGCAGGTGTTAAGCCCGCAAGCTGTGCCAGATCACAACCCGCCTCGGTATGACCTGCACGCACCAACACGCCACCATTCTGTGCGCGGAGCGGAAAGATATGTCCGGGTTGCACGACATCAGAAGCTTGCGCATCCTTCGCCGCAGCTGCCTGAATGGTACGTGAGCGGTCTGCAGCCGAAATCCCGGTTGTCACCCCGGTCGCCGCCTCAATCGAAACAGTGAAATTAGTCGCCAGTGGCAAACCGTTCTCTGACACCATCAAAGGTAATTTAAGCTGCTTGCAATGATCTTCGGTCAACGTCAGGCAGATCAGGCCACGCCCATGCTTTGCCATGAAATTAACCATCGCCGGCGTGACAAATTCGGCGGCGAATACCAGATCACCTTCGTTTTCACGATCTTCTTCATCCACCAGCACAACCATGCGTCCAGCACGTATTTCTTCAATAATTTCGTTTACGGGTGATATTCCAGTCATTTCCTTTTTACTTCCTCTACTTTCACTTATTACCCTTCTTCTCGGCTTGCATCATTCGTTCGACGTAGCGTGCGATCAAATCCACTTCAAGATTGACACGGCTCCCCGCAGTTACATTTTTCAGGTTTGTCATCAGCAATGTGTGCGGAATTAGATTGACGCTGAATTTTCTGTCATTCACTTGATTGACTGTCAGACTCACACCGTTGATCGTAATCGATCCTTTGATCGCAATATACTTTGCCAACGCCTGCGGCGCACGTACTGCCAGTGTCCAGCTCTCTCCCAAATTCGTGAATTCCACCACTTCACCCACACCGTCCACATGCCCGCTAACCAGATGCCCACCCAATCTGTCAGACAATCGCATCGCCTTTTCCAGATTGACTGATGCACCAATCGCATCCAGCCCCTCGGTACAATTCAGTGTCTCGCGTGACACATCAACAACAAAGCTGCTGCCATTGTGTTCAATGGCTGTCAGGCATACCCCATTTACCGCAATACTGTCACCGGGCTGTACATCGTTCAAATCCAGCATGCTGGTCGTAATCACTAATTGCAATCCGCCATCACGATCATTCGCCTGAGTAATGCTACCCACATCCGCTATGATGCCACTAAACATTAGTGCCCCTTCACCACTTTTGCCTGAATGCGCAAATCCTTGCCCACTTGGCGCATGTCCTGCCAATCAAGATCAGCCCGTTGTTCAAGGCTGACCAATTCACCCAGTTGCGTCATGCCTCTTGCCATATCACCTAACAACTTTGGTGCGATATACAACAACAATTCATCTACAAGCCCTGCACGCATCATCGCACCATTTAAAGTGCTTCCTGCTTCGAGCAAAACCTCATTACATCCACGTTGCGCCAGATCATGCATCATCGCCGACAAATCCACCTGCCCGTGTTCGTCCGGTAATACACAAACCATTGCTCCCGCTTCCTGTAACGCAGCTATCTTTTTAGCCTGCTCCGGATCAGTATCATCCAAGGCGGTATAAATCAGAACGCCTTCACCTTGCAAGATGCGCGCATCCAGTGGCATTCTCAACTTGCTATCCAAGACGACTCTCAATGGCTGCCTGTCGGTCTTGATGTCACGCACATTCAACTGCGCATCATCAGCCAGCACGGTAGTGATTCCGGTTAATACCGCACAGGAACGCGCACGCCAGTGTTGAACATCCTGTCGTGCCGCCTCACTGGTGATCCATTGACTCTCACCATTGTTCAATGCAGTGCGCCCATCCAGACTCATCGCAATCTTGCTTCGCACCAGTGGCGTGGCTCGCGTCATGCGCATAAAGAACCCGGCATTCAATTCACGTGCTGCAACCTCCATCAATCCGACTTCGACTTCTATCCCTGCGCCACGCAATGTTGCCACACCCTGCCCTGCCACCTGTGGATTCGGATCCTGAATCGCCACCACGACTCTGACAACACCAGACTCGATCAACGCATCAGAACAAGGAGGCGTTTTGCCATGATGGCTACACGGCTCAAGCGTCACGTAAGCTGTCGCGCCGCGTGCTTTTCCACCTGCTTCACGCAAGGCATTAATTTCGGCATGCGGCTCCCCTGCCCGCTGATGCCAGCCAGTACCTACCAGTTTTTTATCATTAACCAAAACACAGCCAACGCGCGGATTAGGGCTAGTGCTGTATAAACCCTGCCCTGCAAGTTTAATGGCCTGGGCCATCCATGCGCTGTCTTGTGCTGAAAACATCAGGATTTATTTTTCTTACCTGACTTTTTTGCTTTACGAACGGGAGACTGCTGTACTGCCTCGACAGCCTCGGTAAAATCGTCCACATCCTGAAAACTTTTATAGACTGAGGCAAAGCGGATATAAGCGACCTTATCAAGCTTGAATAGTTCTTTCATCACCAACTCACCCACCTGACGCGAGACAATCTCGCGTTCGCCCATCGCGTGTAGCTTCTGGATGACGTTATGGATCGCAGCATCTACCAACTCTGCTGAGACCGGACGCTTATGCAATGCGCGTTTGAAGCTGGTGTGTAATTTGTCTTCGTCAAATTCACTGCGCATCCCGTTCGACTTAACCACTTGCGGCATACGCAACTCGACGATCTCATACGTGGTAAAACGCTTGTCGCAGGACAAGCAGCGGCGACGGCGACGAATATGGTCGCCATCGTCGCTTTCACGCGTTTCAACGACCTGAGTATCGGGGCCTTTACAGAATGGACATTTCATTCAGACACCTCTTTATCTACGTCGCAAACAGGGCATCTCTGCACACCAAGTGCTTACGCGCTGTATACCGGAAACTTGTCTGTGAGTATCTTCACTTCACCTGCCACACGGGCAATCACTGCATCGTCATTGGGTGCATCCAGCACGTCAGCAATCATGTGTGCAAGTTTTTCGGCTTCCAATTCTTTGAAGCCGCGCGTTGTCATTGCAGGTGAGCCGATACGAATACCGGAAGTTACGAACGGTTTTTGAGGGTCATTTGGAATCGCGTTCTTATTCGCCGTGATGTGTGCTCGACCCAGTGCGGCTTCGGCGTCCTTACCGGTTATCTGTTTGGCTTGCAGATCAACCAAGAATAAATGGCTGTCAGTACGACCTGACACGATGCGCAAACCTCGCTCCTGCAATACCTTGGCCATCACGCGCGCATTGTCCACCACCTGCTTCTGGTAAGCCTTGAATTCCTTGCTGGCAGCTTCTTTGAAAGCAACGGCTTTGGCGGCGATCACATGCATCAGCGGGCCACCTTGTATGCCGGGGAAGATCGCCGAATTCAATATTTTCTCAAACTCTGCTTTGGCAAGGATGATGCCGCCACGCGGGCCGCGCAAGGTCTTATGCGTCGTGCTGGTCACAAAATCCGCAATGCCGACCGGGCTTGGATACACACCCGCAGCGATCAGTCCTGCGTAGTGCGCCATATCTACGAACAAGTACGCACCGACACTGTCTGCAATGGCGCGGAAGCGCTTCCAGTCCATCACCAGAGAATAGGCAGAAGCACCTGCGACAATCATCTTCGGCTTGTGCGCAGTCGCCAATGCTTGCACTTGGTCATAATCGATCTCTTCATTATCGTCCAGACCGTACTGGATCGCGTTATACAACTTGCCGCTGGCATTTACAGACGCGCCGTGGGTCAAATGGCCGCCATGCGCCAATGAGAGGCCGAGGATGGTATCGCCGGGCTTGAGCACTGACATGTATACCGCCTGATTCGCCTGCGAACCTGAGTTAGGCTGCACGTTGGCGTATTCAGCGCCAAATAGCGCCTTAACGCGATCAATTGCCAATTGCTCGGCGATATCCACATATTCACAGCCACCGTAGTAGCGTTTGCCGGGGTAACCCTCGGCATATTTGTTGGTCAGTTGGCTACCTTGAGCCTCCATCACAGCAGGGCTGGTGTAATTTTCAGAGGCGATCAACTCGATATGATCCTCCTGACGGGTGGTTTCTTGTTGAATAGCCGCCCATAAATCGGGGTCGGTGGAAGCAAGGGTGTTTTTGCGAGAGAACATGGTGAAAGTTCCTGAAGTATAGAAATCGGAAAGGGGCGCATTTTATCACGGCAGAGGCCGTTGCCGGAAAATTGAGATTTTGTGGTTAATCAGACAGGTGCAACCCGGCAACGGCAGCACAACGCCAATTATTGGTACACCAAACTGCCAGCAATCAGGGAATAAGTCAGTGCTTACTATCTTCCATCGTTTTCTTGGCGTTCCGCTCTAGAATAATTTTTACCGCCAATAAAATCATCGGAGACGAATGCAAGAGCAGATCAAAAATGTCGATAGGCTTAGTCAAGTCACCATGCATCAACATCCCGAGTTTTTCCAGCAAATGTGACTCAGCGCTAAATGGCAGCAACGCCATCAGAACAGAGCCACCAATCAATACACCATATGGAACACCTTTTAACCAGTTCATGTAATTTGACTTTCAATGATGTTCATAGCAAACAAGGTCTATCCAAAAGAAACCGGTCAAGTTGAGAGAGACTTGATGTTATTTTTTAGAACTCTTTCCATTCGTCATGGTTCGCTTCGGCAGGTGCAACTCGTGTGGTTAACGGCGCTATTCTCTGGCTGCTGGCCACGTGGGGCTCTCGCACTGGCGCGCTATCTGCCAGTTTAAAGACATTCACAACAGTCGCCAGACGTTGAGCTTGCTCACTCATCGCCTCAGCAGCTGCAGCCGCTTGCTCTACCATTGCGGCGTTTTGTTGGGTGACTTCATCCATCTGGCTGATAGCATTGTTGACTTGTTCAATGCCCGCTCTTTGTGCGTCGGAAGCGGCTGCTATCTCATACATGATGTCAGTAACCTGTTTCACAGCAGTCACCACTTCATCCATGGTTGCACCTGCCTGATCGACTTGCTTTGAGCCGACTTCGACTTTTTCGACAGAGTCTCCAATCAAGGCTTTGATATCTTTAGCGGCATCTGAAGAACGTTGAGCCAGATTGCGTACTTCGCTGGCGACCACAGCAAAGCCTCTGCCCTGCTCGCCGGCACGAGCGGCTTCAACCGCAGCATTTAGCGCAAGGATGTTGGTCTGAAAGGCGATGCCCTCAATGACACCGATGATGTCCGCAATCTTTTGGGAGCTGGAGCTAATGGCAGACATAGTCGTTATCACGTTGCCTACGGCCTCCCCGCCTTTGACTACAAAGTCGGAGGCGTTCACGGCAAGTCGGTTAGCATGTTGAGCATTCTCAGCGTTTTGCTTAACGGTCGAGGCGAGTTCTTCCATACTGCTGGCTGTTTCTTCCAGCGTAGAGGCTTGCTCTTCGGTACGTTGCGACAGGTCAGCATTGCCCGATGTAATTTCTTCAGCCGCTGTATTGATGGTATCGGTAGAATCTTTGGTTTCGTGAAGCAGACTCTTTAAAGCATTCTGCATGTTCAACATTGCTTTCAATAAATGAACCGCTTCATTATTACCTTGAAAGCTAATCTTGCCAGTCAGATCACCCTCGGCAATCTGGCTTGCAACGTCCACTGCATGACCCAGGGCTCGGCTAATGCTGCGAATCAATAGCATCCCTAAAATGGCAGTCAGCAACGCGCCGCCGCATGACAGAATCAATATCAACCAGCGTTGATACAACAATGTTTCGTGCAAAACAGTCTGGGTATTATCTGCGTAAGCGGAAGCCACCTTCACGGTTGCGTCGACACCATTGCGATGCGCCGTGTAACTTCCTTTTAGTTTGCTGGCAATCTGTTTGATACGGGCGCCATCGCCACGATTGATTGCAGTGATATAGTCACCTAAAGCCAACGCCCAGAATTTATCGGCTGCGGTTCTTTGTTCGCCGAGCAAAGCTGTTTTAACTTGCGGGTCTAGCTCGGCGCCTTCCCAATAGCGATTGCGATCATCATATTGATCCTTCAAAGCCTTAAGCTTCGCAACCAGTGGTTGCACATCGTCTGAGCCAGCATCTTTGAGTTGCATTACCGTTAATTCCGCCTCCAGAATGTATAGCGGAGGTGGCAGAATATCGGCCACCACATCTTTCCCCATGCCCATACCATCTGCCGCATCGGAAATGGTGCTGACGGCCACCCATACTACGACAGCAAAAGTTGCAAGAAGCAGCGCAACCCCGAGCACCATAGCAATCAACTGCGTCTTAAAACTTAGATTCTTCAACATAACCCCCCCCTGATGCTATTAACTAGCGACCACCTTTGATTATTGTCTCAATGTTTGCACCATACCTGACGCATACAAACGATCCAACCCGCTCTCGCAGAGCTTCAATCATTCAGCTTTTCCATCAATACATTTAAGGCTTGGGAACGGTGACTGAGTTGCGCTTTTTCGCCTTTCTCAAGTTCCGCGCTCATCTTGCCCAACGCTGGCAACCAGAATAGCGAATCGTAACCAAAGCCACCTTCGCCGCGTTGTTCATGAGCGATTTCGCCGTGCCATTCACCTTCTGCAATCAGGGGTTGCGGATCATCTACATGCTGCATCAAAACCAGCACGCAATAATAGTGTGCGCGACGGTCGGTGATGCCATGCATATCATGTAATAACTTTTTATTGTTGTTCTGGTCTGACTTCGGATCATTGCCTGCAAAGCGTGCTGACAACACGCCCGGCGCACCACCCAATGCTGAAACACAGATGCCGGAATCGTCTGCCAGTGCAGGCAGACCACTTAACCGGCTGACGTGACGTGCTTTGGCTAGCGCGTTCTCTATGAAGGTGTTGTGCGGCTCTGCTGCCTCCTCTATATTCAACTGGGATTGCGTCTGCACTTCGATATTCAGCGGTGCTAACAAGTGGTGGAATTCGCGTAACTTACCGGGATTGTTAGAGGCAATGACGAGCTTATTCATGGGAACGCTCCCTGAAACAATATTAATCTGCTTCGAGTACCGATCGTTGCATACCAACCAACTCAGCGATCCCAGACCCGGCAAGCTCCAGCAGCTCGTCCATCTCTTCACGAGTGAAAGCTTCTCCTTCGGCTGTTCCCTGCACTTCAACGAATTTACCGTTACCCAACATCACGACATTCATATCGGTTTCACAATTGGAATCTTCGAGATAATCAAGATCAAGCACTGGCTTGCCCTGATAGATACCAACCGAAATCGCAGCGATGAATTCCGTCAGAGGTGATTCTTTGATCATGCCTTTGCCCAGCATCACGCGTACGGCATCGTATAGTGCAACGAACGCACCGGTAATACTGGCGGTACGCGTGCCACCGTCTGCCTGTATCACGTCACAGTCGATCTGGATGGTGTGTTCGCCGAGCTTCTTCAAGTCAATCACAGCGCGAAGGCTACGCCCGATCAGCCGTTGGATTTCCTGGGTGCGGCCGGACTGCTTGCCTCTTGCCGCTTCGCGCCCCATGCGACTATCTGTGGAGCGAGGCAACATGCCATATTCGGCAGTGACCCAACCTTCACCCGAGCCTTTTTTAAACGGTGGTACTTTTGCCTCGACACTTGCAGTGCAGATGACTTTAGTATCGCCACACTCGATTAAAACCGAGCCTTCTGCATGCTTGGTATAGTGGCGTGTGATATTGACTTGGCGTAACTGGTTGTGTGTTCTTTGACTGGGTCGCATAGAGTTATTAATAGTAAGTTGATTAAAAAATTATTAGGGAATTTCGAGTATATTGCAGACTGGCTCCTCAGTCTGATGTGCATCGCCCTGATTCCAACGCACGACGACACCGGTGATATTGTCTGATTTATCCACTTCACGTTGCAACGCATGTTGCACCAATTTTTCCAGTACATCTTTGACAGGCATTGCAAAAAATGACTCCACTAACTCGCGGTCTGAAAATGGCCCCCAGAGGCCATCACTTCCCAACAGGATGACGTCTTCGGATTGCAGCGCTGTCGGTTTGCCTGATTCTGGATAGAACAGGTCATCCATGCCGCCCAGACAATTCGTTATTTGATTTCGTTGTGGATGGGTGCGCGCCTGCTCGTGCGTGATGCGCCCCCTCTCGACCAATTGCTGCACCATTGAGTGGTCACTGGTTTTCATAAACACCGCACCATCGCGCATCAGATAAACACGCGAATCTCCCGCATGCCCCCAATACAACATTCCGTCCTGAATCAACGCAACCACGCAGGTTGTCCCCGGGAATCCGCCCATATCCTGATTGTGGGGAATCTTCATGATGCGCTCATGTGCATAGCGCATGGTGCTTCGAATAAATGCATCCGGGTCTTCAATACGCGGTTGAGCATGTTGACCGAAAGTCTCCACAAAAGTCTCGATTGCTATAGATGCGGCTTTTTCTCCGTGCAGGTGCCCACCCATACCATCAGCCAGCACCAATAGCAGTGATTCGTTGCTGTATGCATACGCAACGCGATCCTGATTATATTTTCGATGACCGATGTGGCTGGCCTGATGTATTGAGAAATTCATACCGGAAGGAAAATGTTAACAGCCCCAATCGTAATATAATGCATCGCATCAGCACAGTCTTTTTTCGGATGTCCACTATGATTTTAAGTATGACCGGCTATGCCAGTGTCAGTACCGAGACTGAAAATGGCTCATTGTCATTAGAATTTCGCGCCGTCAACCATCGCTATCTGGACATCCAGTTCCGCATGCCTGAAGAGCTGCGTTGCTTTGAGGGTGCGCTGCGCGAAAAGGCCGCTGCGCAACTCAAGCGCGGCAAAGTGGAGTGCCGTATCAACTTTACTGCACGCACCGCGCAGAGCAATGCCGTGTTGAATAACGACCTGTTAAAACAACTCGCCACTTGGAACCAAGACGTGCAAAGCATCCTGCCGAATGCCAAATCATTGAGCGTGGCAGACATATTGCGCTGGAACGACGTGTTGGAAACCCCCGCCGTCTCTGCCGACCAACTGCGCAGCGAATTATTCGACCTGATGCAACAAGCATTGCAAGAATTCTCAGCATCACGCGCCAGAGAAGGCGAAAAACTCAAAGAATTCCTGCTGCAACGCGTCGATAACATTGAAGCCCTGCGCAATGCCGTGATGCCGCACATCCCCGCCGCGATCAAAGCCTATGAGAAAAAACTCTCGACAAGACTGAACGAGGCAATGAAAAATGCACCAGCCAACGATCTGTTGGACGAACGTACCCGTCAGGAAATCACCCTGTTCGCTAGCAAGATCGACGTCGATGAAGAGTTATCCCGGCTTGATAGTCACTTGACCGAGATGCGCCGCATCCTCACACAGGGCGGCGCTGTGGGTAAACAGCTGGACTTCCTAATGCAGGAGCTCAACCGAGAAGCCAACACACTGGGATCAAAATCGGTCGATGCAGAAGTTTCACGTAGCGCGATGGAGATGAAAGTGCTCATCGAACAGATGCGCGAGCAAATTCAGAACTTGGAGTAGTTTATGTCAGGAAACCTTTTCGTCATCAGTGCACCCTCAGGTGCAGGAAAAACCAGCTTGGTGCATGCTTTGCTGGATACTAATCCACAGATCGATCTGTCGGTCTCTTATACGACTCGTGAGCCGAGACCGGGTGAGGAGGATGGGCGGGATTATCACTTTGTCAGCCGTGAAGCGTTTCACACGATGGCAAGTCAGGGTGAGTTTCTGGAAAGCGCAGAGGTCTATGGTAATTTTTATGGCACTTCACAAACATGGATCGCCGAAGAGAATGCAAAAGGCAAGGATGTCCTACTGGAAATAGACTGGCAGGGTGCAACGCAGGTAAGGCGTTTATTCCCTGATTGCATCACTATTTTCGTATTACCGCCCTCAATGGAGGCACTGGAGCAGCGCCTAACAGGACGGGGTAAAGATAAAGCAGAGGTGATTGCCAAGCGCATGGCAGCGGCAAAAGAGGATGTCGCGCATGTGGCCGAGTTTGATTATGTTATTATCAATGACAATCTTGACGTGGCATTGCGTGAGTTGAACGCGGTGATTATTGCCGCACAATTGGTCGGCACTAAGCAATTGACACGTCATCAGGTATTGATCAACCAGTTACAGAATCCGGAGTAAATTATGGCTCGTATTACAGTAGAAGAATGTCTCACACAAATCCCGAATCGTTTTGATCTGACGCTGACTGCCGCATATCGTGCGCGCCAGCTGGCAAATGGTGCAGCTCACCTTGTCGAGAATAGTAAGGATAAACCCACTGTCATTTCGCTGCGCGAGATCAGTGAGGGCAAGGTAGGTAAAGAAATCCTCAACCGTGGTCAGGCCTGACCACGTTATCTCTCCGAGAATAAAGAATGCATGGTCGAGAGCTGCTATTAAAGGAACTCTCGGCCTACCTTAAGCCGAAGGACATCACCCATGTCCGCGAGGCTATCGACTTCAGCGTGCTTGCGCATGAAGGCCAAACCCGCCATTCCGGCGACCCTTATGTAACCCACCCTATTGCTGTTGCGCGCATTTTGACGCCGTTGCGCGTTGATGTGCAGGCGATTATCGCGGCCCTGCTTCATGATGTGGTGGAGGATACTGTGGTCACCACTGATGAGGTTGCCGAAGTGTTCGGCAAGCCGGTTGCCGAGTTGGTAGAGGGCTTGAGCAAGCTGGATAAGCTTAAATTCGAAACTCAGGAGGATGCACAAGCAGAAAATTTCCGCAAGATGTTGCTGGCGATGGCCCGTGACGTTCGTGTCATCCTCATCAAGCTGGCAGATCGACTGCACAATATGCGTACCCTTGAGGCGATGGAGACAGAAAAGCGTGAGCGTATCGCGCGCGAGACAATGGAGATCTACGCACCGATCGCTAACCGTCTCGGCCTGAATGAGCTGCATCACGAATTGAATGACCTCGGATTTAAGCATCTACATCCGAATCGCTATAGTGTATTGGCAAAAGCAGTGTCGGTGGCTCGCGGGAATCGTCGTGAGGTGGTTGGCAAAATACTGGAGGCTGTCAAAAAACAATTAGCTTATTTCGGTATACAAGCTGAGGTGACGGGCAGAGAAAAGGATATCTACAGCATCTATCTCAAGATGCAGAGTAAGTCGTTGGCTTTTGCTGAGGTGTTGGATATTTATGGATTTAGAGTGCTGGTGAACGATTTCGCCGCTTGTTATCTGGCGATGGGCGCATTGCACGGTTTGTATCAACCCATACCCGGAAAATTCAAGGATTACATTGCCATCCCCAAATTGAATGGCTACCAGTCATTACATAACACCTTGATCGGCCCTTTCGGTGCGCCCATCGAAATGCAGATACGCACTCATGAGATGCACAGAATAGCCGAGGCCGGAGTAGCATCGCATTGGCTATATAAGAGCGGCCATGAATCCATCAATGATCTGCATAAAAAAACACATCAGTGGTTGCAGGAGTTATTGGAGAGCTTGAGCCAAAGCAGCGATTCCGCAGAATTTCTGGAGCACCTCAAGATAGATCTGTTCCCCGACGCGGTTTATGTGTTCACCCCGAAAGGAAAGATACTTTCATTGCCTCGAGGTGCGACTGCCGTTGATTTTGCTTATAGCGTCCATACCGACATTGGCAACCATTGCATTGCGGTAAAGATCAACCACGAGCTATCTCCATTACGCACAGAGTTGAAGAATGGTGATCGCATTGAGATTATCACCGCCCCCAATGCTCACCCCAACCCAGCTTGGTTGAGCTATGTTGCCACCAGCAAGGCACGCGGACATATTCGCCATTTCCTCAAGACGATACATTCCGGCGAATCCGCAAAGCTCGGAGAGCGCTTGCTCAAACAGGCACTGAAAATACTGGGACTGAAATCAAGTGATCTCAGTGAGGATCATTGGAACAAACTATTAAAAGATGTCGGCATGAAAACACGCGAGGACCTTTTTACCGATATCGGTTTGGGACGTAGGCTTAACATGGTTGTCGCTCGCCAATTGGCCGACATCAGTAAAACTTCAACCAATGAAAGTGCGGCCAATGCGGTTTTCACAATACAAGGCACAGAAGGCATGGCTGTCCAATATGCTCAGTGCTGTCGCCCCATTCCCGGTGACCCTATCGTCGGCATGATTAAAAGCGGGCAAGGACTATTGGTACATACTCATGATTGCCCTTCTATCCGAAAAGGGCGTAGCGGGAGCGGTGAACAATGGCTGGATGTTGTATGGGATAAGAATATCAGCCGACCATTCGATGTCAGCATCAAGTTGCTAGTGACAAACAAACGCGGCGTCTTGGCTAAGATTGCAGCAGCCATTTCTGCGGCAGAGGCTAATATTGAAAACATCAACTTCAATAACGAGGGGCGATATACCGGCCTGCACTTTTCACTGGAAGTAGAAAATCGACTGCATCTTGCCAACATTATGCGTGGCTTACGCAAAGTACCGGAGGTCGCTAGGATTATCCGAATCAAAGGTGGACAGAGTTAGTCTCAGACAATCAATAATTAGCTACATATTGATTGAAAATAATCAGAACGGAAACACTTCCATAGGCTCGATACCCTCTATACGGAGGACACCTTCCATTTTCGGCTTAGACGGTTTTTCTCTTAGAATTTGCGGTGAAAATCTATACACTGCATTTACGGAAATAGCAGATGCGCCATCGGGGTATAAATCGTAGCCGCCGCGAAAACTCATCAACCGAGTCAGCTTGTATTGCCCGGCAACCCCGAGGTGCAAGCCATAGCGATTACTCGATGAAACATCAGCACATGTCGACCAGCCGCAGTCATATTTACGTTTGGTTCTGGCAAAACCCACCTTGGATACGAATGCGAATTTCTCACTGATCGGGTAGGTTGCTACGCCTGATAAACTGGCTACAGTACCCGTAAAGTCCGCGCTTGCATTTCTGAATGACCCTAGATCAGTAAACTCTATTTCTGCTGCGATGCTGGTTTTATCTAGATATTGCATTGTAAAAGCACCGGGACCATAAATTGTATATCCTGCGTAAATGCCTAACCCAACCCTACTACTTGCGACATTTGATTTGCTCAGTTTCAATCCTGTGTGCACAGTGCCTGCAACATCAGCACCAGAATTTTCAACTCCGGGGTTTTCAGCCCAGACGTTACCGACAAAGACAAGAGAGGTCATCAGGAGATAAAACAAGCCAGCAATGGAAAATTTATTCATGGTTATACCGTTCAAATTGTTCAGATTCCGGAAAACTTAATAGAACATCAGGCAACACAATAATGCCTGCCTCACACTAATAGCCAATTGACTAATATTCATCTTACGGCAATCACACGAACTTGAAAAACCCAAATAAGGCAAATTTTGGATGCCGTAATGAAAAACGGACATTACTCCCCCGTTTCACAGCCTCCTCAATGCGTCGGTAGCAATTCCTCCACGCCATATAATCGCGCCAGACTCAGCAGGTCTTCCGGTAGCCCGGTCACGCTCAGTTCATTCTGTTTTTGTTGAGCAGATTTTTCCCAACCCAACAACATGCTGATTGCGGATGAATCAACAGCCTTTACTTGAGAAAAGTCTACTTGCAATGCGCCATTAGCCAGATGATTCAATCCTTCCTCAAATAACTTGGGAATGACCTCAAGCGTCAAGTTTCCTTCAACCTTGATCTGCTGCCCTTCAGCCATCACTCGCCTTAGCCGTATTCAATTTTGATGTCGCACTCTTGTCATTTTTTTCGGCCAAGGCTTTAATCAATCCGTCTATGCCTGACTCCTGAATTTGCGACCCGAATGTACCACGATAGCTCATCACCATGCTGACACCTTCTATGTAGATATCAAATACCTTCCAGCCGTTTCTACCGATCTTCATTTCATATTCCACTGGAATGACAGATGAACCCGGTTTAGTGATTGTGGTTTTGACCGTAACCTCTTCTTCATCAGCAGTCGCTTTCAACGGCTTAACAGTAATGACCTGATCACGGTAAACGCTGAAGACTTTGGTATATGTTCTCACCAACATATTTCGGAACTCGGCAGTCAACGCCTTCTTTTGCTCTTTTGAAGCCCTACGCCAATATTTGCCGACCGCCAGTCGGGTCATCCGCTTAAAATCAAAATGTGGCAGCACCTTTTCATCGACTAATGCAAGCGTTTTTTGCTGATTACCCGCTTTGATATCTTCATCTGTTTTGACGACTTCAAGCACCTCCTTGACCGTATTTCTGATCAGCACATCGGGCGCAACCGTCTCTGCCTGAGCCAAGCCTGTCCAGCAAAACATCGCTAAAAAAATACCTAGAAAATTCTTCATTGTCGCACCCCTAATCAGTTGGCAGAATCTTCAGTCTGACTGTAGATAAACTTACCAATCAAGTCTTCCAAAACCATAGCCGATTGCGTTTTTTTGATGCGTCCGCCTTCTTTAAGCATTTCATCATCGCCACCCGGCAATAGCCCGATATATTGTTCTCCCAATAAGCCTGCTGTCCGAATGTTGGCAAAAGTGTCTTTAGGGAACTGGTAACGCTTATCTAAGCTCATACTCACCTTCGCCTCATAAAGTTCTGTGTCCAGTGAAATGCTTGTCACTCGACCAACCAACACGCCTGCACTCTTGATAGAGGCCTTGGGTTTCAACCCGCCTATATTAGAGAAATAGGCATGCAGCTCATAGCTCTCCGACCCGTTATAAGTGCTCAGGTTCCCTACTTTCATCGCCAACATCACCAGTGCCGCGATACCGCCAACGACAAATATGCCTACCCACAAATCAATCGTAGATCGTTCCATTGCTCACATTCCTCCGAACATCATTGCAGTCAAAATAAAATCTAGCATCAATATTGCCAGTGAAGATGTCACCACCGTTCGCGTGGTTGCACCTGAAACACCCTCCGCAGTAGGAGGCGCATCATATCCTTCAAACAATGCAATCACTGTCACCGCCGTACCAAACACAAAGCTCTTGATCACCCCGTTCAGAATATCCCCGCGGAAATCCACCGCCGCTTGCATTTGCGACCAAAACGAGCCTTCATCCACACCAATCTGCACCACGCCGACAAAATAGCCACCGAAAATTCCCATCGCGCTAAATAGTGCTGCCAGTAGCGGCATTGAAATCACGCCTGCCCAAAAGCGGGGGGCAACAATACGCGCAATCGGATTGACCGCCATCATCTCCATCGCGGAAATCTGCTCGGTTGCTTTCATCAAGCCGATCTCTGCCGTCATCGCTGACCCGGCACGGCTTGCAAACAATAATGCGGCTAGTACCGGTCCCAATTCACGCACCAGACTCAATGCCACTAATGAGCCCAGCGCAGATTCTGAACCATAACGCTTAAGCGTTTCATACCCTTGTAAACCTAATACCATCCCCACAAACATGCCCGCCACCAGAATGATGATGAGGGACATGACACCCGATGAAAACAGTTCTTTAACAATCAAGTGAAAACGGCGAAAACCACTCCCTGAATACAGGATAATCAGAAAAAAGAAACGCGTCGCCAATCCAATACGCCATACGGCATTGATAATTTTGCGTCCTATTCCTTCAAGTGCATTTTTAAATGGCATACTCAATATCACAAGCTCAAATCTTGGCGGTAGTCACTGCCAGGGTAGTGGAAAGGCACAGGGCCATCCATCTCGCCGTGCACAAACTGGCGCACAAACTCCTTGTCGGACGCGAGTATCTCATCCGGCGTCCCTTCAGCCACGATCACACCACTGGCCATAAAATATACATAATCGACTATTTTTAACGACTCCTGCACGTCATGGGTCACAATAATAGAGGTCGCGCCCAAGGCATCATTCAAACGGCGAATCAAATCACCCACTACGGTCAATGATATCGGATCAAGTCCTGCGAATGGCTCATCGTACATGATCAACATTGGATCAAGTGCGACTGTTCTTGCTAAAGCGACGCGTCTAGCCATGCCACCCGAAAGTTCAGAAGGCATTAATCCATTGGTGCCGCGCAGACCTACCGCATGCAATTTCATCATTACCAGGTCATGTATCAGATCTTCCGGCAGATCGGTGTGTTCGCGCATCTGAAAGGCCACGTTGTCATATACAGACATGTCTGTGAATAAAGCACCAAACTGAAACAACATCCCCATCTTACGCCGTAATTGGTATAGACCATCCTGATCAAGATCATGAACCACCTGACCATCCATTTTGACGTAACCCTTTGTCGGCTTCAGCGCACCACCGATGATTCGCAGCAATGTTGTTTTACCGCAACCGCTCAAACCCATGACAGTCACCAGCTTCCCTTTAGGGAACGTCATGTTTATCCCTTTTAACACCGGACGTTTGTCGTAGGTGAAATTCAGATCGCGAACTTCAACCAAGTTTGCAGAAGACAAGATTTATTCCATAGATAAGATGACGACGCATTCTAAACCACTGAAGCATGAATACCCAACAAATCTCCCATGAAGTGCCAGTGAATTGCCAAGGAATTGCCAAGGAATTGACTGACAACCCACATATCCATTAATGTCTATTGAGGTTACAGACACTTGCCGTTATGCTCTGTATTCAGTCAAATTTCCTCAACGCATAAATTGAACACGACATTGACACCGCATGGCTTATTAATCGTTGATGACGACCCGCTTATTCGTGAAGGGTTGGCGGTTGCATTGGGTGGCATTTATACAACACATCAAGCGGAAACTCGCAGTGAAGCGATTTCGCTGCTGCGTACGTTACCTGAACCACCTGAATTTGCTTTGGTCGATTTGGGACTCCCCCCCTTCCCGCATCGCCCCGAAGAAGGCTTTCATCTGATTACAGAACTGTTATCTCATTCTCCTCAAATCAAGATTTTTGTCCTGTCCGGCCAAAGCGATAAAAGCAATGCCCGCCATGCCCGCTCACTTGGCGCGATAGATTTCATCGCAAAACCTTGCCCGCCGGAGAAAATCAAGACGCTGCTTGATGATGCACTGAAAGTTAACGAAGTTATCGTCACGGATGATGCCACCAGCGATTCTACATTTGGCATCATAGGCGAAAGCACGACAATACAAGCATTGCGCAATCAAATCGTCATGTATGCCCCCACGCCCTTCCCTATATTGATTGAAGGAGAATCAGGATGCGGCAAAGAGTTAGTGGCAAATGCGATACAAAAGCAATCAGGCAACCCTAATTCACCTTTCAAGGCCCTAAACTGTGCGGCCATCGCACCGACCTTAATTGAACCAACTTTATTCGGATATAGCAAAGGCGCATTCACAGGAGCAGCCACCGCACAAGCCGGTTTCTTTGAAGAAGCATCTGATGGCACACTCTTCCTTGATGAGATTGGTGAATTGCCCCTGGATTTACAGACCAAATTGCTGCGTGTGCTTGAGAATGGAGAATACCAACGCGTTGGAGAGACCATGACACGCAAAAGCAGCGCACGCATCATCGCTGCTACCAACCGGAATTTACGGGGCATGATCGCCTCAGGCGCATTTCGCAACGACCTTTATCACCGCTTGAACGTATTCTCAGTCGCCGTCCCTTCTTTAAGAGAGTTAGGTGACGATAAGTTTGTGCTGCTTGAACATTTCAGATCACATTACACCTCTTTGATCAAGCAACCCCCTTTCGAGTTAGATGCGGCGGCCAGCACAAAATGGGAGCACTACAGTTTCCCCGGTAATGTCAGGGAATTACGCAATATTGTTATCAGGCTCACAACCAAATTTCCCGGCAAGGCAGTTAACGCCCTGGAATTGCAAGAGGAGTTCGACCCGCTAGAGCAATCTGCAACCGTATCGAAAATCTCATCTGAATCGATCAAGCAGCAACTCCAACAAGGTGATTTCAGCCTGAGCAAATACCTCCATGATCAGGAGGGTGACTACATCGCCGCCGCACTGGAAATTACATCGGGCAATATCAGCGATGCAGCAAAGTTGCTTGGCCTCAATCGAACTACGTTACATAGCCGTATCGGCTCTCACGAGAAAAATAACAAATAGGATTAGAAATGTATTTAGGACACTTCGGACTCAATGAACCCCCTTATAGGATCACGCCAGTCACAGTTTTTTTCTTTTCTGGGGCTAATCGCGGAGAAATACTGGATGCATTGATCTACTCCATCAGTGATGTCGAGGGCATTATCAAGGTCAGTGGTGAGGTCGGTAGCGGCAAAACCATGTTGTGCCGAATGTTGCTCGAAAAGCTCCCGGAACACATAGAGGCCATTTATCTGGCTAACCCGAGCTTATCTCGTGAAGAAATGCTATATGCGATTGCCGATGGCCTCGGATTGAACATCAAAGATGAACGCGTCGGCATCATCATGCAGAGCATCCAGAACAAGCTCGAAGAGAAAGCCCGCGAAGGCAAGCGCATCGTCGTATTGGTAGACGAAGCGCATGCGATGCCCTTAGACACGCTGGAAGAGTTGCGTCTGCTTTACAATTTGCAGGTCGGCAATGCCAAGCTGCTGCAAATAGTATTGTTCGGACAACCCGAATTGAACGCCAAGCTTGAGCAACCCAACATGCGCCAGCTTAAAGACCGCATCGCTCATCATTTTAATATGCAGCCGCTGTCACCTAGCACATTGGAAAGTTATCTGATGTTCCGCATGCGCCAAGCCGGTTATCACGGGCCGGATATTTTTTCTGCTGACGCTATCCAATGCATTGCTGACGCATCCGATGGATTGATGCGGCGAGTCAACATTCTGGCCGACAAATCATTGTTAGCCGCCTTTGTCGAAGACATACATAGCATTGAAGTACGTCACGTTAAAGCCGCAATGCGTGATAGTGAACTTGGCACTGAACCTGAAAAAACCAATCACAAAAAACTTTGGTCGATTGTCATTGCATGTCTAGCACTAGCTGGGCTTGGAGCGTGGCTTTATTTTAATCAAGGCATGTTCATGCCAGCGCAACCTAATGCTTCAACTACACCAACACAACCCGCTGCAAAAATGAAACCTACCGCGCAGGGCAAACCCACTACCCCCGCTGCGGCACTTGATAATAAAGAGATTGAACCGCAATCTGCGTCTCATTCACCTGACAATAGAATTAGTCCAAAAGCAGCCCCGACAGCTGTAACCGCATCAACTGAAGCAGTTCTGCCGGAAGCTGAAAAAATCGCAGCTGATGCTAAATCACCTATCTCTGACAAGGTTAACGAGAAAGCCAGTGAGAAAACAGATCAGCAGAAAACTTTCACTGATACCGACACAGCTTTAGCAAACGCTAAAGCTGAATTAAAACCAAAGCCGGCTGCCCAGAATTCAGCGACAAAGAAAGCCACACCGAAGAAAGCCGCACCCAAGACAGTGTTATTCAACCAGCGGATGAAAGCAGGAAAGCGACTTGTCACCCAACAAAGTGCGACAGCCAGCTTACAACTTTTTTACAACGAAGTGATTAATCCGGAGCGCATTGAACGATTTTTGAAGCGAGCAGATGGTCTGGGCGTGCTTTCCGAAATCTATTTGCTGCCTGCAAAATTCGGAAACCGGGATGGCATCCGCGTGCTATATGGCGCATATCCCTCCATTGAAGCTGCGCGCGAAGCGACAGAATCTTTGCCCGAACGATACAAAAATGCGTTTGCTACCTCTATTTACATCTATTAAAGCTAGAATTAACTTTCACGTTTGCTTGTAATTCATGATTCTATTGAGTAAAACTCATAAAGCTGCTAGTCTTGATTCCAAATTAAGGGGGGACTCATGCGCCTAAGATATTTAGCACAACTTTGTGCTGTCACTGCGACATTGGTTGGTTGTAGTACCAATCCAATCGAAATGTCGGATAAACACATGCAACGTCCGGTTGATGTGGCCGAGACAAAAACCGAAATTCCTCAGCCCGTCATGGGTGGAGTGGTGTTACCTCCTCCCAAGCCAGCCACCAAAGTAGAGACATATAGCGTCGTTGTTGCAAACGTGCCGGCACAGGAAATCCTGTTCGCCCTAGCACGTGATGCGAAGATTAATCTCGACATCCACACTGGTATTAGTGGCTCAGTCACGATCAATGCGATCAACCAGACCCTGCCACAAATCCTTACTCGTATCTCAAAGCAAGTAGATATGCGCTACGAAATCGAGAATGGCACACTGACAGTCATGCCTGACTCACCTTATCTGCATAATTACAAAATTGATTATGTAAACATGGAGCGCGATTCAAATAGCACCATATTGAACACGACTCAAGTAGGTCCGGAAGATTCCAATAACAGCTCGAAAATCACCATCACAAATGATTCAAAGAACCATTTCTGGAAAACTCTGGTAAAAAATGTAGAAGATATTCTGCATGAAACAGACAAAATATTCCTCAAGAATGAAGACCAACACCAACCTTCAACAGTATCCCCGGAACAAATTGAGCCTCCTAAAGATTCCAAAAAAACCAGTCTAATAGACAAAATCACAGGCTCAGCTTCTGAGTTGATCGGGGATCGCAACGAGAAACCCCTGTATACCTACCGCGAAGCTGCTTCAGTGATTGCAAATCCCGAAAACGGTATTCTTACGGTTCGTGCAACCGAAAAGCAGCATGAGAAAATTCAAGAGTTCATTGACCAGATCATGAATAATGCCGGCCGACAGGTGTTGATAGAAGCCACAATTGTTGAAGTCAGGCTAAGTGACAATTACAAGCAAGGCATAGACTGGTCAGCTTTACGCTTAGGCAACATTGGTTTTCAGATGAGCCAAGGGCCGGTTCCTAGTGCCAATGCCGCTGATGTTGGTACCTTGGTTCTGGACTATGCCAATCCTACGTCAAAATTCGGTAACATCTCGTCTTCCATATCGTTGCTGGAAACCTTTGGTAATGTCAAAGTACTATCCAGCCCGAAACTAAGCGTCATGAATAATCAGACTGCGATGCTGCGGGTGGTCGACAATCTTGCGTATTTCAGTGTTGAAGTTACACCCGGCATCCCTGCGACAGCAACATCCAGTGGTACCTCTCCTACTTTTACAACCACACTGCTCACCTCGCCTGTTGGATTTACAATGAGCGTGACACCACAAATCAACGATAGCGATTCAGTACTACTTAATGTTCGCCCATCGATAACACGCCTGATCCGATATGTGGATGACCCCAATCCTGTCTTAGCCAATCCATGTGGTTTCGGTGTTGCAAACTGCAACATTCCAGCCTTGACAAGCCAAGTGCCAGAAACCTCCACTCGCGAGATGGAGTCCATGCTGAAGATCGACAACAATCAAATTGCGGTATTGGGCGGGTTGATGGAAGACCGTATTGATAACACAACCAAAGAAGTACCTTTCCTAGCCAGCATCCCCATCTTCGGCGATTTGCTTTACACACAACACGATGACACAACAACCAAAACCGAATTAGTCATATTCTTACGCCCTGTTGTGATCAAAAATGCGAGCATAGACGGTGACTTTAAGGACTTCCGGAGTAGTTTGCCGGATGCAGATTTCTTTAAAGCATCCACACAAAGCAAGTTTTAAGGAGCGCAGATATGAGCCTTCTCTTAGACGCACAGAAAAAGTCTCAGGAAGATGCAGCAGCGCAGAGTGCAGGTAACAATGTTACCGGATCGGGATTGAGCTTGGAGGACTTACCACCTCCAAGTGATGGCTTGTCTGGCAATGACTTGCACAGCACAGAAGCGCATGACAGCCATCAAAAGGTTGACCATGCCAGAAACGCAAGTCAAAACCTATTTGATGCCAAAATACACACACCGCATGTCGCACGCGCAGGCATCAATCGCAACTTGCTGATTGCGCTTGGCGCAACACTGGTATTACTTACAGTTGGTGCGGGATATGTGTGGTATGAGATTTCCGGCAGTGACCAACCTGTGCGTCAGTACGCCAAACCAAGCAAGGCTATCTCCCAACCTTTACAGATTGCGAAAACGACCACACCAGCTCAAGCGGCACCTACAACAGAAACACCATCGGGAAAAGTTGATTCGCCATTGTTGTCACCCACAGTAGTGCGTAGCGCCATCAAGCCAGCGAAAAAGGCCACTCGGCGCCCAGCTCGCAAAAAAGCTACGGCTCCTCTACGCATCAAAAAGCATAAGAGAACAAAGGAAACGATCAACACGGTACTTAATAACGCCTACCAAGCCTATCTGATCGGCGACCTGGATAAGGCACAACCGATGTATCAGAGGGCGCTCAAAATGAATGCCCGTAATACAGATGCCTTGCTTGGACTGGCTGCAATCGCCCAACGTAATGGCGATGATAGCTCCGCTGCGTATTATTATGCCAAAGTGCTTGAACTTGACCCGCGTGACCCGGTAGCAAATGCCGGTATGTCAGCACTAACAACAAGCAACAACACTGAAAGCCGGTTAAAGAGGCTGCTGAATGAGCAGCAGGGTTCATCAGCTCTGCATTTTGCCCTAGGTAATCAATATGCCGCTCAAGCTCGCTGGGCAGATGCACAACAATCCTATTTCAATGCCTACAAGCTTGATCCGGAAAATGCACAGCTAGCTTTCAATCTGGGTGTCAGTCTTGACCGGCTAGGTCAGCAAAAATCTGCTGTCCAGTATTATCTACGCGCCTTGGAGCTTGATCCGAATAAGCGTAACGGATTTGACCATGCACAAATTTCATCACGCATTGAAGAACTGACAGACTAATTCAAAATGCCAAACGTTCCATTGCCGGACAATTTGTTTACCGGACTACAGCCGCACCGTCAACTGGGTCAAATTCTGGTCAGCAAAGGTGTGATCAGTGATGACCAGTTGCGTATTGCTTTGCAGGAGCAAGGCAAAACCCACGAACCGTTGGGTCGCCTTCTGGTGCGCTTGGGTTTCCTATCTGAAGCCACCATCCGGGATGTGCTTTCTGAGAACTTGGGGCAGGAAAGTGTAGATCTTTCTTCAGTCATCATTGACTCAACAGCACTGAATCTGATCCCGAAAGATATCGCCCGCCGCTATCAGCTGTTACCTTTATCGGTTGATAACGTAGAGAATACTTTGGCACTGGCAATCGCCGACCCGGACAACATCATTGCGCTAGATCAGGTTCGCGCCCTGCTCAAAGACGAATACCGTTTGACCACTCAGCTTGCCAGTGAATCTGACATTCAGCGCGCTATCGACCAGTATTATGGTTTCGAGCTATCCATTGACGGCATCCTGCACGAGATTGAGCCGGGTGAGATGGAATACCAGACACTGCAGTCCGGTGTAAATGAATTCAGCCAGCCGGTGGTTCGCCTTATCGACGCATTGCTGACTGAAGCCGTACAGCGTGGTGTTTCTGATATTCACTTCGAGCCTGAAAGCAGCTTCTTGCGCATTCGATACCGTATTGACGGTGTATTGCGTCAGGTGAGAAGCCTACACAAAAGCTTCTGGCCTGCGATGGTGGTGCGAATGAAGGTCATGAGCGGCATGAATATCGCTGAGACGCGCGCACCTCAGGATGGTCGGATATCTCTACGTCTTTCCGGTCGGCCTATCGATTTTCGTGTTGCCTCACACCCGACCACCCATGGCGAAAACATGGTGTTGCGGATTCTGGATCGCCAGAAAGGCATCGTACAGCTTGACCAGCTCGGTCTGGACGAATCTGCACTGAGTATGCTCAAGTCCATCATTGCCAAACCTGAAGGAATCGTTTTAGTGACCGGACCGACGGGTAGTGGTAAAACCACCACCCTGTATTCTGTGTTGAATCACGTCAATACTGAATCGGTCAATATCATGACACTGGAAGATCCAGTCGAATATCCACTTGCACTGGTGCGTCAAACCTCGGTCAACGAGGCCGCCAAGATGGACTTCGCCAATGGTATACGCTCAATGATGCGCCAGGATCCAGATATCATTCTGGTCGGTGAAATTCGTGACCACCCTACCGCTGAAATGGCATTCAGGGCAGCCATGACCGGCCATCAGGTCTACTCGACCTTACATACCAACTCGGCTATCGGTGCTATTCCCCGTTTGCTGGATATCGGTATTCTGCCGGACATTATGGCTGGCAACATCATCGGCATCGTGGCGCAAAGGCTGGTTCGTGTACTGTGCAATGAATGCAAGTATCCTTATTCGCCAGATGAGCAAGAACGGAAGTTGTTGGGCGTCAAGCCTCGTGAAGACATCACATTATATCGTGCTGCCGGCTGTGAGAGTTGCAACCATCAGGGCTACAAAGGCCGAATGACGATCGTTGAATTGCTCAAGATGGATTTCGATTTGGATGATCTCGTGTCACATCGAGCCAGTACACGCGAAATAAGAGAAGCTGCTCTTGCTAAAGGTTTTCGTCCCTTGGCGGTGGACGGAATCAGACGTATTCTGCAGGGGGTGACCTCTTTGGCAGAGGTGAGCCGCATGGTGGATTTATCCGATAGGATTAGCTGATATGGCACTATTTTCCTATCGTGCATTGGATGAACAAGGCAAGATCCATAGAGGTTTGCAGGATGCTGCAAACCAAGTGGATCTAGAGCTACGCCTGAGACGCAGCGGATTGGATTTAATCGATGCGAAAGAGGATAGTGGTAAGTCGATGGGACGTAGCAAGATCAAGCGCCCCGAGCTCATCACTTTCTTTTTCAATTTAGAACAACTTACCCGCGCTGGCGTACCGTTACTGGAAAGCCTGGGTGATTTACGTGACACTATGGTGGATCAACACTTCCGCGAAATTATTGCCAACCTTGTTGAGGCAATCGAAGGGGGTAAAAAGTTATCTCAGGCGATGTCACAGCACCCTGAGGCTTTTGATAAAATTTTTATCAGCCTCACACATGCCGGTGAGGAAAGTGGGCAGTTGCCTGAAATTTTTGAACATATCACCGAGTCATTAAAATGGCAGGATGAAATGGCCTCTCACACAAAAACCATCTTGATGTACCCTGCCTTCGTCGGTACGATCGTGCTTGCCATCACCTTCTTCCTGATGATTTACCTAGTCCCTCAATTGGTCAGCTTTATCAAAGGCATGGATCAAGAAATCCCTATCCAGACCCGCGCCTTGCTCGCCACCTCGTCATTCTTTATCAATTACTGGTATGTATTGATATCTATACCTGTTCTCACGCCTATCATCATCAAACTGCTGGTGACATCCAGCCCTCAGATGCGGCTCAGATTTGACCAGCTAAAATTGGACTTTTGGGTAACCGGCCCTATCCTGCGTAAAATTATTCTTGCACGGTTTGCTAATACCTTTTCCATGATGTACGGTTCCGGCATCACTATTTTGGATTGCATCGCTAATTCGCGGGATGTCGTCAATAATCTTGCTGTGGCCAAAAGCCTGGATGATGTTACGGTTGAAATTGAAGCGGGAAAAAATTTGACGCAAAGCTTTCAAAATACCGGTATGTTTCCGCCATTGGTGGTACGTATGCTCAAAGTAGGCGAGGCAACCGGGTCACTGGACAAAGCACTCTTGAACGTCAGCTATTTTTATGACCGCGATGTAAAAGAGTCAATCAAAAAGGTGCAGGTGATGATAGAACCCACTATGACGATTATTATGGGCGCATTACTCGGCTGGGTCATGCTATCTGTTCTCTCACCTATCTATGACATCATTGGTAAAGTTCAATTCTGATGAAGCAATCACTATTACTATTTTTGAGTGCAAACCGCCTGCATGCGCAACTGATGGCAAGCGGAAGAATCCTGTCGCAGCATGAATTCAACGACAATCAGGGTGATCGCGATCGATTTTCAGATTTCATCAAGGCAAATAAACATACGACATATCTACTTACTGATCTGATTGAAGAAGATTTCCGTCACGAGATTGTTCCTCATCTGAGCGGTAAGAGTCATGCAGCCTTATTGAAGCGAAAATTCGACCAATTCTATAGCGGCACACCGTTCCATCAAGCGACTTTACTGCGGCGACAAAAAACAGGACGTCGTGATGACGACATGATTTTTTCTGCGCTGACGAACCCGGCACTGATCATGCCTTGGCTGAATATTCTGTTAGTGCAGGAAGTTCCGCTTGCAGGGATTTACTCTGTTCCACAGATTAGCGCACCACTGGTCAAGAATCACCCTTCCAAACATTTGCTGCTTATTTCCTGGGAAAAATTCTCCGGCTTGCGCCAAACCTATTTCAGCGAGCATCGCCTACAGATTTCCAGGCTCACGCCTGTCAATGAAAATCAAAACTTTAACGATGCCGTACTAAATGAACTGGCCCGCACTTACCAGTACCTCAAAAGTCTCAGCTTGCTGCCTGCCGGCCAATCGCTTGATGTCCGCATTCTTTGCCATGCAAATGATCGCGAAGAACTCAAGCATAAGTTATTCGGCAATGAGGACATGCACTATGACTTTGCCGATATCGAAGAAGTCGGCAAGCAACTCAAGATCGACTACCACTTCACCGACTCAGATGCCAGCCAGATATTCTTGCACCAATTGGCCACCGCTCGACCCAAATCACATTATGCGGATGAGGAGCACACTCACTTCCACGCCATCCTTCAGCTAAACTCTGCGCTGAAATGGACTGCGGCAATGATATTTTTGGTCTCACTGATTTTTTCCCTCTCAGTTGTAGTGGAAAGCGGTGGAGATGCAGCGCAAAATGAAATTCAAGAGCAACAAGCACAGCGAACCCTGAATGAAGCAGACTCTATTATTCGTTCACTACCTGCATCCGAAGTAGCGCCTATGGATATGAGGTCAGGTGTCAACATCATCAACACACTGACGCAATATCGATTAGATGCGGAAGACATACTTCTGACTATCAGTGACTCGCTTGAAAGTTTCCCGCAAATATATATTGATGACATCGAACTGGATATGAGTGCAACTGAGCCTGTTGCGATGAATACCCGCCCGGACATTCCAGCGCAGGTAATAACGATCAGAGGCAATCTGCATGGCTTTGATAACAATTACCGTTCAGCACTTAAGTATCTTGATCGATTCCAATTAGATTTAAGCAAACAGGATTATCAGGTAGAAGCCCTTTCCAAGCCGTTGGATGTCAGTCCCAGCGGAAGCTTAGGCAGCCTAGGCATTAAGAAAGACACCTTTGACTTCTCCTTAAAGCTAGTTTGGAGGCCCGCACTATGAAGCTCTCCAATTCAGATTTCCGCATATTACGCTGGAACATCATTGCACTCTCTATCGCTATCGTTGCCAGCGGTATGCTTCTCTATGCCAGCGATCACTTTGCAAAAAATGCGGCACAGAATTCTCGACTGGCGATGAAAATGATCAATGATGCAAGAAGCCGTTTGAATAGTGCACTACAGGATAGAGATAACTTTGCCACCTACACCTCTGAATATGCGGCTCTTGAGGACCAGAAAATACTAGGTGATGATCACAGACTGGATTGGATTGAAGGGCTGGATAACCTAAACCAGCAAAATCTTGTTATGGATTTCACTTATACGATTGCTCCTCAAGAAATCTATACGCCTGAACCTTTCATTGACAGTGGAAATTTCGAAATCCATTACAGTGAGATGAAACTTCAACTGGAGCTGCTACACGAAGGACAGCTATTAAACTTCCTCAACGCGATGAATGAGCAGATTGATGGCTTTTACCAACTCGAAAGTTGCTCACTCAATCGTCTGAATTCTCTGACAGAGATTAATCAAGAACCACTTGCTCCCGAGGTAGAAACTAATATCATGGCCGAATGCAGCGGTGGTTGGATCACGCTCAAAAACAGGAACACCCTGCCATGATCTCAAAACTCACAATAGGTTTATACCTTGCCGTACTATTCGCCTCTCCCCTAAGCGCAGAAGAGATGGGTAGGTTGTTCTTCACTCCCGACCAACGTGAGCAGTTAGATAACAACTATCACAACGGTAACAGTCCCCAGAAGAATGCTGATTCATTAATATTAAACGGCATCGTTCAAAAAAACGGTGGCAAGCGCACTGCATGGATCAATGGTGTTTCTGAAATGATTGGGAGAAGCAACGAACGATCACCGGCAAGTGCCTCAGTCGAAATCCCCGGCAAATCAACAACAGTTAAAATCAAAGTCGGGCAAACGGTATCCATTAAACCTTCAAGTTCGGATTGATAGATGTCCCGCACACCATCACAAGCAACTCACCGAAAGCAGCGTGGGGCGGCGTTGATGGTTATTTTGGTGATTATTGTGTTAATGGGAACGACATACCTTGTAAATTCTTTAGGCAGCAATGCGCTTAAAATATCACAAAACAAATCAACTTCTATCGCGCTAGCACAAGCAAAAGAAGCTTTGATTGGCTATGCTGTTACTTATGGTGATGCTAATCTGGGAAGTACACACGGTTATCTTCCCTGCCCGGATGAGGATGAACTCGGTGCTACTACCGAGGGCGAAGAACATGCCACTTGTGGTGCAATCGATGCGAACGCCATCGGTAGGTTTCCTTGGAAAACTTTAGGCTTACCACCGCTGAAAGATGGAAATGGTGAATGTTTATGGTATGCCGTGTCTGGCACATACAAAAGCAACCCAGCATCCAGCACATTGATGAATTGGGACAATACAGGAAAGCTCAGTGTTTTTACTGCTGATGGCGTTGAAATCGCTGCAAATGAAATTGTGGCTGTTGTGTTTTCTCCCGGCTCGGCGCTATCACAAGACCGCTCCGGTGCTACAGCACCAATCTGTGGAGGAAATTATACGGCATCAGCCTATCTGGACAATGATGCTGACCACGGAATAAATAACTCCAATATAGCTATCGGCGACTTTATATTGCCGCATGAACATCGTGATATCAACGGCAGTGTCACTGCAACCATCAACGACCAATTGATTTACATCACCCGTCAGGATATATGGCGGGCCGTACAGCTTCGGATTGCACGAGAAGCCCGAACATGTCTTGATGACTATGCAGCTGATGTCAGTGGAGGTACTTATCCTTGGGCAGCCCCGTTGAACACCGCCCTATATACCAGCACTCCCACTACATTATTTGGCAGAATACCCGATAAAGACCCTATTTCAAGCACAGACTCTGATATTCTCGCCATCCCGAACGCTATTATCGACCTCCAAGCTGCAACAAATGCATGTATAGTGGCCGATAATTCAGTGAATCAAAATGCACTGGATAATGCTGGCGATTTTCTGGAAAATCTTGCTAAAGACATAAAGAATAAGCCACCGACCATCCCACCAATATCATCCACAATAACCTCCGCTGCTAAAACTGCCGGAGACAAAGCTCAGGATAGCGGGAGATGTGCAAAAATCTTGGCTGACCCAATTAACAACACAGTACAAACAAACCTGAATGCTGCCAATGACGCACTCTATGCCATCCTTCCAGATTTTGCTTGGCCTGGAACCTGCACCCTATTTGGGACTAATAAATGGAATCATTGGAAAGAATTGGTTTTTTTCCAAGTTGCTGATGGTTTCAAACCAGGTAGTGCAGTTACTAATGCAGCTAGTTGTGACGCCAGTTGCCTCTGGGTTGATAAAAATGGTTTGGCAATGCCTGGCTCTGGTAAATACAAGGCAACGGTAATGGTTGCTGGCGGCAATTTGGTGGCAAGCCGAACGAAAAGTAATCTGCCGGATTATCTGGAGCTGGATAATCAACTGCCAAAAGATAATCCAGCTCTACACTATAAAACTTATGATATTACTGATATCAATTATCAGATAACCAATGACCTTGTTCTTTGCCTAAATGCTCGTAAGGACGAGAACTGCAAATGAACTCTAAGAAAAATATACTTTATCCCTCAAGACAAAATACCAGTGGCTTTACGCTGGTTGAAATGGCCATCGTGTTGGGAATCATCGCATTGCTACTCGGTGGACTATTACCCACCATATCCGGCCAAATAGAACAGGCACAACGAAAAGAGACACGAAATTCGCTTACTGAAATCAAGCAAGCCCTGCTTGGTTACGCCATTATCAATGGCCAACTTCCTTGCCCCACAACTATTGCCGATCCAGCCCACGCAGATTATGGCGTTGCCCCACCACCACCATGTGCCGCCCCCACTGCTGAAGAATACTTACCATGGAAAACACTGGGCGTATCAGAAGTGGATTCCTGGGGACTCAAACGTCTTGCCACAACCGACCCATGGATAGGATATTGGCGCTACCGCTTAGATGATAATTTCGGTACCACATTTACACTGGCGACTGTGCTAAATGATGCACTTACAATCAACAATAATGATGGCAACGTCATTACAGCCGCACCAGAAAATCCAGTTGCCATCGTATATTCCACCGGGGCAGATATCACACCAAACGGTGAGAATGCGGGCGCTTTTGATAATACTTATCAAGGTGACTACCCTAACAAAAATTTTGATGACATCCTAATCTGGATATCTCGCCCGCAATTATTCAACCGCATGGTGCAGGCAGGAAGGCTGCCCTAAGCCTTCTGTTTTCGATCACAGCAACAAAAACAAAAGCCTTGCATCTCTGCAAGGCTTTTGTTTTTATGGTGGGTCGTCCCAGACTCGAACTGGGGACCAAAGGATTATGAGTCCTCTGCTCTAACCAACTGAGCTAACGACCCGTTTGACTTTTTTGCTTACTACTCAATCTTCGCTATCCAAGAAGCTTTTCAGTTTTTCAGAGCGCGATGGGTGACGCAGCTTACGTAATGCTTTAGCTTCGATCTGGCGGATACGCTCACGGGTCACATCAAATTGTTTACCCACTTCTTCCAGCGTGTGATCGGTATTCATCTCGATACCGAAGCGCATTCTCAACACTTTGGCCTCGCGCTGTGTCAGGCTGTCCAGAATATCGCCGGTCACGCCCCGCAGACTGTCGTAGATTGCCGCATCAATCGGCACAGCAGTGTGCGCGTCTTCGATGAAGTCACCCAGATGTGAATCATCGTCATCACCGACAGGTGTTTCCATGGAGATAGGCTCTTTCGCAATCTTGAAAATCTTGCGAATCTTGTCTTCCGGCATATCCATTTTTGAGACCAAGGTTGCCACATCCGGCTCGTTCCCTGTCTCTTGCATGATCTGTCTGGAAATACGGTTCATCTTGTTGATGGTTTCAATCATGTGAACTGGAATACGAATCGTACGTGCCTGATCCGCAATCGAACGGGTGATCGCCTGACGAATCCACCAAGTCGCGTATGTCGAAAATTTGTACCCTCTGCGATATTCGAATTTATCGACCGCTTTCATCAGACCGATATTCCCTTCCTGAATCAAGTCGAGGAATTGCAGGCCGCGATTGGTATATTTTTTCGCGATAGAAATAACCAGTCTCAGGTTGGCTTCGATCATGTCGCGCTTTGCACGACGTGCTTTAGCCTCACCGTTCGTCATTTGACGATTGATCTCTTTCAGGTCACGGATAGGAATGCCCACGCGCTGCTGAAGACCTAGCAACAGGCTTTGCTTTTCGACAATCGCATGTTGATATTTTTTCAATGCTTCAACATAAGGCTTCTTCGATTTAAGCTCCTGTACTATCCAGTCCAGATCCACTTCATTACCGGGGAAGGTTTTAATGAAATGTGGACGAGGCATTCTGCATTTGGTTACGCACATATCCATAATGCTACGCTCGCTGCGGCGCACCTCTTCAACCAGATTTCGCATGGTGTCGCACAGTGCATCTACTTGCTTCGCTGTAAAGCGAAATTGCATTAGCTCATCAGAAATAGACGCTTGCAACTTGTCATACTGTTTACTGCGGTAGCCGTATTTCTCATACGCCTTACCCATTTTGACAAATAGCGCTGAGATCGTTCTAAATTTTTCCAGCGCGTCTTCTCGTAGCTTAGCCAGTGATGCAGCGGCAGCGGCGGCAGCGGCTTCCTCGTCTAACTCTTCTTCATCGTCAGCAGCATTGCTTTTATTGGCAGCTTCTGCGGCTGCAGCAGCACTTACTGGTGCTGCTTGCACTTCAGCCTCAGCAAACCCGTCGATCAATTCATCAACGCGCATTTGATCGTTTTCAATTTTTACTGACAGCGCAAGAATTTCTGCAATCGTTGCCGGGCATGCAGAGATCGCCTGAATCATGTGCTTCAGGCCGCTTTCAATACGCTTCGCAATCTCAATTTCTTTTTCGCGGGTCAGCAAGCCCACCGTACCCATTTCACGCATATACATACGTACTGGATCGGTAGTACGACCGAATTCAGAATCAACTGTAGAAAGTGCTGCTTCAGCCTCTTCCACCGCATCTTCATGTGTAGCGGCAGTGGTTGCATCATTCATGATGAGTGCTTCTGCGTCAGGTGCGACGTCGCACACTGAAACACCCATTTCATTGATCATGGTGACGATGCCTTCCAACTGCTCAACTTCAAGCATATCCGGCAGGTGGTCGTTGATCTCAGCGAATGTCAGATAGCCGCGCTCCTTACCCAGCACGATAAGTGCCTTCAGTCGAGTACGTCTTGCCTCCATATCTGGCACTTGGTCAGCAGAGCCTTCAACAGCCGCATCCTGTGCCTTTTTTGGTTGCCTCTTTTTGACTACTTTAAGCTTTGCCATGCCATATCCCCGATTGTGTAGCCCATAAAACACGCATGAAATCTCCATGTGTCGCTAATAAGGGCACCCATAAAATCTACAAAGGCTCTCGTTAAATCCTAGAGAACCGCAGAAAAGCCGCATATTATACCACAATTGGGCAATTCTTTCTCTACATATTGAACAACTTAGCTACGATGCAGTAAGCGCATGTATTCTTCGCGTTCTTCCGCATTCATATCGCGGATACTTTTGTTTGCAAACCTGCTTTCAAGGGCTTGTCGCTGCTGAGGCTTTTTACTTTCCTGCATCTTTTTCAAGGCATCCGCAAAACCCTGCTCCACATCAAACTCCTCACCCCATTCCAACACAACCACCTGCGCGGCAACCAGCTGATTTTCATAGGGTGTGCCTTGAAAAAACTGCATCAACGCAGAACTGCTCACCGCAAAATCATTTTCTCTCAGCACCAACAATATGGCGGCAATTGCTTCAGATTCAACCCCTTCACCCTGCCAATCATCCGGCACTTGCTGACCCAGCACCGGCTTAGATATCAAACATTGCAACAATATGTGTTGCGGAGAAAGCTTGACGCGCTTACTTCTCGCCAGAGTAGGTAGCGGTGTTCTGCCAACCGGCTTGATCTCATACAAGGCCTCTAATTCCGCCTGACTCACACCGCCAAGTACAGCGACCTCTTTGCGCAATAACAATCCTGTTGTGGGTGCGACAATGGCAGTGAGCAATGGTTTCGCAGCCTCCAAAAATTGACTGCGGCCTTCTTGTGTATCCATATCCACGTTCGACCTGATCTCGCGCAATAAATAAGTGGATAACGGCATCGCTTCATCAATGCGCTGCTCAAAAACCACTTTGCCGAACTCGCGTATAAAACTGTCCGGGTCATGCTCCGCCGGCAAAAACAAAAAGCTGATACGCTTACCATCCTGCAAATAGGGCAGCGCATTCTCCAACGCTCTCCAGGCAGCGCGTCGCCCGGCCTTGTCGCCATCAAAACTAAATACGATGTGGTCAACCAGCCGCAACAGCTTTTGCACATGATATGGCGTGGTTGCCGTACCCAAAGTGGCGACCGCATAGCCAACCCCATGTTGAGCCAAGGCCACCACATCCATATAACCCTCAACCACCAGCACCTGCTGCGCTGCGCGAATCGCTTTTTGTCCCTGATACAAGCCGTAAAGCTCACGCCCTTTTTCAAACAATGGCGTTTCAGGAGAATTCAGATACTTAGGTTCGCCCTGATCCAGAATACGCCCACCGAAGCCAATCACATTGCCGCGTGTGTTCACAATCGGAAACATAATGCGCTCACGAAACCGATCGTAACGTTTATCGTTATCTCCGCTGATGACCAAGCCGGCTTCCTCCAACTCATCAACCTGATAGTCGGAAAATGCCGCCGCTAGATTTTGCCAGCCATCAGGCGCATAACCCAAACCGAACTTTGCTGCGATCTCACCGCTTAAACCGCGTCGTTTAAGATAATCTATAGCCGGTTGAGACGCTTTAAGTTGCTCGCGGTAATATCGCATCGCGATCATCATCACCTCATACAGATCGGGAGAGACTTTGGAGCGGCTTTCAACATTGGTGGCTCGCTCATGCGGCACCTGCATACCTGCACTTTGCGCCAGATCCTCAATCGCATCGACATAGCCCAAGCCCACATGCTCCATGACGAACCCGATCGCCGTCCCATGCGCACCACAGCCGAAGCAGTGATAAAACTGCTTGGTTTGACTCACCGTAAAAGAAGGGGATTTTTCGTTGTGGAACGGACAGCATGCTACAAAATTAGCACCCGCTTTTTTGAGGGGTACATAGCGCTCGACCACATCCACAATATCAAGACGATTGAGTAAATCTTGAATAAAGCTTTTTGGAATCACATCATCACCGCCTGTTTATCATGTTATTACGTGATAATAATTTGAATGATACGTCTGGATCGGGTTGCACTGTGCAAGCCACAACGTCAGTAGAAATGCTGATGAATAAAGGTGCCGATGAAGTGCTCCCCCTATCCCGAAATCTCAATGCCCTGAAAAATTACTGGCCACCCTTTTCTGCATGCATCAATACATCACCTTCAGCCAACAACGCTACAAGCGTAGCGTGTTTCACAGGATTGTATTCCACGATGCCATGTGAGAATTCTATATCGTACTCCTGACCCGCCGCCTGATTGTACAGTTTCAGAGACTGGCTGAATCTCGCGAGGAAATCTTTTGCGCGATGTTTAGACGTATTCGTGAGCAAAGCAGCAAATTCATACCCCTCAAGCCGAGCAAAAACGTCTGATTCCCGGAAAATACTTTTCATCTGAGCGGCAAAAGAAATCAATGCACGATTACCCTCATCATGTCCAAAGGCATCGTTAATATGCTTAAAATTATCCAAGTCTAGGTTGATTAAGGTAATGGGAATGTTCTGACGTGCGCAAAGATTCAGACTATGCTGCGCCAAAAACATAAATCCCTGCCGGTTTGAGATGCCAGTCAGCTCGTCTATTGTCACCAGATGTACTGCCGTAAGTTCGGCTTGCTCCTCTTTTGGAATGTCAGGCTTCTTCAAATCTAACTCCGAAATAATTGAGAACACAGTTACAAATTGAATTCCCGTAATAAATTATGGTTAGAATATTTTATGCTGAATTAAAGCTAGCGTCTGCCTAGCATTTTAATATTTGGCTATTTTGTTACGAGCCTACCTGATTGCTGCTGATTGGAATCTTCGCTAAATTCTCATGTAGCATGGTTAGCCACCTTTTAACCTGCTTGAACTTGCTTAATTATCCTTTCTGTTCAGCAGCCTGCAACGCAAAAGGTAAATACTCAGCTAATTTTTTATCCTTAATCTGCGCAACAGATTCCAACTTGATATGGCGACGCATCTTGCCACCTCCCTCAAGAAAACCAAACGTATCTGTAATCTTTGCCCCCATGCCGAACTCCACCGCCACGTGCGCTTTGTATGCAAATACACCGCCAAATTGAACACCTGATGCAAACAGAATGCCGCCGTACTTCACCTCTTCCGATGAAGTCTTAAACGTTTTCCGTACTAAGGCGCGCACAGCTTCGACGATTTCATAATTTTGTTGACTCACCAGAAGGATATCATCAACCAGAGCTTGAACAGATTTTGTCGTCATATCGTATGTATTCGCAATAGAATTGTCTAAACTAAACGCTTAATAGGAAATAGAAAAAAGGGCTCAGCTTGAATTCCAGGCTGCCCCTTTTCCACATCTTGAAAGGGTACTAATTGGTGTCAGCGCTTATCTTTCAATATTTGATATGTCACGCAGTTTCTTCACACATAGTTTCTACATAAGTAATGACTGAAACCATAGCGCCGCTTTTATCGGTGATCGCACACATTCGACCTACTTCAGGTACATCCATCGGTGGATAAATCGCCTTACCACCAGCTGCCTCAGCTTTCCTTACCGTTTCATCTACGTCCTTTACCGTAATATAGGTTCCCCAACAATCTGGCATCTGTCCGGCACCTTCAGGTTTTTTCATTATGCCACCGACAGGTTCGCCACCTGCTTTCACCACATAGTATTTTCCTTCCGGCATATCCATCGCTTCAATTTCCCAGCCAATCACATCTTTGTAAAAACCAATAGCTGATTCGACATCATCCACTAACAACTCAGACCAACTAAATGCGCCATGTGTTTTGAATGCTTCGTTCATATCTAAGTCTCCTTTCAAATCGAAATTAACCAAACGGACACGGGTATGTGCTTCTGACATACCGATGAGGAAACAGTCTATCCAAATTAATGCTTGAATTCAAACGTGAATTTAACTTTCAAGTGCAACTCCACCTGTCGGTGAGAGGGCAAGCTGCGTTCGCATCGTGGCTTTTCTCGAACCGGCAAGCAAGAGGAGCGCACATGAAACACTATACGCAGCTTACCTAGGAACAACGTTACCAGATTTATGCCTTGAAGAAAGCAGGACTTAATCAAACGGAGACGGCAATGATTATCGGCGTTAATAATGGAACCCTCAGTCGCGAACTTAAGCGCAATAGCGGGCTTCGGGGCTATCGTCCACAGTAGGCTCATCGCCTGATGCTAGGTCGTCGGGCAAAAAAGTCCACGTCTCGTATTGGTTTTAATGCCTGGCGCAGGGTTGAACAACTGCTGCGTGAGGAATGGAGCCCTGAGCAGATCAGTGGCTGGAAAGCGGCATTGAATCGCTATGATTGAGTTTGAAGATCGCATGATCTGACTATGTTTAAACAGAGCAGTTACTCAGAATTATTTACAGACTCATTTTGGAGGAAACGCGAGAAACGATCAGTCATGAATGAATCTACCAGTATGTGCTGGAGGATAAAGCTCAGGGCGGCGATCTGTACCGCTACCTGCGTTGTCTGGAAGTACTTTATTTGAGATCTGTTTTATTAACAAGCTCATACACTGCATATTTTCTCTCAGCCCCTCTTACAATCCTACACTTGACTACAATATCGTCTCCATTTACACGCCACACTCCTTCGGCAAAAATTGTGTTTCCTTCCGTCCACCACGATGCAGTCCAGTTATATGGCACTTTTTCGATTGCAGCAAAGTAATTTTGGCTTTCTTGTTTACACCATGCTTTTAATTCTGTGGCGTTATTAATTCGCACATCATCGTCATGAGCATATGAAAATGAAGACATTAATGTGAGAATTAAGTACGCTGTGCATTTTAAATTCACCATACTATTCCTTGAGCTCTAACTGGTATTTGACGGATGGAGTGAATCATTCTTTCCACCCTGCTGCATATATGAAAAAGTATCTAGGCAATCTAGCCTAGAATCTACTTTGGCCGTGATGAAGTTACGATATTGGCCGACGCCCTTCACTGCAACATAGAAATCTACTCTTAAACTTACCTATTGGATATAAGGAAAATCCTTATTCATACCGAATGTAATAGTCAACACAAGAATTTCTCGCAGGAATACACACCCCAGCAAGCAGCCGAATTAGTTATTATGGAAAAGTCGAAAAGGTGTTACGGTTTACGTGTTCAGCTGAGATTTGATCTGTGCAGAGACTTGGCTCATGTCTGCTTTCCCTGCCAGCTTAGGCTTGAGCATGCCCATGACTTTGCCCATATCTTTCGGGCTGGCGGCACCGGTTGCGGCAATCGCTTCTTCAATAGCGGTGGTTATTTCAGCTTCGCTTAGCTGTTGTGGCATATAGGTTTGCAGGACGCTCATTTCAAACTTTTCAACGTCTGCTAGTTCCTGACGACCTGCGCCTTCATATTGTGATATGGAGTCGCGTCGCTGTTTGTTCATCTTGTCGATGATGGCGATGACATCGGCATCAGACAGGTCGGCGCGTTCGTCCACCTCGCGCTGCTTCATTGCAGCAAGTAAAAGACGAATAGCCCCGAGGCGCGCCGTATCTTTGGCACGCATCGCGGCTTTCATATCTTCGGTGATCTGTTGCTTCAGACTCATTGCAGAACCAACCTAGTACCCCTCATGTCAGGGGTAAGCAGTTTAGTAAAGCTTAGGCGGGAGAACCTGACTCATTAGGCGCTTGTAATGGCGCTTTACAGCAGCAGCCAGCTTACGCTTGCGCGCAGCAGTTGGCTTCTCGTAGAACTCGCGCGCGCGCAAGTCGGTCAACAGACCTGTTTTTTCTACGGAACGCTTGAAACGACGCATCGCCACTTCAAACGGCTCATTCTCTTTTACTCGTACTGTTGTCATGAACAAATTGCCTTCAAAAAATTTGAGGCGGGATTCTAGCAAAACCGCCGCACTCCTACAAGCCATATTTACCTACGGCACAACCTGTATTTACCAACGTCGCTTACTCAACCGTGACCTTGGCAAACTTGCGTTTGCCGACCTGTGCCACGACGACTGCACCGGCCTCAACCGTGGCCGCTTTGTCATTGATACGCTCACCGTCCAGCTTGACCGCGCCCTGCTTGATCATACGCATCCCGTCGGATGTGCTGACCACTAAGCCTGCTTGCTTAAGCAATTGTGGAATGACGATCTTGCCATCAGCACTTGAAACACTGACCTCCGGCATGTCGTCAGGCAATACACCCTTCTGGAATCGAGTATTAAATTCCTCCGCTGCGGCTAGAGCTAAGGCTTCATCATGGAAGCGCGCGACGATTTCTTTGGCGAATTCAAATTTTACATCTCTTGGGTTGGCCCCCTGCTCGACGCTTTGTCGCTTGGCTTTGATTTGTGCTAAAGAATCAAACGACAGCAATTCTAGATAACGCCACATCAAGTCGTCTGAGACAGACATAATCTTGCCGAATATATCTGTAGGGGCTTCGTTGATGCCGATGTAGTTGCCCATAGACTTGGACATTTTGTTGACGCCATCCAGCCCTTCTAGCAACGGCATGGTGAGCACACACTGTGGCGATTGCCCATAATGCTTTTGCAGCTCACGCCCCATCAGCAAATTGAATTTCTGGTCTGTGCCCCCCAGCTCCATATCTGCTTTAAGCGCAACAGAATCATAGCCTTGCACTAAGGGGTATAGAAACTCATGAATGGCGATGGGCTGATTGCCTTTATAGCGTTTAGAGAAATCATCGCGCTCTAGCATACGCGCAACCGTGTGGGTAGCGGCCAGCTTAATCAGGTCGACCGCGTTGAATTTGTCCATCCAGGTTGAGTTAAACACAATCTCGGTCTTGTCAGGATCGAGCACTTTAAACACTTGATCACTGTAAGATTTTGCATTTTCAATAACTTGCTCACGGGAAAGTGGCGGACGCGTGGCGTTTTTTCCCGTCGGGTCGCCAA
>Ga0209992_10000436_pt1 | contig 56062 bp, 30 predicted proteins | sample 2SBtaG_2_FD_182564 | JGI IMG/M metagenome (GOLD analysis project Ga0209992, IMG submission 182564) | Deep subsurface microbial communities from Kolumbo volcano to uncover new lineages of life (NeLLi) - 2SBTROV12_ACTIVE470 metaG (SPAdes)... | ecosystem: Environmental > Aquatic > Marine >... | reverse complement strand
CCAAGCGTTCCAATCATCAATATATATGCAATATTTGTGTCCATGTTTCTCCCTCCGCTGGCATTACCCAGATCAGGTTCTTGGGTCGCCACATATTGTGGCCTCTCAGCATTACTGCTCCCCAGTAATTGAGTCTCTGTGAATTAATCTATTCAACATTGCTCAAATCAATGACTACTCGGGGCCCATAAACGGATAGTCCCAGGATTGTGGAATCTCTATTGTGTGCTTGACAGAGCGTGGTGAAATCCAACGCAACAAATTGAGTGGCCCACCTGCCTTGTCATTAGTTCCACTTGCTCGAGCACCACCAAACGGTTGTTGTGCGACAGCAGCACCAGTCGGTTTGTCATTGATGTAGAAGTTTCCAGCGGTGAAGCGAAGTGCGTTGAATGCGGTTTGTACGTCCTCATCATTACTAGCAAAAATAGAACCAGTAAGTGCGTATTGGCTAGAGGTATCGCATAAAGTGAGTGTTTCTTCAAACTGCCCATCGTCGTAGAGATAAACGGTTAACACAGGTCCGAAAATTTCCTCCACCATTGTTTCTGAGTGTGGGTCGCTTGAGATGATAATCGTAGGTTCAATAAACCATCCGACAGAACTGTCACTACCGCCACCTACAACGATTTCACAGGCGGGATTTGATTTTGCTCTCTCAATGTAACCAGTAATTTTGTCAAAGGAGCGCTGGTCAATGACTGCAGTCATGAAATTAGAGAAGTCCATAGTGTCGCCCATGGTGATTTTTCCAACTTCCTCGATGAGGCTTTGCCCCATTCTTGACCAAACTGACTTTGGAATATAGGCTCGGCTAGCGGCTGAACATTTCTGTCCTTGATATTCAAAGGAGCCGCGCAATAGGGCGACCAGTAATCCCTGCTCATCACATTCGGGATGTGCGACAACGAAATCTTTGCCTCCGGTCTCACCAACAATTCTTGGGTAAGATTTGAGATTAGGTAGTTGTTCACCTATTTCTTGCCACAACCATTGGAAGGTTGCAGTTGAGCCGGTGAAGTGAACACCGGCAAAGTTAGGATTTGGTAGGCAAACTGCTGAGATATCTGGGCCGGATGACGGCACGAAGTTGATTACGCCAGCAGGTAATCCAGCCTCCATCATTAATTCCATCAAAACGTAATTTGAATGGTATGAGTTTCTAGAAGGCTTCCAAACTGCTGTATTCCCCAAAATCGCAGGAGCGCTTGGAAGATTTGCCGCTATGCTTGAGAAGTTGAAAGGTGAAATCGCTAACACGAATCCTTCGAGAGGTCTAATTTCAGTGCTATTTTGCACACCTTGTGGTGAAACAAGTGGCTGGTAGAGGTCGTGGAAACCACGCGCATAATGCGCATTGAAATTCCAAAAGTCAATCAATTCACAGGCAGAATCTATCTCTGCTTGGAAGCAGGTTTTACTCTGGTTCAACATGGTGGCCGCATTGACTTTCATTCGCCAATCACCCGCTAATAGTGCGGCACATTTCTCAAAAATATTGCAGCGTGCTTCAAGACCAAGGTCAATCCATGCTTTTTGGGCACTAACAGCCGCATCACACGCGGCAGCGATTTCAGCCTTGCCTGCAAGGTGGACATTTGCTAATACATGACCATGGTTGTGTGGGATGACTTGAGTGGTCGTGTTTCCGGTAAACACCTTCTCTCCGTTGATGATACATGGTATCTCTACGATTTCATTCATCTGGCGATCAAGTTCAGCCTGTAATGCGGTTCGCTCAGCGCTTCTAGGGGCATAACCAAGGACAGGTTCATTCAACGGGTGGTCAGTCATATGCCTCGCGCGCCATGGGTACTCTTTGATGGTTGTGAATGGCTATTTTTCTAAAATGAATCAACAGATGAGATGATTAGTTCAAATCTTTAGTTGATAATTCCCTCTACACTACTATTGAAAACCGGCAACGATTCCGCAGGTACAATGTCAGAGGGATTGGTACGAACAGCCCTTTTCGAAGCACACCAGAGGTGGGGGGGGAATATCGTTGATTTCCATGGTTTTGAGTTGCCAATTTGGTATACCTCAATGATGGAAGAGCACCTTAATACTCGTGAAAATGCCGGTCTTTTTGATGTTTCACACATGGGCTTCTTTAGATTGTCAGGGGAAGGTGTTAGAGAGTGGTTACAATCAATTGCGACTCAGCGAGTAGAACATCTCCAACCCGGCCGCTGTGCATATACTCATTTCCTTGATGAGGAAGGAGTCATTATTGATGACATGATTTTTGCTGTAACCGACCGTCAAACCATAATTAAAACAGGTTGTACTGAATGGCAACAACAATCTGAAATTGCTATTTTAGGCGTACCGAATGCAAGCATGATTCCAGTAATGAAAGATTGGTTCAATTCACATTTACCAGAAGATGGCTCAGTAATACTTGAGGACCTTTCTGATGAGACCTCTATTCTTGCTCTCCAAGGGCCAAAATCACCAGCAATTATTGAAGCAGTTTTAGGGGCTGAAAATGCGATAAAACACTTCAGCGGCAATGCAATTTCAGAAAATCAACTTGGAATTACCGGTTGGATTCAAGGAACTGGATATACCGGCGAGCGTGGTTATGAGATTTTCATTAACAACAATCAAGCAGAAACACTTTGGGAAGCACTTCTAGATGGTGGGGAGCCATTTGGGATTTGTCCTGTTGGATTAGGCGCTAGAGATACTCTGAGAATGGAGAAAGGATTTCTCTTATCGGGACAGGATTTTCACTGGCCGGGCTTAGGTGATGATGAAGAGTCAGCGATTGAATCTTCTTTCTTGGCGCGCGATTCATTTGAAACAAATGTCCCATTTGGTTTACACCTTGAGCATGATTTTATTGGCAAATCTAGGGTTGAATCCAGCATCCAATCAAGGAATCAGCGCTGGTGGGGAATCAAATATACCGGCCGGGGTCCTTTTCCAAGAACAGGCTCAAAAGTACTTGATTCACAAGGAAATGAAATTGGTATAATCACATCAGGAGGACCTTCACCAAGCCTCGGTAAAGTCGGCATTGGCTTAGGTTACATCACCGGAGTTGAACCGGGTGATGAAGTTCTAATTGCTCCCAATCCAAGAAAGCAGATTCCAGCAGTTGTAGTTAGAACTCCATTCCTTTAATTCATCATTGTTTACAAAACATCGGTGGATTGTTCTTGTTGACTAACTATACATGACTGCGAAGCGAGATGTTGAATAAAGGCCGCCCCTAGGGGCGGCCATGAAAGAGAGAACATCAGGCACCTCATTGATATTATTTCTAAGTGTTTTGATGATACTGTCAACGATGCCGTTGGCATCAACTTTGCAACCTGAACCGCAAATCCCCGAAATTGATTCCACTAGCGAAGAAGTAGTGCTAAATCAAGCACAAGAAATTGCCATTCAAAATGCAGTTGGCAGAGCAAGTACAACCAATTGGGTGAGGGATGCAGGTCCAGATGCAGGTACCACCAATGGACCAGGTAATATCAATTCAGTTCATATTGAAGCAATGGTCATGGACCATACAAATACCAATATTATAGTCGGTGGAACGTTACGTGGAGATGTTGCATTCGGCTCAATTCAACCCGCCACCCAATCTGGACCAAGAGCATTTGTTGCCTCTCTCACACAATGGGGGACATGGAATTGGGTGTCGATGACAGCAGTGGGCCAAGGGTCAACTGGTGGTGCGATTTTAGGAGATATTGATGTTTCTTCTACCGGTGATATCTGGGTGGTTGGAACATTTTGGTTAGATATTGAATGGGGTCAAGACTTTGAATTATCCAATAATGGAGGAATTGACGGCTTTGTCTCTAAAATGAGTTCTTCAGGAAGTTGGTATTGGGGTACATCTCAAGGAGGGACCTCAAATTATGATTCAATGCATGGTGTGGTCGTAGATTCAAATGGGGACGGATATGTGGTAGGGTCATTTGAGGACCACACATATTTTGGCAATACTAGTAGAAATGTACAGAAAGGACAAGATGGATATATCGTGAAAATTAACACAACCAACGGAGACTATGTCTGGGACGAAATAATAGGCGGGAATCTAGCTGATAATATCACCGCAATTGCATTGGATTCTAATGGTGGGATTTTCATTACCGGATACTATCAGGGTGATGTGGTATTCGGAACGATAACATTGCTAAATGTGGGTGCATCAAGTACCTTCGTTGCTGAGATTGACAACCAAGGAAATTGGTTGTGGGCTAACGAAGCGAAGGCGGTTTGGGGCGGCATTATTCCCTATGATATTGCAGTGGATTCCGATAGCATTTATTTGGGTGGAGGTATTGTTGGGCTAATAGAATTAGACGGACAAAATTGGTGGGCAAATGGTACCGTGCAAAATGCCTTCGTGGCGCGTCTCAATAAAACAGGAACATGGCTCTGGGGATTGAACAGTTCTGGTCATACTCAACAATTACAGGATTTAGCAATCAATCCATTGGGTGGTGTTGTCGCAGTTGGTTGGTTTGATATGGACCATAGTGCAATCGCTTTCGCCGAATTTGGCCAAACTAATCTAACGGCTGCTCCTTTTGCAGCATTTTTTGCCGGTGTATCTCCAACTGGACAATGGTTGTGGGCAGAGGCTGGTGGTGGGCCACTATTTGATTCAGGAAATGCAGCCGTTTTTACATCTGTAGGGAATCTCATTATGTCGGGAAGATTCTGTTTGAATAATGATGGTACGGGTTGTTCTGCTCAAATTGGACCAGCAAATTATACTTCAAATGCATATTATCATGGAAGCGGCTTTGTATGGTCTTTGAACACAGACAGTGATTTGGATAATGTGTCAGATGTGAATGATAATTGTCCTTTGGATTTCAATCCGCTTCAGGATGATTTTGATGGTGACCAATTAGGTGATATTTGCGATTCGGACAAGGATGGGGATGGAAGAGAGGATATCGCTGACAATTGCATTGGCCCTGCATCAAATTGGGATTCCTTTGACTGGTCACTCGATTCTGATGGTGATGGGTGTCGTGACTCTGATGAAGATGATGATGATGATGATGATGGGGTGATTGATTCTCAAGACCTTTGTTCAAATTCAGCATCTTACAAAAATTGGACAGCAAATGATGCTAACGACTACGACCAAGATGGTTGCCATGATATCATCGAAGACGATGATGATGATGGCGATGGTGTTCTTGATGTTGATGATGATTGTGCATTCGCTCCATCTCACCGAAACTGGACATCAACATCCCAAACAGACTACGATGGCGATGGCTGTAAGGATGCAACCGAAGAGGACCTAGACAGCGACAATGATGGTGTAGTGGACGCAAATGAAACCTGCCTTAATGGATTACTTGGTTGGATAAGTGATGCAACGAATGACCATGATGGTGATGGCTGTAATGATGCTGAAGAAGATGCTGATGATGATAACGATGGAATCAATGATTTTGATGATGATTGTACACCAATGGCTACCAACTGGGATTCTAGCGGGGCCCAAGATTTAGACAAAGATGGTTGCCGGGATTTTGATGAGGATGATGACGATGATGGAGATGGATTGAGTGATGATGTTGATTCGTGTCCTCGCGGTTCAGTTGGCTGGATTTCGGGAGATATTACTGACAAAGATGGTGATGGATGCCGTGATACCACGGAAGACCCTGATGACGACAACGATCTGATTGTTGATGATGATGATGGCTGCCCACGTGGAGAAACTGGATGGATTTCAACGCCTGACCTCGATGCTGACCGGGATGGTTGCAGAGATTCAGATGAAGACCCTGATGATGACGGCGATACCTACTGGGAATTTGACTCGCTTGGTAACATAATTGACCAGTGTCCAAACACTCCGATTTCGGAATCTCATTTGGTTGATGCAGTCGGATGTAGTCCTTCTCAAGCAGATGATGACAATGACGGCGTTGCAAATAGTGATGATGAATGTCCTGAAGTTGCACCGCCAGAAGGACTTGACCGTGATGAAAACGGTTGTACCGATGATATTGACCAAGATGGGGTGAATGACGATGTTGATGCGTTCCCAAATGACCCTACCCAAACACTAGACAGGGATGGTGATGGTTTTGGTGATAATCCTGCAGGTGCAAACCCAGATAGTTGCCTAGATACACCTTCTCAATGGGTTGAAAATGTCTATTCAAATGGTTGTGCAGGTGAAGAACTTGATGATGATAATGATGGTGTAATGAATGGTTATGATAATTGTTCAGATACCCCTTCTAGTGAAGTTGAGGATGTTGATTCTGCAGGATGTAGTATCTCTCAAACAGATAGTGATGGAGATGGGACATTCGATGATGTCGACCAATGCCCAGATACAAAACCAGGTGCCGAAATGGGCGAGGGTGGATGCTCTAAGGCACAACTCGCTTACGCATCAGATGATGCCAGTTCAGGTTTGAATATGATGACTCTTGCAATCGTTGCCGGTTTACTGTTAACTGTGGTTGGAGGAGGTGCAGCATTTTTCTTCTTGAATAAAGATGGTGATGATCTAGATGCAGGCAACTTAAGGCCACAAGCCACAGAAGTTTTCGAATCCATGGCCCAAGAGAAATTGTCTCAAACAGATGACCTAGAAATTGAAGGTTCTGGGAGTTCTGATAATCAATCTGGAATTACTGTAGATGACGATGGCGTCGAGTGGTGGCAGGATGAGGAAGGAGTTTGGTGGTATCGTTCATTGAGCATGGATGATTGGGCTATTTTTGAGGATTAATTCAAAATATTGCATTAGCAGTTTTATTCCTTTTTTCGCGCTATAGTTGGAACGGGTCCCTAAGGACCCGTAACGAGAGCCTTCAATAGGGGATGCTCGCCGTCACAATGATATGAACTTGAACTTAGGTAGCGATAGACCAAACTCACTTTTGGTAATTCTCTTGGTGGTAACCTCTCTTATTGCTGGAAGCTTTTCAGGGATGAATGCTACATTTAATGACAATGATAACGTTGATTTAGAACTAGAGAACAGTAACTTTTCTCCAAGTAAAGCGGCTGGTGACTGGGTTAAAACAGCGATAAGTGACACAGCGGGCCAATTTGGTGGTTCTCCAGTAACCTCAACATCATATACCGATTCAAGTGGAAATACTTACCTGACTGGATTTTTAATAGGGGATGTCAAATTTGACACTAATTCGATTTCAGCCGGTCAAGATGCTTTCATTGCTAAGATTGATTCTTCTGGAACTTGGGGCATGGTTGAAACTGCTGACCAGTATGGAGGCGGTGGATTCTCTTGGGGGAATGACATTACAGTTGATTCAACTGGGGACATTTTCATCACAGGATTTTATTCAGGAAACGTCTCATTTGGTGCAACTCAACTCCAAAGTACATCTGATTCAAACGGAGATGCTACACAAGACATATTCGTTGCAAAGATGAGTAGTTCAGGAAATTGGCTTTGGGCTGAAACAGCCGGAGGTTCGTATAGTTCTGATACCGGAAATGCCGTTACATCTGACGGCAGTGGTGGTGCATACGTTGCTGGTGCGTTCAATATCAGTGGTACATGGGGAGTAAACGGATATGGTACAAACGGATACACAGATGCATTCGTCGCAAAAATTGACTCAAACGGTTCATGGGATTGGGTGGCTACTGGTGGTGGCCCAGGTAGTGACGATGCTTCGGGAGTATCTGTTGACAGTGCTGGTGACTTGCGAGTCATGGGTTCTTTCCAAGGGGGGAGTACTCAAGGTGCCCAATTTGGCTCACAATCATTCAATGCTGTTGGTTCAAGTGATTTATTCGTTTCAAAAATGACAAATTCAGGCTCTTGGTCGTGGACTCAAACAGCCGGTGCTCCTAGCGGGGTTGTTGTTCCTTGGGGCTTTGACACAGAAGGCACTGATTCCTATGTTGGTGGATTATTTTCAGGTACGGCTTCCTTTGGCTCACACGCTATTACTTCTGCTGCTTCATCTAACAATGCCTTCATCACCAAGATAGATGGTTCTGGGGCTTGGCAATGGGCAAATGCATCTAGTGGTACTGGACTTCACTTCATTGGTTCAATTGATGCTAACCCCAATGGGATTGCAGTGTCAGGTGGATTTAGCAGTGGCTCAGCCACTAGCGCCACGTTTGGTGCAGTGACGCTAACAGGAACATATTTCGAAATGCTAGTGGGTGTTTTGGATTCAAGCGGCAATTGGATGTGGGCGAAGAGCGGTGGTTCAAGTGGCGATGATGGATACTACAACTATGGTACCGGTGGAGTCGGTTGGACTCCAGCTGGTGATGTGGTTGCAGTCGGTCATTTCTGTCAAGGAATGAGCAGTGCTTGTACAGCAACTTATGGCGGCGATTCGGCAGCAGTTACTCCGGGTGCATACAGTACCCAAGTTGGATTGCCCCCTGGGGTTGTAATCTGGAAGCAGGCTTCCGATGCAGATGGTGATGGTTACGCAGATAATTCAGATAATTGTCCACTTATTTCCAACGCAGGTCAGGAAGATATGGACGGGGATAGCATGGGTGATGTATGTGACCCTGATGCTGATGAAGATGGAATTCCAAACGAAAACGATGCTTGTAATGGGCCTGCAGTAAACTGGGATGCCTCAGTTTGGACTGACGATATTGACATGGATGGATGTCGTGACATCGATGAGGATGATGATGACGACGAGGATGGTGTTTTGGACACCAGCGACCCTTGTACAGGTGCTTCTTTCAAATTGAATTGGACCTCTAATGTTGTTAACGACAATGATATGGATGGATGCCACGATTCCGAAGAAGATGACGATGATGACAACGATGGAATAGATGACACAGCAGGCGATGTTTGTCCACGAGACTACGCCAACTGGGGACTTTCTGACGGAAGTGGTGGATTCAACCACAATGGCTCAGCAGACCATGATTCGGATGGCTGCCATGATGAAGTTGAGGATGACGATGATGACAATGATGGTGTCAACGATTTAGATTCTCTTGGTGCAGTTCTAGACCGCTGTCCAACTGGAATGCTTGATTGGGTGAGTGACCAAATTAGCACTGACCATGATGAAGATGGATGCCGAGATTCTGATGAAGATTGGGATGACGACAATGATGGTGTCCACGATGTTGACGCATCAGATTCAATCTTAGATTTGTGTAGCCCTGGTGCTACAGGCTGGCTTTCAGATGAAACGACTGACCGAGATGGAGATGGTTGCCGTGATCTTGATGAAGATGATGATGATGATGGCGATGGGGTAGTTGATACCGAGGATGGTTGTTTTGTTCAAGCGGGATGGGTTTCTACTCCACTAACCGACCACGATGGTGACGGATGCCGAGATATGGATGAAGATGACAACGATGACAATGACCCTGTTTACGACGCATCAGATGATTGTGCAAAAGGAGAAATCGGTTGGACCGGGACAGATTTTGACGGCGATGGTTGCCGTGACGAAACTGAGGATGACGACGATGACAATGACGGCATCTGTGATACAATTTCCTCAACAGTAAATGTCTGCTCTAGTGGGCCTGATATCTGCCCTGAAACCCCAACAGGTGAACCAATCAATGGTGATGGCTGTGGCACTTTTACTCAAGTTGATACCGATAACGACGGCATTTTTGACGGCATGGACCTGTGTGATGAAGATGCAGCAGTTGAAGGGTTTGACACCAATTCAGATGGATGCACTGACGACCGGGATGGTGACACCTTTACTGATGATGTGGACAAGTTCCCAGACGACTCAAGTCAATGGCATGACCGTGATGGTGATGGGCGTGGGGATAACCCTGGCCAACTGAACTCAGACGATTGTCCTGATACTCCTAGCCAGTGGCTGTGGAATGTTTCGAATGGTACACTTGGTTGTGCTTGGGAAGAAGTAGATGATGATGGTGATTATGTACCAAACGGACTTGATAATTGCCCCGGTTCAGATTCTTCAAGGCAAGTTGACGAAAATGGTTGTACACAATGGCAGAAGGATGACGACTCTGATGGCGTTGTTAATGCTGAAGACACATGCGATGAAACCGCAAGTGGTGATACATTCATTGAAAGTACAGGTTGTTCTCACGAACAACGTTTAGCCGCAGGTGACACTAACGCGATGCTCAAAGAATACGGACTAATTCTTGGGGCAGTAGGTGGCGTACTAATTCTAGTAATCTTGTCGATGTTAATTGCACTTGGACGGCGAAAGAAGAAATCTGGACCCCTTGATGCTTGGGATCAGGATTCCGCTCAGATTGCTGCTGGTGGATATGTTGCTGGACAACCAGCCGCACCAACCGCAGGACCAGCGGCTCAGGCAGGCCCGCAAACAGCCGCCTCATATGCCGAATTACCTGCTGGTGGCAGTTATGTTACTGATGCAGCAGGCGGCACTTGGTACAATGCTCCTGATGGTGGCCAATGGGCAATGCAAGGTGACGGATCATTCATCAAGAATTGATGCAGAATCAGGTTATTTCAGGCACTGCTTAGGCAGTTTTGCTCATTGGTTGGAAAGTGCTTCCTCAATGATTTCTTGAATAGATACCTCTGGCTTATTTTGAATTTTTTGGCTCATTTCCCAGCCATCAACAATTCCCCAGACCTCTTCTCCCGGCTGGCTGTTGTATTGAGGTGATGCTCCGGTAGCCTGTGATACAATTTCAGCCAACTCGCTCATTCGAACTCCTTGGCCACGCCCAACCGCGACTGAACCGCGAGTTGGTGGCGGGTTGTCTAGGATAGATTTTATCATACGAGCAAGGTCCTTGACATGAACTACATCTTTCACTTCTTCTCCAGTTCCTGGTACATTGAAGAATCCAAACATGGCTTCACGACATAAGTGATGGACAACCCCGTGTCCTTTATTGTCTTCAGGTGAAATTCCTTGAACATTAGCCGTTCTGATTATGCTAACTGGATGTGTATCCATTGCATGTTCTAACGCACTCTCCTCTACCCACAGTTGTCCTTCTGCAGCAATGTCACGCGGGGAAAGAGGTGACTCAGAAGAATAATACTCGTCCTCTCTGCGAGGGTTAGGGTGAACTCTTAGGGAGCCAACCAATACGAGATGTATTCCCTGATGCGCTTGTACATTCTTCAAAATGACTCGCGCTTCATCCCGCATTAATCTCAAAACTTCTTGGTCCGACCTCTCCAAACTTTGGTCTGGTGAGTGGCCATTCAGGTGAACAATTGCATTGCAAGAGGCTAAAATTGCTGGGAGTATATTTTCATCAGATAATATATCGGGAGTGAGTAATTGGCAATCTTCTCCAAGTTCCTCCTTGAGGTAATGGGCGATGAATCCCTCATCCCCACTTATCGCTACCCGCATGTGTCTCCCGTGGTATTTACAATGCACACATCATCTATGACTGTGCCGGTAAATTTTGCCTATGTGTCCTCTGAGAGGGCACGCTTGTGACAAGTTAATTGTCTGGTATTTGCACTCGTATCTGTCGGTTGAATCCTCCAACGTCATGGGTTATGAGAAGCAATAGACTCCTTAGTCAGGTTATGTGGTATGAAGTCACAACTCTGGTGCTAGAAGGTGACCGTAAAGGCAGGTTTTTGAGTTTATTAGAGAGTCTATTCTGAGCCAATTCAGTGAGTCATTTGAAGCAGTGTTTTGGCTTAATCAATACGCCTACGATTTAGGACCACTGATGCACCTAGGAATGATGTAATCAATAGAATCCCTGTGAATCCTGGGATTCCTTCACTAGGTTCAGAACTCAAACCCGGCTCAGGTTCTGATACTGGTTCATCATCATCTTCTTCTTCCGTATTATTGCCATACTCATATCCTGGCGGCGGTAAATTGTCATTGACTTCGTCAAGAGCATCACAAATTCCATCCTCATCAGTATCTGATGGGATTGAATTCCAATCTGTTGAATTTGTGCCACAGTCTACTTCTGTGGTATCATTCCATCCATCATTATCATCATCAAGGTCGAGAACATCACAAGTCCAATCTGAATCAGTGTCTAGTGGTGTTGAATATGCGCTGGTTGAGTTTGTGCCGCAGTCAAATTCAGTAGTGTCATTCCAACTATCATTATCGTCATCTTCATCAGCATTATCGCCAGTGCCATCAGAATCTGTATCAATGTATTCATTTTCGTCAAGAGGGAAGGCATCAATATCATCCGTATAGCCATCTCCATCGGTATCAAGTTGTGAAGATCCACATCCATCAATGTCTACTGTGGCACCTGTAGGGGTTCCAGCGCATTGGTCATCTGCATCACTTACTCCATCATCATCCTCATCAAGTTGAGAAGGAGCACATCCATCTGCATCAACAGATTCCCCGATGGGTGTGTTTGGACAGTCATCTGTTTCATCAGGAACAGTATCAGCATCTGAATCTGGAGCATCAACTGCTACAACGGTTACATCTTGAGTAGAACGGGGTAAACCAGCAGTTTCACCATCATGAGGAGTGGCTGTACAAGATACCACATCGTCTGGGTTAAATGGTCCTGCTGATGCAGTCTCATCTTGTTGAACTACACCGTTCACTTGCCATTCGAATTGAAAACTTTCACCATCTCCATCATCATCATTCCAGCCAGATGGGTTGCAAACTGCAACGGTCTCATTATTCAGAGTCGATGGTGAAATTGTGATAGCAGAAAAGATGGGAGGTGTATTGGAAATTGTTATTGTATTGGAGGTGGAGGTATTACCATTTACGTCTCCATCATTAGGAGTTACTTCAACTTGGATTACATCTCCCTTATCAAACCAAGAAGAGCCATCCAGCGTATTTCCTGTTTCACTAAGGTAATTACCATCTAATAACCAAGCATAACTGAGTGTGACTGAGTCGCCATCAGCATCTGAAGTTGTTGCGGATACTGAAATCACATCATTAGTAAAAACCGGGTCAGGGGAAAGAGTAACTGACGAAACTTCTGGAGGGTTGTTGGGGTCTGCCCCTACCACTGTCAATGTCGCAGTCATTGAGGTATGGAAGTCACATTGATAATCGTATGTTCCCATTGTGGTGAAGGTGAAATCAAATGTTCCGCCACTGCCTGAAATAGTACCTGAATCAAAGGATGCAGGCCCGCTGGTTGAGGTAGCAGTATGTGCTGCACCATCATTATTTGTCCAAGTTACCGTATCTCCTGAATGCACTGTTAGGTTTGTTCCCGGGTTAAAGGTAAACCCCTGAATGCTCACAGAGGGAGTGTGTCGAGATTCACTTGCTTCTGTTGCTGGCGCCAGAGCGCAGAGACTCGAAAAACACACTAATAACCCAATCCACAACACAACCATTCGATTCTGACTCATCCAACTCAACTCTGCCTAATTTCTAAGGCTGATATTCTAACACATAACGATTTTCCATTCAGGTAACTACTGAGAAAATTTCTCACTTACCCGAAACTAGTGTGATTACTCATTGCATTTCCATAAGATTGAGAAAGACAAATCCATAGATTTTGATTGGAGTTGTGATTAGCAGGGTTCAAATGCTGTCTACACGGGGGGCTGAATTAATGGGATGGGATTCCTCTTTCTCTCAGCGACTTGAGTCAAGGGATTTGACGATTGGCGTTATCGGTTTAGGTTACGTCGGTTTACCAACTGCACTAGGGTTTTTGGATGCAGGATTTAGGGTACGAGGAGTTGATGTGACTAGCCGTGTAATCGATGCTTTACTAGCAGGTGAAAATCCAGGTGATGACCCGCAACACGATGATTTGATTCCATCATCACAAAGTGATTTTTGGCGAATTTCAACTGATTCAAGCGAATTAGTGCCTGATTGTGACGTTATTTTGGTCACAGTTCCAACCCCTGTGACTGACAGCCGTCTGCCTGATTTGACTTATGTTTCTTCAGCAGGTTCAGCAGTATTCTCTTCCATTGCTAAAGGAAGTGGTACAATCGTAGTCTTGGAATCAACAGTTTATCCAGGAGTTACTCGTGAAGTGTGGGCTCCTCTTTTGGATGCGGCAGGTCTTGTTGAGGGTGAGGATGTCCATCTCGCATATTGTCCAGAGAGATTTGTTCCAGGTGATTCTGAACATGGAGTTCGGCAAGTACCTAGAGTTGTTGGCTCTCCTGATGAAATCGTTGGTTCTGACCTTGCTGATTTGTATGATACACTTACCTCTGGAGGGGTTACTTATGTCGGGTCATTGGAAGTTGCCGAGGCTTCTAAGGTCGTAGAAAATGTTCAACGTGACCTTAACATTGCTCTTGTTAACGAATTGGCAAGAATTTTCCCAGTTCTTGGAATTGATGTTGAACAAGTATTGGATGCTGCTGCAACAAAGTGGAATTTCCACAGATATCGCCCAGGTGTTGGCGTTGGTGGTCACTGTATTCCTGTTGACCCTTACTATCTGATTGAGAAAGCCAAGAAATCTGGGGCACCTGTTGAACTCATTACTTCGGCAAGAGAAGTCAATAGTTCAATGCCGAGAAATGTAGCATTGGACGTATCTGTAATTCTTGAGCGAGAAAAGATTCCGCTGTCAAGTGCTAATGTGTTGCTTCTAGGTTGGTCATACAAGCCGGGAATTGGTGACCCACGAGAGACTCCTGCCGAACCGTTAGCAGAAGCACTTGTTGGAATGGGTTGCAATGTTCAAACCTTTGATCCATTAGTTGATGATCGTTTATTTCCAAATGAGTTAGCAACTTTAGTTAGAAGTGAAAGCGAGATTTCACCCTTTGATATCGCTATCCTTGTGACAGCTCACGATGAAGTATTGGAAATGGATTGGAATGCCCTTACAGAAAAAGCAAACCATTCACTAATTTATGATGGTAGACGTGTTCTAGATGTTGAGATGCTTGAGTCTCATGGATGGGGTGTATACTTACTTGGCGCACCGGTCTAATTCCTTTTGTAAACAGTATCCTACGTGGTGAAGGTTCATGTTCTGTATGTGTTCACGAACAGTCGCGGTGTGTTGCCATGGTTGACCATTTGCCAAATCTTGGGCGCGAAGCGATAATGCTCAAGGAAATGGGTTTATCCTCAATGGATGAATTATTTTCTGATATCCCTGAGGCTGTAAGAAGAGATTCTCCTCTGAATTTACCTGCGCCACAAACTGAAGAAGAAATCATGGCTGATGCGAATAGGTTACTTGGGGCAAATGTTGCGATAAATAGCCGACCCAATTTTCTTGGGGCGGGATTGTACGAGAATTACGTGCCTTCGATGGTAGCGGCAATGGCAACTCGTGGTGAATTTCTAACCTCTTATACACCTTATCAACCAGAAGTCAGTCAAGGAATGTTACAGGCATTATGGGAATTCCAAACAATGGTTTCAGAATTAGTAGCACTCCCCGTTTCTAATGTTAGTATGTACGATGCTTCAACTGCTGCAGCAGAGGCACTAAACTGTGCAGTTAGGATCCACAACAAAAAAGCGACTCAGAAGAACGTAGTGTACGTCACTGAATGGCTACCCGAACATCGATTATCAGTGATTCAGAATTATTCCTGCGGTGCTGATGTTGAAATCCGCACTCTCAAATGGAATGAAAACGGGATGGTTGATTTGAAATCTGCTGAGGCTGCTCATGGTTGTTGTGCAGTCTATGTGGAACAACCAAATCCATTTGGAGTGATTGACGAAAACTTAGCAGAATTGAAACAAATAATTGGCGAAAATACAGCCTTAGTTGTTGGTGTTAATGCTACATCATTGGGTGTACTAGAAGCACCTGGTAATTGGGGTGCTGACATTGTTGTTGCCGAGGGCCAACCATTTGGAATTGGTGCTACGGCTGGCGGTCCTATTTACGGGATTTACGCCTGTACGGAGAAGTATCTTCGCCAGATGCCGGGCCGCATTGTGGGCAAGACCTTTGATGATAAAGGAAAAGATGCTTTCACCCTCACACTTTCAACTAGAGAACAGCATATTAGACGCCACAAAGCGACTAGTAACATATGTTCAAATGAAACGCTAATTGCCCTGATGGGTGGTATTCACATGGCTCTTCTAGGGCCTATTGGTTTACAGAAATTAGCTCTGAGGAACACTGCTGCTTGCCAAGTTACTATGGCGGGTGTTCTCGCTATTGAGGGGGTTAACTTACTATTCACTAATGGAACTTCGTACAACGAATTCACGGTTATTTTACCGGGTGCTGCCAAGAGTGCGTTAGAGCACCTTGACAAGTTGGGCGTGACTGCAGGGCTTGCCCTTTGTGATGTTATGAATGGAGCCGATGATAACTGGTTACACATCACAGCTACAGATCAAACTACGAGTGAAGATGTGGCAGCAATTGTGGGTGGGTTGAAATCTTGGATTTCGTCTATTTCGGGGGTGGATTCATGAGTGATTTATTTGCATTTGATGGGGCTCCAGAGGCTGGATATGCCCAGCCAACACCATTACTATCTGAAGAAGAAGCAATCGCTGGAATCCCGGAATCAATTAGGCGCAAATCATTGCCTCGTTGGCCGCGCGCTAGCGAGCCTGAATTAGTGCGGCATTACACATGGCTTTCACGCCGAAATTTTGGTATTGATACAGGATTTTATCCACTTGGTTCATGCACGATGAAGCACAATCCCAGGGTCAATGAAAAAATTGTTCAAATGGCTGGGATGAATGACTTGCATCCACTTGCTCCCGAATCTCATTTACAGGGATTGATGGCGATATTTTATGAGATGCAAGAAATGCTTTCACACTGCGCTGGAATGGATTCAGTAACACTTCAACCAGTTGCAGGTGCACAGGGTGAATTCGCAGCAATACGTTGTATTCAAGAATATCATAGAAGCAATGGGCAAGGAAACCGCGACAAAGTCATCGTGCCGGATTCTGCTCATGGCACTAATCCAGCATCAGCGGCAATGTGTGGGTACCAAATTATAGAAATCCCTAGTAATGAAAATGGTCGGCTTGACCTTGATGCATTACGTGCAGTCGTAGGAGACGATACTGCTGCTATGATGGTGACAAATCCAAGCACTTTGGGAATATTTGAGCCTGAAATTGCTGAAGCAGCTGAGATTGTGCACAGTGCTGGCGGACAGATGTATTATGATGGTGCGAATTTCAATGCTATTCTAGGAAAAACTTCACCGGGACTGATGGGTTTTGATGCGGTTCACTACAATCTTCACAAGACATTTTCTCAACCACATGGTGGGGGAGGACCCGGTTCTGGACCAATAGGGGTGAAGAGTCACTTAGCACAGTATTTGCCAAAACCCTTGGTTGTTAGAGAGAAGGATGAACAGGGATTAAACGGTTGGTCATATTCATGGGATGACCCTGAGAATAGCATAGGTAAGGTACAGCAGTGGCATGGTAACTCGGGAGCGGTAGTTCGTGCATGGGCCTTTTATCGTCGTTATGGCAGAGACCTTGAAAAGATGAGTGAGCATGCTGTTTTGAATGCAAATTATTTGCGGCATCGCATCTTGAATCCTAGTGCTGAGAAAGCTAGTAAGATTCCTGCGATGCCGATTGATGGTGCTCCAGCAAAGGTGGTAAAACATGAGTTTACCTTGAGCATGTCTCCAGTGAAAGATGCTACTGGGGTTAGCGGCAAGGATGTCGCTAAGAGATTGTTGGATTATGGATATATGTCACCAACTCTGTATTTCCCAATGATTGTTCCAGAATGTCTGATGATTGAGCCAACAGAAACTGAAAGCAAGGAAGTACTCGATAAGTTTGCAGAAGATTTCTTGACGATATTGGCGGAAGACCCAGAACTCGTCAAAACCGCACCCCACACAACAGATGTTGGCAGGGTGGATGAAGTGTGGGCGGCGAGAAATCTCGTACTCCGTCACTCCCTAGGGGAGTGAAGGTCATCTAAGGGTGTGTTTCAATTACTATCGGTTGAGGTGAGCCTAAAGGCTCATGAGGGATGATGATGGCAATACGGCTTCGTTTAGGACTGTTTTTGGCATTTTTGATGCTAATCACTCCGCTGACGCCACTAACGGCCTTAGAATCAGTTCAAGCATCACCCGGAGAGAATGGAAATGCTTCCCCGCTTGAGATACTCAATCTTGCCGCAGGTTCTCTCTCTGAACCTGCAATTGTTGGAGATGATGATGGTAATTTCCACATCTTTTGGATAGAAAATCAAACAAATGCAATGTATTCAGTCGTTGATTCAAGCGGTGCTATTTCAGTAATCCCACAGCCGATTTCTTATAGTGGTTCTAACATTAAATGGTCACCTAGGATGGAAATTGATGATTCAGGTAACCTACATCTTGTATGGATAAAAGATACAACATCAAACGATTGTTTGGTTTACCTTGCAATGGATCCATCATCTGATACTGACTCTAATGACGGGGTTTTCAATCCAAGTGGCCACTCTATGAACAATGTTGTTTGCAAAACAAATATCATCGCTGAGAATATTGCTAATCCAAATCTTGCTGTTGATTCTCAGGGTGCCGCTCATATTGTCTGGCAAGACACGGATGACCCTCTTGATTTACGTTTTGGATTACCAGGAATCCGTTACTCAATGATGGTGGCAAATTGGACAACTCATACTCCAAATAGCCCTATTTTTGACACTCTCTTAACTCCTCTACCAAGTAAGTCAACCTTCCCAGATGTGGCGATTACTAGTGATGATGAGGTAGTAATTACTTGGCAAGATAGCCGCGGTAGCATGATTGAATTAGTTGTTTTACTTGATTCTTCAAGCGGTATGGCTACTGAATGGCAAGATATCTGTACACTCATGTATGGTGGACCGGACGGTGGGGGGAGGTACCACCCTGGGCTACAGAATATGGCAGATATTGTGGGTGTTACGCTTCTGGATACAATCTACGGTCTTGGCGACTATATTCGCCCTCAAGCAAATTCAGGGAATTGTGCAGGCCATAACACAAATGACCGCTCACGCTCTACTATCCTAACACCTCAGGTTGATTCAGGAGGCATTCGTAAAGTTCACAGAACCATGTACAACGGCCAATCTCAAAATTGGGGCAACCAACAGGAGGAGTGGGGGCCAGGAACAACATGGGCTTGCCTGTCATGGATGGATGCACAAGGAAATACTGGTAATGCTGCTAATCCACCTACTCAATACGACCACAGATGGAATCCAAATGCATCAAAAATAGTAATTCCAATTGGTGATGAAGGGCCCAAGGTTGGCGACCCTGCTCAACAATCTGATGATGTTCAATCAATTGATGAATCACATGATGCCTGTGTGAATGGTGGTATTGTTCCGTGGGTATTTATTGGCGAAATTCAAAGCTCAGCGTCAAACAATATGTGGGACCATGGATTAGACTTGGCTCATTGTCCAGTAAGTGGGGTTTCAGTAACGCCTCGTTCGTGCTCAGGTGCTAACACTCGTAATACCGATGGTGCAGGTGGAGTTGGTCAATGGCCTTCGTCTTCAAGTAACCAAGATCTCTCTGAACTTTTTGACCAATGGATGGGTATTCTAAACTCGGGTTCACCAGAAGTCTGGACCACCGTGGTTGACCCATATGCAAAACTCCGCGACCCCAATCATGTTTCAGGAACGCCAGCGCATTACAGTTCAGGTGGAGTCTATACTGAGGATATTGGTTGGGGTGGTGCTAACGGAAATAACTTCGTTGTGGTAAATGATACCCGATTCACATATGATGACGCTTGGTCATCTCGTCCAGCGGTTGAAATTGCTTCAAATGGTTGGTTACAATTCATTTGGTCAGATAGTCGTACAGGACATACAACTTCAGATTCGCATGAATTGATGTGGCAGAAAGTTGACTTGTCCGCGTGGAATTTCAATGGTCAGTCTGGAGGTATCAATTTACAGGGTTCCCTAAATCAGCCTCAGGCACTTTCTCCACTTGATGGCACAGGTGCAGTCGGTTCACGAGATTATTCGGCTCACAGTAGCCAAGCCGCATTAGTGATTGATGAAGATGACTTGATGCACACAGTATGGGTGGAAAGTGATTCAGGTTCAGCAACTAATCTGACCTATCGTAGGTCTACTGACGCTACTAGTACTAGTCAGGTTGCTGACAATCCTTGGGAGATTGATTGCGGAGGATTCGGTTGTCTTGGACCGACATACGACCTTGCTGATTGGCAGAGTGAAAAGATGGGTACTGGTGGGCAACCAGTAATCTTTGATGTTGAGGAGGACTTCGGTTCACCACCTGGGATAGCAGTAACTTCTGATAACCGCAGAACAGCAGGTGTTGTTTGGGTTGATAGTGAGGCATGTGGTTCGGGCGACACAGGACCTCCACAGGGTGATCATCTTTGTTTCAGGAGAATCCAGCGTAGTTTGTTACAATTAGATAGCGCTTCACCATCTCTTGAAGTTTCTTTGGAACCGGGTGAAAGTGCTACTTTCAATTTCACTGTTGAGCATCTTGGGGCTACTAGTGGAAGCCCTATGGATGTAAATTTTGATTGGGAAGGTTTGCCATCAACTTGGACTGTTACAGCACTTATTGGTAATGGGCCAACAGCCTCCGTTCTTTCTCCAATTAATTCTGACTGGCAGATTGCATCAGGTGACTCTGAGGATGTATCATTGACTATTGAGGCGCCATCAAAAATTGATGCAACCATCAGTGAATCTCATTCACCATTATTGTCGATTACTTCCGATGATGGTGAACATGGTTCTTCTATTGAGTTGGAAATTGATTTACAGGTGATTCACAGCTTAGTTGTCTCAGCACAACAACAGGTGATTGAAATTGAGCAAGGCGGCTCGGGTATTCTTAGCGTGAATGTTTCAAACTATGGGAATTTGGTGGAGGAGATTTCTTTCCCCAGTACAACTAGTCAAGATGGTAGATCCATTTGGGGTCTTCCATTTGGTTGGCAAGTCAATTTTGTCGACCAAATCAATATGTTAGCAGATGGGTCGACAAATTCGAAAACTCTGCAAATTTTGGTTCCCGAATTCCAAGAGCCCGGGCAAACTAGAATCACTATAGTAGGCAGTTCTGATAAAGTTTCGAATCCTGCCAATGTTGTCGGTGCTCAGGCTGCCTATGAACTGATCATTGATGTGGCTAGAAAGAGAGCAGGAAATATCGTTTTTGAGTTGTGGGATACGGTTGAAGAAGTTGGACCGGGAGAATGTGGTTCATTCTCAGTCCTTGTAACAAAAAACTTTGGAAATGACGATGTGGTATTCACTGTTGAAGATGGTCCAGTAGACCGACCAGAATCAATTTCGGAAGAGGTTTGGCGGGAAGAACACTGGGAATTGAATATTGATTATTCTGAGTTACCTGGTGGTAACACAGTTGCACCTGATGCTAGGCGCTACTTCACAGACGGAATGACTCGCACAATTGGGCTGGAATTATGTGCGCCTATGCAGGCACTTGCTGGCGAAATGGAGGAGGTAAAGTTGCGCGGTGAATTATTTGTTGACTCAGCTGCCGGTGATGAAATTTCAATGCAAGTATCTGTGCTACCAGTAGAATCACTGTCAGCAGAATGGTTGAATGCACCTGCAAGAATTGAACCGGGCCAAGCGTTTGAAGTCTCCATATTTGTTGAGAACGATGGTAACGTGCCTCAAACCTTTGACCCTAGAATGTCAGAATCTCTTTCTGATTGGACTGTTGAATGGGTGTCTGGTACTGCCACAGGACTCCAAGTCGGTGATGAATTAGTAATGGTGGCAATCGTACATGTTCCTCTCAATGCATTGGCTGGTGGGACAAATGTTGTAATTGAATTACATTCCATTTCCGACCTATCCAGTTATCGCACTGAGGTAGAAGGGCAAATTGATATTCTTCCGAGGGTTGATTTGAAATTATTACTTGAAGATGAATCATCTGACACTAACTTTGATTTAAGGCCGGGCGATGAAATTGATATCTCCTTCACAGTGGAAAATGCCGGCAATATTGCTGAATCTCCTTGGATTGAAAACCATTCAACGGGGTCAGGCGGCTCACTTTCTGTGAATCCAAGAATGGATGGCTTGGAAGGCATTGAATGGACTTGGTATGTGGTTGAAAATGCCGGTACTCCTTTGGCATTATTTACCGAGATAAGTACTGAAGAAGATGGCCGATTGAAATTACCATTGTTGAATCCAGGGGACAATGTCCCAGTAGTTGTACGATTATCAATGGAGGATTATCCTGATTGGTCTAGTGATTATTTTGGTATCCGAGTCCGTTCACCTAGCGGTTATTCAAATCAAGGGGGAGATATTGATGCTGATGAGCAATGGTTGACTACAGATTCAAATGAACAAATCATATATCTCAATGCATACGCTCCGGATTTGTATGTATTATCTGTTTCAGAAGAACTAGATAATGACGAAGTAAAGTTAACAATTCAGATTCAAAATTCTGGAAATGACAAAGCTGAAAACATATTGTTACGAGTTTGTGGAATCAGTTTACAGGTGGCGGAATCCTCTGGTTGTGACCACAATGACGCAATCGCAGAGTTAAGGATAACTTTCATTGATTCAGGCCAATATAATAATCCGAAGTCTCATGTGGTAACGGTAAATTTGAAGGAATCATTCAGCGTCATTGTTGTATCAATTGATGCAGATAACGAAGTGATGGAATCTAATGAATCTAATAATTTACATGAGAGTGAGATGAAACTAGAAGCAGGTGCAGGAGCAGGTGCAGATTCCATTCTCAATCTTGCGTCTAACAATGTCCTTCTTGTACTGATGGGGACTCTCTGGGCAGTAATCATAATGTTGGGTGTATCAGCAGTTCGTGGTCGCAGAAGATCACGAAGAAATATGCGTTCAAGCCTTCGAGATGAAGGTAACTGGGGTGGTGACGGTGCTAAAAAGAAGAAGAAATCGAGCAAGGCGAAATCAAAAACCGGTTCAGAATTCGCTTATGCAGAAGTTCATTCAATGGATATGTCATCAACTCCTCAATCAACACTTGATGTAAGCGATTTAGATCTGGCCCCTACTGACCCTACACCTACTTCAGCACCCAGCGGAGCACTTGAGCCGCTAGGCGACATTGGCTACGACCCTTCTGAGGAGAAAGCGGATAGTGATGAATTCACAATCGGCGATTTAATTGATGGACTATTGTAATTCGTTGAAACAATATCTGTTTTAGAGAGGTGGCCTTTGCCAGCACCATGGAGGCGTCTAAGGATGAGTACTGGCTTTCAGGAGACCCATCATGGCGACCTATGAGCGAGGGCAAATCACCAACAGACTGGGTTGATTCAGAAATCGAGCCGAATGAACAGTGGTCATCATGGCAACGTCAAAGACTCAAACCAATGGCTTCACGGTTCATCTATGGCCCGTCTTGGTCAATTGGATTATTGGTGGCGTCAACTTTTCCACTAATTTTCCCTGAGAATACTCCCGACGACCAGACAGTTGCTTCTGTGCTTTTCTTCTCAGCATTTTTTGTATTACTTATCTCAGCAACTAGGATTGCGTCTATGATGCCGGATGGGGACGGAATTCAACTGTTGAATTGGTTATGGTTCGGCAATGGTTATTCAAATATTACAAAAACAGTTGGAATACCAATTCTTGGTGGTTTAACATTTGTAGCCCATATTGTCATAGATGCTCGTATTGGGTGGATCTCATACGGCCTGTTCCTAGCCCTTTGGTATCACCTCACTTTCCGTGTAGCAAATTCACTAATGCCGTCATCAGGTCGTTGGCTAATTCCGTTGAATACCGTATTTGATGATTCCAAAATCGATGATTCGTGGCAAGTTGTTGCCAATGGATTTAGAGGTGGATGCCTAGCATCCAAGCAATTGAGTGAAGGAAGGAAATTAGAGTTACATGGAGTAGAACGTGGTGGTGAGAAATTTTTAGCATTGCATTTCCGCCACCCCTCAACTCTACTTTTTGACCCCTTTGTCGATGCAAGCAAAATAGGGAAAATTGAGAATTTTGGTTTAGGTGAATGTGGCCCGCTTTTAGAAGGAATATCAGAGGAATTAGTCAAACCTCCGATTGCATTAGTTGGAGTCAGTTGGCCAACTCGGTTTAATTATCCTGAAGAAGAGGAATAATTTAGAACCCTGAATTTAGCCACATATCATGTCAAAAAAATTTAGATTAGATTCATCAGGCTTACTGCGGTTGAAAATCGCCCAAATTGAAAATCCCACGATTGAACCGATTTGGATTTCATGTGCCGACCATTTGGATAATCTACCAAAACTAAGTGACATCAGTCATCTATCAATTCCTTTACAAACTCGAATTTTACGATTGAGTTCCTACCTTTCAGCGTCACAACCTAATGCTGGTCCATGGTGTGCAAAGGGGATTCTTGCTGCTAGTTCTCAGGGTTGCCTAGGTCTCTCACTAACACTCATTGATTCATGGTTAAACAAACGATGGTCGAGTGTTCAAGAGGCAAGAGCAAGAATGCTAACTCGGAGTTTTTTTCAAGGATTGAAAAGTGGTGTATTGCATTGTAGAGAAATATCCACAGGAGTCCTTGACTGCTCTGATATTTCTGCCCTCATGGTTCCCTCAATTATACGCCATAGGAACTGGCTTCGGAGAAGTCAAGATTGGGTTGTTTTTAGTGGCGGGGACCACTTGACTGCCGGTTACTGGGTTTGGCACTTTGACAAGGCTGGAATTGGCACCGTATTACAGAAAAAAGTTGGCCGAAATCGTTTAACAGAATTGTACGATGAAATCGGTATCCATTTGAACCACCCGCGAGTCGAGGAGATTGATGGACATCTGTATAGTACTCGGCAGCAAGTCGGATTTACCAATCTCAAACAAGTGTAGTGCAATTCTTGAGGAGTTTAATATTGAGCATGAAGTAAGAGTTGCAAGCGCTCACCGTGCGCCAAAATATCTTGAGGGAGTTGTTGAAAATGCAATCGAAGAGGGATGCCAAGTTTTCGTTGCAATGGCCGGAATGGCTGCTGCATTGCCAGGGGTTGTAGCATCAATGACAACTCTGCCAGTAATTGGTGTACCAGTTGGTGGCAAGGTCCCGCTGGATAGCCTCCTCTCAATCGTGCAAATGCCACCAGGAATGCCTGTGGCAACAGTTGGTGTTGACCGCGGTGATAACGCTGGGGTATTAGCAGTTCAAATGTTGGCTTTGTCAAACCAAGAATTGGCAGAGCGTTTTACAGTTTGGCGTGCCGGCAAGACTGCTCAAGTAATAGCAGATGATGAATCATTAAGAGAGTGATTCTAATGATTAGCGCTGCTGATTTGATTGAAGAAGCAATATCAAATCTCAAGGAATCAATTGATGATGTCGCAATAATTGCTTGTTCTGGTGGAATCGACTCATCTGTAGCAGCAACTCTTGCTAACCGTGCAGTTGGTGGGCTTCTTCATTGCGTTTATGTTGATACTGGATTAATGCGCAAGAATGAGACTGAAGATGTTCAAAGAGTGCTCTCTGAATTGGGATTAAATCTTACAACAGTTCACGCTGCTGACCGTTATTTCGAGGCATTGAAGGGGGTTACAGACCCTGAATCAAAGCGCAAAATAATTGGCGAATTATTCATCCGAATTTTTGAAGAAGAGCAGAAAAAAGTTGGCGCGAAATATCTTGTTCAAGGCACCATTGCACCAGATTGGATTGAGTCTGGTGGCGGAGTTAGAGATGTCATCAAATCGCATCACAATGTAGGTGGATTACCTGAAGATGTAGATTTGGATATCGTTGAACCTCTCCGTGATTGTTACAAAGACGAAGTAAGAGAAATGGCTCGTGAATTAGGTATTCCTTCTTCCGAGAGACAACCATTCCCTGGCCCCGGTCTAGCAGTCCGTGTGCTTGGTGAACTCACTCCGGAAAGAGTTGAGGTTTGTCGTGAAGCCTGTGCAATTGTGGAGGAAGAACTTGAGAAGGCTGCAGAAGAAGGAAAGATGGAACTTCCGTGGCAGTACTTTGCCGCCCTACTTCCGGTGCGCTCGGTGGGTGTACATGGTGATGTGAGGGTACATGGCGAGACAGTGGTTATTCGAGCGGTCGCGAGTTTTGATGGCATGAGTGCGCGTTATTCACTTATTCCACATGAGATTCTTGAAAAGATCAGCATCCGAGTTACGAATACTCTGAAGGGGGACGTAAACAGAGTAGTTTACGATGTTACCCACAAACCACCTGGCACAATCGAATGGGAATGATTCGGGTTATCTTTACTCACTAAGATAGTGATTTGTTAGTGGAAGAACATACTTTGGTAGTTGTTACATTGCTTTTCGGGATGCGATTCATTGATGAAGGGGTGGTCGGTGGGCCGCCCTGTTGCCGTGTTAGCTTAGCTGGTGGAGCGGCGGACTGTTAATCCGCAGGTCGCAGGTTCAAACCCTGCACACGGCGCCAATAATCAATCAGTAGTCTAGGCTGTTTGCAGGGTTTGAACTCCGCGAGAACAATTGTATCAGATTCTATCTAGTTCTCGCTGGAGTTTCGAACTGGACTGAGCGTAGCGAGGGAAGTTCGAGACCGATTTTCAGCCTGCACACGGCGCCAATAATCAATCAGTAGTCTAGGCTGTTTGCAGGGTTTGAACTCCGCGAGAACAATTGTATCAGATTCTATCTAGTTCTCGCTGGAGTTTCGAACTGGACTGAGCGTAGCGAGGGAAGTTCGAGACCGATTTTCAGCCTGCACACGGCGCCAAATTCAATGTGTTGTCAATGCCTTGTGCAGTGTTTGAACTCCGCGAGAACAATTGTATCAGATTCTATCTAGTTCTCGCTGGAGTTTCGAACTGGACTGAGCGTAGCGAGGGAAGTTCGAGACCGATTTTCAGCCTGCACACGGCGCCAAATTTAACCAAAATGTTGTCGAATCAGTTTAGTCAGTCACGAGATTCAGTTCTTTCTTTTCTCATTCCAAGCAAAAATACATCGCCCTAAGGGCGAGTTTGTATTGTATGCATGGGTTCAAGTATTCGTGACTCATGCCCAAATTATGTTCCATAATAACAATCAAGTGGATAAGAATAGAAATAGCAGTCTAATTTTGACTTGCTTAATGGTAGTTGGAGCACTTTCTGCAGGTATGCCAAATGCCACAGCATTAACCGGAAATGAGACTGTTGCTGTCACAAACGTGGCCAATAATTCAGCGTTTATATCTGTAAGTAATCTTGATTCTAATGATTCTTATTATTGGTGGGCATTCATTTATTCACCCAATGGTTCACTCTATGACTACGATTTTGGATATATATCTGGTATAGGTGGTTCAGGCACTATCAATTATAATGCTAGTTGGACAACACCTACCGTTACAGGAAATTACACAATTAATGGGGAATTATCAGATAGTGTGGGTAATTCATTGGTCAATGATACCGCATATTTCACTATTGGAGGCGGCAGTGGTTCAGTGGCGTCCGAGACAATAATTGCAACCGGGGCCACAGCAACCTCAGCAAGTATCACAGGTTCAAATCTTAATACATCTCAAACATACCAATGGTATGCTTTTGTTTACTTCCCTAGTGGCTCATTGCAAACCAGTGATAGTGGAATTTGGAATAGTCCAAACAGTTCTACAATGACTGATTCCGCATCTTGGAGTCGTGGTAATCAGGCTGGTAATTACACTTTATCTGTCAGATTATACGAATACTGGTCATCCACTTTGTTAGATACTCACAACACAACTTTCTATTCAAGTGGGCCGGGTAATTTAACTCAAGACTCAAATGAACCAAATGAAGGGACTTCTAGTGCCACAACGATTACTTTAGGAAATGTCAGTTATGGGGTGAATATCCACAATAGTAGTGATGATGATTATTACACTCTCAACATAACATCCGGACAAATGGTTTGGGTTAATCTGACCTTCTCTCATAGTGTGGGAGACCTTCAGTTGAATGTTTACGAATGGAATGGCTTGAACAATTGGATGGTTGATTATAGCCATTCTTCCTCAAATAATGAACAAGTTATATTCAACACGACATCCTCAACATCTTACTATGTTCAAGTATTCAGTTCAGGGGGAGCATCAAATTATTCTTTCAGTGTGCAGTCAGTTGCAACCCCTGCGCCACCTGCTCCTACAGCGGACGTGAATGAACCCAATGATACGGTGGCGAATGCTACTGCGGTTGGCACTAGCCTTCCATTCTCTCAGACAAACTTGACCATTCATAATTCAACAGACGAGGATTTCTTCTCTTTCCCCGTAATATCTGGAAATACATATTGGGTTAACATTTCATTTACACATTCAAATGGTGACCTAGACCTAGAATTATACGATAGCAGTCTAAACTTTGTTGACAGTTCGACTAGTACTTCAGATGACGAGTCTGTTACAGATACTCCTTCATCAAATATGACGATGTATGCCTATGTGTATGGGTGGTCATCTGCTACCAATAATTATGACATTACGGTTGAAAGTAGTTCGGGTGGAAGCACAGTCACCAATGTAACTGGAATTGTTTCTACAGTTTTCTTCTCAAATGCTACATATGGTGAATTTACCATGAGCAATCTCACAAATACGGCGTCGTATGACCTTGACGCATATTTACTCGAGTGGAACGGTACTAACTACACATCATTAGGCACATTCACTCAAGGCTGGACCTCCAACGGCTCAAACAATATGATTCCTGCATTTGTAACTCTTGCAGAGGAGAGTACATTCTGTCTTTATGGTGAGTTGTACGATGTGACGACTTCGACCAATGGTATCTATTTAGATGATGATTTAGATTGTTTGTATCACGAAATGATGGAAGGTTTCGTTAGTTCTGATACTGGTGGTACAATAGATGCTCAGAATCTTTCTGCAGGTGCTGGGTACTATTACGAATGGTACCTTTACATTGGAGGTGGGACAACCTACTTGCAATCAGGTAGTGGTAATTTCACAGCAAATAGCAGTACTCAGAGTTACAATGTCAATTGGAATCAACCAGGTAGCGGGGCTATCCGTTGTTTTACTACATTCTTATTCAATTCAACATTTGTGCAAATTGGTCAACACGAGGATTGTTTCACTCCAACATGGCCGGGTATCAACGCGACTGGCATAACTGCAAATTCAAATGCAACAACTAACACATTTTACTTCGATGCGGTTGATTTGGATGTTGGTGATAACTATATCCTTCAAGCGAATATAGAGAGATATTCAAATGGAACGGTAGTTGATTTTTCAACACCTACAAATTTCACCGCGGGTGCATCTAATAGTTCATTTAATTGGGTATTCAACACACCCTCAGTAAGCGGATATTATTGTGCATATGCAGATCTATGGAATGCTACTAGTGTTTGGATGGGTAATGATTCGATTTGTTTCCTAATTGTCCATGATGATGATGGTGATGGGGTTTGGAATGAAAATGACCTCTGTGCCAATACTCCATCGAACGCGACAGTTGACATTTTTGGATGTGCAGCAACCCAACGTGATTCTGATAACGATGGAGTAAACGATGCACAAGACGCGTTCCCATTTGACTCAACTCAATGGCAAGATTCTGATGGCGATGGATATGGGGATAACGCTTCGGGGAACAACTCTGATGCATTCCCAACTGATTCAAGTCAGTGGTCCGATGTAGACGGAGATGGTTACGGAGATAATCCGAATGGAACCAATGCAGACGCTTTCCCTAATGACCCTAATGAGTGGGTTGACAGCGATGGTGACGGTGTTGGAGATAACGGTGATTTGCTACCAAATGATGCAAGCCAGTGGGTTGACAGCGATGGTGACGGCTACGGAGATAATCCTAGCGGAACTAATGGTGATGCTTTCCCAACCGACTCTACTCAGTGGTCAGATACTGATGGAGATGGATATGGAGATAACTCAAACGTAACTGGTGGCGACCTTTGGCCAACTGACCCTTCCCAGTGGTGGGACAGTGATGGTGACGGCTATGGTGATAACACAAGTGGGACAAACGGTGACGCATTCCCTGCTGACGGCACTCAATGGTCTGATGGAGATGGTGATGGATGGGGTGATAACCCATCAGGAAACAACCCTGACGCATTCCCTCAAGATGGTACTCAGTGGGCCGACCAAGATGGAGATGGCTACGGTGATAATGCGAACGGAAACAACCCCGATGCATTCCCAACAGATGGTACTCAGTGGGCCGACCAAGATGGAGATGGCTACGGTGATAATCCACAAGGAAACAACCCCGATGCTTTCCCAACTGATGGCACACAATGGGCCGATGGTGATGGTGATGGGTATGGGGATAATCCACAAGGAAACAATGCCGATGCTTTCCCAAGTGACCAAACTCAGTGGGCCGACCGTGACGGTGATGGATATGGGGATAACCCACTAGGAACTAACCCAGACGATTGTCCGGACACTCCTCAAGGTGAAACTGTAGATTCTACTGGATGTTCTGCTACCGAGCGAGATGGTGATGGGGATGGAGTCATGGATGCATCTGATGACTGCTTGTTCGAGAATGCAAGCGGTTGGGATAATGATGGTGATGGCTGTATTGACGACACTGATGGTGACGGATATGATGACCCTGATGACAACTGTATAAATGAAGACTCAACAGGTTGGGATGCTGACCATGATGGTTGTATTGACGACACAGATGGTGACTTGGTGAAAGATAATGTGGATAATTGCCCAACCACTGATGCGAGTGGCTATGACAATGATTTGGATGGTTGTATCGACGATTCTGATGGAGATATGATTCCAGATGACCAAGATGACTGCCGATTCGTAAATGCAACTGGTTTCGACAATGATGGTGATGGTTGCATCGATGATAGCGATGGTGACAATATCAAAGATGACACTGACTCTTGCCGCTATGAAAATGCCACTGGATTCGATGATGACCAGGATGGTTGCATCGATGATAGTGATAGTGATGGAGTAAAGGATAATGTCGACAGTTGTGCAAACACCCAAGATATTTCCACTATTGACAATGATGGTTGCTCAGACCACCAACGTGATACCGATGGTGACACAGTCAAAGATTTCTACGATAATTGCCCGAATACTCCTCCCGGTGAACAAGTAAATTCCGAAGGCTGTTCTGCTACACAGCGAGATACCGACGGTGATTACGTGGTTGATGCTGATGATGAATGTCCAGGCACTGAGGATGGAGTTTCTGTAAACAACGATGGATGTGCAGATAATCAACTTGATACTGACAATGATAGTGTTGATGATTCTGTTGACCAATGTAGCAACACACCAAGTAATGAGACAGCAAACAACTTCGGTTGCTCAAAGTCACAATGGGATAGTGATTCAGACCAATACATGGATTCCGAAGACGATTGCCCTAACGACGCTGGTACATCTACAATTGATCGAGTGGGATGTCTTGATTCAGATGGTGATGGAGTCTCTGACCTCAATGATGCATTCCCTCAAGATGTAACCAAGCAAGCTGCATCTGACGGGGAAGAAGGAGGCATTTCACCCCTAGCACTAGCGTTAGTAGGAATGTTTGTACTATTCTCAATTGTTGCTGGAGCGATTTTGGTAATTAGGATGCGAGGAGGCGAAGATGAGAAAGACCAATTCTCAGGTGGTTTAACCGCTCAACCAGCCGAATCGTTGTCTGACATGGCAATGCCGACTGAAGTCGAATCTAGCCTAGGAATTACCCAAGCCGACCAAGTTGAAGTTTCTACATCAGAGCCGGAACAGTGGGTTGATGAGAATGGTGTGACATGGCATCGTCAACCTGATGGTGTTCTACTACGCTGGACTGGTGAGGCATGGGAGCCTCAGAATTAGACTTCCATTGACTTAGAAGGTAATTTGCAAGAAGGGTGAAGTTGAAGGGCGGCCTTGGCCGCCTCCCATCACATGGCGGATGAGAATAACAGGCAGTTTGCTGAATCAGTATTGACTGCTGTTAATGCAAGTGGTCAACATTATGGCATGGGCCTGCCCATGATTGCGAGCGAGAATATAATCTCTCCAATGGTTCGAAAAGCAACAGATAGTGATCTGCATGGACGATATGCTGAGGGCCTGCCTGGCAAACGATATTACCAAGGATGTGACGATTTTGATGACATCGAATCACTAGGGATAAAGTTAGCAAAGCAAGTTTTCAATGCTAATTTCGTTAATATCCAATCAACTTCAGGCACAGTGTCAAATATTGCTGCTTTGAAAGCATTGACTAAGCCTGGTGACAAAATTTCTGCAGTGTCAACAGCAGATGGCGGCCATATTTCACATGCCCGAATGGGTGCAGTTGGACTGCGAGGGCTAGACCTTCACACATATCCTTGGGATGAAGCGAGAATGGAGCCTGATGTAGATGCAGCGTGTGCAATGATTCGTGACCTAGAACCACAATTAGCATTGGTGGGTCAATCGGTGTTTCTGTTCCCAACCCCTCTCAAAGAGATGGCGGATGCGGCTCACGAAGTTGGTGCCAAAGTGATGTACGACGGGGCTCATGTCCTAGGACTAATTGCTGGGGGGCAATTCCAAGACCCACTTCGAGAAGGAGCTGATGTAATGACCGGTTCATCTCACAAAACTTTCCCTGGTCCCCAAGGTGGATTCATGATTTCTGATTCTGACGATGAAAAATTCCAGCGCAAACTCAACTCTGCAATTTTCCCAGGAACTAATTCATCCTACCATTTGCATCATGTAGCTGGCAAGGTGGTAGCCTTAGCCGAATTTGCGGAATTCGGCGCTGACTACGCCGCTGATATCGTTACAAACGCAAAGGCGTTTGGAGAGGCAATGGCGGCAGAAGGATTCGATGTCCTAGCAGAAGAAAGAGGATACACGGCTAGCCATCAGATTTTGACTCGTCATGGAGAACAAGATTCCGGAGCCGGTGCAAAGGCAGCGCGCTTATTGGAAGATGCTGGTATCATTACCAACATGAATATGCTCCCGGGTGATACCAAAGCGCTGACTCCTTCGGGCTTGAGATTAGGCGTACAAGAGTTAACTCGTGTGGGTATGGGTGTGGATGAGATGGGTGTAGTTGCTAGTTTGTACGCTCGTGTTCTACTCAAAGGAGAGGACCCTAGTTCAGTAAAGAAAGATGTACATGTGCTCAAGGGTGAACATCAAACTGTGCACTATTGTTTTGACGGCGGGAAAGCCTATCCCTAATCACAAAATGTCAATTATTCTACTTGTTGGCTGAATAATGTCTTTTGATATTGTGAAAGCGTCACGTAACATTCCCAACTGCTCATCGGTTAAATCGTCGCGATGATAGATTGTTACTAATGGTTCACCAGATTCTACGGGTGAGCCAATATGGGTGTCAATTACCATCCCAACTTGCATGTCAAGTTGGTCATCAATATGTTTCCTACCCGCTCCCAAGTCTGAACTTATTTTGGCTAGAGTTAGAGCATCTATATCGCAAACATGGCCTCGGTCAATTGCGCATACCTCAGTTGTCTTTAGGGTCGTATTTAGTAGGCCAAGAGATTCTAGAAGGGAGTTTTCACTGGCAAAAATTTTCTCATTAACTCCTTGATTTACACACATTTCAATAAATTTCTTCATTGCTGAACCGTCGTGTAACGAATCGTGAATCATATGTGCACCTTCATCGCGGTCATTTGATATTCCAGCGGCGGTCAACATTATTCCCCCTTGAACGCATACCAATTCTTCAAGGTCAGCAGGGCCATTTCCTCTCAATGTCTCTATTGACTCTAAGACTTCCAATGAGTTTCCAATTGCAAAGCCAATAGGTGAATTCATCTCGGTGAGGGTGACTGTTGTGTTCATCCCTAAACCTTCACCAGTTGATGTCATACAGGCGGCTAATTCTCGGGCATCTGCGTCATTTTGCATGAAAGCCGCTTTGCCGACTTTAATGTCCATTACTAACGCTGAAAGGCCGGCGGCTGCTTTTTTCGATAGAATGGAGCCGGTTACAAGCGGAACAGAAGCGATTAACCCCGTGACATCTCTAATAGCATACATTCGCTTATCCGCGGGAGCAATATCGCTAGTTTGTCCAACAATGGCACATCCAACTTTTTCAATTTGAGAGCGTAATTCATCATTGCTACGAGATACTATGTATCCAGGCATTGATTCTAATTTGTCAAGAGTGCCTCCGGTGTGGCCCAATCCTCTTCCAGAAATCATTGGAACCTTACCTCCACAAGCCGCTACTGCTGGAGCAAGGGAAAGTGAAACCTTGTCACCAACTCCACCTGTACTGTGTTTATCTACGACCAAATGAGACCATTCTCCTGGCCAATCAAGGACAGTTCCTGAGTGCACCATGGCATGGGTTAATTCAACGGTTTGAGAATCGCTCAGTCCATTTTCAAAAACATTTCTCAGCCAATCTTCAACCTGTTTGTCGCTCAGACTACCGTCAACAATGCCATCAACAGCTTGCTGAATTTCAGATGTCATATCCTACCTCCGAGAACTCGGTTTTTGGTTAGCTCACTGTTTTCCTTTCTTGTAATGTTCACGAAGTTGGTCGACGGTCCATCCTTGGTTTAGTGAATCTTGGACTTGTTGTGGTGTCCATCCTTCAAATTCAAATCCATCAAGAAGTGGGGCTCCATGAACTCCATCGTGTCGTCCTACTGCGTCGTCACGGCTAGAGAGGATTTCCGGCTCTTCTGTTAGACTTCCGTCTAGCACGGGAGGGTCTCCATCTGGGGAAGTTGTGTTATCAGATTCGGTTCCATCTGCTTCAAATGCTGATTCTTGAGCGGCTACAATCGCTAGATCAAAAGAATCATCCTCAACCACACCTCGGGCAGTTTCTCTTCCTCCTAACAGGATTGCAACAAGAGCAATTACCAATGCAATCATTGCCACTCCGACAATTCCTAGTAGTACTCTTGCTGCTGCTGAATCGAGTGGGTCTTTTGCCTCGGGGATGGTTGGGCCGGTAGTGGAATCGTTGTTGGATCCCTCAGAACCATTTTCATCATCAACCATATTTGCGCCACATTCAGTTTGTTCTCCGTCAGCCACGCTATCGTTATCAGCATCGGCAAATAAGATGGCGTCTGATGCAGGGATTTGTTTCAAAGTTGCAAATATCAATTCATCAATATCTCTGATGCAATCTCCATCCGTATCTACATTATTCGGGTCAGCACCAATGCCCATCTCTTGTAAATTATCAAGTCCATCACCATCAAAATCATGTGATTGTTCGGGCACTGAACTGCCCGGAATTACTGATGATGTTCGATTCAATCCATACTCAAGTTCCCAAGCATCTGGCATATTATCTCCATCAGTGTCGGTAAAAGTGTCTAATCGATTCCAATCTTCCTCAAAGGATGAAAGATACCAACCTGCCAACTCATCGTTATGGATTACAATCCCCATCTCGCGGTTTCTCAATATTGCATTGGAATTCCAGTTGATTGAAGAAATCAATACAGATTCCCCATCAACGATTACTCCTTTGTTATGCAATTTGGTGATTCTTTCTGCAGGTGCCATCAATATTGCAGTTGCATCATATCCATCTGTACGGTTCCATTGATTGTTGAAATGGTTTACAGTATCACGTATATCATCATCATAATTGACATAATAGCCGTTAATTAGCAACCTTACCCCAACCCCTCTAGCCAATGCTCTTTCAATTGCATCTACCATCGGATTGTCGCCAAAGCCCCAGTGCCAGCCCATGTCAAAACCTTGTAATGAGAGTTCAATACTCGTTTCTGCGGAGTCGAGGAGATTTATGATTCCAGATATACAATCATCAGGGCAGGTGAACACTTGTCCAGAAAAATCCCCGGAGATAATTGGTGGGGTTATGGTTGGTGGTACTGCCTCAAGACCGCTTGGTCCGTAAGAAGTCCAGCCTGATGGTTTACCTGTTGATGGATCCATCACACTGTAACTATTCAGGTGAGGGTGGCTGAGATTTTCATCCCACAGCATCCGACTCATCACTAATTGGGCTACATCCTGTGAGTTGATGACCAATCCCCAATCACGGTTTGACGCGTAATCGCCTGCAGGGAAAGTTGACTCCTTGATATTTCCAGAGCCAATCCAAACTGACTCACCATCTCTTACAGCAACTTTACTGTGGAGATATTGGTAAGGTGCTGGTGGTGCATTCTCACCACGAGGATTGCCCATCCAGTATACTGTAATTCCTCCAGCATACAATTCGTAAGCCATTCCTCGAACTTTGTAGAGGTCGTCTTCATCTTCAAGCGGGTCTTCCTCTAGAATAATTGTGATATCTACATTTGCTTGTGAAAGTTGAATGAGTTTAGCAACTATATCATTGCTCATCAATTCATAGACATGAATGTGTAATTCTGTAGTACTTCCATCAAGCCATTCGGTGAATTGGTAGAGGCTACCATCCGGTGATGCCATTGGTTCTAGAGAACCTGTGGTCGAAAACACTCCTGAATCACAGAACATACTCGCTCCTAGTCTAATCCAGCGGAATTCCCAATCAGCACTAGTGTTAGTGTCAGTGATATCGTTACAGCCATCCCCACGCATGTAAATCAGGCCTTGGGTGGTGGTTGGTGGAGTGGTAACAGCAGGTCCATTCCATCCAGAAACAGTTGCAAGTCCGTTTCCATATACGAAGGTATCAGCGATTACCCCGTCAGGTGAAATCAATTGCAAAGTTGAACCGGAATCATACATCCAAGGTGAATAATCTAGAACTTGATTCATATCAACCGCATTAATCCCTCCATCCTCTGAAAGGTTGGTGGGGGATTGGGTAAGGGTTACAGATTCTCCCGGTTGAAGATTTAATCCGTTGAAAGTTCCAGAACTACCAGTCCCATCTGATTTGATTCTATTCAGGTGCCAACCTGCCAAATTTAGAATACTATTTCCCATGTTTGTGATTTCGATGAATTCATTGTCTCGATTGTAAACTTGACCAGGCATCACTCGAGTGAACCACACAGGGTCTTCAGGGTCCCAAGGTGTTGGTTCCGGATTTTCATCTCCCGGTGTTGGCCACATTGTATTGAGCCATTCTTCTGTCCATGCACCTGCATCACCTTCTAAACTTCTACAGTTCTCAGATGTTGACCAAACAACTTCTTGCCTAACATCTCCATTAGGGTCTCTTAGGTCAATCATTTCATCAAAATTTGATAGGAAACCATTGTTTTCAGGGATTAATACAGCATATTCTCCAGCATCTAGATTCCACCAATCGCTGCGCTCAAATGCAACTCCGGCAGCATAATGCTGGAGGTAAAGAGATTGCAAGACCATAGCATCTCCACTATCAGCAACTACTAACCAGCGTGATAGATTGATTGTAACAGAATCAGGATTATGAATTTCCAACCAATCACCATCAATACCAAGGTTTCCACCTGTACATTGTGGCATCACTTCATTCACCTCAAGAGTTGTTGCACCGGTGTAAGGATTGTCGAACAGTGGGTTTGCATATCCTGGTGTAGGCCATGGTGAGTGGACCCATTCGTCAGCAATATCACTACCAGAAACAAGAGTTGAATTAAGAGGCGTGAGAGAGTAAACCAGAGTTTGCACAACTTCTCCCTGATTATCTACAAGGGAAACCGCATCACCACTATTTTGCATGCTCATAGCGCGCCCATTTCGCCAAACTACTATGTGTTCACCCGCATCTAATTCCCAATCAGAACTGAGTGATTCGTTGAGGCCAGGGATGCTCTGTGAATCTAGAGCAAGTGAGGTATTCCTACCATCCCGAATTTTCCAGCCTTGGAATGATGCAGTATCGTTACCGACATTTACGATTTCAACCCATTCACCCTCTGGATAGAGATTTGAATCTGAACCAACTGGATTCGGCATTAATTCAGAGATTCTAAAATCAGCACTTTCGTTCACAGAACTTGTCATTTGATTTGGATTTGGCATCGCTGGTGTTGCCCAACTTGAGACCATCATCGGTTGGGCTGGGAGATTTGCATCAGTTGGGATTGCAGTTCTGTTAGAGCCGAAATCCCCTCCCCAGCCAACCGAATCTACGATGTTTCCGTTAGCGTTTACCAAAGATACAGTGTCACCATTAATCAGCATCTGACCAGATGTAGGTGGGGTTGAAAGGACTACGTAAGATTCCGAATCAATCATCAATCCACTACCTGAATCTCGGTCGGAAAAACCAGCATCCAAGGCGAATGTTTGCCCTGTGCCTGTTATTATATTCCACCCACTGGCATTTACCGCTGGGTCGGTAGTTCGGTGGGATAATTCAATCCAATTACCATTGGGATAAGATAACCAACCATTGGTTGCATTAACCATCACTTCATTGAGGCGGACTGGACTACTACTGTTGACATTGCGAGCATCTGCGCCCAAAGGTGTTGGGAATAGAGACATGACCCAGTTTCCAGTGCCTATGGATGGTGCAATAAATGAATGGCCCGGGATACCAATATTGGTGTAATTTGCAGCAAAAACATACTCTCCAGCAGGGTTGACTAAGAAAGCAGAATCGCCACCATTGTTGAAAACACCATATTGATTCAAACCGTTAGTTGCAACAATTCTTCGCTCATTTGGTTGAATCATGGGTGAAACATTGTGGTCGACAAGGTGGGTTTCATTCAAATCCATTTTGTTCCCTGTCAAATCTTTGATTGACCAGCCACTGAGGTTTAATGACACATTTCCTGTGTTTTCAATTTCAATCCACTCGCCACTTGGGTAAGTACCATTGTCGTTTGATGGCCACGCGTCAGCCAAAACTTCGGTGATTCTCAGGTCACTAGTGTTCCAAGTTGGGCCACCTCCTCCTCCACCACCAGTGTTGATTGCTCCAGGTGTGATGGTTGTCACTTCGTCCCAGTCAGCGGTTGGGGAAGTTCCTTCCACCAAGGAGTTTGCTTGATTAGCATACACCGACCATGTTGCTTCATGTTGGATGGCTGAATTTGAATTGAACAATGATACAACTCCTTGGGAATTTGTCATACAATGTCCACAAGATTGACCGTCTCCATTGCGTGCAATTACCATGTATCCTCCTGCTGGAATAATTAGGTCTTGGGCATTTTGTGGCCATACAACGGTGACAGGAGATGATGTGATTGAAATGTCCATTTGCCTTGATGATTGGTCTTGGAGATACCATCCCGAAAGGTCAACACTAGATGCTCCGCTATTGTGGAGTTCAACCCATTCACCAGTTGTCCAATCAGATGGCCCTACTGCATCGGTTTCTTGACCAACAGCATTTACGAAGAGTTCGTTGATACAAACTGCTCCAGTACATCCGGTACTTTTTGCTCCAGCCAATTCTGGTTCAAACCCACTCTCAAGCATCACTGCTTGTGGAGTAAGAAGCATTAGTATCAGAACTGAAATAATTGTTAGTTTTGTTTTTACCATCGGTCACACACCCACTGGGTCATTGGGAGGCTAGGCCACTACATCATTAGAATTTGCCTCGCCCTTAGGGCGAGTCAATTTCATGTAAATCCAAAAGAATCAACTTTTTGTGCGAATGTGTAAATCATTATTGGAACAAGGATGATACCCATTCCATGGCTTCGCCGTATGCCAATTCTTGGTGGCATTAACCCAAGAATCGTACCAGCAATTAGAACCCCGATTCCAATCCAGCCAGTCGATAACCAGACTAGGATTGTGACGAATACAATTACACCCATCACGAGTGACCGGAGTGGAATTAGTTCATGCAATTTTAACATCCCTTTTCCAACTTTAATCATCAGAGGGACCGCGAGTAGGCCTGATGCTACTGTCACTGCTAACAATCTGATGAAATCTGGAGGTGGTTCAATACCTGACCATGGGTCAATTGGATACATCATATTGAGTGCAAGAGCGGCTCCTGATCGTGGCCTTCCTACCAAATATAGGAAGGCTAGAACCATTACTGTTACCGCGGTATTGGTGGCAGAAAGGATTGCAATTACTTCCAAATCTTGTTGGCTTGTCTGTGCTTCAAGGTCTAAGTCTGGTGATACTTCTCTCTCTTCCCTCGCACCCTGAATAAGTGCTAAGTCTTGTTCTGATAATGGTGCGCCACCAACCGCCATGGCTGCTGATTCATCCCTCAATAAATTACGTTGTTCTGGTTCAATTATTGCTGCCGCCGGAGATGAGCCGTCATCAGGGATATCTGCAACAATTCCTGACTCAGCAGCAGCCTCTGCCTCCTTTCTTCTTGCAATTGCTTGCATGGCTGGATGGTTGGTTTGACCGGGTCCAAATTCGAAGTCTGCTGGGATGTAATCAGGGTCTTTCCATTTTCCTATGAAATTCCGAACAGTCATCACAACAACTGTCGCTTGAGCAGCAGTCATTCCTGGCAATATTGCCATCACTGCAGCACAAATTGATGATAAAAAGCAGGGGATAATGAGTGGACCTGGATCAGGAAGTTCCCAATCATCATCTTGAGGTGGCATTTCAGAAGTTGTGACATAGATATCAAGAAGGTTTGCTATACCAAACAGCCCGGCAAGACCCGGCATAAGCATGGTAGCATTTGGCATTCCAACCGGTGAGCGACCCGGTAACTCGAAAACAGCCCAGCCATAAAACCCGCTAAGAAGGAAAAAGCCGGTTGCGACAATCATTCCTGCAATGTTGGAATTATCTGTAAAACTGAAGTCAAATTCTCTGCCAAACAATTTCAACTTCCAACGCTTACTCATCGATTGCATCCACACTGGCCAGGCTAATCTAGTGGTTTCTGTCAAAATCAGAAACATGGAAATTGCCAATAATAAGTAAGGTAATATTTCTCGACTTTCCTCATAAAATCCTAGACCTGGATTCTCACCAAATAGGAATCGAGCAAATAGTAATAATGGGATTGAAAGAAGTAAACCAAGTTGAGAACCTCGAGCAGAGTAGGCAACCCCTTGAGTTGCTTTACCAGCAAGTAACATCCTGTGTCCGGGCAACAAGGCAAGCGCCGTATCCCCATCAGGTGCTCCAACAAGCGCACTAGGGATGTAATTCAAGAATGTGTGAACTGTTCCCATTGATACAATAATTGCTGCGACAGCAGATAGAGGGATTCCAAGACCAATTGCTAATGGCGTTAGACTGAGGGCAATAAGGGCAACATTGTTGACGTGAAATCCGGGAATTAATCCAGTCATACAGCCTAGGAATATGCCAATGAAAAACGAACCCATGAGCCAAAGCCACTCAGTCATCCAGATTTCCATTCAATCACCTCAAGTAACTCAACGTCGGTCAAGACAAAGTTGTACATCACGTTCAATAACGCTTTCTTCAGTCGATAATCTACCATCCCAAAAGAGAGGAGTAGTCCCACTCGCTTCTTGTGTGGATAATTCTGTTCCATCACCAAGGAGGCACAGCCGTTCTCCAACTTGTGTTCCCTCACGGTTAATCCAGAGTGTGCCATTTTCTTCTGTCACGACTCCGTTTATTTTGACGAGGGTATTGATATCCCACTGCCACTGGTCAAAACCATCTGTCCAAGCAAGTGTAGTTACTGGGATTGGTTCGTTTTGCCAAATGGAAATACTGTGTACTTGCAGGAGCAATCTAGCATCTACTGAATCCCAGATTAAAGTGGCTGAGACATTGACTTTTGTTCCTGTTTCAATCCACTCAGACCTCACTCCTTCAATTATAATTCTCATCTTGGTTGAACGAGTGAAATAATCTGGACCATCAGCCAAGTAACCTTTGTCATAATCTGGTGAGATTGAACCATCAATCCAGCCGATTAGATTCAGGGTTTGATTTCTGTAAGCATTCGGGTCTCTTACAAGAGTTGAAAGTTGAGTATTTGGGCCTCCAAAATCACCTGTTGGATTGATGGCATTTGTGACTTGGCCGTGGTCTAGGCATAATTGGATTCTCGATTCTTCCCAGACTAATCGACCACTAAAGTCACTAATCTCTCCTGAGGTGTCATTTTCATGTGGTAATAAACAAAGTTTGTTGGTTTCTCCCGGTCCCTTAATCCACCATACTCCACTATCGTTGTACGCCTCTCCTTCAATTGTTACAAGGCTGCCAATATCATATGACCAAGTTGTTGAATCTGCACTCCATGAAAGTCGCTTTGCGCCTGCAGCGTGTAAGACCTCAATTTGAGTTGCATGGGTTTGAAGTTGCCAACGGAAATCTCGCTCTGACCATCGTACCCATCCAGTTACGATTATTTTTGAGCCTGCCTCATAACTTTGGTCAAGGCGTCCTTCAATCGCGACTGAAATTACATGGTCTGCATTCCCATAAGATGGGTGGTCCATCAAACTAGAAATTTGGCGAGTTACATTTCCTTCTAAGACATCACCCGAATAACCAACAATTGTGATTAAGTCTCCATCAAATTTTGTTGGGTCGTGAGACACACCAGTCAGATTGACGCTGTGGACGGTTGGAACCCATGATTTATCCCATTGGATAGCGCCAGCACCTTTGGCAGCAACCCATATTCTACCATTCCATTCTGAAACTTCACCGACTACTTGGACTAAAGTGCCAATAGGCGGTAGAAGCCCTGTTTCAGTCCATCTGACTTCGCTAACATTGTATCCATCTTCAACTAAGATGTCGATTCGATCTGAACCACTATCATACGGGTCGCGAACATATGAAGTCAATTCACCTCGAATTTTTACCGATTCTCGGATGTGTTCATGCAATTCAGCAATTTCTACAATATCTGGTTCCCTAACAACCGCATAGAAATTCATTACGCTGACTAGCAGAATGCTAAGAAAAAACATCGCCCACATTTTAGCCATGCTTACGCTCAGGTCGGTTATAGGCTTGAAGTTTCGGCTTCTTGACTTTCAGTGACAAGCTCAATTTTGAGGTGCATATTCATCTAATGTAACCCTGTGTGACAACTATGACGGTGACAATCAGGAGTGTTGCCTTCGCCCTCTCTTTAACACTTTTAATCATGTTTTCAACTATGTTTTCAGCATCACTTTTCCTTGAAAATCCAACCACATATTCTGTTGAGGAAAATAATGAGGCGATTGATAATTCAAGTGTTAATTGGACTGCTCATACTCCGGTGTGGAGTGTTGGCGATTTGTGGACATATTCTGTGGTGTTAGATGGTCAGTCTCTTGTTGATGGAGCGGCTGAACTTGAGGGGGCTGAATTAGACTTGTTATATGGCACTGCAACCATCCAAGTTCAGGGCATTGAGGAATTAATAATTGGTGAACAAATTACACCAGCGTATCGAACAATTACCTCTGCAGTTGTTGTTGGAGATGGAAGAGGGGTTCCAGCACCAATTTTGGGTAGCGTAGATGGATATCTAACTGCAGCCTTAGTATTGACAGAGTATTTTCGTGTAGGCGATTTGGCTTTGATTGAATATGATAAACACATTGTTATGACATTCACTGCTGAGATTTCATTCGTTGAGCAGACTGTTGATATTGCAGATTTTGTCGAATCTGGTGTTTATTCTCCGCCCCTTGAATTCTATGATTTCCCATTAGCAATGAATGAGTCATGGAATAGTGTAACCAACTTAACAAAAACATATACAGGTAGTAGTGATGTTGTCACTCTACCTGAAGAACCTGAATATTTTGACCAGGAATGGTTGTTCTTGGTTAATGCAACGGGTGATGGTGGATTCACCAGTTGTGAGAATAGTACAAAATTATGGCAAACAAACTCAAATGGAGATGTTGAGGAATGGCGTTGGTGGTGCGAGGAGGTTAACCAATATGCCAGTCGTTGGACAAATGACATTGCTCTTGGTGGGGTTGATGCAGAACTGAATCTACTCAGTTACCAACCAGCGACAAATGTTGGCTCAGTTACTGTTGAATTGAATCCAATTTCATCACCATTGAATAGTGAGGTTGATTGTTGGATAAATGTCACAGATTCAACCGGGAATAATGTTGCTGGGAAATCAGGTTATGTCTATCTAGTTGGAGTCAATAGAACTTCATTTACAACTTCAGATAATGGTTCGGCTTACATCAGATTGAAAGTTGGAAACACAATGGATGACACACCTACATCCGATGATTGGGCAACCCACGGGGTAGTGGCTTACCTGCATTCAGATCAAATTGTTGGGGCTACGACTCTGACTTTAGAAGGTAGTGCAATTGGGGGTTTGTTACGACAAGAAGCAAACCGATTTGCGGCTGAAGCCGGAGCAATTGCGTTTGCATTAGATAGTCAATTTGAATCATCCTTCAGATATTGATGCATCAATTCATGCATCTTCATTATCATCAAAAGAGTCAATTTTTGCTTGAATTTCTTCTACATCAATTGTTTTTTCTTGTGCCTTTGCCATCAACCCAGACCCTTTGTTTCGGGGTATTTTAGAACCTCTGTCTAAATTCTGGGTTGACTCATCTAATGATTCAATTTTGGTTTTTGGCACAGCACTAATTCCAAACCAAGCCGCACCTATACCGATTACAACTAGAACCACCATGCAAATTAGCACTGTTGGGAGCAACCAGTTTGTACTCAAGGTGGAAGAGTGAGGTTCATTCACATAATAACGGAAATCGGTAAGTGTTGCGGATAGTAATAGTGTACCATTTTGCCAAGTTTCAGTGTGGGCGAGGAATCCCTCTTCACGGAAGAAATCAATTGTTGTGGTATTATCCCCAAGGTTTACCCTCTGTACGGCCAAAGTATCGTGGGTCTTGGTGTTGTCAATCCCGTAGTGAACTCCTCTCTCACCCAATACTTGGTAGGATAATTGGGTGACAGTACTGCGGTTAAACTCATTTTCAGTCCATAAACCTCGGTTTTCCCTCGTCCGCTCTAAACCACTGATTTGTACGGTCTTTTCCACATCCCATAATTCGCCTATTTGGATTGTTTCTGGGAAAGTACCTGTTCTTCTAGTCAATGCAACTTCTTGAAGTTCATGTTCAAGGAAATTGTCTTCTCCGCCACCTGAGAACTGAGTGATTGTAAGTGTGGTTGTGTCGAGTTTTTCCCAGCCGGCAGTTCCGCGGGATTTCCAATGTGTTGCTGTATAAGAAACGGACATATTTAGGGTGTCATTTTCATAATTTGTTGTGTTATCTTGCCAATCAACAGTGAAGTTAACTAGGTGTGTGATTTGTGCTTTCAGGCAGTCTCCCGACCATGTCAGAATAGTGCAAGATTCACTTCCTAACTGGGTGACCCTCAGTTCTTCTCTAGTTGTTAGAGTGATGCCCTCGAAGTTTTCCTCATCTTGCCAAGCATCAGAGAGTTGGTTGACGAGTTGTTCTGTGTATCCTTGATACTCAAACCAATCATCAGTTGTGAATTGTGGTTCTCCAATACTTTCTACTGCCATCGCCGTAGGAAGAGAAATGAAAAATAGCGCGGCGAGGAGAAGTGCTTGCCGGCTTGCCTGCATCAAACGGTTCAGAGCCGTCGCTGATTTCAGTATGACGGCGGAATGGGGCAGATTCAAAGCAGTTGTGTCTCACCCATAGGGTGAGCAAGATGAGTAGTCAAGATGGGGTAGGGGCGAAAAACATCGGAATGATGTGGTTGAGCCTAGCGGTTCTAGCAATGTTTGTATTACCAATTTTAGGGGCTACTGCTACTGTCCCAGTGGTCGAAGAAGAAGTTGAGAAAGATTGGTGGGAAACTACAAATATGGACAAGAATGGCGATAAAATTCACGATGCTATTCCAATAGCAATCAAGAGCACAAAGCACGATTGGGTGGATGATGAAGGGAGAATTAGCGTCATCGTTGACTTCGACCATCTGCCTACAGAAGCCGATGAGAGACTTCTTGAAAATCGGGTAGATTTCCGAGTTCAATTCCGTTACCACATCATAGATTCAATTGCTGGCACTGTTGAGGTTTCTCAAATTGGAAATCTGGCGAATTTACCTGGCGTAGTACTTGTTGAAATTGATGGTATTTTGACTATTCAAATGGCTGATGTAAATGAGATTCATGGAATCACAAACGTATGGGATGAAACAGGATACACTGGTGCAGGCTCTGTAGTTGCAATCATTGACACAGGTATTGATGGTGACCATGAAGGATTGAATGATTTGGATGATAATAATGAGACCAATGACCCTAAAGTCATTGGATTTTATGATGTAATCAACAGACCTGATGATACAAATGGAACAGACGTAAAGGCATATGATGACCAAGGCCACGGAACACATTGTGCAGGGATTACTGCAGGAACAGGTGCTCCAACATTCGAATATGTTGGGGTTGCACCACAAGCACAATTAGTCGGGGTAAAAGTACTGTCCGAGAGTGGAAGTGGCTCCTTTGCTCAAGTAATGCAAGGCATGCAGTGGACAATTGATAATCGCCACAAATTCAACATTAGAGCAGCCTCGATGAGCCTTGGTGGGCCAGGTGTTTCAGAATGGACAGCGAGTGAGCAAGAGAGTACTAATCGCATGGCAAATGAAATGGTGCGCAATGGAATTGCGTTATTCATCGCAGCCGGAAACGCTGCATTCAGCGCCCAAATTGGTACACCGGGAAGCGCTGAAGATGTCATAACAGTAGGTGCATTAGACAAAGATACAGGAATTGCAGTTTATTCAAGTCAAGGACCAACAGAAGAAGGACGGGTGAAACCAAATATTGCCTTTGTTGGAAGTAATGTAATGGCTCCTGATTTCAATACAGGAACTGGTTACACCTCTAAATCAGGTACGAGTATGGCTACACCTGGTGCGGCTGGATTAGCAGCCCTAATGTATCAAGCGAATCCAGACCTTTCACCATTTGATGTTCGTAATATCATGCAAGAAACTGCAGAATATAGGCAATGTCATTATTTGTTGAAAAATGAACCTTGCGCTGATGATTTAGTACCGAAGGTCCGTCAGAATAACGTATATGGCCACGGTCACACTAATGGTGAACCTTCAGTTGCAGAGGCGGCAAACCAACTATATGGGTTGACTTATGCAATCAATATTTCTTCATCAAGTGAAAGAAGTGGAGACAATAAAGTTCACATTGCGCCGGGCGAATCAATCTCCTTTGAGATAATTGGGGAAAGTGTAGGGAAAGTGCAGTGGCGCACATGGGATATGAGAGATTACTGGTCCGACCATCCCGATTTTAACTCGGGTAGTTCTCAATTCACAATAAGTCATGAGATGCTTCACGACCGATTGAAATACCTCCCAGGAAACGAAGTAACTGGCAATCAGACGATCATGGTAAGGGGGATTACAGGTGATAATGCCTCAACCAATGCTGTTGTTCACCTACATGTGATGGGGGATTCTCCTATCCATGTCTCCGAACAATCCGGCGGTATTGATGGTACGATATTCTTGCTGTCAACATTAGTAATCGTGCTTGCAATCGGATTAATTCTGATGATGTTGATGTTACAAGGTACAATCTCAATTCCAGAATGGGCTCCTTTTTCAAATGATGAAGATGATCATGAATTTGATGATGATGAGGATGAATCATCCTCTGATGAACCAAAGAAGATAATTGTGAGTTAACGGGTGAATTCATTGGCCCTTGCTGGTGTGCTGATTTCAGCCATCGTTGCTGGGATAGCGGCCATTTTAGTCACCGTATCCATTGAGAGGTGGGGCGGACTTCATGGTGGTGTGATAGGAACTGTCCCCTCAACAATTGTTCCTGCAGCAGTTGGAATTTGGTTAGCCGCCAAAACAGTTGATGAATTCCAAGCGGCAATGGGAATTGTTCCGATTGGGTTGATTCTCAACGCCGGTTTCCTCTATCTATGGAGAGTTGTTCCGCCACTTATTCCTGAATGGAAATTTGGTGTTCGCTTGACCGCCATTACAATTGTCTCTTTGAGTATTTGGAGTTTATTTGCAGGCCTTTCAATCAAGACTTTCAATATTCTAACGGTTAGGGGAGTTGGCCCTTTGACAATCGGTTTTACAGCGTTAGTAATCGGTTTGGTTTTAGGTTTCACAGCAACTATTCACCACCGGCCAACTCCAAGAGGGCAGAATGAAGTCAGTTTTGTAACACTTCTAATGCGTGGTGTTGCAGCGGCCGCATCAATAGGGATTGCAGTTTGGCTAGCAGGACTTGGGAATCCTTTGGCAAGTGGAATCATGAGTATATTCCCAGCGATTTTTACAACCAGTATGGTTGCATTATGGTTGGCCCAAGGAGAGGCAGTGCCAGCAGGGGCAATTGGACCGATGATGTTTGGTGCACAATCGGTTTCACTGTTCGCGTTAATAGTTGCTTTTTGCTATCCTTTGACGGATTCATCGATTGGGATTGTAGTCGCTTCAATTGGTGCGTGGATTGGCTCAGTTCTTCTCATCAACGTTTCAGTTTGGTATTATCTTAATTCTAAAAATACTGAATAAAATCATTTCAAATCCACTGCAAATTCTCAATAGGTGCATTCAATAAAATGGACAAAACCCCCTAAATTGTCGGGGGGGTGACAATGGGAGACAAGCGATACATCCGGGATGCACTACACGGTGACATCATTCTCCCTGATTATATCAGTAGAATAGTTGACACTCGAAGTTTCCAGCGTTTACGCTATATCCAACAATTAGCAACCTGCCACTATGCATTTCCATCAGCCACACACAGTCGTTTTTCACACTCAATAGGTGTGTATCATCTAGCAACTCGTTTGGTAGCGGATTTGAGAGACAGATTCCCTGGTAGAATAAGTGATTTAGATGCGAAATTAGTGCCCATTGCCGCCCTTTTGCATGATGTTGGACACCCTCCATTTTCCCACATGTTCGAGACACCCGATGTGTTTGCTACATTCAAAGACCATGAGGAATGGGGTCGCATTATGTTGACCGATTCAGAGTGTGATATTTCTGCTGTACTTGACGAAACTCTAGGTGATGATGTGGGCCGTTTGTTGGCGATAATGAAAGGTGGAACAGTTGAGCCATTTTTGCATGAAATTGTCTCTAGTCAACTCGATGTAGATCGATTGGATTATCTGATGCGAGACCAATTTGTGACCGGGGCAGATGTCGGTGGATTTGACCTTGAAAGATTGTTGCGAGCCATCAAAATTTCTGAGGATGGCCACCTAGTAGTTGGCTCAGACTCAACCTCCGCAGTTGAGGCGTATTTGGTTACACGTTGGCATATGTATGAATTGGTTTACTTCCACAAGTTGAGCATGTTGACTTCTGTTTACTACGTGCGTGCGCTCGCTAGAGCGCGAGAATTGCATGAAGAAGGCTCACTGCCAATCTCATTGAAAATGAGAGATTTATTATCAAATCGCACTCTAACTCCCTATCGTTATTCACAACTGACGGATTCATTCGTGATTGCAGATGTGTTCCAGTGGGCAGATCATAAGGATGAGATTCTTTCGGGTTATGCCAAGAGGCTGTCTAGCAGGGCGGTGTTTCACAAACAATTGCGAGTTGTATTGAATCCGGGCCTAGTTGATGGTCTGTGGAGTGGTTTGAAGAAAATTGTTGAGGATGCTGGTTTTGACGGTTATCATGATTTAATCAACGCTCCACTTAGGAAAGAGGGTTATTTGCCATATCAAGGCGGGATACACCTTGATGATGGCCGAGATATATCTGAGGCCTCACCTCTAATTCAATCAATATCTGGAGAGTTCGCTCGTTCAATCGTTTTTGTTCCTGAGGAAGTTCGCCAGCAATGTGAAGAATATGTTGAGCAACAGATTGTTGGTTTTCCGCAATGAAAAATCCTTGTCAATTCTGATGTAATCAATTGTGATTTTGGTGGGCCCGACCGGATTTGAACCGGCGGCCACTCGGTTATGAGCCGAGCGCTCTAACCAGCCTAAGCTACGGGCCCGTGGAGTCCCGTCTAGCCTACCCCTGTTCAAAGTTGGCACTCGGCATGGAATTACATTACGCTGAAATAGGACTGCCGTGGAGGGCGGAGTAATGGCATACCTGAGGTTCGGTTCTATGTTCATCACAACTTCACTGTTACTGGTAACTATGTGTTTTGTCCCCCCTGTTTCGGCACAAGTTCAGCCTGACATTAATCTTGATTGCCCTGATGAAACGGTAGAAATTGAAGTTGGCCCAGGTGAAAGTAGAGTTGGCTCAGTTGTTTGCACACTCGAAAATCCTTCTTTACACACAGAAGATGTCAATATTTCAGTTGAAGATGTTGGGTTAAATGTGGCATATCCTGGTTCAATATCAGTAGGCCCCAATAGCGAACAAACTTTCACTGTAAGTTGGTCTGCTGAAGTAAATGCAATTGTAGAATCTTTCACAAGTACAATCGAAGCCACTGTGACGTCGGCAAATGGCGCACCATGGCTAATAGGGAATTCCAAGAGTGACTCAGTAAAAATTGAGGTAATGCCTTTCGGCAGGCCTTGGATTGACATGGAAGGACAAGAGATAACTCTCAATTATGGGGAGCAATCAACGGTTAACTTTTCCATGAGAAATACCGGTAATGCAGAGGACACCTTATCAGTTTCAATGGAAAATCAGAGTGGTCTTGAAGGATTTGGATTTACCTTTGAATTTTCAGATACATCGGAGAAGTTAGGAGTCAATGAATCTAAAGATATCATCCTCACAATAACTGCATCAGAAGCAATTGCTGACGGATCATTTGTGGTGATTTTGAACGTTGAGAGTCAATTAGCGGATGACAGCGGAGCTTCATGGGTTGTTGAGGATAATTTCAGATTACAGTCAATTGCAGAAGCAGAATCATTTTTGTCGACTTCTGTTGATAATGTTCCAGCGTGGGCAATTACTACCGCAATGGGGTTGGCAGGTTTGGCTGTAGTTGCTGTCATTGTTGTTGCAGTTAAGTTAGGGATGTCGCGCAGAGGTAGCACAAATATTGAGTTCGAATTCGAAGAAGACTTCGGTGATGATTTTGACTTGGATGATGAAGAGTTTGAAGATTTTGGCCTTGATGACTTGTGATTTTTCAGTCACAATAACGGGTACTGTGGTCCCATATCCTTATAGCAGAACGACTGTGACAGTTCACCGTAGGTGACTAAGGTGAACGGAAGAGTAACTCGCAGATTGATTCTCATTGTGGCAGTTTATGCATTGAGTATGTGGGCTGGTGCAGCATCAAATGCTGCCGCACAAGGAGTGTCGCCAAATCCTACTGTAAGCGTTGCTTGTTCTCCAGCGGCTATCCCAATTGAAGTTCATCCAGGGGCAGCACGAACAGGTACAACTTACTGCACTGCAACAAACCCAACTCAATATGTTGAGGATGTCACAATTACTGTGACTGCGGGTGGATTAGCAGTAGCACATCCAGGTTTGATTACTGTAGGTGCATACGATTCAGCAACTTTCGAAGTGGTTGTTCGTGGTGATAACAGAATGGCAGAAGGTAGCCGTTCGATTACAATTACTGCTAGAGTCACATCCGCTAGTGGTATTCCTTGCACAACATGTCCATCAGTGCAATCATCTGTGATGGCTACAATCATGCAATTCAGCAGACTCCGTGTAGAGGCTGAAGAACCATTCAAGCAACTTCGCCCAAATACAGATTACATCTTTGAGTTCAAGGTTTACAATGACGGAAACGCATACGACCGATTCAACATTGACATCGTAAATCGTGATGACCTTGAGGAGAAGGATTTCCAGATTACTCTGCCAACAATCAGCACAGAGATTGAACCGCAAGCACCGGCGGATAAAATGCGAGTAATGATGAGAACTCCCAAAATCCAAGGATGGACTGATGAATATCATCAGTTGCAATTCCGTGCCACAAGTGAATACAGTGTGCGAACTGAAGGAGTTCCAAACTATCAAACTCAGATGATTACAATCTATGTTCGTGGAATTTATCTACCTGGATTTGAATTAATGCCTTCACTATCTATGATTGCTTTAGGAGCTGCTTTCGCTGCTCGTAGACGCAACCATGAAGAAATTGATGAGTCGCTAAACCCGTCTCCACTTTCTGCGCCCGGTCTGTGACGATACCATCACTAACCGATGGTTAGATGGCTAACAGCCTCGCATTTCGTTTAGTTTTGGCATAGTTTAACCTATCTTCAAATCATATGTCTTGGCATACGAAGAAGCAACGGGTTGATAACCGTATGAGTGTCACAACACATCAACCAATGAGGTAGTGGAACATGTCCGGTGGATTACTAGAGAAAGCACAGAGTCAGGACAACAATGCAGCAACAACCCCTGACGAGGAAGTTACGGCAGCAGTTGAAGATGTTGAGGAAACATCCAGTGGTGGCTTGTTAGAGCGCGCTTCTTCCGAAGAAGGAGAGGGGAATCCAAATCATCTGAAGGGTCAAGTTCTTGCAGGTGGGGCAGCTATCGTAATGATATTCTCAATGTATGGCCTGTTTAACCTTGCATCTATGTTCAGTGGTACTGCCCTTGCTTCATTCTCTGGCATCATCATTCTCTGTACTTGTCTAGTGGCCCTTGGATTAGGGTCAATGGCATATAGTGAATTACTCAACGCAGGTAATCCTCTTTCTAAAGTTCAATGGGGGGCTTTACTAGTCGGATGGTTAGTATTATCCGTAGGCCCTTATATTGGTGGAATGAATTTTTCAGGGGCTCTAGCGGTTACAGATGTAACTCACGATGAAACTACTAATTCATTAACATTTGAGTACCGCCAAACCAGTGGATTATTTGGTTCGTCAGCAATGAGTGATACATTGGATGTTAGGGTGACTCAGGATGGAGTAGACATTTGGACCAACACTGTAGAATCAATTGATAGTGGGAATGGATTAGGTTCTTTCAGCATTAATATCTCAGACTTCTATTCTGATAATGCATTCCAAGTAACTGGAAAGAAAATATCTATCGAAGGCAATGATGGCAATTCATATAATCCCGACACCACTGAAGTTCCATATCGACTCCACGCGAGTAAATCTGGATTGAGGGAGGGGTCAATCGTTCTTGATAGCAGAACATTAACAAGATATGTTGATGATGCAGATGGTGCGATGACTGGAGTCATTGATAATTGCGAATCTTGTAAAGACTTGTTAGGTGTTGTCTTGGACGTCTGGGTTGGCACAGGAAATGTCGACTTAGATTCAGATATTCCTCCAGCTGCAGTTCAAGGTGATTACACAATTCTCAACGAAGTCTTTGATCCAGATGGAACTCTTACATTCACCTATCCCCTCGTCACGGTTGATGGTACCACCGCAATATGGGACAATTCTGAGGGTTTTGGGTCAGGGAGTAGTGTTGTAGGTGATTATAGTTCTCAATTAAACTTGCCAGGCACAACAACTGACGGCGACCCACTTGGTCGTGAGTATATTGAAAGAGATGACATATTGTCAGATTATGGTTGTTATGAATTTAAGGTCACCGTGACAATGACTGAAGAATGGGCAAGTGAACTCGACCCAACTATTGCTGTGGAGCAGTTCACTTTTGATCGTGGCATGAATTCTGATGAAGATAATTCAGAGGGTTCAGAATCGATTATACTTGGTTGTGCTTGAATTATTCAGAGATCTTCTAGGTCATCCAATTCATCGCGTTCAACTTTGATAATCTTAGTTGGTTCATCTTTACCATGAATCGCTGAGAAGTAGGTTACTAATCCTAGGCCAACCACCAAAGCAACTAGGAAACTGATTAGCATCGGGCTCATACCTGGTGAAGCCGCACTAGCAGGCTTCCATGCAACATTTTCACTAGAGAAAGACCCACCTCCAAGAATTCCCTCAATTGCTACCTGCGAAGGGGTCAAAGGACTGCAAACTAGAGTGGCATTTCCTTCTTGGGCATGACCCCATTTTAATTGGATTTGAGCAGTCTCTCCAGCCATAACGTCAGCGGCGGGGTAAGTTGGACTGATATCTGCTCTATTTTCTCCATCATAACATTCGATTGCAACGCTGTCGATTAAATCTAGTGAATTACCAGCATCAGCACTTCCCGTATTGCTTAGGGTGACTATCACAGTCGCTCGCTTTCCTAAATTTCCTTCTTTGGTTATTTCGACAGATGTAACACTGATGTTAGGGATGTTGTCAAATTGGACACTTGGATTTGCAATTTTTTCTAAATCACCATTTGTTCCATAAAAGGTACCCCATGCAGTGAACCATTTGATGTCAGTAACTGTAGCGCTTTCTGTCCAAATGGTGCCATCATTGTATCCTATCTCCACAATTCTTGGGCCTTGTTGGTAATTTGCCGGCACAACATAGGTTCCATCAACCATTGAAAGTCCCTGCATAGTTCGTTCCTGAGGGCCGACACCAGTAAGATTGAAGGTAATTCCTGAACCGGGGAATTGCAATATCTGAGATGATATTTGGCGCTCCCAGAGGTCCACAATATCGCCGGTTCCGTTAACATTAGTAAGAGAAATCTCTGCCTCTGTATCAGCTACAATATCGTGGTCATCTTTGCTGCCATCAAATCCGCCTCCATTCATTGAGATGCTAGCAGTACTTCCCTCAAGGGCAACTGGTCCACTAACACTCACGAGGGTGTTTGTTGAACTGAATGCTCCGTTGATGTTAATATCAGCACCTGAAATCTCAGAATCAGTGGCGGTCAGAGTCCCACCATTTTGGATATTCAGGGAGAATCCGGAATCGCCACGTAGTAACCAACCTGAATAATCTAAATCAGTTGCTTCGTAGACATTAGTTTCAGTCAATCGCTCAACTTCAATACGGTCAATTACTAGTTCACCATATTCACCTAAAATTGACTCGAATGATAGGGTGCCACCGGACGCTAAAGGTGTGACACTCCCCACTATTGTGTGATTATCACCTTCCATGTCTTCTTTCGGGCCATCATTCCACTGAACGGTATAATTTGATAGATTGTATCCTGCTCCTGAATATATTTTAATCAGCAATCCGAAACCGGTTGACTCTGGTAAAAATAGTGTTGACGAACTACCGTATGCACTCCAAAACTGTAGGTCAGATGGTGGGTTTTCAGCATTCAGTTGACCTCCATTCATAATCAGATTACCCTGCACATCTAAAGAAGACCCTTGGGCAACCGAAATTGACTCTGAAATAGTCAGGTTAACTCCCGCAGGGATAATTACATTCCCATCAAAAGTTGAGGTTTGATTCCAATTTGTATCTTCAGATAGTGTAATTGTGCTTCCATCTGAAGGCGGTGTTGCGGCAATTGTTTGGCTAGCGATTGGAAAAACCATCCCAAGCATCAGGATAGCAGTCAAAATCACGAATATACGCTTGTTCATTGCTTTGTGCGACAATGTCATTGAACATGAATCCTCGCTTCATCGGGTAAAGGAATACAAACCTTCACCATAACCGGGAGGTGATGTCGTCAGAGTATTTACCATGGGAAAACCTTGTAATCGCGCCATTACTGGTGTTATGGTTGTATCTTCCAGGTTATCTCTCAAACACAACAGCAATGTTAGGCGGCAAATGGATTCCTGATAAAACAGGGATCACTGTCTATCCTATTGATGGTGGGAAAAATCATTCTGATGGCAACCGCATTTTAGGCGATGGGAAAACATGGAACGGCCTCATAGGCGGTACTATTGGCGGCGGATTAATTGCAATGTTAACTCATGCAATTTCCGCTGGAAACCATATTTCTAGTGCACCTTTCCTTGACCCTCTTGGCACATATGGCGTTGGTTCAGGGAGTGTTGAAACCGCATGGTTTTGGATAGGTGGTGAATGGGGCGCGGCATTTATTATTGGCTGCATTCTTGGATTTGGGTGCATGGTTGGCGACTCTGTTGGCTCATTTTTCAAGCGCCGCCGCGGATTAAAGAGAGAAGGCGAGGTGAGTAGTAAGGCACCGTTACTCGACACACTTCCTTTCGCAATTTTCACATTCATGTTTGGTCTAATTCTCTTAGGGCCTTCTATCGTAAGCCATTCAGGATTGCTGATGGGAATGGCAATACTCTTGGTGATGACACCAATCATCCATCGTTCATTCAATGTCATGGGCTACAAATTAGGACTGAAATCTGTACCATATTAGAGGCAAAGGGATGTTTTCCCTCATCTCTCTCCATTTGTGATTTGGAGGTATTGCTTATCGCCTCTCTTCGCTACCAATGTAATTGATGGCAGAGGCGACTGTGTTGGTTGTTGGCGGCGGAGGGCGTGAGCACGCCCTAACAATGGGACTTGTTACATCGCCTTCAGTAGGCGAAGTTCACGTTGCTCCGGGCAACGCTGGAACTTCGCTGGT
>Ga0209992_10000435_pt1 | contig 56157 bp, 45 predicted proteins | sample 2SBtaG_2_FD_182564 | JGI IMG/M metagenome (GOLD analysis project Ga0209992, IMG submission 182564) | Deep subsurface microbial communities from Kolumbo volcano to uncover new lineages of life (NeLLi) - 2SBTROV12_ACTIVE470 metaG (SPAdes)... | ecosystem: Environmental > Aquatic > Marine >... | reverse complement strand
GTACTAAAAAAGTCCGTTCTCTTTTGAGATCGGACTTTTTTTATTTGTGGGTGCTGACAGAACATGCAAGTTCGAAGAACAAGGGTTCACCTCGAAGCGAAGCGAAGAAGAACGACCAACGGGAGCAACTCCCGCCCCAACCCCCATCTTCACCGATTTCTTATTACATTAGTAACATATTAACTTAAATCATATTATCTGTGGAGTTTAAAAGATTCAAAAGGAAAGGACTCATCTTCAATAACAATAGTAAGGGAATTGGCTTAGAAGTAAAGTTGGGAAGCAAACTAAAAGTGTTTAGGATAGAAAGGGTAAGTAAAGAGGAAGATAATACTTTTGATTTTTCAATTTTTGATGGACTGAATGTTGTTGAAGGAGCTACAAAAAAGGAAATAGTTGCATTTTTAGAAAAAAACAATTCAGAGTATTCATTTTTTGATGGAGAGCTTAAACTATGGGAAAAAATTAAATCCCCTATTTCTGGAAGAAGATCTTAAAAGTATTCATTTTCTTTTTTAATAGTTCCTCAAATCATTCCCAAACCCATCCTCCCGATTTCTTATATTAGTAATATGAAAATAGAATAAGTAAAAAATGAATGTTTTTATAGGTCCTTTACTCTTAATTATTTTAGTGACTATTGAGTTTATAGTTATTAAATTTATTAGAAATGAAGATATTCCCTGGGATGAGGTTACTATGAATTTAAATTCAGGACATCTTTTGATGTGGATTTTTAGAGGTGGCGAACTTTTTGCATATTACTATATTTTCACACACTTTAGTTTTAATCTTTTAGTAAATTGGAATATATACCTTGTAGTAATTTTTGCATTTTTCAGTTGGGATTTTTGTTTTTATTGGCTGCATAGACTGCACCATAAAATTAAATTATTTTGGTATGTTCATGAGGTTCATCACCAGGCAGAACATTTTAATATTTCTTTAGGGATTCGAAATTCTTGGTTTTCTTCTATAACTTCTTTGCCTTTTTTTGTGCCACTTGCATTATTAGGTGTTTCCGCAGAAATTTTTTTATTCGTTTCATCTATCCACTATTTTGTTCAGTTCTATAATCACACTTGTTTGGTAAAAGATTCTGGATTTTTAGAGATATTTATGATTACTCCTGCTTTACACAAAGTTCATCATGCCGTAAACCCAGAATATATAGATAAGAATTGTGGAGGCACTTTTAATATTTGGGATAGAATGTTTGGTACGTTTCAACCTCAAATTATAAATGTTCCTTTAAAACTAGGGCTGTTAAAAAAGTATAACTCTAGTAATCCTTTTTTAATAAATACACTTCCTTTTTATAAAATAAAGAAGGTGAAAGAAAAAGTTAATAATAGTTTTAAGTTGTATGTATCTTCTTTTATAATATTTGTGCTTTTAATTGTTTTCATATACTTAGAGTCATCTATTTCATTAAAATTAAAGAGCTGTTTGTTTACTTCTATTTTTGTTTCAACTATTGCGATAGGAGGCATGTTTGGGAGAAAATTTTGGGCCAAAACCCTATGGGTTTTTATAACTTTATTTTATAATTGGATAATTGTTTATTGGTTTAGTATTGAAAGTTTGCCTTTAGTAATTGCTTTCTCTGTATTAACAATAGACACCTTATTTACCCTAAAGCTAAATTTAAAATAGTTTTAATAATTCGCTATTTGTAATTGTATTTAAAATACTCAGCTAATCAGAAACTTACTATCACCTCTCATCTTCACTGATTTATTATATTAGTTGTATGAAAAAAAATATTTTGCTTTTGTTACTTATTCCAATCATTGGAATGGGACAGATTATAACCAATTCAACCACTATTTCGATTACAAAATCTTGGGCCCAAGAACCCAATGGATATACCTATCCAATAGATATAAGTGTTCCTAGTGGCCCTGTTCCTCAAGGCGGCTTTCCTGCATGTATTTTGCTACACGGTAATGGAGGGCAAGGTGCTGGAATGTTAATGCAATATGAAAATGTTTTAGATTGCCATGTACTGGTTGCACCATCTGGCTACATGAATAGCTGGAATATCTGTGGGGAAAACAGTGATGCTCCTGATGTTGAAATGGTAACCGAGCTTATTCTGAACTTACAATCTTATACCAACATCAATCCAACTCAAATTAGGATTTTAGGATCATCCAATGGTTCGGGACTAGCTAATAGAGTTTTTATAGAGAATTCAAATACTGGAGTTGATATAATATGTGGTGTGGTTTCTCAGCTGAATGAAGAACAATACCATAATGGTAATTTTTATTATCCCAGTGGCGCTACTACATCATCTAATTCTTATTGTGGATACAACACCATCTCCAATCCAATTTCTGGCAGAAAATATTTAAGTGTATGTAATACAAATGATCCGGTTATTCCTTACAGTGGAGGAGCTTCGGTTGGAGTTAATTTTTTAAATGCAGAATTATCAGCCTATATAATTGCTCAAAGTCAAGGATATACAGGCAATCAAATAACTGGAAATGGAACGGCTATTGGTACGGCTGGATCTGCAGTAAATGAGTATTCTTATTTGTCTGATCAGGTTGTTTTATTAAAAGGGAATGCTGCTCATGCTATCAATACCACTCAAAGAGATTACATAAGTGATTATTTTGAGGTCGATTGTAGTATGACAGATATACAAGAAAACTTTCACAATTTAAGTGTTGTGCCAAATCCAACTCAAAACATTGTTACAATTAAGGCGGTCAATTATAATGGACCTTTTAAAATTATGATATACGATTTGCAAGGCAGGTGGTTGGAAACAAAAAATGAAGCTACAATAGACATTCAAGAATACCCTAATGGAGTTTACTTATTTAAGGTGTTCTATGGAAAAAAAATGGAGGAGCTAAGGGTGGTTAAATACTAATCCGTATTCACTGATTTCTTATATTAGTAATATGAAAAGATTGTTGCTGCTATTTACATTACTACCTATTTTAAGTATTTCACAGCAGCAAACCTATGTTCCTGATGATAATTTTGAACAGGCATTGATTTATTTGGGTTATGATACTGTATTAGATAATTATGTAACTACAGCAAATATTAATGGGGTTACTTTTTTGGAACTTTCCATGATTGTTATTGCCCAATCTATCACTAACTTAAAAGGCATAGAAGATTTTACTGCTTTAGAGAATTTGGATTGTCGAGGTACTCAAATTAACAGTTTAGATCTAAGTAACAATACTGCTTTAATTGAATTGGCTTGTGGTAGTTTTCCTGGAGCAATTGGTGGTACTCAACTCACTTCATTAGATTTAAGTAATAATACTGCTTTAACAATGTTGCGTTGTGATAATAATCAACTCACATGTTTAAATCTGAAAAATGGCAATAACATTAATATGACAGTTTTTCAAGCAACAAACAATCCAAATCTAACTTGTATTGAAGTAGATGACCCTTCTTGGTCAACTGCTAATTGGACAGGGATTGACCCTCAAACCTCATTCAGTACAAACTGTAATTATCCATTAGGTTGTTTTTCTATTCCAATTTCTATCCAAGAACATACTTCTAACATCAACCTTCATCCCAACCCCTCAAACAACCTCATTACATTAGATATAGAAGGCTATGATGGTTCTTTTAATGTTGAGATGTATGATTTATCCGGAAGACTCTTAAAAACCACTAATAACACTATTATTTCAATTCAAGATTACCCTAACGGAGTCTATGTATTTAGGGTTAGCTATGGAGATAGAGTTAAAAAACTGAAAGTGGTTAAGGACTAATTCCTGTTTTCCCTGATTTCTTGTATTTACAATACAAAATTGCGGTATCAAAGATTTTTCTTGGTCATTTTGTAATAAACCAAAATAATTATGCTTTAGTAGAGAATTTCCTTCCGCAGGTCCTGTTAAACATATTTCCGTGAAAGTTAATTAAGGTGTCTTTTTCACGTTTATCCGTGCTTTAATTTTTCTTAAATAATAAGATATTTAATAGTATAGATAAGCAAGTAAGTCCCTCAAAATGACTACCCTTTATTTGATATGACTACCCACTTATCCTTAATGTAATAGTTAAAAAGAATAAAACTTTTGAAATTAGAAATTTTCATTTGTATCTAATTGTTATGCAGTCTAAAGAAAAAATTATTAATCATTTTATAAGGAATAGTTTTTTATTGATTTTTATTACATCAATCAATATTTCCTTTTATAGTCAAAATACCAATACCTGGAATGGTAGCATAAATAATTCTTGGTTAAACACAGCTAACTGGGATCTTGGGCTAGTTCCTTCAGTATTAGACAATGTGGTGATTCCTAATGTTGCAAATCAGCCTCTAGTTTCAAGTAATGTTAATATCGGATCTTTAACTATAAATTCAGGAGGTGAGATTACGATTGTCTCAAATGTTTTTACTGTTTCTGGAAATACGGATATAGACGGCATCCTTAATATAGATCTAGGGACCTATGATGCTAATGGCTCATTCGATGCTAATGACGGAACTATTAATTTTACTGCGAATGGAATTCTAGCATTAAGCAATATATCAGTTATTAGTTTAGGGAATATGAATTCAAACGTGGGAACAGTTAAGTATGATGGGAATGTTGCTCAAAATGTCATAAGTGATGCTTATTATAATCTTACAATTGATAATTCAAGTACAAAAACTGTTACTGGTAATTTGGTGGTAAAGGGAGCTTTGACCATTGAGGATGATTTAAATTGCATATTAGATTTAAATACAAGTAAATTAAAGCTAAAAGGTGATTTGATTGTTGGGAATCAGGGCTTTTTAGATGCTTCTGATGCTGCTTGTAGGGTAGTTTTTTTTGGTTCAGGTTCAAGAACTGCTGAGATAACTGATTTTTCAGGAACTACTCCTACAACTGAAGAAGAAACTGTCATTTTTGAAGGACCTACAATTTGGACGGATTCCCCTTTTAATGCTGCTCAGCCATTTGGTTATGTTCGTTGTATGTATACTGAAGATGAAATAGGAATTGAAGAAATGACCATTAATAGTCTATATATTTTTGTAGATAATCCTAGTAGTTTTGTTTTTACTGGTTCTATTTATATTGGATCTATATCAAATACTAAGACTGAATTCAGCAATACAGATGATGATAATTATCCTGACCTAAATTCATACGAACAGGTGCTAAGTAATCAATCCATAGTTTTTAATACAGCTGGATGGGTAGAAATAGATATTGATGATTATGAGCACTCGGGTACTGGAGGAATAGAAATTATATTTGAAAATCATACTAATGGAACTGGGACAGGTCCTGGAATTGCTCTTTACGATCTTAGTGATGGATTAACAGAAAATAGGATGATTTGGTCCTATCAAGGAAATGATAATTTTGGGGGGGGAACAAGAGGAAGGTATCTTTTAAATATGAGATTTAAAAAAACAACTCAAACTCCAATTGATCTGGAAGCTTCATTTAATGATCTAAGGTTAAATGGCGGAGGAGATTTAACGCTGTCTTCTCCCACTAAAATTAAAGGAGTGTTGACATTAAATAATGGAAACATTATTGCTAGCACTATAAATACACTCACACTAGAAAATACTTCTTCTACAGCGATTTCTGGAGGAAGTGCATCTTCACATATTATAGGTCCTTTTGACAGGATAACCAATTCTAGTGTTGAATATGTTTTTCCTGTAGGTGATGGTAATAGCTATAGACCAGTTTATGTTACACCTAATTCTAATGTGTCTACTACCTATTCAATAGAGTTTATTAATACTGCTCATACCTATAATGGCAATTCATCAGAACAATTATGCGACACAGGCTTAGATCATGTTGCTCCTGAAAGTTGGTGGAATATTTCTAGAATTGCTGGTTCTGCTGATTGCTTTATTGGTTTGAATTGGGATGCAACAAGTGGTGTTGATGTTCCATTAGATATTCGTTTAGCTCATTGGGATGGTGCTAAATGGGAAAATTTAGGACAAACATTAACAGGAAATGATGGGTCTTTGGGAGGAGAGTCTGCATCTGCAGGAAGGGTAAGTAGTGATGCTTTGGTAACAACTTTCAGCCCCTTTAATTTAGGATCTTCAAGCTCAGGGAATCCACTGCCTATTGATTTGCTTTCTTTTGATGTGGATTGTAATCAGAATGAAACCTTGATTAGCTTTTCTATTTTATCTCAAATTAACAATGATCATTTTATGATAGAAAGAAGTGTTGATGCAGTTAATTGGGAATCAATAGGTCATATTGAAGGAGCTAGCACCACTAATCAACAGTTTGATTATTTATTTGTTGATGTTCAACCATATTCAGGATTAAGCTACTACAGATTGACTCAAGTGGATTTCGATGGGCAACAAAAAACATACTATCCAGCTAGTTCAAATTGTAACAATGAAATAGAAAGCCTTCCAGTACATATTTACCCTAATCCCGCTTCTGATCAACTAATGATTGAAGTAGATCTAGATAACTACCAAGGGGATAATTCTAGATTTACCATTATAGATATTACTGGTAAAAAAGTGTTAACAGATTATATTGAAATGAATAGAGGATTTAATCAATATATTATTGATATTAATCAATTGCCTACAGGAGTATATTTTCTATTATTTAATAACACAAAAGAAGCTATTGTAACTACTAGAATAATAAAAAGTAATTAAAAACTATTTGGTATAGCAAAAATTAAAACAGAATAAAATTAATAATACAGTCCCTGTTCAAATTTAATGATTGGGCTTTCCCTTTCTGCGTTAATTGCTAATACGGTTTATATATTTAAAAAGGATGAAAAACGAACCCAAATATCATGGAAATGAATTAAAATTGTTTAAAGAATGCTTTATAAAAGCTAAAATAAACAATGTAATTGCATTTGAGTTTAAAGGAAATTTTTACATGACTAATGTTGCTAAAGAAATTATTTTAAACTCTGAAAGACAGAAACAGCTCCCGTAATTTTTTTTAAAAAGAGCCTAACTAAGTAGGCTCTTTTTGATAGGGTTTACTTGTCGCTATTAATTAACACAGGAGTCTTGCCGTCTGTAATAATTAATTTTGCATTAGGAGATGAAGAAAGCTCTTTCAATACTTCTAAGCTTCTCCATTCTATATTTCCATCAGTGATACCTTCTTTTATGATCTTCTGAGCATCTCTAATTCCTTCAGCTTCTATTCGTTTCCTTTCCGCTTCTTTTCTTTCTCTTTGAAGGACAAATTCCATTTGCTGGGCTTGTTGCTCTGCTCGGAGTTTGGCTTCTATTGCTGAATATAAACCACTTGGAAGTGTAATGCTTTTAAGGAGAATCGATTCTATAACAAATCCTCTGCCTTCAAGCAGAACTGACATTTGTGCTTTGATCTCTTTTTCAATTTCTGCACGTTTGCCAGAATGCATGTCTTTTGCAAAAAACCTTGCACAGACATCTGCAGAAGCAGATCTGAAAGTACTTAATATCAATACTTTCTCATAATTGCCGCCCACTTCATTAACAATGTTAACTGCTTTTTCTTTTTTTACATGGTATAAAATAGAAATTTCTGCAGCTACATTCAAGCCTTCTTTAGAAGGCAGATTTAGCTTGATCTCTTTATTTACTGTTCTAGTGGGTATTCTTAATAATCTAGTTGTAAAAGGATTTAAAAGCACAACTCCCTGATCTTTAGGATTGCCTTTTAATTTTCCAAGTTTTTGTTTTACACCTACTTCTCCGGGTCTTACAATAGCGCAAGACGTAGAGATCATTATTATAGATAATAATCCTATTAATAAGTTATTTTTTCTCATGATTTTTAAATTAGTTAATTAAAATTTGTTTTGCTGTAAAGTGATTTTAATTAGACTGATTCTGGAGGAGGGTTTGGGGTGTCTAGGTAAATAATTTGGGAGTATTTGCTTTTGTAAGTGTTGTTGTCAAGGTTGCAGTTATTGAATTGTCTATTGTCTTGTTTGTCGTCAATAAAGTCATCAAACTCTAGTTCATAGTTAGATTCTTTTTCTTCTTTGTTGTTTTTTGTGTCGAAGTCGGTGTAATTAAAGTGATCAATGTCAGTTCTATTAATCGGGAGTTGAATTAATATTACTGATAATAGAATAATAAATGGAAAAATAAAGACCACTGAGGGTAGATAGTTATTTGGACCTATTTGCATTAATTAAGTGTTCAGTCTTTTATTAACGTAAAAACAGTAAATATGTTACCTGCAAAAATTATACCCTAAATCTTATTTTTATTTTTTTATAGATTTTTTGATTTCTTATATTCGTTCAATGAAAAGGCTATTCCTGTTTTTATTAATTATTTCTATTTCTTTTAAACTTCAATCACAAGAGAAAAAAGTTGATGTTGGTAATTCATCAGTCTTTTTACCTAAAATAAAAGGATATAAAGAATGTGCAAAAAGTAAATTCAGTAAATCATATACAGATGTCCTCCTGCCAGAAGAGACAGGTGTTTTGGGATTTTATATAACTGAGATGGCTTATGCCTATCCATCGCTCAGTTTTTTTCATGAAGGTATAAATGACTGTGTGCTTTTTATGGTGAGTGATTTTTTGGAGAATGAAGATGTTGAAGCGGGTGTATTTAAAGAGATTATTTCATACATGGATTCAGTGAATGGATTACCTGATCTTAAAACGCTTGAGCAATTAAAAAATGAAGCTTTTTTTAACAATCCTTTTCTTCCAGAGGCGCTAACTTTAGTTGAAGCTTATTCAATTGATTCTAAAGCCAGAACTTATGTTTTTATTGAACCTCTTTCAGATAACGAAATTAGATGTATTTATTCAAATTTCATGTTGATTAATAGACGAGCAGTAGAATTTTTATATTGCTTAACATTGGATAATGAATCTTATATAGAGTTATCTCAAAACAAAAACAATTATTTTCTTAAATCCATGTTTGTGGCTAATAATATTCATTTAAGTAAAGAACTTAAGGATGTAAAACCTATAGAAAGAAAAAATAAATCAAAGGATAGTTTTTTTACTAAAGATGGTTATGACCTGGGCAGTAGAAAGAAATTTATTCATAAAGCTAAAGGGGAGATAGATGACCTTGAAGTTTCAGGCATTAAAATAAATGCATCAAAAGTTTGGGAATGTATCACTTACAAGAAAATTCCCACTTTAAACAGTGACGAATTGTTTAGGATTGTTAAAAAAGATATAGCAAAGCTTTTTCCTACAGATGAAAAGGGAATTGATGAATTAATGAGCTGTGTTGGTGATGGATTTTCAATAGGGGAATCTTATGTTGACCTTTGTAAAGAGCGCTATTTAAATGCTGATTTTTCTGAAGAAGAATCTAGAAGGTATTGTGAATGTGAATATGAGAAATTGAAAGAAAAGGTCATTAATTATAAGGCATTTAAAAAATATTACTCAGAAATTGGTGATGAACATAAAGACTCCTACAATGAAGTGATTCTTCCATGCAGAAATTTAGTAGAGAAGAACAAAAGTAATAATAGCTACGTTCCTGAAGATATTGAAGGGTTTAGCGATGAATCAATTATCAAACTTACACCAAGCGGGACTACTTTTAAAATTAAATTAGTCATTGATGGAGTTTCTCGTTATTTCATTTTTGATTCAGGAGCAAGTGAGTTGATCATTAATTCTGATCTTGAAAAAGAACTATTGGATAAAAAGCTGATCACGAATTCAGATTATATAGCATCAAAAAGCTTTTCAATTGCAGATGGATCTATTGTAAACGCAAAAGGTGTGGTCTTAGATAATATTGTAATTGGAGGTTTTAAGGTCAATAATGTTACTGTTTATATTACTGATGAAGGTGGAATGTTATGCGGGATGGGATTGATGAATAAATTCAAGAATTGGGAGTTTGATAAGGAACAGAGTATGCTAACAATTTATAAATGATTTTTAGCTCAACTCTTTTTTTATGTTATTTTTTGCCAATTTTTCTATTGGCATATTATTTAACGCCAACAAAGTATAAAAACCTAATTGCGCTGCTATTTAGTTTTGGGTTTTATGCATGGGGAGCACCTATTTTTATTTTCTTTTTATTGGGCTCTTGCATTATTGATTTTAAGCTAATCAATTATTTTGAAGCTCCTAGAAGAAAATATTACTTAGTTATATCACTTATTTTAAATATAGGCTTATTGGCCTATTTTAAGTATGCTAATTTTTTCATAGAGAATTTAGATTGGTTGATTGGAGGGGGGCTTTATTGGAAAGAGGTTATGCTTCCCATAGGTATTTCATTCTTTACTTTTCAAAAGATCAGTTATTCAATGGATGTTTATTGGAAAAAAGATAAGCATCTAACCTCTTTTACGGATTACTTGTTATACATTACGTTATTCCCTCAGCTTATTGCAGGACCTATCGTCCGTTTTAGAGATGTTGCATCACAAATCCGAAATAGGGTAAATAATGAAAATTATGAAATGCGATTAAATGGAGCGTTTCGCTTTTGTGTTGGATTGTCGAAGAAAGTTTTAATTGCAAATGTAATGGCGGATCAAGTGAATGATCTTCATGAATTATACCAAATTGCCCCATGGGCAATTCATAGTAGCGAAGCATGGGTCTTTGCAATTGCTTACACCTTTCAGATATATTTCGATTTCTCTGGATATTCAGATATGGCAATAGGATTAGGTAAAATGATCGGCTTTAATTTCCCAGAAAATTTCAATTTTCCATATTTATCAAGGTCAATTACTGAATTTTGGCAGCGTTGGCATATGACCTTAGGAGCGTGGATGAAAGATTATCTTTATATACCATTAGGGGGTAATAGAAATGGTAGAATCAGAACCTTAATAAACCTTTCATTGGTATTTTTAATATCAGGTTTATGGCATGGTGCTGCTTGGAATTTTATTTTTTGGGGGGTATTCCATGGTTTTTTATTAATTATTGAAAGATTATTTCTAGGCAAGCTTTTAAAGATGTTACCTATAATCAATATTCTTTATACCTTTTTGTTAGTGCTGATAGGATGGGTGTTTTTCTCATCAGAAACCATGGAACAGGCATTATTTTTTATTGACAAAATGTTTGCTTTTGACTATGCGGTTGAAGTTGTATATGAAAAGAAATTTTTATTCTATTTAATTGTAGCTGTTGGGTTTTCATTTTTTGCAATTAATAAAAAGACAGTAGATAGGTTGAATAATTTTCAAAATAATTATGCTTCTTCTAATCGATTCGTATTATCAACAGGATTTATAGTGTGTTTGTTTCTATTCATATTGAGTTTAGGGGAAATAATGGGAGCTGGATATAATCCTTTCATCTATTATAGATTTTAATGAAAAAAGTATTTTATATAGTTTTCTTAATTGTATTGTTTATTCCTTTATTAGGCCAATTAATTAATTGGCCTGTTATTATTAAACTCCATGGCTATACAGGAAAAGAAGAAAAAGCCCCTATTTTAGGAATTGAATCTATATTAAATAGAGAGTGGCAGGATAGTATTGAAGATTATATTAATAGTTCTACTAGAGTAAGGCCATCTTTTGTTCGTTTTAAAAACTTTTTTGATTATGAATTATTTGATCTATTACATGTAAAATCAGTATTTCGAGGAAAAGACAATTATCTTTTTTATGGAACAAAATGGTATTTAGAAGGTGGAGATAATGTAGGGATTGAAAAAATCAATGAAAATGTTGCTAGGTTAAAAGATGTGCAAGAGAATTTAATGAAAGAAGGTAAAGAATTGTTGTTTGTCATTGCTCCAGAAAAAATATTTGTATACTCAGAATTTTTACCCAATCATATGACCTTAAAAAAGGGAGGCCGTTTCATGTATAATAACTATAAGATTTTATTTAAAGAGAATAATATTAATCATATAGATTTTAATGATTGGTTTTTACAACAGAAAGGGATTAACAAATATGAAATGTTCGCTAGAGGAGGTAAACATTGGACTCATTATTACGCTATTCAAGCATTAGATTCAATTGGCGATAAATTAAGAAAAAACGGATTGAGCATACCAGATTTTATCTCACTTGAGCCAAAACAATTAGAATATCCTAGGGCAGAGGATATAGATACCTGGGAAGCAGCTAACTTGCCGTTTTTATTAGAAAAAGGAAAATTTGCAAAGCCAGTATATGAACTTAGTAATGAGGAAAAACCGAAAATCATTTTTTGTTCAGATAGCTATATAAATACACTGGCATGGAGTTCAATATTGAGAGAGATATATAATAATAAATCTCAATATTGGTATTATAACAAGGAAATGTATGATTTCAATTTAAATATGAAAGGAGCTCCTAGTCAGGATGAATTTAATAAGATAGAAAAAGATATTGAAGTATATGTAATTATTACTTCAGTAGGAAATATTGCAATGTTTGATTATGGATTTCTAAATTATTTTGAGTAATCTATTTAGTTGCACATTAAATGTTCATATTTTAGATTAGTGATATGAAAAAAATAAAGGTTTACTCAATGTATTTAATGTCTATAGGATTAATTTACATTGGAACAAAGCATTTTGTCGATCCCGATTTTTTCTTGAAAATCATGCCTCCCTATTTATCTTGGCACTTAGAGTTGGTATATATAAGTGGATTTTTTGAAATTTTTCTTGGAGGATTGTTGCTTGTAAAAAAATATAGATACTATGCAGGATGGGGGTTGATCTTTTTATTTATTGCAGTTTATCCTGCAAATATATATCTAGCATTTAATGAAGCTCCACAAACGGCATTAGACATTTCGCCATTTGTTGCATCCTGGGTTAGACTTCCTTTGCAGTTTGTCATAATTGCAATGGCTTATTGGTATACAAAGTCAAATACAGAGTAGGGGATAAAATAATTCAAATAATTGTTCAGTTAATAGAATGTCATTAGTTTCACCAAAATTTTCTATTGATGAGGATTGCTGTAAACACAAGGTTACTTTTAAAGAACAAGCTAGAGGGAATAGGTTGGTTTACTTATGAAAATTTAAAACGTATTACAAAGTCTCATCCTGAGCATCAATTTTTCTTTTTTTTTGATAGACCATTTAGTGATGAGTTTATTTTTGAGGAAAATATTCAGCCAGTAATTATCTCTCCTCAAGCAAGGCACCCAATATTATTTAATATCTGGTTCGATTATATGGTTAATAGAGCGTTAAAGAAATACAATATTGATGTTTTCTTTTCTCCAGATGGCATGTTAAGTTTGAGAACTGAAGTCCCGCAAATAACCGTAATTCATGACCTTAATTTTGAGCATCACCCTGAAGACCTTCCCACTCACATAACAAAATATTATCGAAAAAGATTTCCATTATTTGCTCAAAAAGCTAATCATATTCTTACAGTTTCAGAAAATTCAAAAAAGGATATCATTGCTACTTATGGAATAAATGAACAAAAAATTAGTGTGGCTTATAATAGTGCTGGTAAATATTACAAACCTTTAAATGAATCGGAAAGAAAAGATGGCTTGCAAAAGATTAATAACGGAAGGCCTTATTTTGTCTATGTAGGGGCCTTACATAAAAGGAAAAATATTGAAAGGATGCTTTTAGCCTTCAAACAGCTCAAAGAAAAACACAATCAGCCACTTGATTTTATTATAATTGGAGATCCTTTATGGAGCAAGGATAGAGCACTTGATGACATTTCTAAAGATGTTCATTTTTTGGGCAGGAGTTCAGGAGAAGAGCTGGCGTATATTGTTGCGTGCAGTGAAGCAATGATTTATGTATCCTATTTTGAAGGTTTTGGAATTCCTGTTTTAGAGGGAATGAAAAGCGGTGTTCCAGTCGTTACAAGTAACATCTCTAGTATGCCTGAAGTGGGTGGTAATGCAGCAATTTATGTTGATCCGTTTTCCGTTAGTTCTATTAAAGAGGGTATGATAAAAGTATTAGATAAGGAGCAATTTAAGGGTTACTGTGAAAAAGGAATAGAACAAGCAAAAAAATTTAGTTGGGATAATAGTGCAGAGATTATTTGGAGATCAATAGAGAAGGTTTCAACTAAAGTTTAGTTTAGATAGAAATTCTGTTCTACTTGTTTTTCCTGATTAAGAAGAATCTGCATGAACCTCACTTTCCTTAAAAGGAATTCATTTCTTCTTTCATTGCCATATTTTAGGAATTTCACCTTCTCATCATCTGTAAGATTCATTACATTGATAATACTTTTAAAGGAAAGTAATTCATTTAATTCATTGGAGATATCTTTATCTAGTAAGGTTTGTAAGTAAGTACTTACCTCTTTTTTTAATTCTTCATTAGGATTGAACATGTTTTCCTTAATAGGAGTGATTGTCCCAGCTGGATAGAGCTTGTCTTCTTTTTTAGCTTCAAACTGATTGATCTTAAAGCTTTGATCGCATTCAACCAAGATGTCTAACTCTCCATTTTCATAATACTTTAGCACTTGCAATATTCTAACCATAGAGCCGTACTCACTTAAAGTTGTTTTACCTTGATAGGGGATTCCGAAATAAATATCTTGTTCAAGACATTCGTTAATCAATTGTAAGTAACGGGGTTCATAAATGTGCAAAGTAGTTTGGTCTCCAGGAAGTAAAAATATCCTTAGGGGGAATAGGCCAATTGTATTTTCCTTGTTCTTCATTCAGAAGTGTTATCGAATGTAAAAATTCGATTATTTCATTAAAATTTTACATACTATGTCATTATTCTATTCACAATGCTTTTTGAATTACTTTTTATTTTTGATAAAAAAAAAAGGTATTTACTCAAGAAAAATTAGGAATTAAAAAAATTAATAACACTAAAAAGTATTGAATAAAAACTACCTTTTTTATGAACATTCTTTTTTTTAACAATTATGAATTAAGATAATCTTTATAAGATTTCTTGTATTTTTGTAAAAAATTAAAAAAAAATGGAACAAGCTTTAAAAACCAGAATTTTAATTATTTCAGCAATTATTCTTTTGTTGTCTTTGCTAAATATTTGGTTCTCACAAATTCCTAATTTTTCTCCAATTGCTGCAATGGCATTATTTGGCGGAGCTTATTTAAATGAGAAGAAAATAGCGCTTTTAATTCCATTGGCAGCACTCTTTTTATCAGACCTTTTTATTGGCGTTCATAGCTTCATGTGGGCTGTCTATCTTTCATTTGGCATTATTGTTTTTATAGGATCAAAAATAAAAAAGCCATCTTTATTAAATGTCGTTGGAGCTTCATTAACTAGTTCTTTGTTATTTTTCTTAGTTACCAATTTTGCAGTTTGGTTTCAAGGAGGATATTACCCTATGAATGTTGGCGGTTTATTTAGTTGTTATGAAATGGCAATTCCGTTTTTTCAAAATACGTTGTTAGGTGACCTTGTTTTTATTTCAAGTATTTTCTCCTTGTATCATTTCGCTAAAATTCAATTTCCAGTTTTAGATAAAAATTATATTTCTAAATAATTTATTATTGTCTAAATTTTTTAATTTTGAATCGATTTTTGGTTCTTATTTAAAGATTAATAGGGAATTAGGTGAAAATCCTGAACTGTTCCCGCAGCTGTAAGCTATTTTAAGGACAATGTCTAATGTCACTGTTTTAACGGGAAGACTCATTGTTCATAGTAAGTCAGAAGACCTGCCAATTATCATAATTAATTGCTTTCGGGTAAAAAGCAAAAGAACTTTAATTCAAATGCAATGTATTTGCATGAATTTCTTCTGTTTTCCTAAAGTAGTTTGATAACTAATGGTTAAATGATAAAGAATAAAATTCTTTTTTATTGGATTTTCATTATTATGTCAATGATCTTTTCAGTGGTTGATTTCAATGCACAATCAGACACATTAAAAGAGTACATAGTCCTTGAAAAGTTGCTTACAAAAGGAGCCGAAACTTTTTCAGTTATTGAAATTGATTCAATAGACATGATAAAATACCGTGGTCAAACAGTAGATGACCTGTTGTCTAGAAATGGTGCTGTTTTTATAAAGCAATATGGTTCTGGGAATTTAGCAACATTGTCAATTAGAGGTTCCAGTGCTAACCAAACTCAAATTTATTGGAATGAGATTCCTATTAATGCAGCAACTTTAGGATTAACTGACCTTTCGTTACTGCCAATAGACTTTTATGATAAGATTATATTGCAAAAAGGAGGGTCAAGCCTTTCTAGTGGCTCAGGAGGTATAGGCGGAGCATTAAGTTTGTTTTCAAACCAGACAAATAGTGATAAATTTAAATTAAGTGCTGAGCAGACATTAGGTTCTTTTGGTATTAAACGAACAAAATTCAAAATAAATTATGGTAATGATAAAATGTCATTCATGTCTGGATATTTGCATCGTTTTGCAATTAATGATTTTGATTATGTAGACATTACAACTCTTCAAAATGAAGAGAGAAAGAGGGAAAATGCATCTATTAATCAACACGGATTTATTCAAGAGGGGAAAATTAAAATTAAAGAAAATAGTGCCATAGATTTTAAGGTTAATTTTTTTAGTAGTTGGAGGCAAATACCATCTATTATTGGATTGCCTAATAATGGGGAGTTTCAAAATGACCAACATTTCAGGTCTTTAATAGGTTATAAATGGTTTAATGATAAATGGTCTCATCAATTCAAGTTAGCATTTGTTAATGAGTACATGTCTTATCAAGATACCGCTTATGATATTTCATCAGCATTTAAGACCAATTCGTTCCATGCAAATTACAAGGTAAATAGATATATTTCTTCAATTAATGCTAAGGTTCAGCTCTACCTAATGAATAGACAGGACATTGCCCATTCTGATTATTATTTGAGAGTGTCCTCTCAAATCAGGTCCTCTGCCTATCTTAGATGGGAGCAAAAAATTAAAAAAACAATTTATCATTTAGCAATTAGACATGAGCTCATAGACCTTAACCCTAATCCTGTAATGCCTTCTTTAGGTGTTAAAAGAGCCTTTTTAATTCATAATAAAGAAGTTAACTCCGATTTTAATATTTCTAAAACTTCAAGATACCCAACATTGAATGACCAGTTCTGGATTCCTGGAGGAAATATTGAGCTTATGCCAGAAATAGGTCATGAGATTGAATGGAACAATAGTATAGATATTATTAAAGGAATCAATTTCTCTATTTCAACTTTTTATGGAAAAACAAAAGATTGGATAATATGGCTTCCAAATAGTAATTCTGTTTGGTCACCTGAAAACATTAAGGAAATTAAAAGATATGGATTGGAATCCCGAATTGTAATGGAGAAAGATGTGGGAGTAGTTAATTTTAAAGGTTCATTTCAATATAATTTCTTAAATGCAGTTACACAAAATTCATATATTGAAAATGACGCTTCAATAGGTAATCAACTAATGTATATACCTAAAAATCAAGGGCAATTCTGTCTTGATGTTAGCTTTAGAAATTTCATGATCTATTATCGTCAGAGTCTAATGGGTAGAGTATACATTAGTAGTGACAATTACAGTTATTTACCTAATTATAGCCCTGCAGATTTTGGCTTAGAATGGACTAGTCCTTTCATTGAAGGAAAACAGATTATTACAGGAATAAAGGTGATGAATATTTTCAATGAAGATTATCATGTTATTTCTTACAGGCCTATGCCTGGAATACACGTATTATTCAATTTAAAAATAAACTTAAAACAACAGTAAAATGAAAAAGATTACATTATTTATTTTGATATTAACTTTAATTGGATGTAGAAAAGAAGAAATTGGACCTCAACCAGTAATTCCTGTTGAGCCTTTGCTTTATTATAATGTATTAGTGGGATGTGAAGGAAACTTTGGATCATCAAATGGTTCAGTAACTGTTTATGATAGGGCAAACAATCAAGTTTCTAATAATTATTTTGAACAGGTCAATAATTTTGTTTTAGGTGATGTAGTGCAATACATGGAAGAAATTGATGGGGAAATTTATATTGTAGTCAATAATTCTGGAAAAATAGAAATCGTGGATTCAGCTGATTTTTCTTCAAATGCCACTATTTCGGGATTAACTAGTCCTAGAGAAATTAAGAAGGTGAGTAGTGATTTTGCTTACGTCACAGATCTTTTTTCAAATAGTATCCAGGTTTTGGATCTGCAAAATAAAACCATTTCATCATCTATAGCTGTTACTGGTTGGACGGAGTCTATTAGCGTAAGAGACACTATAGCTTATGTTGCATGTCCTGGGTCTAACCTTATATATAAGCTAAATGTAAATAATCATGAGTTAATTGATTCATTGGTTGTAGGAGACTCACCAATGAATATGGTATTTGATAAAAATGATCAGCTTTGGGTGCTTTGTGCTGGATCATGGGGAGCAAACAATGGGACGCTAGAGAGAATAGAAATAGCTAACTTTAGTTTACAAGAAACAATTTCATTGAACTCTTCTCCGTCAAAGTTATGTGTAGATGCAAATGGAGATCATTTATTTTGGATTGATGGGGGTGTTAAAAAAATGAATGTTGATCAATCAGGAATAATTTCAGAGGAGGTGCCTTCAAATGGAAAGTACTTTTATGGTTTAGCTGTACATGGTCAATCTGGTGAGATCTATGTTACTGATGCTGTAGATTTTGTGCAATCAGGGTGGCTTTTTAGATATAATAATACTGGAGTTTTATTAGATTCAGTAAATACAGGAATCAACCCTCAAGCCTTGTTTTTTAAATAGGATTTTGTAAATGCACATAATAGTGTGCATAGATACTATTGTATTAAAGTAGGTCAATGGAATCTTACAATTATTTTTGATTGAAATAATTTGAATTTTGGTCAGAATATTAACGATAATATTATTAGTAGCATCTTCTGGTTTGCTGTTGTTCTTTTCTCATCAGCAGCTCAAGATTTCATTAATCCAACAGCAAGATCCTATTGCTGCAGTGCCATTGGATGCGGGCTTGATCATTGAGAGTAAGAAGATTAAAAACACATGGGTTACCTTATCAGAAACAAATTTAATTTGGAGTAAGCTACTCGAATTTCATGATTTCTATGAATTAGACATAAAGATCAAGCAATTAGATTCTTTTTTTGTTCAAGATAAAAGAGTAGAAGAAGTTTTTCATAATAATAAAGTGATAGTTAGTTTCCATCCCGGAAGTGAATCAACGGAAATATTTGCTGTTACAAATACTACAAAAGAGGTATATCATTCAATTATAAAGTTGTTATCAAATAAAGGGTTTGGTAATAAAAAGTCAAGCCGATCAACTGTTAAATATGTTGATAAAGCTGGCAATGATTTTTTAATAGCTTATAAAGAGCCGTTTTTAATGTATTCAACATCAAGAATACTTATTGATCAGTCATCATCTCAAGTAGAAAAAGGAATGGGGTTATTATCAAACAAAGGATATGCAAAAGTTAATTTAACGAAAAGTACATCATCAGATTTTCATGTTTTTCTTCAATCTAATCAATTTATAAGAATTGCTGCTAATTATTTAAATAAAGACGTTATTCAAGAATGGCAGGAGGGTGCTTTTTTTAAAGGGTGGTTGGAGCTAGACCTTAGTATTAAGCCAAATAGTCTCCTTTTTTCAGGATTAACTTTGTTGGAGAGCTCAGGTTTATTTGATCAGTCAATTAATAGGCAAAAAGCAATCTCTAAAAAGAATTATAAGATGATACCTTCTAAGGTTAACTCTTTAAAGAGATATGCTATTAGTGACATATCTGACTTTGTCAATGATCATGCTTTAATAGAACCTTCTACTATAGATGCTAAATGTCAATGTAGTTCTGTATCATTAATAGATGAATTGGTTGGAGATGAGTTGATTCTTGCTGAGTTAGAAGATAGAGGGGTGAGACAAAAAGCAATGATTTTTAATAAACCCGATTACAAAAGTTCAAGAGTGAATTTACAATTGCTGGGGTATGGAGATAGCTTAATCAAGGTTGTTGGTGAAAATAAAATGTATCAGCTGAAAAGTAATTTATTTACTAATTTATTAGGTGTAAAATTAGGTAAGGATGTATTGTATTATCAGGAAGTAGGGGATTATGTTGTTTTGTCCACAATTGAGGGATTAAGGTCTTTAGTTAAGGAATGGAATAAAAATAAAAACAATTCTGAACTTGCTAATTTCAGTTATTATTCCGCTAATTATTTAACCAATTTTTCTAGTGTAGATTATTTCTGGAAAAACAATGAGTTTTTTAATAGCTTCAAAGGATATTTTAAAAATGATTACTTAGGATACGTAGATCAATTATCCGATGTTTTGTCTGATATAGATGGCATTTCTTTTCAGGCATCATCGTCAACGCCATTGTATAACTTTCATTCATATGCTATAAGTACAGGTAATTCAACTGTAGAAGAATCTAGTCAACTCTGGATAGTAGATATTGACAGTATTACAAGAGCCCCCTTTTTAATGAAAAACCATCGTTCAAAAACATTAGAACTGTTAGCTCAGGACGACAACAATATTCTTCATTTAATTAGTGCAACAGGGAAGGTTAAATGGAGTAAGCAGATAGAAGGTGAAATTATTGGAAATGTTGCTCAAATGGATTTTTATAAAAATGGTAAATGGCAAATGTTGTTTAATACTCAATCAAAAATTCATTTATTAGACATCAATGGAGAGGAGGTATCAGGTTTTCCTTTTACACTTAATTCTCCTGCTACTAATTCAGTAAATGTTCTCGATTATGAAAATAATGGTAAATACAGATTTTTAGTTTGTGCTGAAGACAAAAAGATTTACAATTTTAATAAAGTAGGGGAACCTCTCCCAGATTGGAAACACCCAATATCAAAAGATATTGTAAACTCAGTTGTAACTCATTTTGTGGTAAATAATAAGGATTATTTATTTACTTATGATAGGGGAGGAAACATTTATTTGTATGATAGAAGAGGTAGTATTAGATATGACAGTAAGGCAACTTGTAGGCCTAATAAGCCTAAAAATATAAGATTTAAAAAAGAATTTGACATTGATCATTCATTGGTTACCTATGTAGATTCTTTAAACAATGTTGTACAAGCTAGGTTTAATGGTCAGATAGATACCTTAAATATTAAAGTGCCTTTTGAAGAACAACAGTGTTTTGTGAATTTATTTGAATGGGGGAAAGATCAATTAATCTATTATTCAATGTCAAGTGATGATAAGATGGCTATATATGGCCCCGATAATGAGTTGCAATTTATTGAGTATTTTGATTTTTCTATAGGTAATAATATCCAAATATTAGGGGCCAACAATAAATATATTATGGTAAGTAATGAAAAAGAACAGGAAATCTATTTATATGATAGTGATTATAACCCAACCAATGTATTTTCTGTTCCGGGCACATCTAAAACAGTTGTTGGAGATATGAATTTCGATGGGCTAGATGAAGTAATTACCATTACAAAGCAGGGTGAAATCATTGCTTATAGTATTAACGCTAATTTTAATTGATTTTTTATCTATTTTATTTAGAATCTTTCTAAGTAAGGCATTACCTTTGTTCTAATGAATAATTTGGATAATATAAGAAATGATTTTCCGATTTTAAGTAAAAAAGTTAACGGGAAACCTTTAGTCTATTTTGATAATGGCGCCACTACTCAAAAGCCTAATTCAGTTATTCAGATAATTTCTGATTATTATAAAGATTATAATTCAAATGTACATCGTGGAGTTCATCAATTAAGTCAATTAGCAACTGAAAAATATGAAAATGCTAGGATAGTCCTAAAGCAATTTATTAATGCTTCTTATAAAGAAGAGGTCATATTTACAAAAGGCACAACTGAAGCAATAAATATTGTTGCTTCATCTTATGGGAGAAAAACATTAAGTAAAGGTGATGAGGTTATCATTTCTGCAATGGAGCACCATAGTAATATTGTGCCTTGGCAAATGATCTGTGAAGAAAAGGGAGCTAAATTAATAATTGCACCTATTAATAATGATGGAGATTTGATCATGGATCAGCTTTTTGATCTAATCAATTATAACACAAAAATTATTTCATTAACTCATGTTTCTAATACCTTAGGAACCATTAATCCAATTCAGGAAATTATAGATACAGCCCATAGCTATAATGCGGTTGTTTTAATTGATGCCGCCCAATCAATTCAGCACCTTCCAATAGATGTTCAGCAGCTTAATTGTGATTTTTTGGCATTTAGTGGCCATAAGATGTACGGACCTACTGGAGTTGGAGTTTTGTTTGGGAAGAAACGAATTTTAGAAGAAATGGACCCTATTCAGGGTGGTGGTGATATGATTAAGGAAGTTACATTTAATAAAACAACCTATAATGATCTTCCGTATAAGTTTGAAGCAGGAACTCCTAATATTGTAGGTGTTATTGGGCTAGTAGAGGCGATAAAGTATATCCAAAAAATAGGATTTGAGTTTATACAAAAACAGGAATCAGCATTATTGATAAAAGCCACTCATTCTTTAAGGGAAATAGAAGGGCTAAGGATTATTGGAAACGCCAATCAAAAATCAAGTGTTATTTCTTTTGTTATTGATGGTGTGCATCCATTTGATATAGGGACTTTACTTGATCAGCTTGGGATTGCTATACGTACAGGTCATCATTGCACTCAACCTCTAATGGATTATTTTAAAATTCCAGGCACAGCAAGAGCTTCATTTTCTTTTTATAATTCTGAAGATGAAGTTGGGTTAATGGTAGAAGGGTTGAAAAAAGCAGTTAAAATGTTAGCTTAGTTATCACTTAATTTAATTCCTTTTAATTTATAAAACAGTATTACATCTATGATCATATGTGCAGCTATAGCTGTACATAGGCCAAGCCAATTGCTTAAATAACCAATAAGTGCAATAGAAAGAGTTAAGTAAATACCATAAATTGAAATACGCCAGTTCGTAGGGTTTAGGTATCCGTGTATAGCAACAAATATTAATGATGTTATCCATACACCTATTAAAGGCTGAATAACGCCTCTAAATAATATTTCTTCTCCCACCCCTGCGCAAAAGCTGATAAAAAAGATCAATTGAAGGTCAATTTCAGATGAAGTAATCATGTTTTTGTATTTGTCTAAAACAGGCTTCATGAATTTCATTTTTATTATCTCCCACCCTAAATATCCAATTATTAACCCAGTAATCCCCCCAACTAAAACTTCTATTAAGAGATTGCTTTTAGAAATAAATATTGATATAAAAGGATTATTTGTAAAAAACAAATGAATGACAAGTCCAATGGCAGGGAATCCTAATAAGGTGAAAATAGATAGTTTAATTAATGAATTCCTGTTCAATTTTTAAAATAAAAAAACCCCGCAAAGCGAGGTTAAGTAGTGAAATATTTATGCTTAATTTAATCTGAATTTACGTCTCTGTCTTGATCTTCATCATCCTCAGAGTCAGTAATATCTCTTTCTGAATTATTGTCGTTTGTATTTTGAGGGTTAGTTGTGGGGTCATCATTTGTGGTTCCACATACTACGCCAGGCTCACATCCTTCCACAAGAGTAGGAGGAGCAATTTTGCTACAACTCTCCGTTACTATAGCTAGGAGAAAAACAAGTGATAATATGTAAATAAGTCTCTTCATAAGACAGGTATCATAACAAACTTACTAAAAAGTAGGTCAAAATCCAACTAATTATACTTAAAAATGGTCATTTTGTTACATTTTATGATCTAATATGATCTCTACTTTTGTTCCTATGGCTTCGTTTATTTCATTATTTATTTGGTAGGGACCAATTATTTTAAAATTTTTCTTAGTTACTTTTCTTAAAACATCAATTCTATTAGTAGTAATGTTAATTCCTTTTGATTGATGATCATGTGAACTTTTGTTGTTTAGGCTATTGTCAACCCCTATACCATTATCTTCAATAATGAATTTTACTTCATTTTCATCAGAAGTTAGAATTGATATATTTATTTCTCCCTTTTTTTTCATTGGGAGAACTCCATGCCAGACACTATTTTCAACAAATGGCTGCATAAACATAGCGGGAACAAGTATTGAGTCTGTTTGAATGCCAGGTTGTATTTGTATTTTATATTCAAATTTTGACTGAAACCTCATATGCTCTAAGGACAAATAGAGCTCTAGTCTTTCTAGCTCATCACTTAAAGGGATTAGGCTATTTCCTGAAGATGAGCTGTCTAAATTTTTTCTTATCAGCTTTGCGAAACTAGATAGGTATTTGTTAGCAGATAATTTATCTTGTGTATTAATGAAATATTGAATAGAATTTAAAGCATTAAAAATAAAATGTCTATTCATACTTGCATTCAATGACTGTTGTTCAAGTGCCAATAAATTAGATTTATACATCAGGCTTTCTGTTAACCTATTTCTTCTAACAACATTAGATCGCCACTTCCAAATAAAGAAAATAATTAAACAGAAAAAACCAGCGCTTATTAGGAAGAACCACCATGTTAGATAATAAGGTTTTTTAATAGTAAAATTAAATATAGCAGGAGCACTCCAATTTATATTATCTACAGAAGAAATTACTTTAAATGTAAAATCTCCATATGGAAGGTTTGCGTAAGTAAATGAATTTTGATTATATATTGGAGACCATTCTTTGTCAAAATTCTCTAGCATAAAACGATATTTTATTGATTTATACCTAGAAAGACTAGATGCTTCAAAATAAAAAGTTAGGTAATTATTCTTATGAGTTAAGGTTAATTCTTCTGGAAGGTTAGTAAAAGGATTTATTTTATCAGAAAAAGTAGACCAGTTTGTTTTTTTAAGAAATAGCTGGATATCATTAATTCTTACTTGAGGTGTTGTTATATTATAGGAATGAGCTAATTTTCTTCTATTAAATTTGGTTAACCCATTTCCAGTTCCCATCCAAACTGACCCTTCATTGTCTAAAAAAACAGCATTTAGATTAGTTTCAACACTTTTTAGGCCATCTGCTATAGTGTGATGTAATAGGTTTAATGGTTCATTTATAATAAGACTATTGATATCTAATTCAAAAATGCCATAATTGGTGCCAATCCATAAGGTGTGGTCGTCTTCATTAAGTAAAAAGTTAATGTAATTAGCGCTAAAAGAGGTATGGAGGTCTAGCTTATAGATAGTAGATTTATTATAAGCATAAAGACCATTACCTGTCCCGATGAACAGCAAGGAATCTTTCCAGTTTTCTAAACAATAAATAGGCTCGTCTTTGAATAGGTTGTCAAAGGTGATGCTTTTTGCATTTAACTCTTTGTCAAAAACAAAGATCCCATTTCGAGATCCTGCATAAGTGAAGTCATCAAATTCTTTAATGCACCTAATGTTTCTTCCATAAAATTCTGATTGGTCGTTAAAGCTAAATTGAAATTCTTTATCTAGAACGGCAATCCCCTTTGAACAGCCAATCCATAGTCTTTTTAGTTCATCTTCATACAAAGAAGTGATTTTGTTAGAGGGTAACCATTTAAGGTCTTTATAGGATTCCATTTCTCCATTTTTAAAATGGATTAATCCGCTTGAAGTTCCAAACCATAAAGAGCTATCACTTGTGCAGATGCTGGTCCATACAGTATTGTTTTTTAAGTTGGAATTTAAAGTATGATAATTAATGATCTCATCATTTGAATAGTTGTAAAAGCAGAGCCCTCTATCATAAGTTGAGAACCAATAATTTTTATTATAATCTTGAAGAATAGACATTACATAATTACTTGGTAATCCCGCTTCCTTTGTGTAATTCACAAATTCTTCTCCAGCAAATCGAAATATTCCAGACCCATCAGTTCCAATCCAAATATTATTTTCAAGATCTTCACTAATTACTTTTACATTTTCTGAATTTAGGCCATTTTTTTTCTGATAATTTTTTATTTTATTTTCTGATATGCATGAGATGCCAATTTTTGAAGAGAGCCAAATATTGTTTTTACTATCTATAAATATATCTCTTATAATTGGGCTGATCAATCCCTTCGTTTCATTGTAATTTTGAAAAGTATTGCCTGAATGATTGTATTTATAAACACCATTGTCATATGTAGATATCCAGAAGAAACCCTTCTTGTCCTCACTTATGTCGCTAATGCTTAGACCTGAGATAGGCATTTTTATTTCTCTCCATTTTTCACCATTATAATACCCTATAAACCCTTTACCGACCGCCCATATTCTATCCTTTGAATCACAAAACAATGCAGTTGTAAATAGGTTGTCTTTTGGCTGATGATGTTTAATTGGAGTGATCGAAAAAACATCAACCGATGAAACTTTAAATTCAATGATTCCCTGATTTTGCAGTCCAACCCATAAGTTTCCTTGTTTATCAAATGCAAAATTGTTTATAGTGGCTCCTTCAGAATATTTTAAAAGATTAATAGTAGTCAGTTGATTGTCTCTAATTCTAGTAATTCCATGCTTGGTCGCAATCCATATAAACTTATTATGCTCAATAATCTGTACAGCAGCATTATCTGTTAGACCATTTTCTTTAGAGTAATTAGTGAACTCATTCCCGTTAAATTTGCTCACTCCTCCAGCAGTAGCAATCCATAAATTGCCTTTGTTGTCAGGGCAAATAGAATAAACCTGAGTTTGAGATAGACCATCTTCTACAGAATATTGAACAAAACTATATTGTTGACCTATCGATGGGTAAAGCTGAATTAAGAAGAATACGAATATTATTTTTCTTAGTATTCTCATAAATTATAGGAATAAATTTTTAGCAAATTAAAAAGTATTTATTCGCTCCATGAAATTTGTCATCTTTCTTCTTGAAATGGGCACATATTTACCATTGGTCATTATGGCGACATTCCCTTCAGATCTAGAAAATTCTTTTAAATGATTTTCAATATTTATAATATGAGATTTATGTGTTCTGAAGAAAATATTTTGATCTAAATTTTCTTCATATATTTTAATGTTTTTGCTGCTTAAATGACGGCTTCCATCTTTTAAATAGATCATGGTGTAATTGTCACTTGCTTCCAAATGAATAATGTCTTCATTTCTTATTATTAGGTACCCATTTTTAGTAGGTATGCTTATTCGATCATTTGACTTTTCATTATTCATTTCATTCATTAAAGTCGTCAGCTCTTCATTAATTGTTTTTGAATTGTTGCCATTTTGATATTGAATAGATTTTTTGACTGCATTTTTTAACTCATCAATTGAAATGGGTTTTTCTAAATAATCTATTGCATTTGCTTTAAATGCTTTTAAAGCATACTCATTATAAGCAGTAGTGAATACTACAGAAAAGCCAGTTTCATCAAATGACCTTAAGAATTCAAAGCCATCTTCATTGGGCATTGCAATGTCTAAAAAAATAATATCGGGTGGAGTGGACTTAATTACATCTCTTGCAGATTCAGCAGATTCAGCGAATCCAATTATATCCAATTCTGGGCAATGATCATGGATCAATAGTTTTAAATTTTCTCTTGCGTTAAATTCATCATCTATTATTAAGGCTTTTAATTTCATGGCTAATTCAATAATTAAAGGTGTATATAAACATAACGCTATATTTATTCAAAGGTTGAGCCTCTTTATTGAAGTGTTGAATTTGTTTATTGAATGGTAGCTCTTGCTTATTGATTTGACTTTAATAATGAAGTGAAGTCTGAAATTTTACTTCTACTTACTGGTATTTCTTCCCCGTTTTTCAATTTCACTACTGAACCATTTTCGTTGATATAATCTGTAATGTAATTTAAATTGATAATATGAGATTTATGTATTCTGTAAAATAGATCAATATCTAACAGCTCTTCATAAACCTTTAATGTTCTTGTGTCTAGGAAATGATCTCCATTGATAAAATATAACATGGTACAGTTCCCTTCTGCTTTTAATCTTAATATGTTTTTTTGGTAAACAATCTTAATCCCTTTTTGATGTGAAATGGCAATTTTTTCTTTTTTTACCCCCATTTCCTTTGTTAGATTTTGTAATCTTTGAAGGTACCCTTCAAAATCAATGTTAGGGGTATTCATGTTAAGAGATGATTTTGTGACGGCCTCTTTTAGCTCATCTATGTCTACAGGCTTCAGGAGGTAATCTATTGCATTTGCTTTAAACGCTTTTATGGCATAGTCCTTAAATGCAGTAATGAAAATCACTTTAAAGGATTTCTTTGGAATCATATCTAGTAATTCAAATCCCTCAGCGCCAGAAGGCATTCTGATGTCTAAAAAAACCAGATCTGGGCTATTCTCTGTTATTACTTTAAAAGCAGAGGCTAAATCATCTCCTTCACCTACAACCTCTATTATGGGACAATGCTCATTCACTAAAAGCTTGAGATTCTCCCTAGCAAATAACTCATCATCGATAATAACAGCACGTATTTTTTTCATGTTTTTTGTGAAAATAAAAATTTAAAAGCGAGTTTAAAAAAATCTACAGCTTAATAAAGCAGTGTCATCAAGGATTTCTTTATTCCCTTTATACCTTTCTAGCTCTAAAAAGATAACTTGGTCTAGTGCTTTCATAGATAGATGAAAATTTTCATGTATTATTTTTATTAAACGTTCAGTTTCAAACTGTTCTTCATTTTCGTTTTCAAGTTCTACTAAACCATCCGTGTAGCATATAAGGGTGTCATTAGGTCGTATATCAAGTTCTTCCATTTCTATTTCAGGAATTTCATCAAACATACCTAAACCAATACATCCCTTATTTAGATTAATAGCTTTATCTCCATTAGTCAATATTGGATAATTATGACCTGCATTAATATATTTTAATTTTCTTGTAGTGCAATTGTAATAAGCAATGAAAAATGTAATGAACTTTTCACCTTGTGCAGCATTGTTTACATTGTCATTTAATTCATGAATAAGGTCAATTAATGTAAGGTCGTGATGGTTGTATTTAATATTAGCCTTAAGGTTTGCTTGAAAATTACTCATTAAAAGTGCTGCAGAAACTCCCTTTCCTGAAACATCTGCAATACACATTATATATTCTTCATTGTTGATCTTTATAAAGTCATAATAATCCCCGCCAACTAATTGATGAGTTTCATACCTAGCGGCAACATCCACTCTGTTATTGGAAGGTAAAATAGCTGGAAATAATAACCTTTGCATTTCTGATGCTACTTCAAGTTCTTTATTGGTTCTTTCTTGGTCAATACTTTCATTGGCAAATCTTTTATTCTCAATAGCAACAATGATGATGTTTGTTAGAGTTTGAATAAATGGCATATGCTTAATGGTGGGGCTGATCATTATGGCCTCTTCATTAAGGTCTCCAATAAGTAAATAGGAAAGAGGAGTGTTTTTGTGTAAAATAGGGATAACGATGTCAAATGAATTTAAATATTGGATAGAGGAAGATTCTATCACAGTTATCTCTTTTATGTGAGTTAGGTCCTTATCTACATTAATTTTTTTTGATTGGCCTCTAGCTCCATATTTTAATAAACACTTCCACTTTTTTTGGTCATAATTAAATAATATTAGCTTCGAAATCCCAAGTTGCTCTCTTAATATATATTCATATATTTTTAATAGCTTATCTGTAGAAAAGTTGTTATTAATGCCTTTTGTTATTTCAAGAAGAGAATTAAGCTTGAATTCTTTGAGCTCTAATTTTTCTGTTAGTTTATTTACTTTTCTTTCTGGCATTAGGGTAGGTTCTCTATAATTTGAGGTAGCTTTTTAATAGCAGCAAGCTCTCTGAATTTCATTCTTGCTTCACTAGCAGGGCTTCCGAAATAGGTTTTTTCGGGGTCTAGGTTTTTAGCGATTCCGGATTGCCCTAGAACTACAGCACCTTTCCCTATCACAATATCACTTGGCACACCTACTTGTCCCCATAAGGTGACATTGTCTTCAATGGTTACACATCCAGCTATTCCTACTTGAGCAGCAAAAAGGCAATTTTTTCCAATAGTTGTGTCGTGTCCAACATGTACCTGGTTGTCTAGTTTGGAGCCAGCACCAATGATGGTATCTCCAGTAACTCCTCGATCGATACTTGAAAGGGCGCCAATTTCTACATAGTCTTTTATGATTACTGTTCCACAAGTATGCATTGGATTGTATTTGCTTTCTAGTTTTTTATAGTAAAAAGCATTGGCTCCAATAACAGTGTTAGCGTGGATAACAACATGATCGCCAAGAATGGCATTGTCATATATTGTTACATTAGCATGAATAATACAATGCTCTCCTATGGAGACATTGTTGCCGATAACAGCAGTTGAATGAATAAAAGTATGATTACCTATATTAACTTGTTCTCCTCTTGTTTCGGGATTTAATTTTAATGGTTGGAAATAATTAGTTAAATAATTAAAGTCTTTAAAAGGTTGATCAGATATAATAATGGCTTTGCCTTTTGGGATACTCACATTTTCATCATTGATAATAATAACAGAAGCAGCAGAGTTTAATGCTTTTTCATAATATTTTTCATGATCAACGAAAACCACATCACCAGGCTCAACTTTATGAATTTCATTAAGGCCTGTAACTTCAATATCTTTATTGCCATTAACAGTGCAATTTATGAGTTCGGCAAGTGCTTCAACAGATAATTTTTTGACTATTTTCAATCTAATTTCTTTAATGCTAAAGTTAGAACATAATTACATTAAAGGTACTTGAAAATGAAATTTTTCTATTTGTCTTGAATAAGATTGTGATAATAAGCAAAGATTTTATAAATTTGCAGCCCTTATTAGGAAAAAGTAATTTAAAATTAAGTTTATGTACGCAATTGTTGAAATAGCAGGGCAGCAAATAAAAGTAGAGAAAGATCAACGTTATTTTGTTAATCGTCTAAAAGGTAAAGAAGGAGAAAAAGTTGTCTTTGACAATGTTCTTCTTTTAGAGGATAAAGGTAAAATATCTGTTGGCGCCCCAGCTGTTAAAGGTGCTCATGTAACTGCTAAAATTGAGCATCATCTTAAAGATGATAAAGTTATTGTATTTAAGAAAAAAAGAAGAAAAGGTTATCAGGTAAAAAATGGTCATCGTCAGCATCTGTCAGAAATTTCAATTCAAGGGATTTCTACTAAGGCACCTGCTAAAAAGGCGGAGCCTAAATCAGCTGATGAAAAACCAAAGGCTTCAACTAAAGCTGCTAGCCCTAAAAAAGCAACAGCAAAAAAAGAAACAACAAAGAAAGTAGTTGCTAAAAAGACTGAGAAAAAAGTAGAAAAAGCACCTGCTAAAAAGGCACCTGCTAAAAAAGCAGCACCTAAAAAAGATAAATAATTTTTAAAAACATTTAGTTATGGCACATAAAAAAGGAGCAGGAAGTTCGAAAAATGGTCGTGATTCAGAATCGAAAAGATTAGGAGTGAAAATCTATGGTGGACAATTGGCTATTGCAGGTAATATTATAGTTCGTCAGAGAGGAACTGTACATTATCCAGGTGAAAATGTAGGTATGGGTAAAGATCATACATTATTTGCATTGACCAATGGAGTGGTAGAGTTTAGGAAAAAAAGAAATAACAGATCATTTGTTTCAGTAACGCCATTTGAGGATAAGTAAAAGAACTTTATATAAGTTATTAAAAAAGCGTCTTTTGGACGCTTTTTTTGTATGTCAAAGTCAATATTCATTCATTTTTAAATAGCTTTGGATATTAATTTTTTAATATTTAGCAGATAGGATATGCTACAGGTAAATAGGATAAGAGAAAATAGTCTTCAATTAATTGAACAGCTTAAAGTAAGGAATGTTGATTATTCAGATTTAATAAATGAAGTTATTGAACTAGATGAAGTGAGAAGGAGCTCACAGCATCATCTTGACCAAGATCTATCTGAACTAAATCAAATCTCAAAAAAAATAGGAGAATTATTTAAAGCAGGTAACAAAGATGAGGCAAATGAGTTAAAATTAAAAACAGGGAAGCTTAAAGAATCAACTAAATTATTAAAAGAAAAGCTGAACGATTCTGAGAAAAAGTTACTTGAATTATTGTATCAGATACCTAATATCCCTAATCCTTCTGTAAAAGCAGGTTCATCTGAAAAGGAAAATGAGATCTTAGAAGAGTTTGGTGAAATTCCTACTTTGAGTAATGAGGCATTGCCGCATTGGGACCTTGCAAAAAAGTATCAATTAATAGATTTTGAATTAGGAGTAAAGATTACGGGAGCAGGGTTTCCTGTATATAAAGGTAAAGGGGCTCAACTTCAAAGGGCATTGATCAATTATTTTTTAAATAAGGCCATTGATAGTGGTTATGAAGAAGTAATTCCACCATTACTTGTAAATGCAGATTCTGGTCATGGAACAGGTCAATTACCAGACAAGGAAGGTCAGATGTATTATATCCAGGAAGATCAACTTTTTTTAATTCCTACTGCAGAGGTTCCCATTACTAATATTTTTAGAGATGTTATAGTAACTCAAGATGAGTTTCCAATTAAGCATGTAGGATACACCCCATGTTTTAGAAGAGAGGCTGGTTCATATGGGAAGGACGTAAGAGGATTAAATAGATTACACCAATTTGATAAAGTAGAAATAGTACAAATTTCTCATCCAGAAAAAAGTTATGAAATCTTAGATGAAATGGTAAGCTATGTAAAGTCTTTATTAGAAGACCTTGGGCTTCCATATAGAGTGGTAAGATTATGTGGAGGAGATTTAGGGTTTACTGCAGCTTTAACCTATGATTTTGAGGTGTTTTCTGCTGCCCAGGATAAATGGTTAGAGGTAAGCTCTGTCTCCAATTTTGAGACTTATCAATCTAATAGATTAAAATTAAGGTATAGGGACAATAATAATAAGAGTCAGTTAGTTCATACTTTAAATGGAAGTGCTTTGGCTTTGCCAAGGATAATGGCAGCAATATTAGAAAATTATCAAGTTAATGATGGAATTCAAATTCCTGAAGTGTTGATTCCATTTACTGGATTTAAACAGATCAATAAAACGGAATAATATTTGTGTTTAGTAATTAAAAATCAAATGATCAGACCTTTCTTTTTTTTAATAATATCATTTGTGACATATAGCTGCTCCCTTGAATTTGGATCTTCTAATAATAGTAATGATATGAAGGAGGTTGAAGACCTTCAAAGGAAGCTAAATGCGCTCGAATTTTCTTTTAAAAGTATTGATACTATTGCAGTTGAAACTGCTTTAATTAGATATAGAGAAAATTTAACAATGATTAAAAAATATTATAACGACACGGTCGATAAAGAATTTGTGCAATTAATTAATAAATACAAAGGGATTAAAAAAGCGGGAAAAAATATTTCTAAAAAGGATCGTAAGGATATATCCACTAATATTAAGATTACTAAAAATCAGCTTCATAATTTATCATTAGATCTTGATTCTGATATTTTACCGAAAGACTCTATTTCTTATTTTATTAAAATGGAAAGTGATAAAATAAATAAATTAAATAAAGATATAAGTAACTATATTTTAATCTGTGATGAGGTGATTCAATTAGACACTAGTCTATCTTCTAAAGTCAGGGATCTTGTTAATAATTAACAGCCATGAAAGCAGCATTTAAGTATATAGTTTTTATTGCCTTCAGTATGACATTTTTGTTTAGTACTGCACAACTCAATGAACTAGATTTTAGAATGGCAATGAACTATTATAATAATGGTGATTTTGAGAAAGCAGCTATGTACTTTGATAAGCTATATTCAAAATCTAATCTAAATGAGATTTATGAGCCATATAGAAGAACTCTTATTGAATTGGACAGATTTAAGGAGGCAGAAAAAATTTGCAAATTACAGGTTAAAAATCATCCTGAAAAATACAATTACTTAGTAGACTATGGTAAATTAATGGAATTATGGGAAAAAGAAGAAAAAGCCAATACTATCTATAATGAAGCTATAGGGAAAATTGATGAAAACTCGGAACATATTCAGATCAGTAATTTAGCCAATGCATTTGAGAAGGGGGGAATGTTTGATCAAGCATTAAAAGTATATCAGCTGGGTAATAAATACTCATCTACACAAAAAAGTATATATAATCAAAAGATTGCTTATATCTATGGTAGGCAAGGTAAAACAGAATTGGTTATAGGTACGTTACTTGAGCTTCTTGAAATAAGTGATTCTTATTATTCTGTAGTACAAAGAGGGATAAATAACTCTATTGATCTAGCAGGTGATATAAAGGGTAGAGAGGTGCTTAAAAAAACACTAATAAAAAAAAGTCAGCAAAATCCTGGAAAAATCATTTACAATGAAATGTTGGCTTGGTATTTTTCTACTATTGATGATTTTGAAGGGTCTTTTATTCAGGTAAAAGCAATTGATAAAAAGCAGAGGGCTGGAGGTAAAAGATTGTTGGAGTTAGGGGAGTCTTGTTATATTAATGAGGCATATGATGTTGCTATAAAGTGTTATAATGAAATCATTAAAAATTATCCATCAACTAATATGGCGGGTAAGGCAAAAGCGAAAACATTAAAAGTCTTAAAAAGTAAATTATTAGCTGGGGGAAATGTAACAAATGATCAATTGTTGGTATTAAAAGATAATTATTTAAAAACTATTGATGACATCAAATCCTATTTTCCTGATTTTGAAAGGGACTCAAGGTATATCTCAGTAATTAGGGATTTGTCGGAATTAGAAGCTTATTATTTACATGAATACGCTATAGCAGAAGAAAGATTAAGAAAGCTGATTTCTTCTGGGTTTATTTCTAAACGAATAAAGGGAGAAATTAAATTAGAGTTAGCAGAGATACTTGTTTTAAAAGGGATGGTATATGATGCATCTTTGCTATATCTACAATTAGAGAAGGAATTTAAACATGACCCAGTTGGACATGATGCTAAATACAAGAATGCAAAGATTTATTACTACATAGGAGAGTTTGAATGGTGTCAGGCTCAATTAGACGTATTAAAAGCATCTACCTCTAAACTTATAGCAAATGATGCAATGGACCTTTCTTTATTGATTACAGACAATTATAACCTTGACACTACTGAAGTTACAATGAAATTATTTGCAAAGGCCGACCTGTATATTATTCAGCATAAATATAAAGAGGCTGAGGCAATTTTTGATTCTATAAATCATCAAAATGGTTATCACACACTAAACGATGATATCTTGTTTAGAAGAGCGAGTATTTTCATCAAACAGCAGTTATACGAAAAAGCAGTTGAGGAATTAAAAAAAATATTAGCAGATTATTCTGATGACATCCTTGCGGATAATGCACTGTTTATTTTAGGGGAATTATATGAAAAGCAATTTAATAACCTTGAAAAAGCTAAAGAGTGTTATAAAAAAATATTATTTGAGCATAGTGGAAGTTTATACGTAGTAGAGGCAAGAAAAAGGTATCGGAGGTTGTCAGGAAAAAACAATGAAGAAATAAAATCAGACTCTTTATGATATTATACAATGTAACAATTAATATTGATCATGATGTTCATGATGAATGGCTGCAATGGATGAAATCAAAACACATTCCAGATGTGCTAAATACAGGACTCTTTATTGAGAATAGAATTTGTAGAATATTAGCCGAAGAAGAGGGGGGGAAGTCATATAGTATTCAGTATTTATTAAAGAATATGGCTGATTATAATACTTATCAGGATGAATATGCTGCAAACCTTCAGCTTGAACATACCCAAAAGTTTGAGGGTAAATTTGTTGCTTTCAGAACTATTTTAGAGGTTGTTCATGAACACAGATATTGAGAATCTTTTTACATTGCCATCTCCTGTTGAGCCACTAGATCTCAGTTATTTTGGGGTTAAAAAACATGAAATTTGGATAAAAAGAGACGATCTTATTCATGACATCATTTCTGGAAATAAATGGAGGAAATTAAAATATAATATTCAACATTATTTCAACAATCAATTCAAAGGAATAGTAAGTTTTGGAGGAGCCTATTCTAATCATATTGCAGCATTAGGGCAGCTTTCTAAAGAGCTCAATATTCCAACTATTATTTTTATAAGAGGAGAGAGGCCCCGTTTATTAAATCCAACTTTAATAAAATGTAGAGAAGATGGCGTAGACCTTAGGTTTGTCTCAAGAGAACAATACAGAGAAAACAAAACCATATTATCGGATATAAATAAAGAATTCCCTGATCATTTAGTTATTCCAGAAGGGGCATCTAATGATAATGGTATTAAAGGATGTTTTGAGTTAGTAAAGGAAATTGATATAGGATTTGATGAGATATATTGTGATGTAGGAACAGGGGCAACTTGTGTTGGGATTTCAAGTGCGTTAAATAATAATCAGCATGCAATAGGAATAGTTGTTTTAAAAGGAGCTAAAAATATCAATAATGAAATAGGTAATTTATTAAAGTTAAAAACTAATAGTTTCACCCTAAAACATGATTATCATTTTGGAGGATATGCTAAAAAAAATAATGACTTAATTAAGTTTATGCAAACGTTCTATGATAAAACAGGAATTAAAACTGACCCTATTTATTCAGGAAAAATGTTCTACGGTTTAATAAGAGAGTTGCAAAAAGATAATTCAAAGAAAAGTAAAAGAATTGTTGCTTTACATTCAGGAGGACTTCAGGGAATTTCAGGATATGAAAAAAGATATGGGCTTAAAATATTTTAAAAAAAAAGAGCCATTCAAATGGCTCTTTTTTTAAAGTGAACTTTAGTTATTTCTGTAAGATCATTTTTTTAGTAATCTTGAATTCATTATTAAAAATCGTATAATAATAAATCCCATTTCTTAAACCATCTGAATTGATATTCAGTTCATGAGTTCCCATTCCCATTGAACCAAGATCAATGTGTTTTACGATTTTTCCCGTAATGTCAAAGATCTCAAAAGTTATTTCCTTTTGTTCGTCAAGTTCAAAAATGATTTTAGTATTGTCATTAAATGGATTGGGTCTGTTTTGACTTAAGTATGCTTTTGTATCGTCTCTTTCCTCGACACTTATAAATGGATCGAAATTCAACCTTACCATTGGGGTTGATGTAGTATAATACCATGTTAGATCAATACCATCGTAATAAAAAGAGGTCTGAGGTTCAGAATCTCCTGAAGTTGCAATTACAATATCGTTGGTTGAACCTCCATCACCATAAGCACCTGCAACAGCAAGGTATCCTTTGCCTCCTGTCAATGTTAGAGGTGAGAATAATGGAAGTGTAATAGTTGATTGGTTGGTAACATCACCACTTGTTGTAATATAATCGGCAGTATTTCCTTCCCAAATAAAATCGCCACTAGCAGCATCAATTGAATAGATAGCAGCATAAACAACAGCTCCTGGTTCTGTACTACTACTAATTGTTAGGTCAATTGCTTTCAATGTTTGGTTGGCTATTATGTCAAAATAATTACCTACTTCAAATGGTTCACCAGCATTGTAAGATCCACCATCAACACTGCCTTTGTCTCTACCATATGTATACTCAGTAATTTCAATAATTTCATTGGCTGTATTGTCATTTATATTGTCATCAATTGAATCGGAATAAACTGACCAAGTTGTGTTTAAAGCACCTAATGTTGCATTAGGTGTATGTTGTGTAGTTGTGAATAATGAATCTGTAGATCCAATAGTTAGTGTTGTTGGATTACTTGAAATAGATAATCCACCACCAAAATCAACTGATAAAGTAGTGTTAGGTTGATCAGTTGCTCCATTGTTCATTACATTGGCAGAAAAGTCTATAGGTGTTATTTGATCCAATGGAATTTGATAGTAAGGAATCCCTAAAGAACCAAAATAATGACTAATAACGGTAAGGTCATTGTTTGGATTGGTTACTATCTCTACATCATCGATCATCCATCCATACGCAATCCATACATTAGGATTAGTAGCTGAGTTAGGATAAGCAGTTGTCCATTGAAATCTGATCCATACACTAGATGAAAGTCCACCTCCAATGTAAGGGGCAAGATTAATCAACTTTGTATCAGGATTAGCATAGGCAGATCCACCTGCTGAGCTCAATACATCTTTATCAGAATTATCTCCAATAGGATCGAAAGTAACTCCATTTGTGCTGATCAGTATTTGTTGAAGGTCATTGAATCTTGCACCATATTGTTGAAATTGTAATGAAACTTGATCTGTCCCAGCTAATGTATTGATGTCGATTGGGCTAGCAGTTGTAACAGAGTAGGTTACATCAAGTGCTTGAGTACCAGTTCCGGATGTTGGGTCTCCATTATTCAATTCAGCAAAATTCCCGCCTGATGTTGAGCTGATAGCTGATGAAAAGAACCAACTTTCTTCAGTTGAATTGATGTCCCAACCATAACCTGCACCAGACATGGTGTCATTATCGATTGTCCAGGTAGCTGGATTGGAAAAGTCATCACTCCATACAACAATACCTCCTGATTTTTCAGTAGATAAAGTATTGGAAATATCTTTATCTGTTGTTATAAATCCTTTATTAATGGATTCAGATAAATTAATTAAATTGTTTTGACCTGTGCTGCTTACTGCAACTAATAAGGTTAAAACACCTAGGTATATTTTTTTCATGGTTAAAGAAATTAATTACTAACTATTTTCAATCAAAGTAAATCAAAAAATACATGGTAGTTGCCTCAAAAACACAATTATTTCATATAAATAATGTAGGAAAGGCTGGAATTATTAACTAATGGTCTGTCAATATTAATGTTTGATGATCATTTTCTTCGTAATATTTTCACTTCCAATACTTAAGGAGTAAAAGTAAATACCCGAATTAAATTCAGCTCCCTCAAATACTATTTGATGGGGACCAGGATTTAAATTACCTAGATCATTTGAAAAAACGATTTTTCCTGAGATGTCTGTAACTTCAAATAGTACACTACCTGATTGCTTCAATTCAATATTTATTAGAGTACTTTCAGTAAATGGATTAGGTTGATTTTGTTCCATTGATGCAAATAAGTTAGGTTGTTCATTAATGTTCCAGCCACAACCACCTGTAAGTAGCATTCTTACCATTGGTGTTTTGGTAGTATAATACCATGTAAGGTCCGAACCATCATATTTAAATGAGGTTTGTGGTGCAGAGACTCCAGCTGTTCTTACTACAAGATCATTCGTGGCTCCTGCGTCACCATATGAACCAACAACTACAAGGTAACCTTTGCCTCCTGTTAGAGTTACAGGAGTAAATAAGCATAAGGTAACAAGAGATTCATTGGAAACATCACTAGAGGTTAGAATGTAATCGTCTGTATTTCCTTCCCAGATAAAATCTCCACTTGCTGCATCTATAGAGTAAACAGCCGCATAAACAACTGAACCAGCATTGGAAGCATCATCGACTTTAAATTCTATTCCTTCTAATGTTTCGTTGTTGATAATGTCATAGTAATTTCCAATTTCATAAGGCTCTCCGCTATTATATCGATTTCCATCGGGGTTGTCGTTATCTCTAGCATAAGTGTAATCAGTGACCTCAATACTTTCGTTAGCATAATTATCAGAAGGGGTGTCGTCAATAGAATCTGATGAAGCTATCCATTTTAGATCATAAAGTCCAAGAGTTGATGGGGGGGCATAAGCATTAGATAAATACAAAGAATCGCTATTACCAGAAGTAATTGTTACTGGATTGCTTGCGCCTACTACAGTGCCATTTACATCAATGCTTAGCTTACTGTTGGTCTGGTCATTGGCTCCATTATTAATAACAGATGAAGAGAAATAAATGTCTGTTATTTGGCTAGTAGGAATTTTATAATAGGGTAATCCCAATGTTTCAAAGTAATGAGATTTTAGGGTAAGATCATTGGCTTCTGCTTCCATGATCTTCATGTCATCGATCATCCAACAGTAAACTCTAGCACTCCATCCGACTTTTATATAGACTGTAGGTTGATTTCCAGCTACAGCTGAGATGTTGATCTTAACAGTATCCGAATTATCTGAATAAGTGTTATTTACATTGTCTCCTTGCACAGTATAGGTTGTCCATGTTACATTATTATTACTTACCATAACATACAAGTCGATACTATTGTTAAATCTAAAATATTGCTGAAATTCTAATACTACAGCTGGATGGCCAGTAAGATCTATTGGGCTAGTGGTAAAGTATGATTCAAGATATTGATAATTGCTACCAGATGGTTGTCCGTAATTAACATGATTCGCAGAATCCGGGTCACATATTAAAAAGCCATTGGCCGCTGTAGTAGAATTAATGGCAGTTCCAGCACTTGCTCCATTGTTCGAATTGAAATATCCCCAAGACCCATCATTTGACCATACCCAAGGGCAAATACCCGATAAATCTTGAATAGACCATCCTGCCGGAAATCCATTTGCAAAATCTTCACTCCAAATGGTTATTCCACTTTTCTCATCAATAGATTGATTTGAATTTACTTTATCTATGGTTGTGCATTCATCTTCTAATTCAGCAGGGTAATTGAAAGATGATTGCGCATTTGACGTAAATAGAAATGTTAAAAGGGTAAAAGTTAAGTATATATTTTTCATAAAAGTTATTTTAATTAGCCATTTCACTCATGAATTTTATTTTCATCAGTCTTATTTCATCTTCGGAGTAATCTCCGTCAAATTCTTCAACTGCAGCATCTATTTCATCAGTTTCTGCATCTTCCATAAAATAGTCGTAGATCTCTTCCTGAGAGTCTTCATCTAGTATATCATTTAAGTAATAGTCAATATTGATTTTTGTGCCAGACCCTACAATATACTCTAAATCAAGTATTAATGTATTAAGGTCTTTACTTTGGCTTTTTGCTATTTCTTCTAAAGGTACTTTTTTGTCAATATTTTTAATCAAGGTTACTTTACTACCGCTTTTATTTACAATAGATTTTACAACAAAATCCTGGTGTCTTTCAATATTGTGTTCTTCAACATATTGTGAAATTAGCTCTATAAAGGGTTGTCCATATCTCATGGCTTTGCCAGATCCAACACCGGAAATATTTTGAAGATCTTCCATGCTTGTTGGGTACTGAATGGTCATTTCTTCTAGCGAGGGGTCTTGGAAAACAACAAAAGGGGGGATCTTTTTTTTCTGAGAAATAGACTTTCTTAAATCTTTTAGCATTTTAAATAAGTTCTCATCTAAAGCTCCGCCTCCACCTTTTTGATCAACAATTATATCATCATCATCAGCATCACTAAAATCATGCTCTTTAATCAGCATAAATGATTGAGGTGAATTGATGAAGTTTCCCCCTTTATCAGATAGAAATAAAGTTCCATAAGATTCAATCTCTTTAATTGCTAGACCCGCTACAATGAGCTGTCTGAAAACTGCATTCCAAAAATGTTCAGTTTGTGAATCTCCTTTTCCAAAATAATCATTGAGATCATGTTTGTAGGTTTTTACTTTAGATGTTTTCTTGCCTACAAGAATATCAACAAAGTAATTGAATTTATGTTTCCCGTCAATGGCTTTAATGGTTTCTAGGGCAAGTTTTACTTCATCTTTGCCTTCAAACTTTTCTTTAGGATTTGTTGAGTTGTCACACATTTTTGCACCTTCACCATTGACATCATCGAATTCTTCCCCAAAATAATGCAGTAAGAACTTTCTTCTATTTACACTTGTTTCTGAATAAGCTACAACCTCCTGAAGAAGCTGATTGCCTACTTCTTGTTCTGCAATGGGTTTTCCATGTAAGAATTTTTCAAGTTTTTCAATGTCTTTATAGCTGTAATAGGCCAAACAATGTCCTTCACCGCCATCTCTTCCTGCTCTTCCAGTTTCTTGATAGTAGCTTTCTAATGACTTTGGAATATCATGATGAATAACAAATCTTACATCAGGTTTATCAATACCCATTCCAAAAGCAATGGTAGCGACAATAACTTCAGAGTCCTCCATTAGAAACATGTCCTGGTGTTTAGCTCTTGTGGAAGCATCCAAGCCTGCATGATAAGGAAGTGCTCTTATACCATTTACTTGAAGAACCATGGCTAATTCTTCCACTTTTTTCCTACTTAAACAATAAACTATTCCTGATTTGCCTTTTCGTTGTTTGATAAATCTAACAATATCTTTTTGAACATCTTTTTTAGGCTTTACTTCATAAAAAAGATTGCTTCTGTTGAAAGACGCCTTGTATAGTTTAGCATCTTGCATGCCTAAATTCTTTTGTATGTCAGACTGTACCTTTGGAGTTGCGGTAGCAGTAAGGGCAATAATAGGCACATTGTTAATGGCTTCAATAATAGGCTTTAGCCTTCTGTATTCTGGACGAAAATCATGCCCCCACTCAGAAATACAATGAGCTTCGTCAATGGCAAAAAATGAAATATCAATAGTAGTTAAAAAATCAATATTGTCTTGCTTAGTAAGTGATTCGGGAGCTACATAAAGCAGTTTTGTAGTTCCGTCTACAACTGCTTTTTTAACTTTTGCGATTTCAGTTTTATTTAGAGAAGAATTCAGAAAATGTGCAACATCATCATTATCGCTAACTTGCCTGATAGCGTCTACCTGATTTTTCATTAATGCAATCAATGGAGATACAACGATAGCAGTTCCGTTATTCATTAAAGCTGGTAGCTGATAGCATAATGATTTCCCGCCTCCTGTTGGCATGATCACAAAAGTGTGATTACCATTCAGAAGATTTTCAATAACTGCTTTTTGTTCTCCTTTAAAGCTGTTAAAGCCAAAATATTTTTGAAGGGCTGCTAAAGGCTCCATTTTAGCAATTTGCATGTGTGGTAAATACTATTAATTATAACATACTAAGATAGTATTTTTCATTCATGAAATTAAAATGACACCTCTTTTTATTTCTGAGAAATAGTTAAGATTTTTTTTTAAATATTATTTAGCTGATTTATAGTTAGATAGGATAGCAGTCCCATTCCAGTTTTTAAGGCATTTTCATCAATGTTAAATCTGGATGTATGCAACCCATGAATAATTCCCATTTTTTCATTTCTTGTACCTAATCTGTAAAAACAGGAAGACCTTTCTAGGGAAAAATAAGAGAAATCTTCTGCCGTCATTCTTATTGGTAATTCAACTACATTTTCTGGCCCTAAGAATTGCTTCGCCATTTCTAAGGAATTTTCAGTAATAACAGGGTCGTTTTTTAAAAAAGGATATCCTTTTTTAATTTCAAAATCTATTTCAATTTTGAATTGTGCTTCAATTTGGCTTTTAATGTCTATCATTGATTGATGTGAACTGAACCTAAAATCTTCATCCATAGTTCTAAATGTTCCTTTTAAACTCACATTATCAGGAATCACATTTGTTGATCCTTCTCCATTGATATATCCAATAGCAAATACACAAGGGATTGTTTTTTCACTTTCGAAAAAGTCATTTAATTTAATGATTAAATTAGAAGCAGCAATAATCGGACTATTGTATTTTTCTGGTAAGGCTGCATGACCTCCTTTTCCTTTTATCTGAACATGTATTTCATCTGCGGAAGCCATATACATTCCAGACTTAAAACCAACCTTTCCTGATTCAAGATCAGGGAAAACATGTTGGGCAAATATGGTATTCACTTTTGGATTTTCCAAAACACCTTCCTTGATCATTTGCACTGCTCCACCAGGAATCATTTCTTCTGCAGGTTGAAAAATGAATTTTATAGTTCCTTCCCATTTTTCTTTAAGCTGATCTAATATTTTTATAGCACCTAGCATAGATGAAGTGTGTGCATCATGACCACACGCATGCATGACTCCTTTATTTACGGAGGCATAATCTATTTCATTTTCTTCTTGTATTGGCAAAGCATCAAAATCAGCCCTAATAGCGATGCAGTTTTTATTAGGATTTACTCCCTTTATTGAAGCTAAAATCCCTGTCTGTACATATCCATCTGTATATTCAATACCCCATTTGTCTAATATGGACTTTAAATACTTAGAAGTATTGTGTTCTTGAAAAGAAAGTTCAGGATGCTTGTGTAAATGTCTTCTTATGTCAACGATTTCATTGAAGTTGTCATTAGCTAGTTTTTTAATAAGATCTATCATTGTGAATTAAAATATTTTAGTCCACTTATAATCATTTTTATAGACGCATATAACATCACTCCACCAAAAATTAATTTAACTAAATAGATAGGAGTTCTTAGTGTTAATTTTGAGCCGATTAATCCCCCCACTATAAAAGAGCTAGCCATAATAGCAGCATAAAGAATAAAAGTTTTAGAAAGATGACCTCCTTGATAATAGGTGTAAAATGCTAAAACTCCTATTGGAGGCAGCATTAGTGTTAGTGAAATTCCTTGTGCTTGATATTGAGTTAATCCTAAAAAATAAATTAAACATGGAACAATAATCAGACCTCCACCGATTCCTATGAAGCCACTAGCTATTCCAGCAAATAACCCTATTAATATTAATATGAATATGGTTTGAAAGTCCATTTAAAAATCCAAAGATAAAGATAGATGTTTTACAGAAGGCATTATCACACCATCATTTACACCCCATGCCCAGTCAAAACGCACATAATACCCTAATATCCTAGTTCTAAGACCAAAGCCATAACCATATATTATAGGTTCTTTTTGGTTTTGAAGAGTAATGGTGTAATTATGTCCATCAATTATTGTAGTATTAAATGAGTTTTGTGAAGAATAGGGGTTCACCCCTGTCCAAGCAGTACCAATATCATTAAAGCCTATTACCATAAAATTTTCTAAAAAATCTGATTTTAGTGGTTTAGGTGAAAAATAACTAAACAAGGGTACCCTTAGCTCATTATTTATTACAGCAAATGAATTACCATTTCTAGCATTTTGATAAAATCCTCTAACTGGAGTAGCAATGGTTTGAAATTGATAATTTTGTGCTGGATCAGGAACTATTGAAGGGTCAAATTGAGCCCACATCCAATTATCAACACCACCCATGTAATAGATCAATTTTTGATTTCCAAATGAAGTACTTGCAGCTAATCGTGATGCAAATACTATATTTCTATGAATTTTTTGATAATGTCTAAAGTCTAAGCCTAACACAAAAAAGTCAGTTTCTTTTTGGTCTAATTCATGATAAGCTTCTCCCCAAAGTTTGAATTTTGTTCCGTTTTGAATATTGAGTCCAATATTTCGAGTGGCGTCAAATACATACTCAAGTAATAGACCACCTAAATAATGATTTTCGTTTTCTCTCAATAAAGTATTGGGTTCTGTACTCAGTGTTACTAAATGGTCATATCTAAGGTGATTAGTTAATCTAATGCTACTTACTTCACTAAATGGCAAGCTTACATTGTATTTTAGATCATAAGTAACAGTTTTGTTGATTTCATTGTTGTTGATTTGCTGATAAGCTTGTCTAGAAATAAGATACCTTTTGTCTATTCTGTTTTTAAGATTTTCATATACTAATAAATAACCAGTGTTATTTATCTGAACAGGTCCTTTAAAGCCACCTAAAATCCTATGGTCTTCAAAAACATCTTTAGTATTAATTAATGTAAAGCCATCAAACCCTGCATTTTGGAAACCTGATCCAGTAAACCTTTGATAAGATTGATTATTAAATGTAGGGTTCATTTGCATGACAACCTGATCAATGCTAAAATTCACCTTATAGATCTCTTTTAGAGGGAGTTCAAATTTTTTAGCAGGTTCTTTTTTTGAAGTGCTGTCTTTTTGAATAACTTCATTTGATGAAATAGCTATGTTTTTATTCTCTGGTTTTTCATCATCAAACATGTAATTATCAATGTCTATGATTCCTGAATCAAGAGGGGGAGTGTTTTTTTGAGTTTCAAGCTTTTTAATAACAGATTTATCTGATGAATTTTTAATAAGGAAATTCATGTAATTAGTTGGTCTTGGATTGCTTTCAAAGATGAGGTCTTCATTGATGTTCCCTTTATAGAATTTATACTTCCCATTTTTTTTCATCAGCATCGAGAAGTGGTCAGAATTAGAAGAATGAGAAAGTTGAAGAGCATCTCTAGAATAATTGGATAGTAAGTCAGTTTGACTAAAATATCTATAATGTACAACTGTGTCTATGTGGCTGATCGTACTGTCGTAATAGGCTATGTACCTATTGTAAATTCCTATTTCGTTAGAAAGGTAAGTGTAGTGATCTTTGTCATAAGAAGTAGGGTATTTTTCGTCTGCCAAAGGAGAATCAGTGATTTGCTTTAATTTTTTTCTAGAATTTAAATCAAGCACAAAAATATCCAAATCATTATTTATTGGATTGACTTTAGTTTCATGTTTTATGGTATTGTTAAATCTATTGGAAGAAAATATGATGCTGTTGGTTCCTTTGATAAAGCTAGGGAAAAGGTCGTCATATAGGTCATTGGTTAGTTGCTTGTGACTATTACCAACTACATTGTAAAGGTATAGGTCTGTTTGTCCAGTATTCACTCCCGAAAAAACTATTTTTTTCCCACTTCCATCGTATTCAAGGCTGAGTACTTTTTCAATATTTAATAGTTTGCGCTTTGTTTTTTTACGATCTTCCATGTCGTATAAATTTAATTGTAGCTGGCCCTTTTTATCTTCTATGAAAGCTAGGACTTTTCCTGTAGGATGCCATGCTAAATTAGGATTTGAATAATCAGGAATTCTATTTAATTTGAAATTCCCTTTGGCGATTCTCCTGGTTTTATCATTTATAATATCATAGATAAATACTTTGTATTGCCCTAATTGATTAGTAACATAGGCTGCATGATTACCGTCAGGACTGATTTTAAATTGTTGATAGACTCTATCTTTTTTACTTTTTATTTTAAGTTCTGAGAATTGTGGAGGTACTCTTCCTTCATCATCTGCTATATATCTTTCTTTATAATAGCTAATAAAATCATCTGTTATTTTAGAGAGTGTTGTGCCTAAAACATAGATAAAACCGCTTTCGGCATTTTTACTGACTCGAGTCATGTATAGTATGTTGGGAATCATCCTGCTCCCATAAACTTCATCTATATAGTTCCAAATAGCATGACCTGCTAATCTAGCTTCATCGCCTTCAAGGTGGTTGAATTTTTCAAAATTACCACTCATGATTTGATCTTTTACTGAATTGTCAATTGAAGGAGACCAAGAATTTCCTAAATAATCAATTAACCCCTCTTTGAACCAATTAGGGATACTTAATAATGATGAGTTTTTAAGAGATTGCTTCCAGTTATCTCCATATAATATGCGATTCACTAATAATTCAGCAAGACCAGCACGAATCTGAGCATTAAATTTTTCATGATCACCTTCGTAATAGAGAAAAACTTTATTGCCTTCTATTCTGGCAGTTCCTCCAATATTTGAAATAGGATTGTTGGTTAATCCAATATTGCTTTGTCGAAAATCACTTTGTGTATTAAAAACTATAAAATGAATTTTTTCTTCTGTTTGATAATCAAGGAACCGTTCTAATTCTTTTAAATGTTCATGCGCAGTCTTTGCCACATAAACAGCATGTTTTTTTCCAGTTTGAACAAAGTAGATCTTAAATCTTTGAAAGTCATAAGATTGCCAGAAAAAGTTATTGTATTGAACCCTGTTCTGTCCAAATTGAATGTCAGATCCTGTATAATATTGAGATTTTATTATTACACTATATAGGAGTAAAACAGATAGAAATATGATTTTTTTAATTCCCAAAGCATCAATATAACGTAAAGATATGCAAATTCGTATCATTATATACTTTTGTATAAACTCATAAATTCTTGAATATAATGGTTACAGTGAAAAAATTCGTTTTTAATCCTTTTATGGAAAACTCATATGTTTTATACGATGAGTCTAAAGAGTGTGTTATTATTGATCCAGGTTGTTACTATGAGGAGGAAGAGAAAATGATTGATGAATTCATTCATGAGAAAGGATTGAAGCCGGTTAAATTATTACATACCCATAGTCATTTAGATCATGTTTTTGGCTCGGGATATATTGCGGAAAAATATAAATTAAAGCTTTGGATTCATTCAAGTGACGAGCAAACACTTAAAGCATTTAATTTATCTGCAAACATGTATGGGGTTCCTGTTAGAATAAACCCTCCAGAAAAGTATCATTTTTTTGATATGGAAAAAGGGATAGGGTTCGGAGATAGCCATTTAGAGATTAGATTTGTGCCTGGCCATGCTCCAGGTCATGTGGTTTTTATTTCAAAAGATTCCAATTTTGTCATTAATGGGGATTGTTTGTTTGATGGAAGTATTGGAAGAACAGATCTTCCAGGTGGAGATCATGCAACTTTAATTAGATGTATCAATGAACAACTATTTACTTTAAATGATGATTATGTTGTGTATTGTGGTCATGGAGATGAAACCACAATAGGTAAAGAAAAAAGAACCAATCCTTTTTTAGTATAAAAAAAGGCGGGATTACCCCGCCTTTAAAAAGATTAAAAAGTAATGATTTATTGAATCACAATACTATGAATCATTCGACCTTTATTGGTATTCATATGTAAAACATATAATCCAGTATTTAAGTTACTTAAAGAGATCATTTCACTAGCACCAGTACTTAAATTAAAGATACTGTTGTACACTTCTTTACCTTGTATGTTGTAAACATGTATTTCAACATTATCAGCATCCCCATCATTAGAAATAAAGAAATCTCCATTATTTGGATTTGGATAGACTGTTAATAGGTTGTTAGCCTCTTCTGAGATGCCAACATTTCCAGAACAGCTTAATACAGTTCCAGAATAAACAACTCCAGCCGATGGACCTGTACCATATGGGTGAGCATATAATGTATCTCCAACATCATTTAGAATTTCAAACCATATTTCATCGTTCCATGTGGAACCTCCAAGCCATTCAGCTTCTAGAGCGTCTCCTACGTTCACATTTAGAGCAACAGATGAATCTGATTGAACATTCCCGCCTTGAGCAGAACCTCCAAAAGGATATTGAATAGTGTCAGCCTGTCCACCAATAGTTACAAGCATTTCTCCCCCATTCCATCCATCACCCCAAGCATCATGCATTTCAACTGAGTAATTACAATTTTGTGCATTTGTGGAAAAAATAACAGCAAATAGAGCTGTGCAAAAAGATAAAAGTTTTTTCATAAATAATAATTTAAATTAATAATTAGGTTATATACCCTGAAAGAACAGGGTAACGTAAAGTTAATAAAAAAAGGGGGCATACCCCCCCTTTTTTTAATATTTGACAAAATTTAATGTTTATTGAATTATTACATTAAAGATTTTATATCCATTTGAAGCAGTTAATTTCATAAGATATACTCCATTTTCTATTCCATCTAAATTGATGGTTTGTTGAGATCCTTTGTTGAAATTATGTTGCTTGTTGTAGATAGTTTTTCCTTGAATATCAGTTATTATAACATTTATTAATTCTGATTGACCATTGTTTACAATATTAAATTCTCCATTATTTGGATTAGGGAATAAATTAAAGCCTTCAAGGCCAATTTCATTTATTGAGGCACAAGGGTCAATAAATGCCACTACTTCAGAATAGTCAGATGGACAGCCGCCTAATAGTGGCATTGAAAGTCCAGTATTAGTTGAATCAGTTGATGTTGGTTGATCAACCCAATCAGTTGCGTCATCATTATCTTTATTTCCTATTCTTTGGAGAGAAGATCCAGATCCGCCAGCCACACCATCTCCATTCCAGAGATTAACTACAGCGTAAGACCCTCCACCAGGTGCTGTAATATTAGCAGAAGCTATATCTGTAGATGTCCATTCTACACACATGAAGTCCATTACATTTCCTGAAGCATCTAATAAAAGTGCCCACATAGGACTCCCTGGATTAAAAAACAAATTATTTCCCCAATAATTTATAGAGGCATCATCAGTCCAATACATAATATCACCTGGAGCCATTGTGCCACTAAGGGTTTGTTCTATGGTGTTTGCATCCCAATTTGTATAATCGTCACTTACAATGAATCTCCATCCGGTGACATCAATTGGGTCATTCGAAGTGTTTTGAATTTCAACCATGTCTGGCCCACCAAGATCAGCCTCTGTAATATGAACTTGAGATGATGCAAGATATGTTTCAGAAGCAAAATAAGAAGTTGTTGTATTTACAGCAACCAATAAAGTATCACCACTGCCTAACATATTTCCACCAGGAGCATCATACCAATTAATAGCCCCAGTGCTATTGCTGGCTATTAATAGAAGGGTATCGCCAGAATTCTCACAAATTGTATCTCCAATTAATGTTGGTCCAGCAGGTGTAGTGTCATTTGAAATAGTAAAGCTATATGAGTTGTTTGTACTATCTGCATCTCCAGTAAGAAGAGTAGAAACTACAAAACTATAAACTCCATCAAGACTTAAATCTACAGTCGTTGTAAAACAGTAAGTTGAGGTGTCACCAGGGTTAATGGTATCTGTTGTAGTTTCAATTACAGGTGCTCCACCATTTAAAGTATATTGCATCATTGGAAAGTATTGAGTAGCTGTTCCTGAATTTATATAATCTATACAAATAGTAACAGAATCAGAAAGATCACACCCTGAAGATTCAGAAGCAGAGCCGTTAATTGCAGCTAAATCATTAGCAGCTAATTCCCTAATGTTTATATTATCAAAGCCAATTCCATCAGATCCCCAACTAAAATTATCTTCTTGACCAAATTTTGCTTGAAATGAACTTGATACCGTTTGAGCAGGTACAGCGGCAGCAAGTACGGCATCAAGGTCGATGATCCCAGAATATGTCCATGCAGCTGTGCCAGTTGTTAAATCATAAACCTCAATCCAAGCATCGGCATCACTTCCTCTTACCCAAACCCTGTCATTAGCATCGACTTCATCTCCTTGGTCATAGAATTCAAAATCAAATTCTAAGTTTTGACTAGCAGCGTAATTGGATAAATCTACCGTTAATGTCGCTTCATTGATTGGGTCTGGTGTAGCGCCATTTATTGCTGCATCTAATGCTAATGCACCAGAACCAGAAGATGGCACACCAGGAAATTGTGTCCCCCATGCTACTCTTCCATTCACTTGGTCAGTTGTTTGAAAAGTCCAATTATAAGTAGTGCCACAATAGATGTTTCCGTCTCCAACAAAAGTTCCACTTCCAGTTGAACCACTAAAGTCCTCTATAAAAGGAAGTGTCGCTGGTGTAAGTGCACTACAAGGTGTAAAAAGTGTAGTGAATGAGAATGGGCCTGCTAAACCGCTAGAGTCAGTTCCACAATCTGCCTGAACATAGAATTGATATCCTGTACTTTGCATTAATCCAGTGAAATCTAATGTGTCGTTAGTTACAGTAATAGAATTGCCTGCTCCTGGAGTAAATCCTGTAGTGTCAAAATAAACAATCCAAGAAGTTTCACTACCTCCTGCTGTCCATTCAATAGAAGCAGAAGTGTCTGTAATGTTAAATGCGCTTAATGCACTTGGGAGAGCACAGGATAAACAAGTTTCAACTTGAACCATATCGATGGCAAGGTCACCAGTGTAGCTACTTCCTTCACCTCTGTAGCTAAATTCAATATAAATCTGTTGTCCTTGATAAGAAGAAAGGTCGACACCTACAATTTCCCATGGGTCAGTCGCAGCCGTTTGATATTGCCCAGACCAAGAAAAAGCATTTGTAAATGGTCCAGTAGCTGAATTGCTGACACCAACATTTAATAATCCAGTTGCAGATCCATAGGCATGCATGTAAAATGATAATTCAACAGGGCCTGATGATGCTGTTAGGTCAATTAAAGGGGAAACTAAAGATGCTACTGTAGTTGAATTTCCAGAAGCTTCGTATTCGGCCCAAGTAGTTCCGGTTCCGGTAGCGGGCCCTGAGGGGCCAGTAAGACCGGAATTTCCTCCTGGTCCTGCAGTTGGGAAGTCCCATTGTCCATTTCCTGTACCAATATCTCCAGTCCATCCGTTATTGGCATCCATGTTATCTGAAAAAACAAAGCTTGCATTTCCTGTAGTACAAGTAACACCTGATGCTGTGTTAAATAATGTTTGAAAAGTAAAGGGGCCAGCCCATGCACTAGTATCTGTTGTTCCTGTTCCAAAACCACAATCAGCTTGAACGTAAAAATCATATTGAGTTGAAGAAGATAGGCCCGAAAGAGAATATGGGTTAGTAGTTGCTCCGTTGATAGCGTTACCAGTACCTAATGTAAAGCCATTAGCACCCCATTCTATATTCCATGTTGTTTCGGTTCCTCCTATAGTCCAAGATAAATCTGCACTATTAGTAGTGATATTTGAAGAAGTAAGTCCTGTTGGGGAAGAACAGGATGGAGGAGAAGCCCCACCACTAACATTAATTGTAAAATCTACAGCAGATCCCCATGTAAAACCGGCACATGGATCTAAAGGATTACCACCGCCTTCTTGTTGTATTACTCTCATTCTTGTAGCTCCATTAATTGCAGTAGCTGGGACAGTAAATGAAAATGCTGAAAGAGTGGTAGGTGGTGTTCCCGACCAAGTACCTATAGATTCAGAAGCATCAAATGATTGGTTTTGATCCCAGTCTATCCAAGCTTCTCCAGCTCCACCATAGTTGCCACCACAAGTTCCAAATTGTATGTTTGCAGTGTAACTAGTTCCTGCAGTAACATCAGCAGAAAGAGCAGTTTGATCTTCTATGCCTGCAACACCGGGGCATGCAGCATAGGTAATAGCTGTACCTCCATCACCAGTTAGATCAACACTTTCTGTGTTAGAATCAGCTGTGCTGGATGGTCCACCAGAACAATATTGACTATAAAGGTTAAACGAGATTAATGAAGAGCAGAGAGCAATTAAAATGAGTAATGGTTTTTTCATGATAAAAAATTTTAAATTCAACGGAAAACACGTAATAATGGAAAATAAATTTAATTAAAATAATGACAAAATCAAACTTAATTTTATTTTGTTGAATTCAGGATAATAAAATAGTAATATTGCATCAACAAAACTTGAAATATGAATTTAGACCTAACTGGAAAGACAGCGTTAGTATGTGGAAGTACGCAAGGAATTGGATGTGCTGTAGCCCATGAATTGGCACAGCTTGGAGCAAATATTGTTTTATTAGCTAGAGATGAAAATAAACTAAAACAGGTTCAAACAGAATTGTATAATGGTGGAAATCAAAAGCATTATTATTTACAAGGGGATTTTAATGAGCCAGAGAAATTAAAAATAAAAGTGCTAGATTTTATTGCTAAAATTTCACCTATTCATATACTTATTAATAACACTGGAGGGCCTCCAGGTGGCCCTATAGTATCGGCAAATCCAGAGGAGTTCATTAAAGCATTTAACTTACATTTAATCAGCTTCCATGGTTTAGTTCAGGCAACTATGGATTCTATGAAAACAGCTTCATATGGAAGGATTATTAATATTATTTCAACTTCTGTTAAGCAGCCCCTAAATGGTTTGGGAGTATCAAATACAATTAGAGGAGCAGTAGCCAATTGGTCTAAAACACTAGCAAATGAATTAGGACAGTTTAATATTACAGTAAATAACGTTTTACCTGGTGCTACTAATACAGCTAGACTGAATTCTATCATTGAAAATAAAGCAAAAAAGATTAATTCTGAACCTAATGAAGTGCTTAATCATATGAAAAATGAGGTCCCTTTGCTTAGAATAGCTGAACCTCAAGAAGTTGCCAATGCAGTTGCTTTTTTAGCATCACCTGCCGCCAGTTATATAAATGGTATTAATCTGCCTGTTGACGGAGGAAGGACAAAATCTTTATGATTTAGTAGCTTAATTTAAATTTAATTGGAAGACGCTGTCGAACTCTTACTTTCTTGTCTAACTGTTTTCCAGGAATCCATTTAGGCATTTGATTAACTACTCTAATTGACTCTGCATCTATAAATGGATCAACACCTTTTAAGACTTTGATGTTTGAAATTTCTCCATTTTTTTCAACAACAAATTCAACAATGACTTTTCCTTGTGAATTGTTTTTAACTGAAATTTCAGGATATTTAATATTGGAATTTAAAAAGTCAAATAATTCGGGATTTCCACCTGGAAACTTAGGCATTGTTGATACGAAAATAGGTGGGTCAACATTTTCTATCACTAAACTATCACCTTCTAGATTTTCTAGTGCCATTAAGCTTTCAATCGGTATAAAGAGATCTGTTTTAGTTTTCACTTTTATAGTATTTATTTTTGGTAATTCCTTCACCACTTTTACTTCATTTGGCTTTTCATTAGAGACTGTTTTTACTGGTACAGGAATTTGAATAGGTTTTATTTCTAATATGGGCTCTTCGTTTAATTGAGGAACAAAAGAGGTTTCAATAATAACGTCTTTCTTCTTAAAACTTTTCCATTCTAATAAATTTAAGGCAAAGGATAGCGATAATATAAGACCGATTATTATGTATACGTGTTTTCTGTTTTCAAGATCTACAGCATTTGATTTTTTTAATTTCATGATGTTACATTTTAAGATTAATACCTAAAATATCACAATGAATATGCCATAAGAACTATTTAGAAACGATAATGTATAATCGGTACTTAATGTATTGTAAAAGGTGGTTTTTATTGAGTTTCAAGTAATTTAAATCCTTTACCATGAACATTGATAATTTGAATATTAGGGTCTTTTTTCAAGTATTTTCTAAGTTTTGTAATGTAAACATCCATACTCCTTCCGTTAAAATAATTATCATCACCCCAAACTGCCTTTAATGCATCATTTCTTTCAAGAGTCATGTTTTTGTTCTTACAAAGTAATTTTAATAGGTCGGTTTCCTTTGTGGTTAATTTTTGTTCATCATTATCTACCATGAGCTTTTGGAGTTTAGTGTCAAAAGAATAATTGCCTATTTGGTAAATAGGAATGTCTTTTGAAGGAATACCTTTCGTTCTTCTTATGATTGCATTTATTCTAGCTAATAATTCTTCCATACTAAATGGTTTAGTCATATAGTCGTCTGCGCCAGATTCAAATCCCTTTAAAGTGTCTTCATTCAATGATTTAGCAGTTAAAAATAAAATGGGGATATCTCTATCAATGCCTCGGATTTCTTTAGCTAATGTGAAGCCATCTTTAAAAGGCATCATTACATCAAGGATTAAAAAATCAAATGTTTCATCAATAAAACTTTGATACCCGTCATTTCCATTGATTCTTAATATGCAATCATGACCTTTAGCAATTAGATAATCAGAAAGTAATTTACCTAAATTGCTGTCATCTTCTACAAGTAGTATTTTTAAATTTTGTTTCATTGTATGGTTTGTTTTGCTGCAATAAGCTCAATGATAAATGTGCTTCCATCATTTAAATTGCTCTCTACTTTTATATTTCCTTTTAATTTATCAATAATCGATTTCACATAGCTTAGTCCAAGACCAAAACCTTTAACATTATGAATATCTCCAGTTGGGACCCTGTATAGTTTTTCAAATATTTTTAATTGATGTTCCTTTGCAATTCCAATGCCATTATCTTTAATTTTAATAATTACTCCATTAATTACATCAGAAGATTCTATTTTCACTACCGGTCTGCCTTTAGCGTATTTTATGGCATTGTCTAATAAGTTATAAATCACATTTGTTATATGGATTTTGTCTGCTTCAATTAAGGTGTTGTTGGCTTTTAAATCTAAAGAGATCTCCCCGTTTTTTTTATTTAGTTGGAGCTCAATATTCTTAATAGCTTTTTTAATTATTGTGTTTAAGTCAAGTAGTTCAATTTTTAATTCAAGATCTTCTTTTTCTATAACGGCACTTTGAAGTACATTTTCTACAAGAGAACCTATTCTTTTATTTTCTTCAGCAATTGTATTTATGAATCTATTTCTTTTTTCTGCTGAGTTACTTAAATCTTCGTCATTTAATGCTTCACAAGCCAATGATATAGTTGAGATAGGTGTTTTTAATTCATGGGTCATGTTATTGATAAAATCTGTTTTAATAGTTGATATTTTCTTTTGCTTATAAATGGTGGAGATGTTAAAATAAAAAGCACCTATTATAATAAGAAGAAAGACAATAGAAAGTAGTAATAAAACCCACATAGATTGAAAAATGAATTGGTCTTCTTTAGGAAAAAAAAGATGAAGGGAAATATTTGATTTAAAAAAGTCATTTGGAAATAATTCAATTACATAGTCTGATGTGCTCAAAGATTTTAATTGATTGATGTCATCAGTATTTGCATATTGATATTCGCCATTTTCATTAAAAATTGAATAGACATAATCAGTAAATACTTCATTTTTAATTAAGGTCTCTGATAAAATTTTTTCAAAATCTTTTTTTGAAATTCTGTCTTTTATAGTTTCTACGAAAACAATTGATGTTAAATCTTTAAAAAGATTTTTTAGTTGTAAATTTTGTTGAATATTTTGTTCTGAAATTTG
>Ga0209992_10000434_pt1 | contig 56207 bp, 50 predicted proteins | sample 2SBtaG_2_FD_182564 | JGI IMG/M metagenome (GOLD analysis project Ga0209992, IMG submission 182564) | Deep subsurface microbial communities from Kolumbo volcano to uncover new lineages of life (NeLLi) - 2SBTROV12_ACTIVE470 metaG (SPAdes)... | ecosystem: Environmental > Aquatic > Marine >... | reverse complement strand
AGAATGAGCATCCCAAAATAATACTTGGCCAAATTCATCTTTTATTTTTTGTATTTGTTCATGAATTTTATGATGATAAGGCCAGAAATAAGTTTTTTTTCTTCTTTCTATCTCTGTCTTGTCTGGTTCATATTGATGGTCTAGATAAATAGGATTTCCAAGAAAATCAGTAAGGGTACATAAAGAGGTAATAATTCGTCCATCATCATACAGAGCTGTATTTCCTGGATTTCTATTCAGATCAATCACCCATCTAGAATAAATAGCTTGAATGACTGTAATCCCCATTTCAGAAGCAAAATCATATAATTTATCTAAGTACCAATCAGTATCATCAGGTTGACCAATTAATTCAGGAACATACTGTTTTTTTATTTCTTTAGGAAATAAGGTTCCACTATGTGGAATACTTAATAATACTGGCTTTTTTATCCCTTTTGGTTCAATAATTTTATATGGCAGACTATTTGTATTCATTTATGCGTTAAAGATACTATCATTTATAAATTATTGAATACAAATAAACTTTGGTGAGTCTGTATTATTTTCAATTATATTTAAACTTTAAATAAAAAACGAGCATGTATAAATCGGATGTAGAGGCTTTAGATGCGTTTGTAAATAAGTACAAAGCATTGAACTCGGAAATAGCTAAAGTAATTGTAGGTCAGGAAGAGGTAGTTAAGCAGGTGGTAATCTCTGTTTTTTCTAAAGGACATTGTTTGTTGGTAGGTGTACCAGGTTTAGCTAAAACATTATTAGTAAGTACTATAGCTGATGTTTTAGGATTGTCTTTTAGTCGTATTCAGTTTACTCCAGATCTTATGCCTTCAGATATAATTGGTGCAGAGATTTTGGATGATGCTAGGAATTTTAAATTTATAAAAGGTCCTTTATTTGCCAATATTATATTGGCAGATGAAATCAATAGAACACCACCTAAAACTCAAGCGGCTTTATTAGAAGCCATGCAGGAAAGATCTGTAACCGTAGCTGGAAAGGGACACCAGTTGGAAGAACCTTTCTTTGTATTGGCAACACAAAACCCAATAGAGCAGGAGGGGACCTACCCTTTACCAGAAGCTCAATTAGATCGTTTTATGTTCAATGTGTGGGTAGATTATCCTTCTTATGATGAAGAAGTTGCCATTGTAAAAGCAACAACTGGAGATCAGAAATATCAACTCAATCATATCTTAAGCAGAGAAGAGATTCTTTACTTTCAGGATTTAATGAGAAAAATCCCTGTCCCAGATAATGTAATGGAATATGCTGTTCAATTAAACACCCGAACTCGTCCAAGTGTAGCAGATGCTCCTGAGCTTATCAAAAAATATATTTCCTGGGGTGCAGGTCCTAGAGCATCTCAGTATCTGATTATTGGGGCAAAATGCCATGCTGCAGTTAATGGAAAATATTCACCTGATATCGAAGATGTACAGGCAGTCGCAAAGCCTATACTAAGACACCGTTTGGTACGTAATTATATGGCTGAAGCTGAAGGTTATTCTGTGGATAAGATCATCAATGAAATCCTATAATTTTAAAATCTAATACCAGCAATACATAAATCATCTATTTGTTCGATGTCATTTCTCCAATTTTCGAATGATTCCTGAAGTTTTTCCTTTTGTTCTTTCATTGTTAAATGATGAATTTCCAGTAATAAGTTTTTAAAATTGGATGTTTTTAGTTTTTTTCCTTTTTCTCCACCAAATTGATCAGCAAATCCATCTGTAAATAAATAAATGACATCTCCTTTTTGTAGGTCGATATTTTGCTGATTAAATGGTTTTTGATCTTCAAAAATTCCAATAGGTTGTCTGTCGGATTTGTAATTAGTTAGCTCGTTATTTCTAATTAAGTAAAGTCCGTTATTGGCTCCGGCAAATAAGATGTTCATTTTTTTAGGATCATAGCTAATTAAAGAAATGTCCATGCCATCCTTTACGTCCATTTTGTTTTTGGATAAGGAATCTATTACCAGTTTTCTAGTATTATCTAAAATAGCTGCTGGCTCAGTACAATTATATTCTCTTACAGACCTGTTCAATGCATTGTGGCAAACAATAGAAACCATAGCTCCAGGAACCCCATGTCCTGTACAGTCTGCTACTGCAAAATTGATGAGCTCATCAGATCTTTCCATCCAATAGAAATCTCCTGCAACAATGTCTTTTGGTTGGTACAAAACAAAACTATCTGGAAATGTTTCTTTCACAGCATTTGAATTAGGAAGTATAGCTTCCTGAATACGCTTTGCATAAGTAATGGAGTCTTTGATCTCCTGATTTTGTTCTTCTACTAATAATTTTTGTTCGTTAAGCTGTTGCGTTCTTTCTTTTACTTTGGTTTCTAGCTGAAGCATGGCTTTTTCCTGTGCTTGTTCACTCTCTTTTCGCATGATATTGATCCTGTCTCCAATTCCCTTAGAGAAAATGATGACCTGGCAGATCAATGAAAATTCTAAATAATAATAAATAGTAAAAGTGTTGTCTTCTGTCCCACCACCAGTTTTTGCAAGTAGAAATAAAAATTGTCCTCCAATTAAGATTAAATTTCCTAGTACAAACATACCGGCAGGTTGGAATTTTTTTCTCCATTGAATGATAGCAGGAATATTACATAAAATGAACAATGCTAGTGTCCAGAATAAAATAATAAGAGTAGTGATGTAGAAAAAACCTGAATACATTAAAAATGCCATAAATAGATATAGCACCAATGAAGTGTAGATACTTATTCTAATGATTTTATGCCATAAAATATTTTTTTCTTTAAGCTGTAAAAAAGAGTTGGTAAATACAGCATAAATAATTAGCGTGGTTGAAGCTAAAGTAATAATGAACTCAAAATTGTTAATCCAGGTTGTATTTGGAAAAAAAAGTTCAAATAAACTTCCCTTAAAACATAAACACATTAACGTAAAAAAGAGCACGTATGCAGAATAAATAAGGTATGTTTTATCCTTAGATGACCAGTATAATATAAAATTGGTAATTAATATTATGAGCATAACTCCCATAAAAATTCCCATCCAGTAATTGGACTTTTTGAATTTATCTTCAATAGGTTTTGCTTTTATTAATTTTCCTATTACTCCATAAAATCCTTTTAATTGTATGTAGTAGGTGCTAATGGAATTAGGACTGAGGATGATCTTTACAAAATTTACATTTCCATGTATTATTTCTCTGTCTTTAGAATTTAATCCACTACCAGTTTCATGAATTCGATAAGTTTTATCGTTTTTAATTTCATATAATTTAAGATGCTTGGCTCCATAATAGACTAACCAATCAGAAGAAAAATTACTTTTATTATTGATCTCTAATTTTAGCCAGCACCATTCTTCTGTATAATGTTTATCATTTACTTCATCACCAATTAATTTTTTGAATTCAATTGCATCTGGGTTTGCTAGTATACCATCAATAGTTAAAGTGTCATTTTCTGAATAATAATAGCTGGAATGATCTTCAAGGTATTGCCAACCATTATCTGTAGAATCAGTGATCTTTAATGGAACTTGGGTTAAGGATAAGTTGCCAAAAGCAAGGAGAAATATAAAAACCAAATATCGCATACAAATTATAAGTGATAAATGTATTGAATTTAGTTAAATAACTAAAGAGGAATAAAAATTGACATAGGAGTTAGGGTAGCTACCAGGCAAAAATCTCATTAATAACATTTTTCATCCAAGGATTTCCTTTTGTTCTTTTTTCTAATTGTACTTTAAGCTCATCTTCAGTAAGAACATCTTTTTTCTTTGTGTTAGGAAGCAATTCATTGATATCTGCATACTGTTCTTTTACACTTTTTGCAAAATAAACTACTCCACCATCTTCAGTGGCTAATCCCAGTATAGTTCCAGGAAGACCATTAAATGTTTCGGGTCCACAAGAAGGCAGTATGGCGTCTGTATACCAAGCATATATTTTAGTAGAGTCATTTTTTACCCAAATCGCTCTTCGGCATTCATAACCAGCAATTTTTCTTTTTCTTTCTGTTACTTTCCATTCTCTTTTTACAAGAACATCTTTTACATAAATAGATTCTCCCCACATATTGAAAATGGATAATCGTTCATTGTTTTCTAAATCTTGATGAACTGTATTTTTCATAGTCAACCAACCCATTCTACCTTCGTCTGGAACTTTAACAGGAACAAAAAAGGATTCGGTAGGAGTGAAGTGAAGCTCAAATTTATCAATTTTTACTTTTTTATCTCCTAGCCATTTTCTGCTTTGTTCATTATCGTATTTTTTTAGTAGGTTGGTTTTTCTTTCAAAAATGATCACGCCAGACTTCATTTGCCCAATACCTGTAGAAAGTACAAACAATAAAAGGAAGAAAGCGATATATGGTTTAATGGAATCCATCTTCTACCTTGGTTTTAGTGTTGTTGAATTTAAGAGTTAGTTTTAAAAGGAAATACCTGGTTATTATTTTAGTCCTATTGTCTGTGATTACATTGTCTTGAACTACTCTCTGCGCTATTACATTTTGATTAAGTATGTCATTTCCAATGAGGGAAAGTATCAGGTTTTCTGTTTTTAAAAAACGTTTACTGATCTCTGCATTGATAATTAAAAAATTAATGTTGTAGCCCTCTCGTCTTTGGCTATTTATGGTATACATAGCCTCAGATTCAATTCTAAATTTGAAGGGTAATTCTAATCCAATTTCAGCAAAATATTCCTGAGTAGAGAAAGGTTGATTGCTTGAAAAACTCAATGTGCTATTAGGTGAGCTATAGGTGTAATTTGCACCTATGTAGAACTCAATAGTATCTGTTTCGATCTCAATTTCAAGTTCACCTGTAGCATTGAGGGTTTCAGTAATGTTTTTAAGACCATTTACATAGTTTGTGTTGTTGTTATAGCTACTGCTTATGCTTGGATTAATACTAACCACGCTATTGAATAGTGGGATTCCAGCTCCAAGCCAAAAGCTACCATTTTGGTTGTTATCTACATTAATAGTTTGTGAGATGGTTCTTCCTATAGAATCATATACAACTGAATTTGAGAATGCATTTTCTGTTATGTTATAGTTAGCGTTGGTCCATAAATAGCTACCTGTGAGAGCTTTCCATTGGCTATAACGCATATTAAACCTATGAGCATAAGTGGGTTGTAGGTTTAAATTACCTATAGAAATTCTATTGGGGTTGCTGTTGTCAGGTACAGGCTGTAGCTGGCTCATGCTTGGTTGAGCTGAGTTGGTTTTGTAACTAAAATGAAATCTTTTACTATTACTGAATTTGTAATTGTAATTCAACTGAGGAAGAATGTTGTATATGTTTTGATGGATGGTTGAATTGTCATTCAGATTAACATTGTCAATTAATACATTTCTTGCGTAAGTACCGATCTTAAGTCGATGTTTATTGTGCTTGTATTGAATAAATCCACCAATTCTATTGATCATTTTATCTGTAGTAAAATGATTGGTAAGCTCGTTATTGACTAAGCTATATGATTCATTGTTGTTATCGAAAGTTTCTTTATTTTGATCATCAAGGCTATACCTTATATAGTACTCAAAATCTGCAGTCCATTTGTCATTAAGAGGCTCTCTGAATAACAAATCACCTCTGTGGTATTGATTAATTTGTTTTTGGGTTTGTAGCTGATCAATGGTGTCATTTGAGAAACCAGCAGTATAAAAGATATTTTCTGATAAAAGAGAATCTTTTTGATTGTTTTCAGTCATTCCAAACCTATAGGCAAGTTTAAATAATCTTTTTTCTTTCGCAAATTTCCTATTTAGCTTGATCTCATTAGAGAAGGTGAATTCATCTGAGGAATTATAATTGTTTAATAAATTACTTGATGTTAGTGTGTCATCCCTAGAAACATAATCTGTTTGCATAAAGGAATTATAGCTGTTGTTATTGATTCTAACTCTAGGTATTAACTCTATTTCAGTTAACGAATCTAATTGGTGGGTTAAATTTAAATTAATGGAATGAGACTCTGAAAATTCAATTCCAGCACTTTTTTCATTGGTAATATAGGTAGTATCCTGTAGGAAATATTGAGAAGATTGATCTGTAATAGAATTCAGCTGATTATTATTATAGGTGTAATTGGCCCCTAATTTTGTTTTTTTAGAAATCTTGTCGCTGTAATAAAAGCCACTTCTGAATGTTCTTGGAATACCACTTGGGCTACTATTATTTCCCCAATTCCAGAATTGAGAACTATAAGAAGAATTATTTGTTAAACCATATTTATAAACATCTCCCATTCCAAAGTTAGATCTAGGGGTATTAGATCCTAGGGCAAAAACAGAGATTTTAAAATCATCTTTAAATCTATTGGCTAGTAGCTCCCCTTCATAAAAGTTGGTAAAATCCGTAGCTCCAGAAATGGTGCCGAAATATCCCTTCTTAGATCCTTCTTTCATTTTTAGATCCATCACCTGAATAGTTTCATCGGCAGTTTCGCTATCATCTTCATTTTCTTCTTCATAGATCTCAACAGACTCTACACCTTGAGCACCCAAATTCTTGGTAGCAATAGTGGGGTCGTCTCCAAAAAATTCATCTCCATCTACTAAAATTTTATTCACCTCTCTGCCTTGAGCAGTGATCTGACCATCTTTGTCAACATCTATTCCAGGAAGTTTTTTAAGTAGATCCTCAACAACAGCGTTTTGTTTTGTTTTAAATGAATCTGCAAGATAAACTAGGGTATCTCCTCTAAAATGAACGGGTTCTTTATAAGCATAAATAGTGACCTCATTCATCATTTCACTTTTTTCAGGCAAATAGGTGTTTACTAAATTGATTTCTTTATTGTTTGCACTAGGGAAGAAAAAGATGTATTTATCATCATATTGGTGATGTGAAATAATAATTTCAACGGTATCCATTGGTAAGGTTAGGTTGAATTCCCCATTCATATCTGATCTTACAAAACCTAGCATAACAGAGTCTTTGAGTCTGATCGCCATGATTACGGCATTTTCTTTTGGTGAATCGTTTAATTTGTCAATCAAATTTCCTTTGATTACAATTTCTTCTTGACCAAATGAACTTATTTGTAAAATGAATATAGCTATTAAAAAGCTGAAGTATTTTTTCATATTTTTCTAAAAACCTGTCTAAAATAGGTATTATTTTCAAAAACAAATGTTAATCAATGTTAACATAAATTGACTCTAATTATTTTAAAAGGTTTAATGTAATTAAGCTAGAATGACACATTAATTAATTTCTATAAGAGACTGAGTAAATTCAAGCTTTTCCGAAAAAGTAACATTCATGGTGCCATCATTATTAATTGCTGTCATTTTTACAAAAGCAGTATCGTTAACAATTAGAGGGTTAAAGGGGACTTTTACCTTAATATAATTGGAAGTGAATCCAAACATATGACCATTATCTTCATTTTTTTCAAAAACCACTTGCTCATTCTTATTTACTTGAGTCGCATAAAAAGCTCGTTTTTTCTTTTCACTAAGTATCCTCAGCTTTTTACTTCTTTCTCTTCGAATATTCATGGGAATTATTTCATCCATACGAATTGCAGTAGTGTTGTTTCTTTCAGAATAAGTAAACACATGCAGATAGGAGACAGGAAGTTCATTGATGAAGGAAACAGTTTTATTGAATTCAGCTTCAGTTTCACCTGGAAATCCTATAATTACATCAACCCCAATACAAGCGTCAGGCATGGTTTTCTTGATCAATTCAACTCTTTCTTTATATAGAGTAGTATCATAACGCCTTCTCATTTTCTTTAACAAGAGATCTGATCCACTCTGAAGAGGAATGTGAAAATGTGGAACAAATTTTTTGGACCTACTTACAAAATCAATGATCTTAGGAGTTAAAAGATCTGGTTCTATTGAAGAGATTCTAAATCTTTCAATACCTTCAATTTTATCTAGTTCTTTAATTAAACCAAAGAAATCTTCATCTGTTCCATATCCAAAATCACCAATATTTACACCAGTAAGGACTGTCTCTTTAACACCATTGTTAGCTAGTTCTTTTGCTTTAGAAATAGTTTCTTTAATAGTGCCACTACGACTTCTTCCTCTTGCTAGAGGAATGGTGCAAAAAGAACAAAAATAATTACAACCATCCTGTACTTTTAGGAAAGAGCGTGTGCGATCACCAGTACTAAATCCTGGCACAAATGTTTTGGTCTCTTTAATTGGGGCATTCATTATAACAGTTTTTTTCTTTTTACTAAAGTCTGCTAAATAATGAATGATATTGAATTTCTCATTGGCTCCTAAGACAAGATCTACTCCTTCAATATTAGAGATCTCATCGGGTTTAAGCTGAGCATAACAACCAATAACTATGACAAATGCTTCTGGATTATAGCTCAATGCTTTTCGAACTATGTTTCTGCATTTTTTATCTGCCTGGTCTGTTACAGAACAAGTATTGATCACATATACATCAGCCTTATTTTCAAAAGCAACTTTTGCAAACCCATTTTCTTCCAGGTTTCTAGCGATAGTACTAGTTTCAGAGAAATTAAGCTTACAACCTAATGTGTAAAATGCTGCTGTTCCGTATTGGTTCATGCTGCAAAAATAGATGAATCCAATGTTATTTCCATATTATTGGTATTTACATTGAATGTGATCAATGAAATTGTGAATAAATACATGGTTGAATTTTCTTTATATGCATATATATCTATTATTTTGATGTCATTATAAAAATGAAAAGAAACCTTCTATATTTCTTGGTTTTAGTATTGCTTAATTCGTGCAATATTTCAGATAAAAGTAAGATCAGTGATCAATCTTTATTTCGATATAATGAACCTGGAGGAATTAGCTGGCTTGATCCTGCAAAGATGAGTAAATATGAAGATTTCCTGATATCTTATCAAATCTTTAATGGACTAGTTTTGTTGGATCATAACATGGAGCTGCAGCCTTGTATTGCTAAAGATTACGAAGTTTCACCCAATGGAAAAATATATACTTTTCACTTAAGGAAAGATGTGCAATTTCATACATCTTCATTAATAATTCCGAAAAATAGATTCGTAAATGCTGATGATATAGTATATTCTTTTAAAAGAATCATTAATCCAATGACTGCATCTCCTGGAAAATATATTTTCAATAATGTTGAAGGCGGTGATAAGGGTATTGTAGCAATAAATGATTCAACGGTTCAAATATCTCTTATAGAATCACAACCTTCATTCCTTTATCAGCTCTGCTTACCATACGGTTTTATCGTGCCTTCTGAAGTCGTAGATCACTATGGAGATGAATTTTCTCAACATATTATTGGAACTGGTCCTTTTCAGTTAAGATCTTGGAAAAAGGATGTAAAAATTGTTCTTGTAAAGAATAAAAATTACTTTGAAATAGATGAAAAAGGAGAGAAGCTACCTTATTTAGATGCAGTAGCTATTACATTTTTAAGAGACAGATATCAGGAGTTAATCAAATTTAAATCAGAAAAATTAGAAATGATCTCTGGTTTAAATGAGGATGATAAGGATGCATTGCTTACAAAGAATGGAGATTTAAAAAATGAATTTAAAGATCGGTTTTATTTAGAAAAAAAGCCATGGTTATATACAGATTATATTGGCATTTTGGTAGATGATAGTATTAATAATAAATCTAATAACCCACTAAAGATAAAAAAGCTAAGAAAAGCAATTGGTTATGCTATAGATAGAGATAAATTAGTGAAATACTTAAGAAATGGAGTAGGTATGCCTGCAGAAAATGGTTTTGTTCCTTATGGGATGCCTGGATTTGATCAATTCAAAGTAGATGGGTTTACTTATAATAAAGATCTTGCATTGAGATTAATATCTGAATGTGGGTTTAAAGTTGGAAATAATAAACCAACTATAATATTGAGTGCTACAGAGCCCTATAAAATGCTTTGTGAATTCCTTCAGAAGCAAATTGAAGATATAGGGATGGATGTTAAAATTGATCTTCATACCAGCTCTTCTTTAAGGCAAAGGATAATGCTTTTTGAATCAGTTTTTTACAGAAAATCCTGGGTGGCTGATTTTCCAGAACCTATTAATTATTTACAATTATTTTATAGTGATAATTTTTTCCCTGAAAAAGGATATAATTATACTCATTTTAAAAATGATAATTATGATCGGCTTTATGAGCAAGCTATCAAAGAACAAGAAGTAGATAAAAGGTATGACCTATACAGGCAAATGCAGGAGATTATTCAGGAAGAAGTTCCTGTAATTCCTCTTTTTTATGGAGAAACACTGCGTTTTTACTCTCATAGAGTAAGTGGAGTTAAAAGTAATTCTATGAATATGCTTTATTTGAAAAATGTAAAAATAGTTGAACAATAATTTTGTGAATTATTTTAGTCATTACATTTACAAACAAAAACATGAAAAAAATTGTACTCTTTTTTTTAATAATTAATTTATTCGCTATGTCACAAGAAACTATACATGATCTCAGTTTTAAATCAATAGATGGATCAGAAATATCTTTTGCAGATTATAAAGGGAAAATGATTATGATTGTAAATACTGCAAGTAAATGTGGATTTACTCCTCAATACACTGAATTGCAACAAGTTCATGAAAAATATAAAGATCAATTAGTGATCATTGGTTTTCCTGCCAATAATTTTGGTGCTCAGGAGCCAGGATCTAATGAAGAGATCAATGCATTTTGTAAAAAAAATTATGGTGTTAGCTTTCAGATGGCAGAGAAAGTATCTGTAAAAGGGGATGATATTCATTCATTGTTCAGCTGGTTGAATAAGCAGGAAAACCCTGATTATATTGGAGATATTAAGTGGAATTTCGAAAAATATTTACTGGATGAAAATGGGATACTTATTCATAGATATCGAAGTATGACCAAACCAGATTCTAAAAAGATAACTGAGCTATTGAATTAATGTAAGATTATTTTCTTGATGATTGATTGTTCTTTTGATTGATAAAGGATCATATACTCTCCTCTTTCTAATTTTCTAAAATTAAGTTCTGTTCTTTTTTTATTAACTAATTGTTCCATAATTAATTTCCCATTCAGGTCAAGTAGTTGTATTGATCCATCAGGTATTCCATTAGTTTTTATGTCTATTATGCAGTCTCCATACGTAGGGTTTGGATATATAAAAAGTGCTGCATTTTCTGTTTCTTCTATACTTGCCAAAGTTAATGTGATGGTTTGATATGTAGTATCAGTATTACAGTTGTTTTCAGCAATTAAGGAAATAGTATATGTTCCAGAGTTCACATATTGATGAATTGGATGACTAGCATTACTAGAGATACCATCTCCAAAATCCCATTCATATAGTATGGCATTCATGCTATTATTTGTAAATGAAACAAATAAAGCAGAATCGGAATAGACAAATGCTGCAGTTGGATAATCTAAATAATGAATTGTGCTTATAGTTGATGTGTCTTCAGGGCAAATGGCATTTGGATCTGAGATAATGCAGAAATAATATAAGGAGTCTGGACTATTAGAGAAAGGAGAATAGCTATTGTTTATTGCACCATTAATTGCACTTGAATTAAAATAAGAATTCATTGAGTTTTGATGCCACTGATAGAGACTATTCCCTGATGATAAAATTTCAATATAAGAATTGGTGTCGTAGATACAAACCTCTTCAAATAAAGAGGGTTGTTGGGTAATTGAAATAGGTGATTGTATAGAAATTTCTGCAATGTCTGAGAATATACTATTACAGCCAGCTACTGATGAATTTATTTGGCAATAATAATAGTAGGTGCCTACATTATTGGAAGGTGGTAGATAATTAGCTGTATTAGCTCCAAAAATTACTGATCCACCATTATTCAAATTAATATTATTCAAATACCATTGATAGGTAAGGTTAGAATTACTATTGGCACTAACTAACAGATTATTTGGAGTGTCACCTAAGCAAATGAGTTGGCTTGAAATTGGTTGAGAATTTATATTGATGGGATCTATAATAATGACCTCTGCAGTATTTGAAATAACTGAATTACATCCTAATCCAGTTGAATTAATTTCACAGTAATAATACTGAGTTCCAATAGTTTGTAGAGAAGGAGTAAAGGTAGAAGAATTGGCACCAGAAATTGCTGTTCCCCCAGAATTACTATTAGTTGAATTTATATACCATTGATAAGAAATTGTTCCACCTCCATTTGTGTTGCAGCTGATGGGAGAAATCACCCCATTTTCACAGGTTGTCTGACTTAATAATGGATGAGTAGATATCGATAGAGGATCATTGACCTGAAGAGTAGCAACACTGGAAAAAATATCATTGCAACCAGTATTAGTGTCACTTACCACACAATAATAATAATAGGTTCCTGAATTTGTAGTGTTGGGCAAATAGGAAGAATTGTTAGCGCCATTGATAGAATTACCACCAGATGTATTATTGGTATTGTTGATGTACCATTGATAAGAAAGGTTAATTCCACCAGATGTATTGATCGATAAAGGGTTAATGGTATTTCCTAAGCAAATCTCTTGGAGATTAAGATTTTGAGATGTAATCTGAGGAGCAGGAGCAAGTGTAACAATAGAACTGTCAGTGCTTTCACATCCAAAATTATTAGTCACAATTACAGAATAAGTACCACTTTGGTTGACTGTTAATGGATTAGAATTACTTCCATTGCTCCATTGATATTGAGTATTATAGGACTCTTTATTAAGCTGGATTTGAAGTAATTCGCCAGAGATGTAATCAAAGAAAAAATTTGAATTACTTGACCCTTGAAAGGATACTGTGCCTAAAAAATCATCAGGGTTAATTGCTCCATCATCGTCATACACATAGACATGGTAGGCATCATTAACATCTATAGGTAGAAAATCACAGGAAATGTAAATATCAGGAGTAGCACTTATGTAGCTATTTTCACTTGAAAAAACCAATGTGCCAGCATTGTTATACATTTTAATGTAAATCTCAGGATTTCCTTCAGTTCCACCTCCATAAGTATTAGGAATGTCTTCTATAATAATTCCATATAGGATCTTTATGGTGTTTTCTGTAGGAGCTAGCAGGTCTACACTAGAAGCGCAAGAGCTGTATTCATCAATGATATCTGTGGAACATGTGGAAATACAGGGAGCTTTATAAGTACTGTTGTCATATCTGTATTTTGCTTTATTATCGTGCATTGCATAAGGGTAATCACCAGAAGGGTTAATACCAGAAACTGGTCCAATATTAGGAACAGGGAAACCATAGTTGAAATTGGGATTTGTTTTGTAAAGACTAGCTGGTAGCGTGTTTATTTTATTGACATCGATATCCCCAAGGTCATTGTTGCTGTGTTTAGTGGTATGCTTTACACTTCCATCAATTTCAAAATTATCCGACCATCCTATAGGATTATAAGTTAATTCATTACCAATAACATTTTGATAATGAGAATTGTCACTAATGTATAATTCCTGTTCAGTTGCCCTATTTCTAAAAAAGGTATTTCCTGGTCCACTGGGTCCCCACCAGTCTGAAGAATGAATATATTCAATTATATTTCCTTCAAATAAATTCATTAATGGGTAAAATCCATGCAATGAAATATCTGCTTTTACATCTCCAATACAAGTTCCAATGATGGGCACTGTGGCTGCACAGGGATCATAGCTTACCCTACTGAAATTATAGCCACATACATTACCAATAGGCCCATAACTCAGCACCATGGCATGTCTAAGTGTATTGAAAGCATTGTGCTCTATTAAGCAGCTAGTTGCTCTGTGATTAATGGATACACCATATCCATGACCACTACCACCATAATCATAAGCATGGTGCATGTAATTATCCCTTATTTCACAATGATAAGACCTGACTAATGAAACATGACATTTCATTGCCCATGAGCTTTCAACATTCCTTACCCAGCAATTATAGGCTCTTTCTATAGCTATGTTCATATTGTCCTTATTGCCATTAGGTCTGTAGATCTTAATATTTTCTATTCCAGCATTTTCAACTAAGCCTATTCTTTTGATCATAGGAAATAATTTAGGATCATAGGTGTAATGCAGCCCCCTGTCAAGTAATAGTTTATTTCCGTTTTTGTCAATGACTTTTGAAATTTCTCCAACGGCATCCCAAGCAGATCCAGTATAAGCATTGTTCCAGGTAGAATTAGCTATTTGTGAAGGCACTCTATCACTGTCCATTTTAACAGTATCGTTGTGCTGACGGATTTCTATGAAATCTCCAATATCTATTACAGTCTCATCTTCAATCACTAAAGAGTTACTACCAATATGATACCCGCCTAATAAAGGAGTTTCAGGACCAAATTTTGTAGATTGTCCACCAGTTCTTTCTATTCTAAAAATTTTATTATTGTCTAAAGGGTCAACTCCTACAATTGAGTTGATCTCTAATGTAGTATTACTAGAACAATTACCTCTTATTACAGTGTTGTCTGGTATGAAAAAGCTCTCCTGTCCTTCAATATAATAAGTACCTGAAGGAAAATAAATTATATTGAAACCAGACATGGTTTTAACGTCATTTAATACGTTTAATAATGCTTGATAATTATTATAGCTACCATTGCCAATACAATTATAAGGTGGCTGAGTCATATCAATGATATTTCCATCATAAGGAATAACTCCTTCATAACCTGCACTCGACCAATCTGTTCTATTTCTATAATTAATGCATGAATTATCAGCTCCACTTTCAGTAAAGTGAGCACCAACATATTTTACTTGATCCATAGTAACAGAACAGCTTCCATTTCCTGAACATGCTCCTGACCAACCATCAAAAGTATAACCTTGCTCTGGTGTTGCTGTAAGATTAATTACTTCACCATTTTGAAATTGGTCATTACAAGCTTCAATACAATTTTGAATTGCTAAAGTGTGATTGATATTGACTGTTCCTTTTCCCGTAACAGAAGTATGTAGACTATAATAATCTATTGGTGATGTGCAATCTGTAATTACTACATCATCTACATAAATATCAGCTATAGCATTACCACATCTTATGGCAAATCTTACATCATCATCGGTTGTGAAAGGAGCAGAATTAACATATAGGTCGAACAACTGATAAGAGCTTGTTAAAGTAACTGTTTTGGCACCCAACCATGTCCAGGGAGTAGTGTTTTGTACTAAGATGAGTTGTACGTCAATATTTTGTGATGCTTTTAACCATAATGAAACATGATAGGAATGTCCAGCTTCAATATGAAAAAGATTGTTTTTTAGCTGTGCTTTTAATACTTGAGGATTAACAGGAACCTGAGTAATTGAAATCTTGGCAGCATTATCTCCACTATGCACATTGCTAGATGTAATGGTTAAATTTCCATTATACCCACCACTAGTTTCAAAATAGGTTGACCAATTACCTTGACCATCTTCAAAACCACCATTTTCTAGGATGGTTTGCGTATAATAATAGGGGTAATTGAAAAAGGTAATTAACAATATTGTGAAACCCTTAAGTATGTTATTTAAAGGGATCATGTTGCTTTTATCTTTTATAAAAATAATTCATATTGTTTTTCTTTCCTATTTATATGTTAAAATGAACTTAATATTAATGGGCTTTTATCTAAATATTATTATTTTAATTCTATTTAAATGAACCATTTAACTTATTACTTTTAAACATTATAAATAGTTAACTTTTAAACATTATAAATAGTTATAAAAAACGAAATAATGAGCAATCTAAAAGGAATAAAGGTATTAGTTACAGGTGGTAGTTCTGGTATTGGAAAAGCAACTGCAGCTCTTTTGATATCGAAGGGGGCAATTGTTGCCATTACAGGAAGAGATAAGAAAAAACTAGATGTTATTGCACAGGAGATCAAGGCCATTCCAATTCATATGGATGTAAGTAAATCAAAATCACTAGATGCAAAAGTACTTGATGCATTTCATTCAATGGGGGGTATTGATGTGTTGATCAATAATGCAGGCATAGGGAGTTTTGCCCAATTAAAGGATGTTAAGCTATCTCAATTTGAAGAAGTATTTGCAACCAATGTATTTGGCTTGGCTTTATTAACAAAAGAAGTGATCAAATTTTTTAAAGTTCAACAAAAGGGAACAATTATTAATGTTGGTTCTACAGCTGCGAAAAAGGGTTTTGAAGGTGGAACTATTTATGCTGCATCTAAATTTGCTTTAAGAGGGATGACGCAATGCTGGTCTCAGGAGCTAAGAAGAGAAAACATAAGAGTGATGTTAATTAATCCTAGTGAGGTGCCAACTGCATTTCACCAAAAAGATAGAAAAGAAAGGCCATTGGAAAATAAAAAATTGACCCCTAATGAAATTGCACATTCAATTTTAGCTATGATAAATATGGAAAAAAGAGGAATGGTACCTGAGTTAGATGTCTGGGCAACTAATCCTTTTTAGTAGATGTTAGTTAGGATATATCCTTTATCTTAGCAACATTATACTATTCATATGAAAAAATTGTTTTCTACTCCATTTTTAATTTTCATTTTTATTTCTGCATTATTTAGTTGCAGTTCTTCTTTGGAAAAGAATGATGATAATAATTCTTCAGATAAATCTTATTATTATCCGAATGACCTAATGTATTTTTCTCAGGACTTTTATTTGGCAGTTCGTTATGAAGATCCTTTAGAAGCTTATGTAGATACATTGTCTAAATTAGATCCAGATTTACTTTCTAAGGATTTGAATTCCTATAATAAAAGTTTGGCATTTTGGATTAACGTTTATAATTCATTGGTTCAGGTGAAAATTTTATCAGATGAAAAATCATTTCAAGATCAGGAACAATTTTTCAATTCTAAAGATCTCGTTGTTGCTGGTACAAAAGTAAGTCTTAATGATTTAGAGCATGGAATTTTGAGATTAAAGGATTCGGATAATGCGCTTGTGAAAAAGTTTAAGTTAGATAGTTTAGACTATAGAATACATTTTACAATGAACTGTGGTGCTGCTTCATGTCCTGCAATTGCATATTATAAACCAGAAACCATTCAGGACGATCTAACTAATGCAGAGAATTTGTTTATAGTTCAGAGTTCTGTTTATGATACACTATCAAATACCTTAGAGATCAGTGAGCTGTTAAAATGGTTTGCAGAAGATTTTGGTGGAGATCAGGGCATTTATAAAGTAATGGTCAAGAATAATATTATTGTTGAAAATATCAATCCTAAGATTATTTACAAACCTTATGACTGGGAGCTTAAATCTAGAAATTACCAATAATCAATTATATTGATCGTTGATGTGATCATACCTGCTTTTAATGAGGAGTTATCCATTAAAAATGTAATTATTGATATTCCAAAGGATGTTGTTAGAGAAATTGTTGTAGTCAATAATAATTCCACAGACCAAACTGAATTGATAGCTAAATCTAATGGAGCTAAAGTAATAGCCGAAAATCACAAAGGATATGGAAATGCATGTTTAAAAGGGATAGAATATTTAAAAAGAAAAGAAGCTAAGCCAGATATTGTTGTCTTTTTAGATGCTGATTATTCTGATTATCCAGAACAAATGAAAGATTTGATAAGACCAATTTTACAAAAAGAAAAGGACTTAGTGATTGGTTCTAGAGTAATGGGGAATGCAGCGAAAAAATCAATGACCTTACAACAACGTTTTGGTAATTGGCTTGCTACTCGTCTTATACTATTAATTTATGGTTTCAGGTATACCGACCTTGGACCATTTAGAGCAATTGACTTTAATAAGCTATTGGATTTAAATATGTCCGATAAGAATTATGGATGGACAGTTGAAATGCAGCTAAAAGCCGTGAAGAGAAAATTAAGGGTAATGGAAGTTCCTGTAGATTACAGACAAAGAATTGGAATGAGTAAAATATCAGGAACTATAAAAGGTACGATATTAGCAGGGTATAAAATTATCACCACTATTTTTATATATAGTTTTAGTAAATGATGTCAGTATTAATTGTAGTTATATATTTTTTAGTGTTGATCTTCATATTCTTATATGCATTAACAGAATTCACTTTAGCGGTCAGCTATTTGAAAAGCAAAAGATCTGTAAATGATAATAGAGAGATTATAATTAAGGATCGTCCAATTATTACTATCCAATTACCTGTTTATAATGAATACTATGTAATTGAAAGACTCATAGATTCTGTGGTCGATATTAGCTGGCCAAAAGATAGACTCGAAATACAAATATTAGACGACAGTACAGATGAGACAACTGCAATAATTGATAAAAAAGTGACCTATTACTCTAATTTAGGATTCGACATTAAGCATATTAGGAGGGAAAATAGAGATGGTTATAAAGCAGGGGCATTACAGCATGGTATGTCTATTTGTAAAGGAGAGTTCATAGCTATTTTTGATGCAGATTTTTTACCAAATCCTTCAATTATTAAAAAAACAATTCACCATTTTAAAGAAAATAGTATTGGTATGGTGCAAACAAAATGGGATCATATTAATCCAAAATATTCCATCTTAACAAGATTACAGGCATTTGCTTTAAATGCACATTTTTCCATAGAACAAAGAGGGAGAAATGAATCTGGATGTTTTATTAATTTTAATGGAACTGCAGGTTTATGGAGGAAATCATGTATAATCGATGCTGGAGGATGGCAAAGTGATACACTTACAGAAGATCTGGATCTTAGCTATAGGGCGCAGCTAAAGGGGTGGAAGTTTATTTACAGAGAAGATGTAGCATCTCCTGCTGAATTACCTATTACTATAGATGCATTAAGAACTCAACAATTTCGATGGTCTAAAGGGGCTGCAGAGTGTGCCAGAAAAAACCTTTCTTCTGTTTTATCAACTCAATCAATATCTTTTTATGCTAAGATCAATGCATTTTTTCATTTAATGAATTCATCTATGTTTATTTGTATGATGATCTTAATACTATTGAGCCTTCCTATCATTTATATAAGCCATTATTATCCTTTTTTATATAATTTAATTCAGTACTCAACTTATTTCTTCATCTCCACTTTATTACTAGGGTTTACTTATTTTATAGCTAATAAGAGAGATGATATTGGAGGTTATAGGACCTTTTTTAAAAATTTAATTTTTTTTCCAATATTCTTATGTATTTATATGGGGATTGCCCTACATATATCAATAGGAGTAATGGAAGGTTTTTTAGGAATAAAATCTCCTTTTATAAGAACTCCTAAATTTAATATTTCTGATAAGAATCAATTAAAAAACAATCTATATTTAAGACGTGTATTAAATCCCCTTTTAATACTTGAGCTACTTATGTTGGTCTATGCTTTAATTGGTATTTATTATTCTTTTCAGTTCAGTCTTTATTATATGATTTTGTTTTTATTGATGATTGTGTTTGGATATAGTTATTCTAGTTTTTATACCATTAAAAATGCTTTTATTAAAAAAGTATAGTACTCAGCTATTAGTTGCCATTGTTTTTTCTCTTTTGTTCTATTGGTTTGGTTATGAAATCACAAGAGATAAAGAGATACAGCTATTTTTATTTTTCACCCTTGCTTTCTCACTTTACTTTTTGCTAGGTTTTAAGATTAGTTATAATGAATTATGGCTAAAAACAAAACATATTATTGTTATTGCAATTGTAGCAAGGTGTGTTCTGCTTTTTATGACTCCTAATCTGTCCGATGATTTTTATCGTTTTTATTGGGATGGCAATGTGGTAATGGATGGAGAAAATCCTTATAAACAGATCCCATCGTTATATGAATTCATAGATCCTGCGAAAAACGAGGTGAAAAAAACTTGCTTTTCATCTACAATTAATCATTTTCCTAATGGGATGAATTCCAAATATTATTATTCGGTTTATCCGCCTATGAGCCAATTGGTTTTTACTGTTGCTACATCAATTACTGGCACATCTTTGATAAATAATATTATATGCATAAGAATTATTTTAATTCTATTTGAGTGCTTTGCTTTATTCATGTTCATTAGAATTCTTGAAAAATTAAGTATTAATTCCAATAGGGTATGGATCTATGCACTCAATCCGTTGGTAATCATAGAGATCACAGGTAATTTACATTTTGAAGGGCTTACAATCTCTTTGTTGTTGGGTGCATTTTATTTGATTCTTATGGGTAAGAAGCTGACTTCTGGTATTATGTATGGAATGGCGATCTGCACCAAATTGGTTCCTTTATTATTTGTACCATTGTTGTTTTCGTTTACTAAGATTAGAAACTACATTTTATTATTAATGGGTATTACTGCCAGTATTTTTCTGCTGTTCTTGCCATTTATAGATACAGATCTTATGGCGACTTTTGGGTCGAGTATCAGTCTTTATTTTAACAGTTTCGAATTTAATGCGAGTCTTTATTACATTTTTAGATGGATAGGGGAGTTGTTTACAGGATACAATGAGATTGAGATAATAGGAAAGATTACCCCATTTATTACCATAGGAGCTTTATTGACTTTCTTTTATCTAAGCTTAAAAAGGGAAATGAATATGGTTGTAATCTTTAAAATGATGAGCTGGTTGTTACTCATTTATTTTGGAGTTGCATCTGTAGTTCATCCTTGGTATGTCATTTATTTGGTTTGCTTTTCTGTGTTTACTGGATACTTTTTTCCAATAGTTTGGAGTGCTACTGTTTTGTTAAGTTACATGGCTTATAAAGAAATTGGGGAAGTGAATGAGAATTATTTCTTAATATTCATAGAATATGCTCTTGTGTTAATTGCAGCTTCGATAGACCTTAAGAAGTTGAGTTTTAATCCTTTTTTTCCAAAGGATGAAAATCCAGAATTGCTTGTCTGAGATAGCTTCTGTCCATGTGTGTGTATATTTCAGTAGTAGTGATAGATTCATGACCCAGCATTTCTTGTACTGCTCTAAGATCAGCACCTCCTTCCACTAAATGGGTAGCAAATGAATGCCTAAGTGTATGTGGTGATATGCTTTTTCTGATTCCTGCCAGCTCAGCCAGCTTCTTGATAATGGTATAGATCATTACTCTTGATAATTTGCCACCTCTTCTGTTAAGAAAAACAATATCTTCAGAATCAAGCTTAACTTTTAAATGAGCCCTTATGTCTTTAATATAGATCTTCAAATGTTTTTGGGCCACTGATCCAAGTGGTACTAACCGTTGTTTATTTCCTTTTCCAATTACTCTTATAAACCCTTCTTCCCAATGAATTTCTGAAAGCTGAAGTCCAATAAGCTCAGATACCCTTATTCCACAGCCATACAATACTTCTATAATTGCTATATTTCTTTCACCTTCTGGTTTGCTTCTGTCAATGGCACGAATAAGCTCATTGATCTCTTCTATAGATAATGTGTCTGGTAATTTTCTGCCGATCTTAGGAGATTCAAGTAATTCAGCAGGGTTGACGTCCATTAAGTTTTCAAGAATAAGGTATTTATAGAATGCTTTTATACTTGAAATAATCCTTGACTGGGAATTAGCAGAAAGACCTATGTCATGTATATATGCAAGGAACTCTTGAAGATGTGACAGTTGTATTTCTGACCATGATGTTTTGTTTTCTGCAATAGAAGAAAAATAGTTATCTAGCTTTTTAATGTCTCTTAAATAATTTTCAACAGTGTTCTGGGAAAGGGATCTTTCCAGTTTAAGATATGATTCAAAGCCGTTATTTATACTTTTCCAAGACATTGCTTTAAAAATAAATAAGATATTTTTATAATGTAATAAAAGCAACTAAAAAAGTTTTCTATTTTTGCAGACAATTCTGGAGAGTTGGCAGAGTGGTCGAATGCGGTGGTCTTGAAAACCATTGTGCCGAAAGGTACCGGGGGTTCGAATCCCTCACTCTCCGCAGTAGGGGATAACTGGGTACTAAGTTTCAGTTGTCCCCTTTCTTTTTGCTCTGAAGCCTTGAATTGCCTGGGAAACCAATCAATAAACTCATTGAGTTTAGGGGTTCGACAATTTTTTCCGTCAAAATATAATTGCCCAGAAAATATCGAACTCACGATCTTCTGTTTTAGTTGTATAGTAGCCCTGTAGTAGGTTTGAGACAGATCAACCAAAAGATTAAGTCCAGTCTTGGTTAAATGAATCAACTCTTTGGAGGTAGATTTGAATCCTTCTATTTTACTTTTTAACTCTTTTTGTTGTACAGAATATCTTGCTTTTATTTCTACATACTCCTCTGGATCAAGTTTACCATCCAACATAAGGTCTTGTGATTTCTGTAACCTTTCTGTAATTAAGTCAAGTTGTTTTTGAATCTTCTTAATTTCAGATTTGTTTTCTTTTTCTGATCCTTGTAATTGTTCCTCAAGAATTGCTGTATAGAGTTCATGTAAAGAAGAATCTATTTCAAGGGATATTAGGAGTTCATCAAATGCCTCATGTACTTTTATAGAAGATACTCTTTGTCCTTTACAGTGGTTACAATGGTAATAACCATAACGTTTTCCAAGCTTTCCTTTTGAATAACTCGCTGTCATTGTATTTCCGCAATTGTAACAGTTTAGAATACCCCTTAAATGAAAATCATCTCTAAGCTTGGCATATTTCGGTACAAATTTACCTCTGGACTTTCTGTTTCCTGAAAGTATCTGTTGCACCTGATAAAACAAACTTTCTGTAACAATTGGTTCATGAATACCTTGAATCATGGTTTTAGGTTCATTCTCTGAAGCTGGGACTATGATCTTTCCCATGTAAAGTACATTCTTTAAAATCTTGTGCATATTGTTACGAGAAACAAAGATTTCTTTTTCTTTGAGATATTCTCTGACTTCTTTTTGAGAAGTACCTTTTACAACCTCCTCAAATATCTCTCTTACAATTGGGGCTTTCTCAGGATGATGAACAATGATATGAGTACCGTCTTCATTTTTAGAGGACATAAATCCGTAAACAGGTCTACGTGGCCACCTTCCTTGTTTTAAGCCTTGTCTGATTCCTCCCTTTACTTTTATAGATCTTCTTCTATTATCAACATCTGGATTAGCCAAATAAATCGCTAACATGAAAAGGTTTTCAGGAATGTTATAATCTATTGGCTGTTCAATAGATTGTGGTGTAATGTTACGCTTTCTCAAATAGTCAATCATGTTTAATGCACCTGTTAAATCCCTTGAAAACCTATCCCAAGATGTAACAAGAATTTCATCACAGTGAACTTTACCAGTTTTAATCTTCTCCATCCATTGTTTCCATGCTGGACGATCAAAGGATTTAGCGGAATGATCTTCTTTAATAGTGTGGACAATCTCATAATTCCGTCTGTTACAGTAATTGGTCAACTTTTCTAGCTGATCATCCAAACTATATCCTTTCGCTTGTTCATCTGAACTCACTCTGCACATGATTGTCACTTTCTTCATCCCTTTTTCTTTTTTTGTTCTTCGATAATTCGAATGTTAATTTTGGCCAAATCCATTAGTACTTTTCTGATTCCTTCTAATTGTTCATCCGAAAGGTTTTTTCCTCTCTCACCTAAAAGCTCCCTACATTTTTTCAAACTAATCATCCCTTCTCTCCAATTTCTACTGTTCTAGTTTAACCCGTTAAGTTTTGTTGCCCTTTTTACTTTTAGTAGGCTTTTTGTCTAAAAATTTAAAATCAAAAGTTTGGGTAATTTGGTCTTCTGGTTTCTTTTCATACAGTTTGATGTTTTCTTTGGTGAGAAAGCGTTGAACTATTTTACTAAAAGGAATCATCAGACATGGGTCACATAAAAAAGGGTTGTCCGCATTTCGGCCTTCACCTATTGTTTCAATTAAACAGGCTCCATCTTTTTGAATGTATAGAATATACTCTTGTTCTCTTATCAAAGAGGAAATCACCATAGAGGTAAACATGGAATTAACAACATGATCATCAAGTTGGACCATTTCTTTTTTGATGGCAGCTTTAGAAACTGCTATCTCATCATTTTCTGTTGTTAGCTCTTGTAACATTACTGTATCAGAATCTGTTTTATCATCATGAATGGCAAGCAATAAACCTTCAATGTCAATTTCGGTTATTAATAACTCTTTGAGTTGGATAACAGACTTGATAGGAATACCAAATTCTCTCAGTTCTTTGACCAGAAGTAACCAAATGTATTCTACTGGGCTGTATTTCATTCTGAATTTGGTTTTCTTCTTTTGCAGATAAACTCCTGATTTTCTCCAGTCAAATGACATTTTATCTGTAATCCCCAATCGTGCTAAAGCAAATTGCTTGTTCGTTACAAATTCAAATAGTTTTGAATAATCATTTAGCTCTAAATTTGATTTTTCTTTTGTCATAATCATTTTATCAACACACATTACCTTTCTTAAAGGTATAGTTCTATTGGGTGGTTTACAAATCTTTCTGTAACGAAAAATTCCTGTTACAGAAGAATATCCGAGCTATTGGCCTTCTCCCAATATTCGTTTTAGCCTTTTGAGTTCTTTTTTGGCATTACTTCCTCTAAAATTTATGTAGCCATTTTCATCCTGACGCTTGGCGACTGAGTGTAACATTCTTTGGACAAATTCTTGAAAAAATAAAAAGTTCTCGCTTGGCTCATCATTGGATTCAATATGAAATTCCATGGTGTCAACTATATCACCTAAAAACCGAATTTCAGATTCATGTATTGGATCACCATTAAAGAATGAAAGAGTTTGTTTAATTCCTAAATGAAGTAAATTAAGAATAAGTCCATTAAACTCTTCTTCATATACATTATGATCAACTTGAACGTTGACAACAGAACTATTTGCAGTTTTGGAAACTTTGGTTTTTCTATCCCTATAGGCTTGTTGTCGACATGAATCTGAACAAGTCTTCTTTGATTTGTTTCTGTAATAAAACTCTATCCCACATACTTCACATTCCTTCGTCCTCATACCTCTCTCCTTTAAAATGTAACGTTACAGCAGGTTATTTTATTGCTCTGGGAATGTTTATATGTGTAACGTTCTGTAACAAATGAAGGAATTCCCGACTGAATGTTACGATTCGTTACAATAAACAGATCTGTTAAGTAAATTCAATCTCGCTAAATTTATATGGCCCTTTAGATTCCTGATATGTGACTACGTCAACTAATAGTGTTTTCCCCAAGATGGGTACATCTTTGGGTGTTTCTTAAATCAATAAAAAAGGGGATCAGAAATGATCCCCTAAGTTTTCTCACGGTATAGAACTCGCAAGTCAGTAGTGTATATTAATCAATCGGACTTAATGAATAACTACCGTCTCCATTGAAATCTGTAAATACAATTGTCACTGTCCATACCCCCGGTTTGCCTTCAGCAGAAGTGCCTGAAAAAGTATCGTTCCCGCCTGCTGAACGCATTTCATTTAATACCTCCGCGCCATTTTTATCCTCAAGAATCATTTGGACAGAGCCTGTGGGTGTTGTAATGTCAAAATTAACCTCAGCTTTGGCTTTTGTATTCTCCCACCCAAATGCGTAAGTTCCATTATCACCACTACCTGTAAAATTACCTCCTGGGTCTGACCCTGCTGAAGTTACCATTACAGTACCGGTGTATGTATCTGTGATTACCTCACCATTTTTCACTTTGTTACACGATATTAATCCAACGCATAAAGCAATTGAGGCTAAATAGAATTTAGTTTTTTTCATAATTATTTTTCTTGTTTAATAAATTAGCCGAAAACTAAATCAAAAAGGTTGGAATTTACTATTCGAAAAATTTAACTTTTACAGGAACCTCCTTTCTAACGCCCAATATTTACAGGGTTGGAATGAATTCAATTTTTCATACTCTGTCTAAAGAATACTAATTGAAAATCGGAACTATCACAATTATTATTTGATTCCAACCCTCTCAATTTTTTATTCGACTTCATAATAAATGGATAAATGAATTGAAAGTATTCGTCTATACCAAATCGTAAAAATGAAAAACATAATATTATGAAAAAAACTAAAATTATTTCTGTTATGATTGCGCTGATAGCACTATCAACAACAGCCTGTAAAAAAGGTGAGAATGACCCCGTTTTGAGTCTGAAATCAAGAACTTCACGTTTGGTAGGAACATGGAAATTAGTAAATGGAAGTGAAACAATAATTGATTATGACGCAGGAAACCAAGAAACTTCTACAACAGTTATAACTGATGACGGAGCATTGTCCATAAGTGTTTTTACATTTCAAGACCAATCTGGTAGTGTAACTAACGCACCACAATCCTTTACACATACATTAGAATATACTTTTGAAAAAGATGGAAGTTTTAATTACTCGGATGTTTTTGATGGAGACTCACAGATTGATAAAGGATATTGGTTTTGGGGTGGAAAAAGTAAAACACAAGATTTAAAAAAGAAAGAAGTAGTTGTGATAACTATTACTGAAACCAATGATGGTCAAATAGATACTTATGCTGGAACGGCCATTCAAGTTGACGGATCCTTTCAGCTTGATCGTTTGACTAAAAAGGAATTGACACTTATAGTTGATGAAAAAAGAACTAAAAGTAATGGTGATATTTTTTCAAGACTAAGCACATTAAAATTTGAAAAACAATAATCAATCTTTTCATAACAGGGGAGAGGAAGTCATTTTGATGGATTCTCCTTTGTTTTGGACAAATAAATAATAACTAAAACTAACAAAATGAAAAAAAAATTACTCTTTGCACTGTTAATTGTTGGAACAACTAACAGTTATTGTCAACAATGGTGGCAGCAGAACAGTGAATCCAACAATGATTTTAACGTGATTTTTGCGTTAAACAATAGCACGGTGTGGACATTTGGAGATTCTTCAGACACATTTGGGGGTTATGCCTACGGAAGCCAATACAAGACCACAAACCAAGGATTCAATTGGGGGTTTATTGATATGGGATCACTAGTATATTCGGCAAGAGATTGCGAATTTATCAATCCTGGAACTGGACTACTTGTCGGCAGGAATGAACTTTCCGGAAATGGATTTGTAAGAAGTTCAACTGATGGTGGATACACGTGGATTGACCAAAACCCTCATCCTGAAAAATTAGAAGGAGTGGAATATGTTAGTCAATTAAAAGTTTTCGCTTGTGGTAGAAACGATTACGCTATTTTGTCCATGGATGGCGGTATGACTTGGACCAACATAGATGCCAACACGGGAGATCATCTCATTGATCTTGACTTTCCGAATGATTCTCTGGGTTATGTCGTAGGAAGAGGAGGCGTAATTGCTCACACAATTAACTCTGGAGCAAATTGGACAAATCAGACTAGTAATACTGGAGAAGATTTGGAAGGTGTTTGGTTTATAAATGACTCTACAGGATGGGCAGTAGGCACAGCCGGAGAGATTATATTCACAGATGACTACGGTACTACTTGGACAGCTCAAACTAGTGGGACGACCGAAGATTTGATGGATGTAGAATTTGCTAACGACACTACGGGTTGGGCAGTTGGAACTGCTGGAACAGTTTTGAAAACAATAGATGCCGGTCAAAATTGGTTGGCGGAAACATCAGGGACAACAGAGGATATTATTTCAATAACAATGATTTCTGAAACTTTAGGTTGGTATACTGGTACAAATGGTGTCGTCTATATTTATACTTTTTCACCACCAAATTCTATTGCAGAAAACGAATTTGACATGAATGTAAGTGTATATCCGATACCTGCTTCAGATTATCTTACTATAGAATTAGATGAAATAATGTCCAATCTAAAAGTTGAGTTATTTGACATCTCAGGTAGATTAATTTATCAAAACTCATTTAATGGAGAATTGAGTCACACAATTGCAAATAATAGATTTGAAAAAGGAGTATATTTACTCCAGCTGACAAATGTAAGTGGCGCAAGATATGCGAAAAAAGTTTACTTTGAGTAGTTAACAGTTGATTGAAGTACGAAATAAAACCGAGAGATGTTCTCTTGGTTTTATTTTTCGATCAAGACTAACAGAGTTATTTTAAAAGGAGATCAAATCTTCCCAAATTAGAAGTACAATTGGTATGAAATGAGAGGATAGACGCTTTCAGATAAGCACGTTCGATTTAATCTTTCAGGTAGTTCACGGACTTCCAAATAGTGAGATTCTTAAGCCAGAAGTTAAAGTCAATCCTGTATTCCTTATTTCTCCGTGGCTCTAAAGAGTACAATAGCCCAAATTCAATCTCTTGCTCAATTTTAGCTAATCCCTTTTCTCTACTGCTGTGTTGACAAATTGAGTAAATAAAGGATTCGAATGTTTTCAAATTTATTAAGTTCCCTCAAAAAACAAAGCTAAATTGAAACAAAAAAGACCTTTTTCTGTGATTTTACATTTGGTGATTACCCTTGCTTCTTTAGAATCTGATTTTACTAGGCCTAAATTTTCAAGCTTTTGAATGCAATGTGAAATTTGATGAAGTGTTGTAGAACTTCCGGTTAGGTGTTTGATTATTTCATTGCGTTTTCTCAAGACTAAGATGTCCACAAATCCACCTTCTATGGAATTGTTATCTCTACTAAGAAAATAAAGAAGCGCACGGTTCAAGTCAATTGCTGAGGGTGCTCCATCTGTCATTTTGTTATTCAGGCAATTTGTAGTCATCATGCAGCTACCAATTGCCCTTTTGTTGTTATACGAATAGCAATAGGGTCGTTGGACGAGTTTTTTATTATTTCAACCAAACCAAACCTTTCTAACACATCTAACCTCGCTAATAGAGTGTTGTTTGACTTAGCATCTGTTGTAGGAATGGATTTTACCCCTTTCATTAGTTTGCCAAATGAAACGTAGCTATCAGAGATCTGATTGTTGTTGTTCAACAGGTACAGAAATATTTCATAATCAATTTTCATCAACCCTTGTTTATTTAAAAGCCGAAGAAGCAAGAAAAAAGGTTGGAAAATTTCTACTATAATTTGAAACCTAATCGGAAATACACGCCATTGGTAAACGTGCGACTGACATTCAAGAAACTGGATTGTTGTTCAGTACCTTGAAAAATGTTTGATAAGCCAAAGCTCGAATTCAGGCCGTATCCCAGAATAAATTGATTAAATTCATGTTGAATTCCTAAGTCTAATTGTAGGCCGTAATTCCATTTTTTATATGGGGCATTAGTATTCAAGACCTCATTTTGCTGATATTCAATGCCATTTTTCATGTATGCTCCGAAAACTCCTAATGCAGGGTTGAACCAAGTTTGTTTCAATCTACCTATTGACAATGATTTTCCAGCAGAAAGTGAAAGTTTATAATAATCAAGCTCCAACCTATTATTTACATATTCAAAGTGATCATATTTTTGAGTTGATCTATTAATTTTAGAATTCCAATAAAATTTCGTTTGCACAAAGTAATTTCTATTTGTATAAAACTGACCATAAACACCATAATCGATAGATATCACAAGATTGTTTGATGTTAAAGAATTACCTGAAAAAGCTGCTCGGCTTGTTGCATCTGAGATAATACTATAATTAGCTAAAACAAAGGCGCCCACAATCCATCTGCGCTGACGTAATGGCTTATTAATTTTACCAAGTGGTTGAATCTCTATTTCTGGTATTTCATGATCAAAGTTTCGCGGATTCAATTTATTAGTGGATGATAATTTAATTGGTTGAATTAAAACGAATTCAGAATTAACAAGATTATTTTTATTTCGATTTAATCTATTATTGTCAATCAAGTATCCATTATCAATAGTCTCTGACGAATAATTATTCATGTTACTCACATCTTCATCATTTAGAGTAGGTGAGACATGATGTTCATCTGTTACAACTCTATAATCATTAATGTTTTCAAAGGATTGCTCGTCTGACTTCATTCCCTGTTTTTGTTCTTTATTTACTAAAGCTGAAGGAGAATCTAAACTTGAATTTTTGGCATCTTTAAAACTATTCTGGAAAACGTATGCTGCCAGTAACAGTATGAAAGAAGCTGCAGCAACATTCCACCAGATAAATATCCTTCTTTTCTTCTTAGTGAGCTTAATATTAATGCGATTCCAAACTGTGTTTATATCCAGCTCTTCCTTTATTTCTGGCCATGCCGAAGAAGGTAATTCTTCTGGAACTTCGTCAAATGCATGAATAATTAGTTTATCAATACCAGCACGCGTGTCCAGCTGCTGTTCAATATTCGACCAAGAATCAAAATCAAAACCATCATCTTCAGCATCAAAGCCGTTTCTGATCAAATCGTCAATATTTCCAAATTGATCACTCATTCTTTAAGGATGCTTTTAGCAATGTTCTTGCTCTATTTAGTTGTGATTTTGAAGTGCCCACTGAAATATCTAAATGCTCAGCTATTTCGTTATGCGTTAAGCCTTCTATTACGAACAACTTGAGAACTAAAGCTGCTTTTCCAGGTAATTGGTTGACTAACTCTCTCAACCTTTCTGCATTTGTTTGTTTATCCCATAATTCAAATTCTTCAGCTTCAACTTGCAATTCTATATCAAGCTCTCCTATCACCTCTTGGTACCTTTTTTCTTTTCTTAATGCATCAATTGTTTTAAAAGTTATCACTCTTCTAATCCATCCTTCAAGAGAACCTTCAAATCGATAGTTTTTCAATTTCGAAAACACCTCAATGAACCCAAGTTGGAGAAAATCCATGGCCTCATCACTGTCTCCTGTATATCGCTTACAAACTTGAAACATTTTCTTGGCAAACTTACGGTACAAAGCTTCTTGATACAGCCTGTCATCCTCAATACATTTCTGTATGAGAATTTTTTCATCAAGCTGCTCTATATTTTTAAGGTTTGAGCTCACTAATTTCCAAATGTTGCTTCGGTTGTATCATCTATACGATCAACCACAATGTCATAGATTGCACCATTTTCACTGTCATTGATTAGAATTGTCATTGTACCTGAAATATTTATTAGATCTGCATTATTCCACATACTCGTAGTTACAATATCAAACCAATATTGTGGATCGAATCGAATGAATGCCGTTGCAGGGATGTTCTTATCCAATACAATAATAGGATCTCCTGTTTCAGATTCTCCATTTATACTAAATGTTTCACTTGATTCAAATTCAAATACAACTGGAAAAGACTGACTTGATTGACTGGTATACGTTCCTTGAACCTGAATAGTCGGTAAATCTGCACCATCATATGTTTCAAATTCAATATCCAAATTTGTGTAATTCCCTTGAGGGATATCTAAGAATAATTCGCTGATAAAATCTGTTGGACTAAAGTTTACAACCAGACCTCCTGAAAAGGTTTTTTCCATTTCAACAGGTGCACCTTCTTGGCGTGTGCCTTCAGCACTAAAACTTGCCAAACGAATAAAGCCAGAATCAAACACCAGATGACCTTGAGTACTAGTTTGGCGATTAATATCCATTTGAACAGATACATCTGCTGGTTTTTTTAACTCACTTTTCTTACAAGAACTGAATCCAATAAGAACAGTCAATAAGCCTATGTAGTAATAGTTTTTCATATCCTTTTCAATTAAAAGTCGAACCTAATTTAAGAAGGGTTGGAAAATTAAACTAGAAATTTTCCAACTTATTCATACGGCGGCTCGACTTTATGCAAATGATACACATGAAAAAATCTCTATTAATCTCCCTACTCTTTGTGCTGAGTTTGATCAGTAGAGCACAAATTCCTCATGATTTTGAAGGTTGGGCGGGATCGAATTTTAAATTCAAGGTAAGTAAAAAAGTTAGTTTGAATGTAGGTCCCGAAATCAGATTCGATAATAACATATCAACTATAAAATCTGTTTTTACTGATGTAGGTTTAAAATTAAAACTTTCAAGATTCTGGAGTTTGAAATGGGGGATAAGATTCGCCCAACGACCAAACAATGGTATTAAACTAAGAGGAAATTTTGATGTGTTGTTCAATGTAAAAAAGAAAAAGAAGAAACTGTCTTTCAGAAATAGAGTCAGAGGTCAGTTTGGATACGCTCTTCAGTCAGGAAAGAATGACTTTTACATCAGAGATCAAGTTTTATTTGATTATAACCTCTCGAAACTCGTGGATCCTTATGTTGGAGGAGAAATTTTTTTTAAAACAAGAAGCTTGGAATTCAGGCAGTTCAGAATATTTGGGGGGTTGGATTGGAAAATAACCAAATGGTGGGATGTGAGTACATTTTATATCTATGAAAGAGAAATTTTCAATGCCAATCCTAAAGCGTCAAATATTGTTGGTTTGGGTTCAACATTTAGACTAAAAAAGAAAAAATCTCATTCCAGTTTATAGTATGAATGTCAAACTTTATTATTAATAAACTGGAATCAAAGTGAAATTCTAGAATTCATTCATAAGTACACAGTTAACCCTTATAAATAGAGGTAATAACCCTAGATTCATTGCTAATGGTTTTTTTATACCCTTTAGTTTGCTGGCTTTTTATGTTAATTGACAGTTTTGTACTTAAAAAGTATAAAAGATAAAAATCTTTTGGGGGTATTCTCTTTCTTATTTGTTACTTAAATAAGTAACATAATATTAAAACTAAATAACTCATGCCAATTAGTTTAGAACAAATTCAACATTCATTCTTAGAGCATTATGACAAATTATTCCAGACTGCATTAAATATTACAAGTGAATGTGATGACGCCAAGGACGTTATACAGGATGTGTTTCTTAAAATCTGGCAGAAGAAAGAGAACATGGATGATCAAAAACTAAATGGTGGATATTTATATAGGTCTGTTGTAAACGCATCATTGAATAAGCTTCAAAAAAGAAAGGGGAATATCCAAATTCTTTCAACTGCAACAATAGCGATTGCTTCAAATGGGGACGCACCTGATCAGGTTCTGTATGGGAAGGAGTTAGAAAAGGAGATTGATAGAGCAATCGAATTATTGCCACCAAAATGTAAGGCAATTTTTGTACTTAGCCGTTTTGAAGGATTAAAGTATAGAGAAATTGCAGATCATCTTGACGTTTCGCCAAAAACGGTCGAAAATCAGATGGGCATAGCTCTAAAAAAATTACAAAATACCTTAAGTCCATACATGACTAAAGAATTTTTGGCTTTTACAGCAACTGTGGGTATGTCAACAATATTAACTTATTTATTGAGCTCTGTGCATTTGATTTATATCGGAAACTTTTAGCAATGCACTTTGGGGGTAAAGCTATTATTAATTGTTGTAATAAATGAAGGACAGTAAAATGAAAAACAAACCAACACCTTGGGACTTAATAGCCAAATATCTTGCAGATGATCTGGATGATGTTGAAAGAATCCGATTACAAAATTGGTTGGATGAATCAGAAGATAATCATGAATTATTGGAGAGGTCTTCTTCAATGTGGAAATTTTATTATTCGTCCAAAAAGTCTGAAAAAATTAACAAGACTAAGGAATGGAATGAGTTAATGCTAATCTTGTTGAGCAAAGATTCTCAATCAACTCTAAGGACTAAATCTCGCAAAAGGCTTTTTATTGGAATTGCTGCATCCGTATTAGTGCTCATTGGAATAAGTTTGATTCCAATTTCAGATCTAGATAACGAAATTGTGAAGATCGAACCAGAGATTAATTACACAATGGTTGTTGCGGAAGATAGTATTGTCCTGTATTACCTTCCTGACAGTTCATTGGTCATTTTAAACGTTAACAGTTCAATTTCTTATACCTCTGATTTCAATCAAAATAATCGATCTGTAAAGCTCAGTGGAGAGGCATTTTTTGAAGTTGAACCAGACACTAATAGTCCCTTCATTGTACAAAGTCGATTAACCGAAGTGAAAGTTATTGGAACTTCATTTAATGTAAAAAATGGTCAGGAGCACGAAATGGAGGTTGTTGAGGTATTTGAGGGTGAGGTTGAATTTAAAGCAATTGACCATAACGAGAACAGTGTACATCTAAAAAAGGGAGAGGTCGGAATCTTTACGGATTCAGATCACAAAATAGCAACTGATAAATCCTCAAATAATCGCCCTCCTTGGATGGGAAAACTTGTGGATAAATCAGAGGAATTTCTGCAGGATATCAAGTTAAAAATTAAAAAACTATAAATTATGAATAAACTCAGATTAAAGAATATCATTTGGCCAATGAGTATGCTCTTGCTGATAGGCTGTGGTTCTGGAGAAGAAAAACCAGATTCCCCAGATCGATCAATTCCTGAAGCTCAGAATGAGAGTATTACAGTTGGTAACACAACGACAGAGCAACTTGGAAAAACCTTCGTATTTGCACTGCAACAGGATAAGTATGAATTGATTGAGCAATTTCTACCCAGTGAAGATGACTTTAAAGACCTATTAGGGCTCTATGACGGTACTGAGGAAGAGAAGAAGGAAATTTTAGCAGGAAGTGGGCAGAATAGCAAAAAAATTAAAGAAAATACTGCGCTTTCGTTTGAAGAAATAAAAGAAGAGGGTGTCGAAGCTGGAATAATATGGGAAGAGATAAAATTTGGTAGTACTGAAACCGTATTGAATCCAGAGAACAATGTTGATTATGCTGAGGTCACTGTACTATTCAGCAGCAACAATCTCGATTATAAAATATTCTTATCAGAATGTATTAATACTTCTCGTGGTTGGCTCATTTTTGATCAACCAAAATGGTTGGGATAAGACATTTAGTAATCACTTAATTTAATACACATCACTATGAAAAAAAACATATTTATAACTATGATTATTATCCTTTACCCATTTTTAATGGAGGCGCAAGGTTTTAAGGGAGATAAAGACAAAAGCGGTAAAACAAATACTGGAGCTTTCAGTAGCGAAAATAATTGGGGTATTGGGCTTCGTTTTGGAGATCCATCTGGTATTAGCGTAAAGAAGTATTTTGGAAATACGGCACTTGAATTAAACGTTGGTCTGAGCCATACAATCGCAAAAAATGGTTATTGGGATGGCCACTATCGAAATGAATGGGAAGATCGGTATTGTCTTTCATCTTATGATGATTGTGACTATTTAGGCTTCTCAAGATCGCGTCCACTTGGGTTACAGCTTCATTACCTTTGGCATTGGAATATTCCAGGTGCGGAAGGACTTTCGTGGTATGCAGGAGCTGGAGGACAAATGGCCTTTCAAACAGTGAGGTATTCATATCGTTATAAACCGTTTAATGGTAGTCCATGGATTTATGATGACGGTGGTTCCTATACAGATTTTGACTTTGGAGCTGATGGGGTTGCTGGATTAGAATATACCTTCAAAAAAGTTCCCATTTCACTATTTTTAGATGTGAATCTATTCCTTGAGATATATGACAGTCCATTTGTGTTTTGGTTTCAAAGTGGCATTGGTGGTCGATATAATTTTTAATAATCCATGGAAAGACTCTAAAAAAGGGAATTGATTTATGTTCAAGTTGTGCACTTTAACGCAATAGTTTAACATTCTTTTCGTAACTCTTGATCATCATTTCAATTCTCTAAAATTGAAGAGTAGTATTTAAATTGTACTACTCTTCAGTTTTTATACTTCCACCGAATATGAAATTTATTTTGGACAAATAACTGATACAGTTTTTAGTATTAATCCTTCACTAAACTTAACGAGTGACAGATACTTTAACAGACAAAAAGTAATGGGCCTCTAGAGGACTATTTATTAATTTACTATGCAAAGATTAACTCCTAAGGAAGAACAGCTCATGCTAATATTGTGGGATTTGAAAGAAGCCTCAGTGCAAGAGATAAATGATTTTTATGCTGCTCCGAAACCTGCTTATAATACTACCTCCACTATTGTTCGTATACTGGAGAGAAAGCAACTTATTAAACATAAAAAGAAAGGAAGAGGACATATTTACCTTCCCAAAAAAAGTAAGATTGAATATCGAAATTATCTATTGAAATGGCTCTTAGACAACTATTTTGATGGTTCAAATTAGGACGAGATTTCGTATACGCGATACTGAAATTCAGCGCCTTAAATGCCAAAGCTGAGCAATGTTCAATTCCTTGAAGACGATTTCAGGATAAAACTCCAATATTTGATCCATAATTATGTGCCAAATTGTGCATAAATCACTGTGAGAAAAAACTGATTTCTATAATTGATTAAAACTTTGCTCTACTACTTTTATGGTTTATTAATTCTTTGCGATTCTCACATCTTCTTTCCAACTCTTCATTCTTAAATCATTTGTTATATTCGCACCACCACAATTCAAACGAGAATTTTAACCTTTTTAGGTTTTATAAAATATTTTTAAGTACTTAGAGATTCAGGAATAGAATCAAACTCAGCTTGTTGAAGCTCTCTTTCGAGTTCTTCAGAAAGCTTTTGAAGTCTTACTAAATCTTCGTATAAAGAGTTCGAAAACTGTCCCCCTCTCTCCGCCAGAATTTAAAAACCCATCGAAAGATGGGTTTTTTTGTTTATCGAGTTTTCTATTTAAATCTTTTTAATTTTAAAGTACTTTTCTGTTTAACTATTGTAATTGAGTTTAGATTATCAATTTTATCGTTCTGAAGAATTTACAGTGCCCTATCTTACTGTAAGTAATGGAGATAAGCCAATGTTGGCTTTTCATGGTTATGCACAATCCGCAAAAGATCTGCAATATTTCGATCCGGTTCTAAATGGAATGTATAATACAATAGGAGTTAATCATTTTTTTCATGAGAAGGCCAAATATCCAGAAAATAGAAAGCACGGTCAACCATTGGAAATAAAGGAAATAGGAGAGCTATACATGAATATTCCTACTATAAAAAATGCAGATAAGATCTCTTTGCTGGGTTATAGTATGGGTGGTAAAACAGCACTTGCCCTTATGGAACTTTATCCGGAAAAGATCGACAAGGTTTACTTAATGGCTCCGGATGGACTGTACATGAATCCATGGTATAAATTAATTGTGTTTACAGCTTTTGGTAGAAAGCTCATGAAAACAACCCTCCACAGGCCTAAGGTTTATTTCAATTTATCTAAGCTGGTCTATAAGTTGGGTTTTGTAAGTGAGAAGTTGTACCATTATTTCAATGAAAACATGAAAAGTGAAAAAGCTAGATTTCAGGTATATGATACATGGCTGGCTTATAGGAATGTAATTCCAGACCTCAATAAAATTGCTGAAAATATCAACCGTCATCAAATAGATACCCATTTAATTTTTGGAGAATTTGACAGCATCATTACACCAAAAATTGGAGAACGCTTTCAAATTAAGAGTGACTTTATACATTTGCATAAGGTTCCATGTGGGCATATGATGAACAATGAAAAGGTAAAGAAAGTATTGAGTAATCTTATCAATTCATCATCCAATTGAATTTTAGCTATGAATATCGAAAGCAAATACTAAATTTATAGCCAATTAATAAAAATGAGCAAACCAACTATTCCAAAGGGCACCAGAGATTTTTCACCATCGGTGATGATGAAAAGGAATTATATTTTTGAAGTGATCCAGCGATCATTTAGAAATTATGGTTTTAAACAAATAGAAACCCCTTCCATGGAAAGCTTAGCTACTCTTACTGGTAAATATGGAGAAGAAGGGGATCGGCTTATTTTTAAGATTCTTAATAGAGGAGAAAAGCTGTCTTCTGCTTTAAAAAATATTGATCAATCAACATCACAAGGAAAAATAGAGCATCAGCTATGTAATGAAGCATTGAGATACGACTTAACAGTACCTTTTGCAAGGTATGTAGTTCAGCATCAGAATGAGATTAGCTTTCCTTTTAAAAGGTATCAGCTACAACCAGTATGGAGAGCAGATCGACCACAGAAAGGTAGGTATAGGGAATTTTATCAGTGCGATGCAGATGTAGTAGGAAGTAATTCATTGAATAATGAAATAGAATTCATTTCATTAATAGACGAGGTGTTCAGTGATCTTCAGATCAAAGACTTTACTATAAAGGTGAATAATAGAAAAGTGTTGAGTGGTATTTCAGAAATTACAGGAGAAAAGGATAAGCTCATCGATCTTACTGTGGCCATAGATAAGCTGGAGAAAATAGGTGAGGAGAAGGTGATAGAAGAGCTAGTAGAAAAAGGAATTTCTGCCAATGCCATAGAGCAGTTAAAACCCATTTTAAGGATTCAAGGAACTTTTACAGAAAAACTAAAAGAATTAAGAGTAATTCTAGCCAGCTCGGAAACCGGAATGAAAGGTTTGAACGAAATGGAAACGATTTTCAATTTTTTCGATAAAAATGGTTTACAAAATGCCAAGCTGGAGCTGGACATGACCTTAGCAAGAGGTTTAAATTATTATACAGGAGCCATTATTGAAGTAGTAGGTGAGCAAGGAACTTCCAGCTTGTGTGGAGGAGGTCGTTACGATGATCTTACTGGGATATTCGGATTGAAAAATATTTCTGGTGTAGGCATTAGTTTTGGAGCAGATAGAATTTATGACCTCATGGAAGAAAAGGGTTTATTTCCCGATCTGCAGGCACATTCTACACAGCTACTCATTGTAAACAATGGAAACAATGAAGAGCAGATGCTGGTGCTAGCAGCTGAATTTAGAAAGGCTGGTATTCATACGGAATTTTATCCGGATGCTGCAAAATTCAACAAGCAGCTTAAATATGCCAATGCCAATGATATACCTTACGTACTTTTCGATGGTAAAGGAGATGATGCTGATAAGTATGAGCTAAAAGACATGCATTCTGGCGAACAAAATTTCCATCCATTTAACGACATTGTTTCTCTTTTGAAAAAATAATCCCATGAACAGCACTTACATTATTACAGCAGAAGAGCTAAAGATCGAAGATGTAGCACAGATTACACAAGATCAGCAAACGTTAGCACTCGATAATGAGGTAAAAGAAAAGATCGTTTATTGTAGGAAATACTTAGAAGATAAGATCAAAGGAAGTAAAGAGCTCTTTTATGGTATTAATACAGGGTTTGGTGCCCTGTGTAACAAGGTCATTTCTAATGAAGACCTTAATCAACTACAGAAAAATTTAGTGATGTCACATGCTTGTGGAATGGGAGATGAGGTAAGCCCTGAAATTGTAAAGATGATGTTACTGCTCAAGATCAAAGGACTTTCACTGGGACATTCTGGTGTTTCCCTGGAATTGGTGGAAAGGCTGATCTACATGTTCAACAACAATATACTACCTGTTATTTACAAACAGGGTTCATTGGGGGCATCTGGAGACCTGGCGCCATTGGCACACCTGTCTTTACCTTTAATTCATGAGGGTTATGTAGATTACAATGGAGAGCGCAGAAGATCTGCCGATGTATTCGATGAATTGTCTATACCTCCATTTGTACTTAAAGCCAAGGAAGGATTGGCCTTATTAAATGGTACACAGTTCATGAGTGCTCACGCTGTTCATGGAATCATTCGATCTATGAATGCAAATCATTGGGCAGACACCATTGCAGCAATGTCCATCGATGCTTTTGATGCTAATTTGAGTCCTTTCATGGATCAGGTTCATATAGTAAGGAGCCACCCTGGTCAGCTGGATACTGCCCGTAAAATAAGGATGGTATTAGATGGTAGCGAATTACAGCAAAAGGAAAAGAATCATGTTCAGGACCCTTATTCTTTTCGTTGTGTCCCACAGGTACATGGTGCTACCAAGGATGTGCTTAGTTATATAATACAGGTAGTAGAAACAGAAATTAATTCAGTTACAGATAATCCTACTATTTTTCCGGATGACGATCTTATTGTGTCTGCCGGTAATTTCCATGGCCAGCCATTGGCTTTAGCGCTCGATCAGCTGAGCATTGCCATGGCAGAAATTGGCAGTATTTCAGAAAGAAGGGTTTACAAACTCATTTCCGGGCAAAGAGGATTGCCTGCTTTTTTAATAGAGGATTCTGGTTTGAATTCCGGATTGATGATCCCTCAATATACCGCTGCATCCATTGTAAGTAAAAACAAGCAGCTTTGCACGCCTTGCTCAGTAGATACCATAGATTCTTCCAATGGGCAGGAAGACCATGTTAGCATGGGTGCCAATGCAGCTACCAAGGCATTGGAGGTAATAGAAAATGTAGAGAAATTACTGGCGATAGAATTGTTTGCTGCTGCTCAGGCACTGGAATTCAGAAAGCCAGGTAAATCTTCTGTAATAGTAGAAGATATTCTTAGCGATTACAGAAAGGAAGTTCCTTTTATAGAGAACGACACTGTCATGCATTTTGAGCTTCAAAGAACAGTGGATTACATATCTATGTAAACAAAAAAAGCACCTTTTAAAAGGTGCTTTTGTAAAGTAAAATGAGGTAGTCGTATTATTATGTTGGTATTTTCTTTGTAATAATATTAGCTCTAACTTCACCACCTCTAGTTTCCTGTATCACATCTTCAAATTCATAATGATCTCCAAGATTCACTCCAGTTATTTCTGGGTTGTAGAATTTTAATGATGCATTGGTTCTGTCTTCTTTAAGGGTGCCAGATTTACCGTCATTGGCAATTTCTCTTATAATTCCTGATTTCATATTGTGTATTTTAATTTTGCTATATTGAATATACGTAAAATTATGTACTTTAGTCACAGTCGACCTTAAAATATTTGACATCAATAAGTTAATTACATTATTTATTACATTATGGCTGAGTAGTTCTTTCTTAGCTCAAAAGGATTCCTTGTTAGATATTATCAATAATCACCAACAAGAAGATACTGCTCTACTGAATGCCTACAGGTCTTTAAGCCTAGAATTATTTTTTAATCATAATGAAGATTCTGCATTAATTGTTGTAACGGATGCTTTGGATTTTTCCAGGAAAAAAAACTTGCAAGAATGGGAGGGAAGGCTGCTTCATTTAAGGGCGTATTTTAAAGCAGAGATCAGTCAGAATAACGAATCTTCGATGGTGGATCTCATTGAAGCCATGAAGATTTTCGAAGCAATTGAAGATAATGAGCATTTGAAAGATGTTTACATTGAATTAGGGATAGCTAATTATTACTTAAAAAACTATGAACAGTCTATAAAAGATTATAAAAATGCTGAAGACATTGCCCTAGCATTAAACAACCAAAATGACCTTGCATTAATTTATTCCAACCTAGGTCCTGTTTATCAAAAATTAAAGAATTATGTAAAGGCCATTGAAATTTGTGAAAAAGCTGAATTTATTTATATAGAATTAGATGATGAGTATAATTATTCGAAATCAAAATTTAATAAAATAAACACATATTTTTTATTATATCCAGATTCTATTCAAATTGCTTCTAAATACAATAAAGAAATAATAGATTTAATTAATGTTTTCAATAAATATAAAGACGAACATAGCTTGTTAATAGCATATATAAATGTAGGCGCAAACTACAGATTAATTAATGACTTAAATAATTCAATAAAAAATTTAAAAAAAGCAGAAGAGCTGGCAATTAAAACCAAAGATTATGAAGATTTGGTGCATATTTATGATCAATTCTCTAGAACTTATGAGCTAAAACAAGACTATGTAAATGCATTTAATTACAGTAAGAAATACCTGGAAGTACACGATTCTTTGTACCAGGTCAGCCAATCGAGTGTTATTGCAGAGCTGCAAACTAAGTACGAAACTCAGAAAAAGGAAAATGAGAATGTCCTGCTAAAGAAAGATGCAAGGATCAAGGACCAAGAATTACTGCTTAAAGATAAGGACATTGAGGATGAAAAGCAATCGAAATATTTATTGTATGGTGGTCTTGTTTTTAGTTTAATTGTGGGGGTTTCTATATATACTAGGTTTAGGTCTTCCCAAAAGAAAAACAGCATCATCCATTTACAAAAAGAAGATCTGGAAAAACAGAAATCGGAGCTTGAAGAGGTAAATAAAGAGGTGATGGACAGCATTAAGTATGCACAAAGGATACAGGATGCCATGCTTAAATCCAAAGAAAAAATAGGGGAGATAGTACCTCCTCACTTTTTACTGTACAAACCCAAACACCTGGTAAGTGGCGATTTTTACTGGTATGCAGAAAAAAAAGGACACCTCTATTTAGCAGTAGCAGATTGTACCGGACATGGAGTGCCTGGTGCCATGCTTAGTATGCTGGGAATTTCATTTTTAAATGAGATTCATAGTACTTCACAGTTACTAAGCTGCGCCCATGTACTAGATCAGCTAAAGGTGAAAGTAGTGAAAGAGCTCAGTGAAAATTCAGAAAAGGATCTTGTCCGTGATGGTATGGATATTTCACTTATTAGAATGGAGCTTTCTACTGGAAAGATCAACTGGGCGGGAGCTAATAACTCATTGTTTATACTTAACAAAGGACAGATAGATGAGGTTCAATCAGATCGTCAACCAATTGGATATACAAAAGAGACTCATCCATTTACTGACCATCATATTGCGCCATCAAAAGAGGCCATTTATTATTTGTTTTCAGATGGTTATATCGATCAATTTGGTGGAGAGAGAAGGAAAAAACTCAAGAATAAAGGTTTTCAGCAAAAATTAATGGAAGTTGCTGGATTTGAATTTGAAGAACAGCAAAATCAATTAGACCATTTCTTTGAAGAATGGAAAGGAGAGCTCGATCAGCTAGATGATGTAACGGTAGTTGGTATCAATTCACCATTAAAAATGAATTTGCGCATCAACGAAAAACACCTGCTTAATTAAAAGTCTTTGGTTTTTATCACTTTACCATCCGAATAGGTTTCGTGCTTCGACTCAGAACCAGATTCACTATAATAGATCCAGACACCTGTCTTGTAATAATCGTACCTATTCATATCATACTTCATTGTGCCATCCATCTTTTTTGTGCCATTTTCAAAGTATTCATAAATAATAAAATTCAGCTTCTTCTTGCTGGTAATTTCCAAAAGAGATTCTACTTGACCAGATTTATAAAATGATTTTTTTGCAATATGGTAAAGAAAATCTTTATGGTATTCTTCAAAATATTCCATATTCCCATTATCATAATAATCTATCCATAAAATAGCTGAGCCATCTAAATAGGTAATCTCACTTTTAACATTTCCATTAGGATAATATAAAGAGCATTTAGACCTAAAACCATCTATATTTTTAAAGTCCCTTTCTAGGGTGCCATCTGGATAATAATTCTTGTAAACCTTTAGCTGACCATCTATGTAATATCCTTTGTGTAATAATTGACCATTGGTATAATAATCTTCTTTCCAATTATTAATCGCATATCCCTTTTCCATTCTTACAGAATCTGCAGAAAGTCCCATGTTAAGAGGTTCGTAAATGGTAATTCCATATACTTCATCAATAATGTCCTCAGTGTATTTTTTATCTTCAGGTAGCTGGTCGTCAAAATCAAATTGAGCAAAACAGAACGAGTTCAAATTAAGTACAAATAATACAAGAAAGATATTCTTCACAATCATTAAAAAAAAGTCAAATATAAAGTTACATAATTAGTGCCAAACATAAAAAGAATTAAAAATTGACTTTTTAAAAATGGATATTTTTATTTTTTTTAAAAAAGTATTCCCACACTATTGAAATATCAATAACACCGATATGTTCTTTGTAGCTGGTATGTTTTAGAAGTTTTCTTTTTTTATTTAATTTCCTAATAGAGTAAAAGTAGGCATAATGGGCTTTTACAATACTAAACAGATGCTTAAACTGACCTTTGGTTAAAAAATGTAAACCAGCTATACCGTCTAATAGTAACCTTTTAAAGATGCTACTAAAAAGCTGGGTGTCCATATTTTTATGGATCATAAATAAGCTATTCCTGAAATTGAGGAAGGTTTTTTGGGAGCTGTTATATTTGAGTGTGCCTCCTCCTACATGATATACCTTTGACTCTGGGTGATATAAAATTTTACCTCCATTGTTTTTAATTCTCCAGCATAGATCTATTTCTTCCATATGAGCAAAGAAATCAGTGTCGAAACCATTATTTTTATGAAAATCTTTAGACCTAATAAATAAGCAAGCCCCAGAAGCCCAAAAGATCTCAGCTTTTTCCTCAAATTGCTGATGGTCGGTATCTGTATGATCAAAAATCCTGCCTCTGCAAAAAGGGTATTTAAGCTTATCCATTAAACCGCCTGCAGCACCTGCATATTCAAATTGTTTTTTATTTTGAAAAGAAAGTATTTTGGGTTGAATAGCTGTGATTTCTGGTTGTTCTTTAAAAGTGTTTATAATAGGTGTGATCCAGCTTTCTGTAACCTCTATGTCTGAATTTAAAAGTACATAGTATGGATGATTGATCTGCTCAAGTCCTTTATTGTACCCACCGGCAAAACCAAGATTTTCTTCTATTAAAATGAGCTTAATGGCGGGATGTTCTTTTTTAACATAATCGACAGAATCATCCGAAGATCCGTTGTCTATTACATATATATCGGCTTCTTTTGAGCTGTATTTTTCTACTGTAGGGAGGAATTTTTTTAACCAGCTTTTACCATTGAAATTCAGTATAACAATTGCTGTGTCCAAATATCAGGGATTTTTAAATAAAACATCACTGTTAGAACCCCAGTTGTTTCCATCCATTTCATCGTCTATATTTCCTCTATTAGTGATTCTTCCATTAAGGTCTTTTTGCCATTTTGAGTTATAAAATTCTCCAGGAACATCAGAATGTAGAATCGTATATTCATTAGTTACCAAGTCTGGCATGTAAAAAACAAACCTTTTGTTATTGAATTTTGCGATCTTATGGTAATGCCATATTTGATAAGGATAAGCACTAGGTTCGTTGGGACGATCAATGATGTTGTTAGGAGCTCCATATTTTAAATATATTCTTCCTCTGTCAGTCTGATATCCTTTTCTAACTTTAGTGGAAAACAACCTATTTATCTTTTTAACCTGTAATTTATAATCTTCCCAAGCCTTTTGTGGGTCTACATTGTTCTGATTGTACCAAAAGCTGTAAAAAAATTGTCTTTTTGTAGAATCAGTCATCTTATCAAGTTTTCTATCTATGATCATTAGTTCGTTAGGTGATGCAATAGGTGCCAGGCAATTGATGAATTCTGTGATAGAATCTTTAGGAAGATTTGCTGAAAAATTGTTATTGATGTCTACAGCATTGAGGTAATCTAAGTTCATACTTATTAAGCCATTTGTTCTTTGAAAAAGTTGTTTTTTCTCCAAGATAAGGTCATTAGACTGATCCCTTACTTGAATAACTAATTCATAATTTCCAGTAGGTAAATTTTCAATATTAAAACTATTCAGAATGGGAGTGACTTCTGTAGACTTAATTTTCTTTAGTTTATTAAACTGACCAGCAATATTACCTGTTTCCCTGATTTTTATAGATTGTAGCAATATGTAAGACGATCCCTCTTTTAAGTAATTTTCAGCGTTGTAAATTTCAAAATAATACGCCAATCTGTTAAATTCTGGGCTGAAATAATCGGTAACTAAAGGAATCATTCCATAGCCAGATTTAGATGTAGCAGATGCTTCATCTGTTTTCCAGTAGTAATCAAGTAATTCTATGTCCGATATCTGGATAAGGTGATCGATGAATTCAATTTTAAAGTTCTCTGTGTGGATTTGATTGTCAAGTTCAGAGTACCTGTCATTTATTTGTATTTCAATACTATATTTCCCATTAGGTAGCTTGAAGCGTTGGAGGTCAATAATGTTTTCAAAAACCTCTTCTTTTACAAGTGTGTCACATATTGAGTATTTTTTAAAATCAATGATCTCTTCTTTCTCATTTTTAATGATCTGTACAATGTCAACTCCACTAAGCATGTGAGTTGAGTCCAAATATTTTAGACTTAAACTATTAGAATAGATCTCGAGATAAGTTTCTATATACGGACTATCATTAGCAGAAAATCTTTTTAAATTAAAAGTTGCTTGTACCTGTGAAAATAGAAGGTGACAGTGAGAAAGCAATACCAATAAAAGAATAAGGGTTCTTTTCATACAACAAAAATAAGACTTTAATACAAAAAATATACAGGAATCTATTTATTCACCTTTCTTTAAAATCCGAAATGGGTTTTGTTGTTTAAAGTGAATGAGTTTCCATTATGTACGAGAAGATAATGAACAGCACGCAAAATACAAATAGGGTAGCTGAACAATAGAACCATATATAAACATTAGACTTCATCATAGATTATTATTTATTATATAAACGTATTCAGGTTGATTTATATTCAAATAATATGCCATAATTTATTAAACGGGTATTTTTTATTATTTAACGGTATTAAATTTGTAACCAAGTACATCAGTAATTGAACAAATACTTGATTTTTTTAGCTTAAAAATGTAGTTTGCTGTTAAGAATTGTTAAATATTTAAATAGGAGAACTTTTTTGGTTCTTATCCGTTGATGATTATACACTATGCTTAAAAATAGTCTCATATTAGTTTTAATGTTTTTTTATTTTCCTACATTTTCTCAGGTGGAGCTGGATCATACCGCAAGTAGAATTAATAATGGAGAGGATACCTTGAATGGCTTTTTTTTACCAGATTTTGTGGTAGAAGCAGATAATTATGCTTACTTGAAAAAATACAATAAAACAAAGTATTTTGTAAGAAGGGTTTATGCCTATTCTCTAATAGCTTCAGATATGCTTGTTGCCTTTAATGACACTCTTGAAACCATAAATTCTAAAAGAAAGAAGCGGATTTATTTAAATAAGGCCAATAAAATGCTTAAAAATGAATTTGGTGATGAGATCAAAAATATGTCTATCACAAGAGGTGAGTATTTAATGAAGCTACTTTACAGAGAATCTGGAATGACCACTTATGAGATTATTCAGATCTATAGAGGTCCTGGTACAGCATTTTGGTTTCAAGGATTGTGTAAGCTCAATGGTCAGGACCTTAAAAGAACCTATGATCCTGAGGGTGCTGATATGATGATAGAAAAAGTGGTGAAGGAATTAGAAGAAGGAAAATATGCATTTCATAAAAGGCCTGCTAAAACAGAGGTGGCTAAAAAAGCTAAGAAGAAAAGGCGCAATAAAAAGAAGAAAAATAAAGCATAGTTTTATTTACCATGATCTCTTCCTTTAATTTTATTAGTACGACTTTTTTGATTAATATCATTGATCTCTTGTTGATATTCCTCAGAAACACCATCCGCTAGCTCCTTAATATCTGGTTGTCCAGCATTGATCCAAGCAGTATACCAGAATGAACCTATAGTTATTATGGATTCTCTCATTCTTCTGTTTTGCATGCCATTAAGTCTTCTGGCATATTCTTCAGAGAATTCCCTACTATATACTTTCATACTTACCTGTCCTCTGTTCTCTATGGAATATTTTTTGTCTTCTGGCCATTCTTCTGAGAGCTTTTTTTCAAATGTCAATACAGAATCAACTGCCCGAAAGCTATGCTCAACAACATTCCACATTTTGCTTAAAGGAGACTTAACATAGGTGGCTTTACCTACTAAATAATCGTAATTGTCTGCCATTAGCTCAGGAATTCTTGATTCCCAGAATGCGTGGATTCCTTTTTGATTCGTGAATTGTCCATTGTAGTTTTCGGTTGTATGTAGCGGTACATGAGCATCCCCTATATAGTGTCCAATATCTGCAGAATATCTAAGGATTTTATCTAAATTCTTCTCTCTAAAAGCATTCGTTAATCTAACAACCATCCAGCTAACATGCCAAGGAACTATTCCATATGTTTTTAAAGTATCTTCAGTAAATTTAGCTACAGCATCATTCCAGTCTCTTGGCATCACAGAAAATGGGTCTACTCCAGGAGCTACATAATGATCTATGTCAATATAGTGTTTTACACTTTCCCCATCTACGGCATATCTTCTTTTGTCTGGATCTACTGCATGATCTGTTATAAAATCGATATGAAATTTATAAAAATGGAAAAGTTCGTCATCTGGAATGGTGAAAACTGCCATTCTATTGATCCTTTTATGAGAAAAGAAACCCCAGTCCTCTATAACTGTTGGCGAGCATAGACTTAGAAAAACACTTAATTGTAATAAAAAAACCATATGGTTAAATATATAAATAATTGAATAAAGAACATTGTATTAAGTATTTCATTATTCTATAAATAGATTTTCAATTAAATCGCTAGCGATCATATTGACTTCGCTTCTAATAGTCTTGCAATTATCTCCAGCTAATCCATGATGAAATACACCAGTTATTGCGCTTTCAATTGGCGACATCCCCTGAGCAAGTAAGCCACAAATTACTCCTGTTAATACATCTCCACACCCTCCTGTTGCCATTCCTGGATTCCCGGTGTCATTAAAGTATACTTTGCCTTCCGAATCTGTAATTATAGTATGTGCCAATTTATGTACAATGATTAGCTTTTGATTTATTGAAATTTCCTTTTGGAGTTCTATGTAGTCCAATGTAGAGTTCCTTTTCCCGAAAAGTCTATGAAATTCTCCAGGATGTGGTGTGAGAATAGATTGGTTAGGGATTAAATGGATGCTATTATTTGATGCAATAATATTTAAGGCATCTGCATCTAATACAATAGGTATATTTAAATAAGGAAGTAGCTCTAATAATTGCTTTGCTCTAGCAGAATGATTGCCAATCCCAGGACCAATTCCAATGCTGCTGTATTTTTCAAGATCGATCAGGTCGGTCCATTGATCCTCTTTATTATAGCAAATGGTCATGACTTCAGGTAAAGATTGCTGAAGTATTTCTTGAGTATTTGAAGGCGCTAAAATGGTAGTTAAACCAGATCCAGATCTTAAGGAAGCTTTACCTGCTAACCAGCAAGCACCCATTTTTCCCATTTCGCCAGCAATTAAGAGCGTATGACCATAGGTCCCTTTATGGCTGAACTTTTTCCTCTTAGAAAGCTGTGCCATTTCCTTGTCTATAAGGAAATGATTGGCTGATTCATTTTTGTAAAACTCACCTAATAAGCCAATGTTTAAAATATTTAAATTACCTACAAGTTCTGAAGACTCTCTAAAATAAAATGAAACTTTAGGCACTTGAAAAGTTAGCGTAAAATCTGCTTTAAAAACTATTTCTGAAAGAGGTCCTTTGTCTGCATGTATTCCAGAAGGGCAATCTATAGCGATCTTAATTCCTTTAAGCTGATTTACTTTAATCACTATGTCTTTTATTTTCCCCACTATCTGTCTGCTTAATCCACTTCCAAAAATGGCGTCAATTATAATTGAATAATTACTATCATTAATAGTATTTAAAAATTTGATATTCAATTTATTAGATTTATAATAATTGGTATTATTATCTTCAGATCTTTTATGATTTATTACACAATAATAGGCTACTTCATATCCATTGTTGGCAAGTAATCTTCCTATTGCCAAGCCATCACCACCATTGTTTCCATTTCCAATAAGAATTAATACTTTATTAGGGGCGGGAAATTTTTCATGGATCCAATTAGTAGCGGCAATGCTAGCTCTTTCCATTAGGTCTATTGAAGCAATAGGTTCATTTTTAATAGTATAATGATCCCAATTCCGAATTTGTTCAACAGAAAATAATTTCATGGGATTAGTTTATGCAGCCTTAGAAAGTTCCCTTAGCAATAATCTTTTTGCAATAGGCATAATAGTGTCATTGGCAGGAAATTTCATAGATGAATGGACTACAAAAGTAGCTGGAGTTGGAAGATCGGTATACTTTTTAATTAGTTTAACCTTGATTTTTGGCAAAGTGTTGGAAAAAGAAAATTTAAACTGATCTATTTTTTTAGTCATTAGACCATAAAATTGATCATTGTTTTTTTGGATAATTGATGAGCTATATCTGTAAACTGAAACAGCTTCATTTCCATCGATTAATAGTAGAAGGTATCCCTCTTTTTTGTAAAATGGGACTATTCCTACAGTTTCCATTTTGATTTTAGATCTAATGAAATCATAAAGCTCGGTACCTCTATCTACACTTTCTTTTAATTTAGGAATAGAATAGTCAACTATTTCCATGATCTTGTTTACTATTTCATCTTCACTAATCTTGTTAAAGTTGATCTTTAACTTTTTAAGGTCAATGTTTTCAATTTCTTTATAAAAACTTGATTTAAGCTGATTTTGTTGAGAATTATATCTTAATAAATCTTCGTAATGATGAATAAGGTCACTTAGGTATGGATATAATTTCACATTATCGAATGAGTTTTTTATTTTCTGCAAATACGCGAGAAGAATGTATTTTTTGTATTCAAAGTCAATCCAGCCTTCTACAAACCAATTTTTATTGAGTTGATCCATATCATTAGTTTTATATAATAATACGAATACTTTCCTTGAGGGTTATAATTGTCCCTTATAAGTTATAAACGTTAAAATATGAATTATTTACTTCTTTTTTTGAGTGCCCAAGTAAATTTAAAATAGGCAACATCTTCACCAGCTTTGTTTTTCCCGGTCATTGAAGTTGAAAATGTGACTGCTTCTCCAGTTTTTATGGCTTCAGTAACTGCTTCTTTTACAATAAGTCCGTCATTGCATGTAAAGGTAGTTACATCAGCAGCTTTTTTTACAAACTCACTTTCACATTTAGAAACTAAAAGAGAGATTGTGGGTTTTTGACCATATATATACATTACTATAAGAGCCCCAGAGCTCATTTCTGCTGCCATGCCTAATACTGCCCAAAAAGTAGATTTAAATGGGTTTTTATTGATCCGTTTATAGGGCACAGTTACGATGCATTTTTCATCATTTAGCTCTTTTATTCTCATTCCAGATAAAAAACCCATTGGAAGAATCTTAAAAAGTAGAAGTCTGAATTTAAAGCCGTTCTTGAAATTCTTTTTTACATACTCTTGATTTTTAGGGTTGTATATTTCTTCTTCTGACATGGATTTTTTTTATAAATATAATCAGAATGAAAAATTAGACTAATAAGCTTTAAAGAAAAGTTATGGATCTAGTGAGTTTTTGTATTTATCTAACCAATCAGATTTTTGAAAATCTGCCATTAATTTAAACATGTTATCTCCATAAAAGAAATCATTGATATAGATGACTCCATATTGCTGCAGAATTTGTAATTGAGGCCAGCTAGGATGACCCTTATGCTGACTATATCCTTCTATAACCATGCCGTCAATAGGTAAGCAGTCTGGTGGACAAAAGGGATTCCTGCTATATCTTAAGGTCCATAACTCATGAATAGAATATTCATTTTTATGCTTACACTGAGTAGAATCGTATTTGTATAAACATTCCTTTACTCCGTGTTCATCAAATAAATTAATTCCATCTGTGTTTGCTAGAGAGGATTGTTTACCCATTCCTACCTTTATGAATTCATGTATTGTAATAAATTTAGTAGATACTATCTTATTATTCCTAATACCAATAATGGCAAAGTTAATATAGCCTGAATTATGGGAAGGGTTGATCGAAAAAGCCAAATGATATTTCAATCCATCAGAAGGGGTAGGCGAGCTGTAACTTGTTGTTGCATTTACTGTAGGATGGCTAATTAATATAATGATTATGACAAGCAGGTTTTTTATCATTATACCTATTTAATAATACAATTTACCAAAAACATCTATATAAGTCAAGATGAAATTTGTTAAACAGCTGAAATTCAGATATTTATTAGAAATTATATAAGGAGCTAGGGGTTTGGCAGTAATCTAGCTTAATATCATGTGATTCAATTGGTATTTGTTGTTCGGGCTCAAAAAATGAGACACCTATTTTTTTGCAATTTTTAGGGCATTTTGTTAGAATCTGATCGTAGATGCCTTTTCCATATCCTATTCTGTTTCCATAAATATCATAACCAAGAAGAGGAACAATAATAAAATCTAACTGATCAATTAATTCTGGGTCATTACTATCTGGTATCGGTATATCCATGTTTCCAATATTGAATTTAGTACCTGGATATATCTTCACATGCTGAGTGGTTGTTTTAATAGGGTCAAAAGCAGAAGTTGAAACTGTAGCTCCTTTATTAAATAGCTCATTCATTAAAAACTCAGTATTAACTTCATTTAATTTTTTAATGGTTATAAAAAGATGAACAGAACAATTACTGAAATTGAAATTGTTGGATAATAGTTTAACTATATCTTTAGAAAGGGTGTCAATTTTTTCAGAGCTTAAATTAGATCTTAACTCTTTGTATTTTTTCCTTATGTCTGATTTTGTTTTTACTTCCATTTGATATTACATCCTATGCTGGGGACCTGTTCAAAATCGATTACTTTATCTAATAATATATAGTCAAGTACTTTTCTCATATCTTCTCCATTAACAGGGTTGTCATTTCCTGGTCTAGAACTATCCATTTGACCTCTGTAAATACATTTCAAATCACTGTCAAAAACACTGAAATCTGGAGTGCAGGCAGCATCATAAGCTTTGGCTATTTCTTGGCTTTTATCATATAAATAAGAAAAAGGGAATGCCTTTTCAAGGGCCAATGATTTCATTTTTTCTGGGGAGTCATCAGGGTAATTAATAACATCATTTGAACTTATCGCAACAAATCCAATTCCTTTATTTATATAATCATTGGCAATATTGACAATTTCATCAATTACATGAACCACAAAAGGACAATGATTACAAATAAACATAACTACTAAACCATTCTCTTTATTAACATCATTTAAAGTTTCTGGTTGATTATTAACCACATTTATCAAGTTAAAATCAGGTGCATTAAATCCTAATGGTATTTGTTTTGTTGGAGTCCTAGCCATTTTTTTAATTTTAGACAAATTTAAAGATAACTTTATAACAGAAATTGAATGTTGGTAATTAACTTAACAATTTGATATGTATAGAATGAAACTTCAAATAATCATTTTTGCAATGATCTTTACTACTGTAAAATCTCAGGACTTTTCTGCTGATTCTGCGATGATTAGTAAAATTTACAATGAAGCATTAACAAATGGCAACTCTTATTCGAATTTAAAAAACCTATGTAAAGATGTTGGACATAGACTAAGTGGGTCTAAAGGCGCTGAAAAAGCAGTTCAATGGGGAAAAATAGTATTGACTAGATATGGACTTGATAGTATATGGTTACAGCCTATTAAGGTTCCTCATTGGGAAAGAGGTAATGTAGAAAGACTCGATGTAATAGGTGGTAAAAACAACATCTATTCTACTTCCTGTACTGCTTTAGGTGGATCTATTGGAACAGATGGTGGAGTAATCTCAGGAGAGATTGTAGAAGTGAATTCATGGGAAGAAATGAGGACTATTGGGAAGAAAAAGATCAAGGGAAAGTTTGTGTTTTATAATAGACCTATGAATCCGACTTTCATTAGCACTTTTATGGCTTATGGTAGGTGTGTTGATCAAAGACATATGGGAGCTTCTGAAGCTGCGAAATTTGGTGCTATTGGTGTTATTGTAAGATCGATGACTTTAAAAATGGATAAGAATCCTCATACCGGCTCAATGCAATACAATGATAGCGTTACAAAAATACCTGCAGTTGCTATAAGTACTGTAGATGCTCATCATTTAGGCGAGATGCTTGAAAAGGACCCAAAGCTCAAAGCTAAAATGAAGTTGTCTTGTCAAACTCATCCAGATGCAGATTCTTACAATGTGATTGGAGAAATTAAAGGATCAGAATATCCAGATAAAGTTATTGTTGTTGGAGGTCATTTAGACTCTTGGGATATAGGTGAAGGAGCGCATGACGATGGTGCAGGGGTTGTTCAAAGTATAGAAGTACTTAAGCTTTTTAAGCAAATGGGAATAACTCCTAAATATACAATAAGGTGTATTTTATTCATGAATGAGGAGAATGGAAATAGAGGAGGATTGAGCTACGCAGAGTATGTAAAGCAAGAAGGAGAAGAGCATTTGATGGCCATAGAAACAGATAGAGGTGGTTTTACTCCAAGAGGTTTTAGTATTGATGGTACTGAAGAACAATTAAAAATTGTGCAGGGTTATGAACAGTTGTTTGAGCCCTATAATCTTCATATTTTTAAAAGAGGATATAGCGGAGTAGATATTGGTCCATTACGTGACGGAAAGATCTGTTTGCTTGGTTTAGTACCAGATTCTCAGCGTTATTTTGATTTTCACCATGCTCCTACGGATACTTTTGAAAATGTAAATCAAAGAGAATTAGAGCTAGGCGCAGCGGCACTAACTTCTATTATTTATTTGATTGATAAATATGGTTTCCCAGAAGAAGGGACTAATTAGTAACCCTTCCTGCAAATTGAATCTTAGGCTCCCAGTAGCTATTATTAATAACATTAGTTATAGATATACCTTTACTAGATGATGCATGTATCATTTTAAGATCTTCACCTTTGTTATTTATAGCAATTCCTACATGAGTGATCTTATTTTTATTTTTCCCATAAAAGAGTAAATCACCTGTTTTTACATTTCTAAGCTTTATTTTATTTACATATTGGCTTTGATTTTGTGCAGTTCTTGGTATAGAAGACCCATACTGTGCGTAAACATGTTGAGTATACCCCGAACAATCGAATCCTTTTTTAGAGGTACCACCATATACATAAGGAACTCCTAAGTATTTTTTTGCATAATCTAACAATTCAGTTGATTCTGATTTTGAACCTACATTAATTGTTGATTGATCTTCTTTGTTTTTAATTAGGGTTAGATCATTATAAACAATAGGTTGATCTTTAAAAATTTCGTTATAAATACTTACAAGTTGTTTTCCTTTTTTCTTCTTTTCTCTTTGCTTTAAATCTATGACCCTAGAGATCATTTCATTTTTAAAATCATGAATATAATTATAGTAAATACCTCTAATATGATAATCAGCGTCAGAAAAACATACTTTTTTATAGTTTTCTACAGACCTTTCCAAAGAAAATTTATTATTGTTTTCACTGAGCATAAATTCAGAGATGCTATTAAAGAAGAGCACAGAATAATTACTGGAAAATTGCTCTTTTTTTAAAAACCTACTACTTTTTTTGTAAACCACTTTATAATGACCCTGATCAAATAATAGCTCAAGATGGTCAACTTGATTTTTTTGTCCATTTATGAAATAGAGTGAAAAGCTAAACGTTAAAAAAAAGATCCATTTCATAATATCAAATATGCATTTTTTTAGAATTACTCTTTTTATTAACGAACAAAGTCTTCCAACAGTAATTTGTTAAATGAAACATTTTATCTTAGCAAAATGAATCATCCAGATCAAATAGATATTTTAGCTTTTGGTGCTCATCCAGATGATGTTGAGCTGGCTGCTGGAGGTACTGTACTTAAACATATTTCATTAGGTAAATCGGTAGCAATTGTTGATTTAACTCAAGGTGAAATGGGTACTAGAGGCAGTATAGAAGATCGAATAAGAGAAGCTAAGGACTCTTCAAAAATATTAGGAATTTCTAATAGAGAAAATTTAAATCTTGGAGATTGTTTTTTTGAAGAAAGTAAAGAAGAGCTGATTAAAGTGATAGAGCAGGTAAGAAGATTCAAACCAAATATTGTATTGTGTAATGCAATAAATGATAGGCATCCAGATCATGGAAGAGCAGGAGCTTTAGTTTCAAGGGCTTGTTATTTATCTGGGTTACCAAAAATAAAAACCCTATGGAATGAAAAATCTCAGGAAAGTCATAGACCGACTGCAGTCTATCATTATATTCAGGATAGATGGGTCGATCCTGATGTAATTGTAGATATTTCAGATTTTTTCGATGATAAATTAAAAGCGATCAAGGCTTTTAAAAGCCAATTTTATAACCCCTTAAGTACTGAACCAGCAACACCTATTTCTGGTGAGGATTTTTTAAACAGCATTAAGGCAAGAGCTATAGGTTTAGGTAGATATATTCATACTACATATGGTGAAGGATTTACAGCTGAAAGATACATAGGTGTTAATGACCTAACTACATTACTTTAGCATGAAAATTGTAACAACTATTATAAATAATTAATATGAGAATAATTCCTATAATTTGTATCCTTATCGTTTTAAACTCTTGTCAATCCGAACCTGCTCCCGAAAATGAAAAATCGGAGTCTACAAATGATAATCTATTAAATGATAATCTATTAAAAGAGAATCTAATGTTAAAAAGAGAGATCTCTCAGAATGATTCTATTGTTAATTCATATGCCTCTTATATTAATCAAATTAGAGAGAACCTTCATCAGATAAGAGATCATAAAGGGATGATCACAATTGATAAAAAGAATCCTGAACAAATCTCTATTGATAATGCTATTCAGGAAATAGAGATCATTGGTAATTTAATGGTAGAAAACAATAAACTCATTAACAGACTAAAAAACGAGCTTAAAAACTCTGATATGCAGCTAGATGAATTTGAAAAGACCATACTTGCACTTTCGGAAGAAGTTCAGATCAAGAACAGAGAGATCTATTATTTACAGCAGGAAATGGAATCCATGGATGCTTCTCTTGGTGAATTATTTGACGCATACAATGATAAGGTGGCTGAGTTAGATG